>Ga0207663_10001596_pt1 | contig 10640 bp, 8 predicted proteins | sample LARL53metaG_FD_184346 | JGI IMG/M metagenome (GOLD analysis project Ga0207663, IMG submission 184346) | Corn, switchgrass and miscanthus rhizosphere microbial communities from Kellogg Biological Station, Michigan, USA - LAR L5-3 metaG... | ecosystem: Host-associated > Plants > Roots >...
ATGAAACTGGTACTGTGGATAAAATTCCGCTGGGCAAAAAACTCGTGCGGTTAGCAGATGGCAGGGATTAAATACAGGTAGATCCAGCTCAATAATGGTAGTGTTCAGATTTATATGGTCCTCCTACAGGGACACCGAGATAGTCTGCTTGGACAGGTGTTAATCGTGTAAGTTGAGCTCCAATTTTTTCCAGATGCAGACGAGCTACCTCCTCATCTAAATGCTTAGGTAGGCGATAAATCCCAGCTTTGTATTTGTCACGGTTTTCCCACAGATCAATCTGTGCAAGTACCTGGTTAGTAAAGGAATAGGACATCACAAAGCTGGGATGTCCGGTGGCACATCCTAAATTAACTAAGCGCCCTTCTGCTAGCAGGTAAATCTGGCGCCCATTGGGGAGTGTATAACAGTCTACTTGCGGCTTGATGTTTAACTTAGTAACTCCAGGGCATCGGTTTAGACGTCCTACTTGGATCTCGCTGTCAAAATGTCCAATATTACAGATGATAGCTTGGTCCTTCATTTCGAGGATGTGCTCTAGGGTTATGACATCACAATTGCCGGTGGCCGTCACATAAATGTCAGCCCTCCCAAGCAATTTCTCTATACGGTTAACCTCAAACCCTTCCATTGCTGCTTGTAGAGCACTGATAGGATCAATCTCTGTTACGATCACACGTGCACCAAACCTACAAAGTGCGTGTGCACACCCTTTACCTACAGGCCCATAACCACAAATGACTGCGACTTTTCCAGCAATCATCACATCAGTGGCCCGCTTAATTCCATCCACTATAGACTCGCGGCAACCATACAAGTTATCGAATTTGGACTTAGTAACAGAGTCGTTGACATTGATGGCAGGCACCAAGAGCTTTCCCTTTTCCAACATCTTATAAAGGCGGCGGATGCCAGTAGTAGTCTCTTCTGCAACTCCACACCACCTCCTGACAATCTCATGCCAGCGGGAGGGAGCCTTTGCGTGGATTCGCTTCAGAAGATTTTTAATGATGCCTTCTTCGTGGATTGTAGACGAAGTGTTTACCCAGTCGCTGCCTTCTTCTAGCTCATAGCCCTTATGGACAAGAAGAGTGGCATCTCCACCATCATCTATGATAAGATGGGGTCCCTTCCCTCCTGGGAAACGAAGGGAGCGGTAAACACATTGCCAGTACTCTTCCAGCGTTTCTCCCTTCCATGCAAAAACAGCCACCCCCATCTGGGCAATAGCAGCCGCAGCGTGGTCTTGCGTGGAGAAAATATTGCAACTTGCCCAACGTACAGAAGCACCAAGCTTACAGAGAGTCTCGATAAGAACTGCCGTTTGGACAGTCATATGGACCAATCCAGTAATCCGCACATCTTGTAGGGGTTTTTTTTCACTCCACTTTATCCGCAGTGCCATGAGCCCTGGCATCTCATGCTCGGCCATAGTAATCTCCCTTCGACCCCAGTTGGCAAACGCAAGATTTGCTACTCGATAGTCCCTCTGACGAGAAATTAGGGCTTCAGTATTCATGGGATTTAAGTCCTTGTCTTTATAGCTTCCTGGAGATCATCGATTTTATCAGTCCTTTCCCAGGAAAATTCCCAGCTTATCTTACCAAAGTGCCCGTAGTTGGTGGTTCTAGAATAGATAGGTCTGAGCAAATCTAGCTGTCTAATAATTTCGGCTGGCCTAAACCCAAAAACAGCTTTTACAGCAGTTTCAATGCGTGCTTCATCTACCTTCGATGTCCCGAAGGTATTGACGTGTAGACTAACCGGATCAGCACATCCGATAGCGTAAGCAAGTTGAACCTCGCACTGGTCTGCTATTTTGGCTGCTACTACATTTTTTGCTACGTAGCGCCCCATGTAGGCTGCAGAACGGTCCACTTTGGAGGGATCCTTTCCTGAAAAGGCCCCTCCACCATGTCTCCCCATCCCACCATAAGTATCTACAATAATTTTCCTCCCTGTAAGCCCTGCATCGCCTTGAGGTCCTCCTATCACGAAGTTCCCGGTGGGATTAATTAGAAAACGTGTCCTGCTATTAAGTAATTCTTGGGGCAGTACCTTCCAGACCACCTCTTCAATAATGAAGGACTTAATCTCCTTTTGCGAGATGTCCGGAGTATGCTGAGTAGAAACTATCACGCTAGAAATGGCGGTGGGTTTATTTCCATTATAAACAACGGAAACTTGGCTTTTGGTGTCAGGCCGCATCCAGTTAATTCCACCCTGCTTACGTAGACGAGTCAATTCATAGCCGAGACGGTGTGCGAACATAATAGGTGCTGGCATTAATTCTGGGGTCTCAATGCAAGCATATCCGAACATTAAGCCCTGATCACCAGCGCATTGTTCAGTAATACTCCTTCTGCTGGCCTTTTTGGCTATCCCCCTGGCAATGTCCTCACTTTGCTTTGTGATGGCATTGATAATGAAAACCTTATCGGCGTGGAAGACGTCTTCATCATCTGCATATCCAATTTCCCGGATTACTCTCCTGGCAACGTCGTTGTAAGTCACCTTGGCCTGCGTCGTGATTTCACCCCCAATCACCAGTAGATTGCTCTTGGCATAAACTTCACAGGCAACGCGACACTCTTCATCTTGAACCAAACACGCGTCTAAGATGGCATCGGAAATTGTGTCACACACTTTGTCCGGATGCCCTTCTCCCACGGACTCAGAGGAAAAAACGAATTGGCGTGGCATTGATCCTAAAGAGGTAAATCTACATATCAAAACACGTCAATAACTTCGTAGATCTAATATGGGCTCCCTCCTTAAGTGCTCAAAGCACTCACTGAACCTACTCGCCTCCGACTCCTCTCCCTGTTACTAGAGGAAGAACTTACCGTAGCAGAGCTTCAAGAAATCCTTGGCATGGGGCCCCCCAGTCCAGAATTCAGCCAATCTAGCGTTACTTTATCAAGAAGCCTTGGTCACTCAGTGTCGAGTCGGAAAAATGTTTTTTCACTCCGCCGTGCTCTCTCCAGAGTGGGGCTTATCCTGAAAACATGAATGAGGCCCCTACGGATGGCCTTGCCAATTAGGCAAATGCGACACGCACACACGTTGTTCAGTCACCTCTCTCCTCTGGCCTATGAGAGGAATGAGAGGAAACGGCTACAGGGAGGATGCGAGACATTCTTGCATGGAGGGGACACACTCTACTCAAGTTTCAAGTCCGCCGTGCGTAAAGTTTTTTACGCTGAAGAAAAAGTTTCCAGCAATAAGCCTCCTTGTGATAAGGGATACAGCAGTATTGGAAGGCTGTCGTGCATATGCGTGATCCCCGCTATAACCAATTGGCCAAACGTCTTGTTGAGTACTCCATACGCTTGAAAGCGGGAGAACGAGTGCTAATAGATGCTTTTGACGTTTCGGATGAGGTGGTTATTGCACTCATCCGTGCAGTGCGTTCTAGGGGGGGGATCCCTTTTGTCCAACTGCATCGTGAGAAAATTGCTCGCGAATTGGCTCTTGGCATCACTCAGTCACAGCTGGATGTTTGCCAGGCTATAGCGCTGGTTCGCATGGAGAAAATGCAAGCATACATCGCCCTACGGGGTGGAGATAATATGATGGAATTAGTAGACGTCCCGGAGACCAATACGGCACTTATTGCTGGAATGATGCGTCCCGTTCTGGACTGCCGAGTTAACAAGACTAAATGGGTGGTGCTCCGCTGTCCCACATCCTCGTTTGCCCAACAGGCTCAAATGAGCACCGAGGCATTCGAAGATTTCTATTTTCGGGTTTGTAACATCGACTATTCGAGCATGCTGCCTGCCATGGAGGCCCTAAGGGACCTGATGGAGAAAACTGACAGAGTAAACCTAGTTGGGCCGGAAACTGATCTTCGCTTCAGTATCAAGGGGATTGGAGCCGTGGTATGTGGTGGGGAAAGGAACATTCCAGATGGAGAAGTTTTTTCTTGTCCAACAAAACGTAGTGTGGAGGGACACGTGCATTTCAACGCGCCGACGATCTATCAGGGTATTCCGTTTGACAACATCCATCTAGAGTTTAGGGCAGGTAAAATAGTAAGAGCTATCTCCAACAATACGCAGAAGCTCAATGAAATTTTGGATTCCGATACTGGAGCCCGCTACATCGGAGAATTCTCGCTAGGATTCAATCCCTACATTCTTCACCCTATCCGTGACGTCCTTTTTGACGAAAAGATCACAGGCTCTTTTCACTTTACTCCAGGTCAGGCCTATTCCACAGGCGGAAACGGCAACAAGAGTCGCATCCACTGGGATATGGTATCCATCCAGAGGAGAGATTATGGGGGGGGGGAAGTATGGTTTGACGACAAACTTGTCCGCAAAGACGGTCTGTTTGTTTTACCAGCTCTGCAAAAGCTTAATGCTGGTCATCCGGACCAAAACTTGGAGCACTTACCAGATAGAGTAAAATAGAAACAGACGCTAGGGAGCCTTTTTCTTACGCCCCGGTTAACAGTGTACCGCGCATTTCCATGGGTTGAAAAATGATCCATACGCCGGCTGAATAAAACAACAGGTTGAGCATCCCCCATGGAAGAAATGTCCCGAGCCGAGAAGTACCAGAGCCTGGGAGGCTCGAACGGCCCCATGCTACAAACAGCCCAGCTAAAAGTCCAAGATCAAGCAGAAACAGCTCCCAGCCTACTAATCCCGGAAGAGCCCAGGAACGTATAGACCAATTGGGTGTTCCAAGTAGAGGAAGGCCTATATCGGAAAAAATTCTCTGAAAGGCCGGAATGAATGTATGGGAGCCTGTAAAGAAGTGGAAGAGAAAATGGGAAAGCCACATCCCAAACCCTATAGGAACTAAACTTACAGCGAATTGGGAGAAAATTTGTTTCCAGCCCGCTTGGAGTTTTCCTAACCGTAGGCTTAGCCAAACTGCTGTGCTCATCGTGATTATCGGTAGAATAAGAAGCGCCGAAATGTAGAATACTGTAACTATTGGAAATGTGGATGAAATCCCACAAAGTGTTCTTATCGCGTCTTCCAATTGGAGGACTGGAGTTACCATTCCCATGGCATTCGCAAATGCTCCAAATGTCAAAACTACAATGAGTACCGCCAGGTCAAGGCGGCGTGAATATCTGCCCACTCCAGAACGTCTGGAATCCAGTACCAACTCTTTCCATGGAGGCGACAGAACTAAACCGACATTATCTTTTGGACACGCGTGCACGCAATCCAGACAAAATGTACAATCCATATTTCCGTGTTTATGCGGCTGAAAAAGATGTAACTCACAACCACGATTTTCTCTCTTGTTTCCTATGACACTTCCACGAATACAGTCATAGGTGCGACATGATGCGCATGCGGATGGATCTCGCACCTGTACTTGTAGTGGGGAATTAAGAGATTGCACAAAATGAAACTGCCCGATGGGACAAATGTACTTGCAAAAAGCCGCACCCTTGAAAAGGACATCTATCAGCACCACTAGAAAAAAATATCCTGCTATCATCCACGCCGTTAGTCTGGGGGAATTCCATAAGTTGAAAGCTTCGTAGGCCCAGAAAAAAAGAATCAGGAGCCCTATTGCAATCCACTTGGCACGCAACCGTTTTGGCCAGTTCCACCGCTGGAATGGCAGAATCTTCCGTGCCAAGTCGCGTGTTAAGGTGAAAGGGCAAGCCATACAAAAAAAATTTCCAGCAGTCAGAAGCCCTATCACGGTTAATCCCCTCCAGTGTGTCCAAGGCAAAATTCCAGCAAGGTTCATTGGACCAAACTGTGGCCCCCACCATCCTTCTATCATGACTAAGATTGCCAACATTAGTAGGGCCACCTGCAAGAATCGGCGAACGACCTTTCTGCGTAGGAGGCTACCAACTAGCGGAGTCTTTAAGAGATCAAAGTGGCTATCAAACAAAGATTTACGAATAACTACCGTGGGTTGTGAGATCGCCGGTCTTCGTGGACTGAGGAGCTGAAGGATAATTAAACCAACAGGTATCAGGAAGGCAATGGACCCAGGAACCCACATAATAGCTCCGGCGGCTGCTTGATCCTCCAACGCACCGATCCCGCCTATACGTGGGGCTATGGCATATGTTGGATAAAGGACATGATCGTAAAAAGAAAGAAAGGCAGAGAGAACAGTGTTTTGAAGGTCCGCTATAAGTAAATAGGGAACTATCGCCCAGCGGGGCCAATAAGCGCGACTAGGCCATGGTTGGACAACCGGCCACCAGAAGAGTAAAGAAGTCCACAGAAAGCAAGTGTGTTCTGTTTTGTGCCAAGCGGGAAACTTAAGTGCTGTTTCGTAGAAGAAGGGTATATGCCAAAGGATATTGGAAGAAAGAAACAAACTGCAGCACACTGCTGGGTGAGTCAGAAATTTCCCAAGTATCTTTAATATCCTCCAGGAGAGGAACGGACCCAGCACATTGGAAACCAATCCACGAGGAAGCCCAAGAAGAATCGGTAGATAGGGAGATCCAAGGAGCAAGAGCGGCGGCACTATCATCGTGAGCAGTAGGTGCTGCACCATATGTACCTGCAGCAAGAGGTTCCCAAAAGTATCTAGCGGCGAACAAATAGCCAAGAATAGGGCCAGCGAGCCGCTCATGAAGCAGAGGAAGCGCCAGAGTGGAAAGCGAGAGGGAGCCAAGGCACACAGCCGCTTCCATCCCTTCCTGTAAACCCATAGGGAAAAGAGGAGGGGGAACAGGACTGCCGGTTCCCAATTCCAGGAAAACATTGCGGCTTCTGCTACCTGTTCCATAGAATGCGCCCCCCATGTTGAGTTAACAGACCCCATATGAGACCAATGTCGGTAGGCGAAAATTACCCCCAAAAAGACCGGGTACGTTACCCTGCGACCCTATCCGCTAATAGAAGGAGGCAACTGACATAGGATTTCTAGAATCCTTTAGAATCCTCATGGGAGATAGATCCACGTGTAGCTGGAATATGTTTTGGACGTAGGGTAACCATGTAGTCTACTAGTGCCCTTATTTCATAAGGGCTGAGGTTTTTGCCGTAGGCGGGCATATTCCCACCCCCTTGGAGAATTTGACGGGTTAGCTGCTGCGCTGTCAAGCGAGTTCCGACGTCTGCTAAATCCGGACCACGACAACCCCCTATACCACCAAGAGCGTGACAATTACGACACTGCTTGAACTGTAGAATGGCAGCACCGGCAAGCTCAAGAGGAGTACGACCCTTCAAAAACTTTTGAGGGATAGGTGCGGCCGTCCAAGCATTCATATCTGGGGACCACGGAGCAGTGTATCCCAGGTAAGTCAATAGCCCAATAGAGAGATAAATAAGAACTACCGCTAGGACGGCAACTGGACGTCTTTTCCAATTCTTTTCCCCCTCGTTCGAGAGGAACGGGAGCGATAGTAAGAGAACTCCAAAAAGCAGAGGAGCACCTAGAATGACTGCATCCTCCATATAGTCTGGCAGCAACGCTGCCAAAGCAAAAACCCACATAAAGGGAGCATCTGGCCGTGGAACAGAATCGATCTGTGTCGGAACAGGTGGTCCCATGGGACCCTTTGGCCCAAAGATCGCAGCACAGCCAACAATACCAAAAAGAACAATTGCGGCAGCTATTAAGTCTTTGCCAATAGCTTTTGGAACAAAGGGAATACCTTCCCTTGCTAGAAGAATACGATACTCAGCATCGTAGGTGTCCCTTCTAACTTGTATTCCCGGTTTTGGATACTCGCTGATCCCCTTTAAAACTACCAGATATAGATGTAGCCCAATGATAGCCAATGCTAGTCCAGGTAGCACAAATACATGTAAAGCAAAGAAGCGTGAAAGAGTATCCGCTGAAATAATAGCCCCACCTAACACAAGATGGACAAGCTGATCTCCTACGAATGGCACGCGTGCGAGGATGGAAGCACCGATACCCAGCCCCCAATAGGCATCTTCATCAAAGCGTAGGATTTGCCCTGTGAATGCTAGTCCAAGGATAAGAACCAATAGGGCACATCCGGAGATCCATGTCATCTCCCTTGGATATTTATAAGCACCCCAGAGAAACACTTGAGTCATGTGTAACGTCATGATAGTGACCATGAAGTTGGACCCCCAACAGTGCATACCTCGTAGGAACCATCCCAACTCTTGATAGAGAGTTAGATAGCGCAGCGTAGAGTAAGCTTCTGAGCCAGAAGGTATGTAAACCAAGGCTAGACAAACGCCGCTCACAATCTGAACGGCCAGGCATAGGAGCGTTGCACTGCCAAAAACGTAGAACCAACTTGCAGAACTTTTTGGGACTGGATGTCCTGCTGTTTCCCGAAACAGATGGGCAATGTGCAGGCGGTCATCAAGCCAAAGGGCCACGTTTCGCAGTACTCGTATCACACTGTAATCCGTTTTGTTTTTGAAGGCGGTGACCTTGCTCTCTTTATAACTTATACTGTTCCCCTTGCTCTGCAACGAAGCAATTTAGGCACACTTCCTAAGGGGTATTTGCCAGAGTTGGAAGGATCCCGCCTTTAATCCAAAGCTTCTTTTTCTCAATCTTGGTTTCATATTCAAACAAGCCCCGTGGAGGAGGGCCAGCTGCCCTAGATCCATCTTGGTAGTAAACTCCTCCGTGACATGGACAAAAGAAGAGCCTGGACTCGGCAAACCAGCGCACAGGACACCCTAAGTGGGTGCAGTTAATGGCAAAAACCTGAAAAACATCCCCACTTAATCGGCGGACCCAGCAAGGAATGTCCGTGATTGCTCCATCCCATGGGCGATGGGTTGGGTTCCTATATTTTGATAAACGCGTCTCTCCCTCTGGGAAAGAATCGGTCTCTCCAAGCGCAATCCAGTGGAGTTCTGGTTTCTTGACAAAGCTGGAAAAAATGTACCCTATTATTGGGATGCCCACCATAACTCCGGCGGCAATATTTAGTCCAACACCAACCTTAAGTAGGAAGTCACGCCGGGACGATTGGTTACTCTTGCAGAGTCCGCTATTGCTCCTTATCTTGGTGGAGTCCCTCCAATCGGTGATCTTGCTATTGTTCGTTTTCACTTCTCTGTCACACTGTCGTTCTCAGCCGATAGGCACGGCCCTGCCGTGCAGACTATTTTAATTCATTTAGGGGAGAGCGCTCTTTTGTCTACCATTAAAACGCTGCTCAGCCATCCAGGCTACTACATCCGATACATCTTGGTCAGACATTGGTGACAATTCTTTCCAGTTTGGATGACCAATCTCTGGGCGACCAGAAATAATTACTGTCCGCAGATATTGATTGGATACTAACCCTAGATAGGAATGTCCTACAATTGATGCCTCCACTTTCTCCTTTACACTCTCCGCGTGACAACCGGCGCAATATGTAGAAAACACGGTTGCTCCGTGCTCGACGTTCCCTAAAGGAGCAGTGTAAGTAGGCAATGATGAAGGGGATGTTTTCCTGGGGGGTGTCCATGCATAAACTCCATTCACAAGCACATTGATTTGTGCCTCGGTTAACCGGCCCCCATTCTTTTCTGAAAATGCTGGCATAGCTGTTCCTGGGACTCCATCAGCAATAGTTTGGTACATTTTCTCTGGGGTGATCAAGGAAAGGTACACGCTGTTATTCAGATTGATGGAAGTAGAAATTATTCCCCGCTGATCCGCATGACAGGCAATACAGTTGGTCATGTAAAGGCTACGGAAGTCCAAATTAGATTCCGGTGGCTTCCACAAGTTGGTAACGGCTGGTTTGCCAGGCATCCTACATCCTCCTAGGAAAAAAATTCCACCTACTGCAACATACAACCACGCCATTGCTGACAATTTAAGTAGCCTACTAACTCCCACAGCTTTCTTATGAAAGTATCTCACTTCCCCTTCCGTATTCCTTCTACACCCATCTTATCTGCAAGAGACCAGGTCTGCATGGTGCTAACTCTAGCAGATCTGTACACTATGGTCCCTGCTACCAAACCAAACACCACCTGGCTAAGAATGAACCAGGGCCAAGAGACGTGTACTGCAAGTGCAGGATTGACGGCGCTCAGCAAGGAATAGACCAGAGAGGTCCAAATAAGAGGTGCTGCAATACTCCCCCAGAGCCATCCAAACTTTGCCGGCAAGGCTGGTAGTAGGGCCACATATAGGAGCCCGACCAAGATGGAAAAAGAAACATGAACCATAGTGCCTACTAAAAGTGCTGCAAGGTGGAATTGCATAAGACCCTCCTTACTCATGGCTCCTAGATTAGGTAAACTGGCTGTAGCTACCAGGTTGATTGGATACCAAATACTTCCCTCCAGACATCCGAAGGTCAGAGCCACAATTGCCATAGCAGTCCCGCCAGATATTCCGCCAAGAATTCCAGAAGAATAGCTGTGTACGTGCGTTGGAATCTGAACTCGGCATCTACCCTGCAGATAAGAGATGGTGTGTTCCGCTATCAGAACCGGCGCAGCACGTTCCTCCAGAGGTTTTAATTTTACCACTTCATGCTGTGGATGAGGAAAAACGTCTAAGAACCAACCAATGAACGCTACTATTGCACAAAGGAGCCCAGTAAAGGAGACTACCAAGCTGGTTACCAGCCCAGCAAAGAGCAGGACCACAGCAAACGCAGCTATCATAGGCCACGGTGTCGGTACAGGTAACTGAACAGAATCCAGCTCTTGTGAATCGTGTAGTTTTAACATAGAGCAATCCCTAGC
>Ga0207663_10001598_pt1 | contig 10637 bp, 11 predicted proteins | sample LARL53metaG_FD_184346 | JGI IMG/M metagenome (GOLD analysis project Ga0207663, IMG submission 184346) | Corn, switchgrass and miscanthus rhizosphere microbial communities from Kellogg Biological Station, Michigan, USA - LAR L5-3 metaG... | ecosystem: Host-associated > Plants > Roots >...
TGAGTTTAAACCGTTTCTCTGTCCTAAGGTAAGTTTGAGTTTGGAGGAATGATTCACAGAATGGGAATATGTCTTTATGCAAAGCTATAACTATTTCGAAATCTATATAGACTATGTAATGAACAAATAACGACATATATTTAGACACTCCACTTTGTATAATTAGAAATCTGGAACATAAGGTGGTGCTGCATACCTTCTAACTTATTATTAACTTTTTATTATAGTTTCATATTTTTTCAAATATGGATACAACAACTTCATATCTGCTTGTAGGACTTGGATATACTCTTGGAATAATACTCCATAATGCATATCCATTCATGCAAAGCAACTGGCCAGACAACAGTTGTACGAGACCCTCAGTTGGAAGCCTGAAAATGAGTTAACAGATGCCGATAAATTCTTCTTAAAGAAAATGAAAGAACCTTTCAAATTCGGAATAAGTTATTTGTATTCAGCTCTTGCTGGCTCGGTATATCACTTGTAACAACTTTGGGTGGGATGACTGCATTAATATCAGCTAGTAAAGGAATAACTGACCCTGCATCTTTAGTGCTTACATCTTTAATGTCAGCAAGGGGAGGAAATTGGTTATCTAATCAATTAATAAAGAGCGAGAACGTAGCAACGCTTTCAACACCAACGGCAACAACAAGTTCTGTATCAGGTGTAATAGGAACGATAAAAGATAAAATAGTAAAAACTAGCTCTGAAACTATATCTGACTCATCTACAAATATAAATTCGAACACAACGTCTGATAAAAAATAGAAGAGTCGTGGCGGATTACAAAGGTTAAACTCAGACCGGTCGAGTTAATAAATAAAAGAATAAAGCAGTAAACATCTACTTGATTATTGTATTTAGATGAAAAAGTGGTAACACCTTGAATCTTGCCACAGGCGTGGAGAAGGACAAATTATACGATATAACAACAAAATGAAAGGTCCATTGGACCGATGTAAACACATGCTATTTCTATCGATCTTCATTGAATGTTTATCTTTATAGTAGTAATAGCTCTTTGATTTTGTTTCTGCGCCAAGTGATTTGATCTCGATATTTGTTAAGGGTAATACCTTCTCGTCTGGTAGATGATGATCATGTTGTCAACAAAATTCAAAGTTAATGACAATCCAAGGAGAGGTAGGATTTATCATAAAAGTAGGATTATTTTCAGATCTTCGCGATGGCTATGTTGAAGGCATTGACATAAAAAATAAGAGTCTTTACTCTATAACTCCAAAAGGAAGAAAATTGCTAAAAGGTTGGATTGCTTTTATATCTGCCTATTCCTAAAGCTATTACATCTATCATCTGAAAAACTCGTTACAAGCGCTCGAAACAGCCATGGAGGATCAAAACATTATTGCAGTTTTTGATGCAAAAAACTACGCAGCAGATAAAGGTCAAAAAACAGATGCCGGCATACCTCACTGATCTGGATACTAATTTTGGAGCACTATTTTTCCCAGAATTTCCAACCCCGCGATTATCGAATACAAAGAATAGGCTGTAAGCCTGAGTACCTTTTTCGTTTGAAGATTTATTATTGTTATTATTACAATTCTCTTTTATTTTTCCAACTCCATGATTTCGTCCTTCCTTTTTTAGGATTATGTAGTTGTATAGGTTCTTGTATCAGACATTTCATTATTTTGCCAAAAGAGTATGGTTCTGGATCTACATGTGATAGAAGATACCAGGAGTGGACAGCGTCTAAGGTAGTTCAAAGATTATGGGTTAGACTATTGGAAGTCTATTATGATCTCAGAGGCATTGGATGGAATTGGCAATAATCACTTGATAGCATATCTGTGAAGGCACTTTAGGCACGATTGATAGGTCCAAACCCTACAGACAGAGGTAAGATAAATAGCGACAAAGCGTCACCTATTAACAGATAGACGATACAGCGTTCCATTATCTGTTGTTTTCACTACAGCAGTCAGCCAATACACATGACATGAAGAAGGCCGCAACACAAACACTGGATGGAACAGTGGTAGTTGAAAGACCTTCAAAGAACCAGAATGAATTTGTGTCTTGATAAATGATATGATTACCCAGAAATAGAAAGAGAAGCTATGAAAAGAAGATACATCCAGCCTATTCGTCACAGAGGTGTGGGGAGAAAGAATTGATAAAGATATGATATGCAAAGAAGAGATGGGTTGTTATAGAAAGAACAAATTCTTGGCACAACAGATTCAGAAAGTTATTAATAAGGTACGAAGAGAAATCAGAGAACTATTTGCACTCGTATGTTTAGCTTGCTGTATTATTGTCTACAGGAGAATAGTTTCGGGATAGGCTCTTAGTATCTCGTAAACAAATTATAAACTGCATATTTAAACGACGCAGGATGCCCAGGAATGCTGTTAACTTATACCAGTAATAATAGCTTTAACTGTTCCAACCCAGGCTTTTTTGTTCCAATTTCTACTTATTCCCAGAAATTTACTTACAGCTAACCCGTTATAAAGAGCTACTAGTCCGGATGCTATAGCTTCTGTGTCTAGGTCTTTTCTAAAAAATCCCTTTTGAACTTGAAGATCTAAATACTCCTTAACAACATCAAATATTTTTGTTCTTTGTTCATACAGTATCTTCTGCAGCTTTGGATTACGTGCTGATTCAGCTACTATTTCAAAAAATACTTTTTCATCTCCTTTCTTTTCCAGCCTTTGGAGGTTATCATAAAACTGTTCTACGTCATACAATAAATTTTCCTTCCTTGTTGCAAATATCCGAGATAATTGCTCTTTTATTACCTTGAGATTATTTTCACAAATAGCATAAAACAAATCTTCCTTGCTTTTAAAATAAAGATATAGTGTTCCTTTACTTAGATCTGCTGTCTGAGCTATATCATCCATCCTACTTCTATCAAACCCATATTTGGAAAAACATTCAATAGCAGATTGAACTATTCTTTCTCTTATATCTGTCTTGTATTGTGAGGTAACTTTTGGACACATGTCTTTTTTTCTCCTCCTTATGTTCTATTATTATAGTGCTTTATTTTTCGCTTTAGATGATATGTTGCTTGGAATATTTGCCTGTGGTACTTTTATTTTCTTTGTCGATATAATCGCACCAACGATTCCCATTGCAACTCCAGGAACCGCAGTGAAAACGAGTACTAATGGAAGAGTTCTAACAAAGTTCACTAATATATCATTCATCGAATGAAAAGTATAGCTTAGCGGTTCTGCAAATGTCATTGGAAGCATAGGATAACCAAGCATATAAAACATTGAGCCAATTATTGCACCTGAAATTATCACAGATCTTTCCGTCTTTATTAGCTTTGATCTTCTAATTATTATGGATTTATTTAATATAAAATCTGCAAATACTGCTGGTATTATAAGCATCAGATACCACGGTAGAAGGGGCGTTAATTGGTTAGAGGGTATTATGTTTGCAAATGAGTTCATTCCTAGTAATAATGCAGTTACTGCACTAGCTGCTCCAAATCTTCCAATAGTTCTAGATGCGGTTATAAAAACAATTGAACCAATTATAGGTAAAGCAATAATAGCAATTATTGATTCAAGAACTGGATTTAGGTTAAAGTTAAAGTGCACTCCATTAGAAAGTGGTAAAGCAAACATATAGACATACCATATCATCATAATCCACATAACTGCGAATGCAGGAATCATTAAAGCTTTAATCAGTCTCCTTTCTCTTGCTGTTGGCAAATGTAGAACTATCCTAGCAAGTCCTAATACTACGGCAATAGAATTTATTAGCATACCCGTAACTAAAGTTAGGTGAGTTGGACTTAACAATCCATCAACTCCATATATTTGATGCCATAGATAATCAGATGGGCCAGCTACAATTGATAATGTAGATCCTATTATAAGCAATTTTAAAGCTATACTAAATGACTTGTTACGAATTTCTTTGTTCAGTAGCAATAAATTCGCGCTAATTGCAGCAGCTATAATCAATAAACCAACACCGGTATAAAGCATAGTATGTGAAGGTGTAAAGAAGGTTTCAGGACGTCTTAACAAGTGAGATGTAACATCCCAACTAGCTCCTTCTGTCTGAACAAAAGCTCCTACTGCAGCTATAATCAATACCGCGATTGATACAGATGAAGGATGAGATCTCATTAGGATGTTAATCCTGTTATTAAGCATCATTTTGATTATGTAATATTAGTAAAGGCTATTAATAAACATAACTGACCAGTCAGTATATTTACAGCATAGCAATATAGTTTAGTCCATTGTGTCTACATTAGATAAAAGTTCACAATTGCATTTGTTGTATGTTCAGCACCATACAATACCTCTGTTCTTTCATACTCGGTATTAGACGGTAGGAGGGGCAGTACTTTGATGGTGTTTGGCTTGTTCTGTGTTCTCAATTCGATACCATGTGGTATGATAACGACTACTTTATAGTGTTGCTGGGTTCCAGTAAGTCCATATCTTTTGGCAAAAGATAAACAGAGAATAGTTATTGAAAATGATCTTGGTCCATTCGATCGCTTTTTGTGGCTTAATTTAGCTAACCTAAACAGCAACAACGACAATGATGGCGGCGGCACTAGTAGTACAGAAATTAATCAACTGATAAAATCTTTAGAAACACACAGAGTTCCAACAGACATACATGGCTTGCGACCTTTGTCTATCCGATTCATCAATTTCTCTCTTAAACATGGAATCTCAATATCCAGGCATCAAGTGCTAAAGAGTAGTGCTACTCCTTAATTTATAATGTAGTACATAGTACTGCACATGTGGACGTCCAATATAAGAACTACAATTTAGTCAATCTATTTTATCCTAATGAAAACAAGAATAATTTCAGAATTAAAGAATGGACTATGTTTCCACTTAAGAGAAGTAACAGTGCAAGAGCGAGTAATGACACTCGTAGAGGATATTTCAGTCGAAATGCAAAAAAACTATCCTGGGAGTATTTCTGCATTCTCAGAATCACATGATTTTAGCTTCTCTTTGATTTTGCTTTGTCCTACGCATCTCTAATTCTCTGATTTTAGATAAGGTATTACTTTATCTTTTTTGCTTACCACTTGTTTTATATAGATGCCTTCCAGACTAATAATAGTGTACACAAAGACAACATTAGTACTATTTGTTATAGGTGTTCTATTTGGAGGGCTATTGCTAGGAATAACAAATTTTTTCAATAATAATATTATCTATAATCATCAAGCATTTGCTACCCATATGGATACTGCTACTTCCAATGAAAAAACAGTTGTACATCAGGGAATAATTGCTTCGGGTCCAAATCCTCAGATTAAACCTGAACCAAATGAAGGCCGTCAATCAGTAGTTATTTTACCTTATAGAATGGATGGCTCAATCTATAAAGGAGTTTTAACATATACAGCAACCAAACCAGTAGAAGTAACATTAAGTCATAGAATTCCTATAGATAATACTACACTTTCACAATTGAATGTGCAAAAACAAGGCAAATTATTTGTACGTCATTTGACTGCATTTCCAGGAAACATAAGTGCTCCATCAAGAATTATACCTGATTATAGAGGAGGAAGCACATCACCATATTTTTCTGCATCTATTCCATTTGTAGCTAGTTCAGTTGTGCTCCGTACAAATGGAGAGCCATTTATTGTTGCTTATGAAGTGTCTGCTGATATAGTTCAACCTAAAATAATAAAGCACCTTGAAAATGCCACCCTTACCGCTGGTGCTACTAGTAACAACACCTCTGCAGTTAGATAATGAAAAGAAAATATTAGATGACTGAATTAGAAGTTTCTTCCAAACCAAAGGAACCTGTCACGTCGCGTAATGCAGCAACACCAAAGTGATAGTGGGCTGCTTATATTTCTAGAACAACAGGTCCGAAGGCTGCAACGATAGCAGTCCGAATTTATTCCCAGAAAAATACTACTGATGGTCGTAATTTTACTACTAATGACAACAGTACATACTCGCTATTAGGGATATGGGTAGGTCACATAGATCCCAAAGCTATGGATAAATCTCTTCCTCATACAAGTCGAGAGAAACATAATTAAGCTTGTAGATACATTGAATGAGCTAGAAAGGTTAGCGCACCAATAGTGTAAACACCTTCTTGTATTTTGACTATGAAGTTACTATAAAATTCTATTATATTTGTCATGGCACAGAACTTTAGGATAATGATACATACCGATAGAATGTCACTTTAGGAAGAGTCAAAATACAAGACTAAAGAGATGATGATTACTAATTACGCAGGAGGCTTATTGAACACCTTAGATCCAAGAAAAGTAAACATGAACGAACCCCCAACCGGATAAATCTAAACTCGAGTTTTTGGGGACCAATAGAAAAGTTGCTTCCATCAATTGCAACTACATCATAGGCAGTTGCTAAGATTGTTACATTATTCTGACTCACCGAATCAGAACAGAATGTATACCTCTATTTTTTTATATAAGAAAGAATCACCTAGTATGGATTATATGTGATTTAGCTGCAATATAATGATCAAAGAAGTATTCCTAGATAATGCAACGACCATCATCCTCAATTATATGCCATCTATGTAGAAGCAATCTGGTAATAACAGATCCTTATAGAGGAGAAATTATTTGTGGTAGATGTGGTGTGGTAATAGCTGACAGGATTCAAGAAAGTAATCGACCAGAATGGATGGCTTTCAGTTCAGAAGAAGCAAATAAGAAGAACAGAAACGGATCTCCTACTTCACTAGCCTATCATGATATGGGATTATCAACCGTCATTGACAAAACTGATAGAGATGCCAGTGGACACAGAATAGACGCATCCATGCATACTACAATGAAGAGACTAAGGACATGGGATTTTAGAACAAAGGAACATACTTCTACAGATAGAAATCTTATGCTAGCCTTTAATGAACTTGATATACTGAAGGACAAGCTTGGATTATCCAATACAGCAGTAGAAAAAGCTGCTTATATCTATAGGAAAGCTCAGATAAAAGGATTGGTAAAAGGAAGAACGATATCTGCATTACTGGCTGCTTCTTTATATGCATCTTGTAGGGAAATGAGGATTCCAAGAACATTAAAAGATATGACTGCAGCTAGTAATGTAAGACGTAAAACCATATCAAGAATGTATAGACTACTAGTCTTTGAACTTGCCCTCAAAGTTCCATTAGCCGATCCATTGAAATGTATTGCCAAAGTTGCAAACAACGCTAACTTAAGCGAAAAAACAAAGCGTCAAGCAATCTGTATTATGAATGACATTACAAAAAAGGAGATTTCCGCTGCTGGAAAAGACCCTATGGGATTTGCAGCTATTATCCTATACTTATCATGCCTTAAGACAGGAGAAAATATAACTCAAATTGATCTTTCGCACGCAGCAGGAGTGACAGAGGTGACTATTAGAAACAGGTATAAAGATCTCAAAAGCCATCTTGAATTAAATTAATTTAATTTTTCAGTAAGGCTTCGGGTATACCACATAACATTCTTTCTTGTTTGCTACTTCTCTAAGACAGGCAAAGGTAGCTACAAAAAACATAATCTTTGCAATTAATGGCAAGACTAGTGACAAAATAATGTTTGATTACAGAACAAAGGGAGTGACACTCATCGGAAAGAGAAATGATGCTGGAATTTTGTTTGATCATAAGGTGCATGGATTCACAGCTTCGTGGTTATGGCGTTTATATTATCTAGGGAATCTTCCGACAGTAGAAAGAAATTGTAAGTTATGGTTGATTGATACATAGATCTCTTCAAACGTGATGTAACTATACCAATTAACATTAATTCGCTGACGGTTTGCTAATATTTTGAGTTAAAATATATCGATAGTTGTTAGCGAACTTTTGTTAACTGGTATAGACTCGACATTTGCAGAAGAGAGTTCAGTCAAAGATAGTACAGAGATATTCCGATAAATGACTCATCTTCTCATAACACAATTTGATGTATGCTAATAACTCTTGTAAACAAATCTCTAACCTAGGATGTAGCGTTCTAGAACGATACATTAGTAGAGGATGCTATAAGATTTGTATCTCAATCTACAGACAAAGATAAACCATGCAAAAGGCAAGAAACGAAGTAGACGAAATGAATTTCCTTGTTATGGGACTGAACTCGTACAATTCATATTTACGCAGAAAAATAAAGCTCCTAATTAAAGACCTCAAGAAAGTTTATTCAAAAATTGCCGCGGCTCCAATCGAACAGAAAAACAATACCTTTGGAAAATTTGCGCTGTTCCTTTGGTCAGGTGAGGACGTTGACGATAAGACCCCATATCCGTTAAGAGAATTATCAGAATTATTGGCGACACCAGAAACAGATCTCTTGATAGAAGAACCACTAATGAATAATTTTGCTGACATTTACACACAACATCAGCGATAGCGACGTTCTGATTCTTGAATTGGATAATGATTGGCACTCATATCTCGGATTCGCATCGAACCGTTGTCATCAAACTCTAAATGCTCATTGCCGTCGACCTAAAACGCTTTGGTAGATCATGGAGCTTCCTTCCTGTAATCCTACTATCTTTCTGAATGTATTGGTTCGCTATGTGTCATTGTGGAAGATCGTTGACGGCTCTGTAGAACAGAAAATTGTTAGAATGTTTGTTGATTCTTCAATAAGCTATTCCTTTTAAGGAGGTGTAGTAACAGTGACCTATATGACTATTGCATTGACAACTATGGTAGCTGCTAGTTTGGCAATACTTGTTTACATTGCTGTAATCATTACCGGCACATATTATACCCAAAATATATCATCTAGCAGTAGCAACAAGACCTCTTTAGCTGAACGCACAAATCTTGATTCAGCAATGCGTCAACAAATAGCTAGTAGTCTAGATTATGTTCATAAATCAGATGTCAATATGGCAGCATTAACTGTTCCTCTCCATGGTGTAAATCTCAGCAGAAATCAATTCATTATATTATATGACTCAACACCGTATGCAAGCAAAGGACACATAGCCTTGAACTTACCATGTGATGCTAATACTCCTAATGCTCCAATTTTTCAGGTTCTTGTTGGCCGTGCTCCTGATTTGGCTCCATTGGCACTTGGCTACATATCACAAATATCTGTCTCCCCACAGATGTGTGTATATCATGGTCAGTTTGGATTTGGAGATCCAGTTACGGATATAATTTTGAAGAATATATCAGCTAAAACTATTACTCTTGGAGGTCCACATTCTGTAGCAATAAGCACTCATGAATATTATATACCTACAGCGCCGTCATTTGAGCAAATACAACATCAGAAAGCACATTCATAAAAGGAACAATACTTAACTACAAAACCTCTCCCTATTTGACTCTGTTGAAGCTTTGTAGATTTTTACAATAGCTTAGCTTCTGAATCCAAAAGAAGTCACATATGAAAATTTACTTAGATATGCCGCAGCTAAATTCGAAAGTGAAAGAGCTATAACTGAACTGAAAATACATGTCAGATTATTTAATGGATAAAAAGACAGGATACTATTATACTATCATGTATCTAATATGCTAAGATTTGCATGAATTCAGTGTGATCCACTAGTAAAGTTACCACTTAAGAAGATATTATAAATCCGATATAGATCATATTAAACAAGAATATCTTTCACAGACTCGATTTATAAGACCTTATCACTATAAGCAACGCATAAAGAATTTGAATTTGTGGTTAATAAAAATAACCAAACTCTCCAGAGAATATGGATTTCTATTCATCCAAAGCAAGCCTATGAGTTGAGTTATATTTTAATATGATAATATAGGAGTTGTAAATACCTCTGATGATGTATCTCCTGACACTCCAGCAGCAGATGAGACCTGATTGGAGTGCAGGAGCTAATATTGTGGCAGTAACAATTCTGTCATTAAATCTAACTGAAGCTTAGGGCCATTCATTGCATATCCCGCTATTTTGAGAGGCAGATTTTTAAAAGCACACAGATGTGTATGTTAAACAGCAAAGGGATTTCACTATCATGTTCCAGCATAAAGTATAATCTGGTAGATAGGAGAGAGGGATGAGGAAGCACTTCCTCATCACAGTGTGTGTATATATGGTGGTAATAGCGCTGATAAAAGATCAACTTGTCTTCTAACTTGTAAGTACCACGAAAACGGTTGTCCTGCTGCGGCTATTGTTATTTGAAAGGTAAGAACATATCATCATTTAAATGATAAATACATAAAAAAGTGACGTATTGATTCACCCATATTGACTGCACGAATACCAAAAGTTGCCCTTGTTCTCTTGAGAAAATCTATTAATTCGCCACTATCCATCTCTATTGAGGATTTTCCGTCATCTAGTGCTTCCTTGATTGCACGATAAGCCCAATGCTTTTCCTCTACCTTCGTTAGATCAATATCGATGGAATTGCAATTATTACTTTCTATTTTCTCTTGTTCTTCTTCGATCCAAAATGAGGAAGGTGGATGTTGTTGTTGTTGTGATCGTAACTCTTGTTCTATACTGCCACCAACGTCATCTACCCTAGGAAGATGATTATTATTTTTGGTGTGTTGAATAACTGAACTCAGTATTGCTGCTTCTTTTATCAAACAAGCTATATGGTGGTATATACTAGATTAGCCGTTGTCTGATAATACTAAGGACAAGAAGG
>Ga0207663_10001599_pt1 | contig 10635 bp, 16 predicted proteins | sample LARL53metaG_FD_184346 | JGI IMG/M metagenome (GOLD analysis project Ga0207663, IMG submission 184346) | Corn, switchgrass and miscanthus rhizosphere microbial communities from Kellogg Biological Station, Michigan, USA - LAR L5-3 metaG... | ecosystem: Host-associated > Plants > Roots >...
TCCTGCGGTAGCCAGCCGCGCCGAAGCTCGGTGGTGCGCTCGATATTCGGAAGCAGGCTGATATTATCCGGCCAGGCGAAGGTGACGTCCGGGCATTCGTTGAACACTGCCATCTTGTCGGCGGTGAGAACGACCGGCTCGAACCCCTCGTAGGTGTCGAACAGTACCGGCCAGATCGCAAAGTTGATGCCAGCGCCGTTGACCTCGTCGCCGTTCATGGCAACAGAGTCTAATCCGCATGGCAGGATCGGATGACGATCCGGCTCTGCGAATGGATCGTAGAATTCCGGGTTGGTGTTGGGGTTTGGCCAGTCGGTCATAGCCGCCCCCATCCACGATGCTCTAACCAGTCAGGTGTAATGACGATGTCCAGTCCATCTGGCGTGAACGGTAGGTCTTCGGCCTCGTCGATGAACAAAAGTGGAACAGCGTCCTCGACCAGAGCTGGCATCGACACCATGATCATATGCGTCAGGGGGTAGCCGATCGGCACCTTGGGGAACAGCACGTTGTCGGTCTGCAGGTAGCCTTCGACGGTTACTCCCTGCATGACGATGTCCTGCGACACGGCGATTCTCAGCGTATTGCCGCGAGCGGTGATCTTCGAAATCACATCGTCCGCCGGATGGAAATCCGGGTTACCCGAGTAACCGAGTAGTGTTAATGGCGCAGTCAACCAGTTGATCTGCGCCTTGGCGAACTGCATCCTGGCGATGTCGTAGATCGTGTTGGTCACGGCCAGCCGCTCCTCGGGAACCTCCAGGTAGGAACGTCATAGGCAAAGCCACGCGCTGCTTCCTGCTTGCGGTAGGCCATCTCATTGCGGAATCGCTTGCCGTGGTACTGTGCCAGTTGCAGGTTCGACCACGGCTTCGTCGGCATCGAGTACAAACGGCTCAGCGATCCGTCGAGCCAGTCCTGGAAGTACATGTCGTACATCCAGTCGGGTATAGCCCAGTCGTTGCAGCTCTCGCACTCCAGGCATCCCTGGCTGATCGACAGCGCCACTGCCATCACCAATGGGATGTTGTCGGTGGTGACTACCGGCTGGTTGCTGACCGAGATGTAGTTTGGCTTGAAGACCGCATAGGAGAAAATCCCGGTGCCGGTATCGAGGTCGGTCTTGAACGGCAGGAAGTTGGCGTCGCCATCGGGGAACGTCATTTCCGGAACGAGGATGCCAGTAGACGACTGGGTGATCGACGATGACGCCGTCGCTGGTACTGGGCTACCGTCGTAGGAAACGCCGAGCACCCGCACCAGCGTCGCGTCGGCCGGCATCGGGATAGGATACTCATTGTTGCCGTCGGAGAGGAAAATGCTCTCCTGCTCCGTCCATGTCTGCGTCCGGCGCAGGAATTCGTCAATAGAATTGAACAATTCCAGCTCGAGCATCGGGTCGGCTGCTCCGGGGATTCTGGTCCGCAGAGTCTGCATGATGCGATCGGTCGGTGCACAGGTCATGAGGTGATCACCAGCATCTGGGTCAGGAACTTCTGCATGAAGGCACTTGCCCGGCTATCGGTCGTCGACTCGTCGTCGCGCAGCTGGGCGTGACCGATCATGTAGTACACCAGTGCCGATCGGTACATGACGTCCATCGGCACCAATGCAGTCGTGTCGATGGTGCCGGATGTGTCGAGATACGGCACCACGAAGTTCTGAGGAATGAACAGGTCAGCACGGAGCCGCCGGGCTTCCATCAGGCCGAGGTTCAGCGCGTCTACCAGATCAATATCCGGGTAACGATACGGAACATTCTGGTCCTGCAGGAGCCGACGGCTCTCAGTGATGTACTGACCGACTGTGTCGAGCGCGGGCATGATCAGCCTCCTTAGCCAGGAGTGATGATTCCCTGCGCGAGTGCCTTGCCGTCAAGCACCTTGTAGCCGTAGACCTGCAGGCCGCGGAGTAGCTGCCCGAAAGTCATTTCTGAGCGAAGCGTCTCAACCTTGTTGATCTGGCTCGCAAATGTCAGCGCGTGCTGGGTTCCGGCGAAGACCACCCATTCACCGGCGGCGAGGCCAGCAGGGACGCCACTAGGCAGCAGGTTGGACACATAGATGGTGAAACGGTCCACCATGCCCAGTCGGCCATTACGCAGGATCGAAACACTGTCGCCCGTGAGGGCAGCATCGCGCAGCTCGGACATCTTGATCTGCGCTGCCACCCAGGCGGGGAGCACCACCCATCGTCCCTGCTCGGGGATGTTCTGTTCATCCAGAGCCTGGCCAAGGCGGACGAGGAGGTCGATGATCTCAACCTTGCCGGCGGTAGCGGCGGGGTTGCGGGCGACGATCTGCAGCGGTGTGCCGGTGACGCCAAGGTTGATGTTGCCGGAGATTGCGCCGGCGGTGGCACCGCGATTCTTGGGATCAGCCTGTCCAAGGAGTCCGAGCAGGACTTCGCGGTCGACGACAATCTTGAACTGCTGGGCGGCATCGTCGGACCACATGTTCATCATGTTCAGGTCCGACTGGACCTCCATGACGTCATCGAGGATGAGGTTGAAATACTTACCCTTGTCGATCGTCAGCTCGACAAGGTTCGAGCTCGGGCGCTCGACTTCCAGCAAACCGTCGACCAGGTAGGTCTTGATGGTGATCGTCGGCTTGGTGCGGATCTCGACCTTGTCACCCTGGTTCTTGATCTCCCCCTCGTAGTCGGTGTTGGAGATCGCTGCCAAGACCGTCGAGGCGTAGAACTTCTCGATGAGCTTGGTCGACCAGATGACAGGGATAAAAGTCCCTGAATACGGAGGGTTAGCCGTTAACGACCCGGCCGGATATATGGGCGGCGTTGTGCCGGACCCGGCAAGCGGGAACGTTGCACCAGGTGTAATGGTGGTCATGGGAGCGAACCTCAGCGCGCGTTAGCGGTTACTGGATACGCCCTTCATGCTGCGCTTGGAAAATATCGCGTTCGATCGCTTCGGCATCGGCCTCGCGGCCTCTCCATTTACCCATGCGTCGATCCGCGTAGAAACGCGCAATCAGGGCAGGTGTGTAAACGGGCTTATCCGGCGAGACGAAGTCTTGGCCTGATCTGGCTCTACCGGGGGCCGCGAAGCTTTCGAGGGAGGGTTTCCCGCTAGCTTGCCCGTTACCGGGTAGAGGCGGCGCTGCATTGCCTGGGCTCGTCGCATTCGTCGGGATTCCGGTAACCTCAGCAAATCCCTTGAAGAACTGTACGACACGCGATGTATCGTGTCTAGAGAAAGCTTCCATGAGCATATCGTGGCGCTTGCGCCCCGAATACGGGTCGGAAAGGGATAACCAATCCTTGAATCCCTGGTCGACGTTGATCTGCCCCCAGTTCGGCACCTGCTGGTTCAGGCCGTCGTACATCCGCTCCTGGGCGCTGCGGGCCATGACGTTGCCGACGCCTTCGACCCGCCCTTCGATCCGGTCGAGCCGCTGCTTGACGGTCTCGATCTCCGGCACAAGCTCCTCACGCGCCCGCCGGCCGACGACCGACAGCATCTCCTCGCCGTAGTCGGTCTCTTCCTCGGGGGTCAGCAGCTTCTGGTAGGTCGGCGGCTGCACGTTGGCGTTGGTCGCGGCCGAGCCTTGCGCCCGCATCGTCTCGATCAGCGTCTCGAGGTCGTTCATCCGCTCGATGATCGTCTGCTTGTCGCGCCTTTCTTGATCGAGTCGTCCCTGCAACGACCGATACCGCTGCTCCCAACTCTGATCTTCCTCGGCCACAGGAGAGGCCACTGGAGCGTTTTCCGGTGCTCCGGGCTGTGGAGTACCGGCCGAGGGCGAAATCGCGTCCTGTGCCCCGCCTGGGGCCGCTGTGCCCCCATCTGAGCCTGAAGCTTGGTCGCGTATGGCCTGCGCCGCGGCGATCTGGTCGCGGAGCTGCTTCGGAAGGCTGACCTGGAGTTCGTTCATGACGCTTTTCTCGCCGCTTGCATTTTCTCGTACAGTTTCGGTGCCTCGATCAGCGTTGACGTCAGGTCGCTGGCCATCTGCGCCATCCCCTGGGCGCGCTGAAGGTTTTCTGGGGGACATTTGATCATCTCCATCGCTATTCTCGCCGAGAACTCCCGGATCGCCGTCAGGAACTGGTCCCAGGCTTCCGGCGAACTGGCTCTGAGCCGCATGGCGGCGATGACGATCTGCGATCCGTCGGGCATCACTTCGCCTTCGTTGCCAGGTTGGCGAGCATGTTCGGCCCTGCCATCTGCTGCTGCATGTTGTTCATCGGCGAAACCTTGCCGTAGTCGAGGATCGACTTGCCGCTCCTGCCCAGCTGGTTCATCGCCTTGCGGTTCGGCAGCTGCACCGAGGAGTTCTTGGTGATGTCCCTGACGGCGTTCTTGTTCATCATTTCGGAAACTGCCTCCCCTTGACGCCAGAAAGCCCAGAACCGGTCGGACCGAGGTTCAACCCCTTCGGCGGGTTGCGCGGTGGCCGTTTCGGGTCGGCACCGGCTATACCCTGCAGACCTACCGGGACAGCGGGGTCTGGCTGGTCGTTGCCCGTCACGTCGCCGTAGGAGATGTTCATCGGCGGTGCCACGGGTGCCGCCGGCGAGCCTCCGGCCGACTTGGCGTAGGAGCTGCTGCCGCCCAGCATCCCAGGCCCCTTGACCTGTGGGACGTTGGCGTTCTTGGTCAGCGCCCTGACCTTCTGGTAGGCCAGCCGCGACGTCCCCTGTCCCGACGTCTGCGGGACGGTTGCACGTGGTGTCCTGGCCATCTCACTTGCCCTTCGCGTAGCTTCCAGAGCCGGAGTTCGACTGCGACGAAACGCCGGGCTTCTGCGTCTTGACCGGGGTGAACGACTGCATCTTGCCGGATGGGCCAGCCTTGACGAAGCCGCCGTTCTTGCCCTTGGGGTTGGTGTTCGCCGAGCCGCCGGGTTGCTGCTGCGCAGCGCCGGAAAACTTGTGCATGCCGCCAGAAGGCCCGCCCTTGAGCGCTTGCTTGCCGGCCGGCTTGTTGGTGAAAGTCTTCGCATTCTTAGCCATCTGGGGGCCTCCTACTTGGATTTTTTCCACGCTGCAAACTGTTTCTTGTCCTGCTTCTCCTCAGCCTTGGTGCCCTCTTTAGGACCACCTTTCGGGTCCTTGTCCTTACCCGATTTCTCGAACATCTTCATGGTCTTCTTCGCCATTGCCGTTTCCTATCGGTTCGAACCCATGCGTCCGGGGCTGTTGGGCGCGTACGTGCCAGCCTGCTGCTGTGGCTGTTCCGGTTTCTGCTTTACGACCGGCTCCGGCTGCTCGACCGGAGCCCCTTGCGGCATGATCCCGCTGGGGAATTCACCAATCGTCCCAGCGGGGGGTACCACGCCACCAGTGGCCATCTTGTAGCTCTTGTTGACGTGGTTGGTGACTGTGGGCGTGCCGAACATCACTTCTTCCCGCCCTTTTTCTTCGGGTAGCTGTTGTTGCAGACGTACGGCATCATCGTGAATCCAGAGGCCATCTCACTTGCTCCTGCGGCTGATTGCGGCATCCTTGGCAGCACGCGCCTTGTCGTATTCCTCCGGCGTCGCTGCGAGCTTGCCGGTAACGGCGACATCCGCTGCCGAGGGGATCATTCCCCACAGCTTGTGCAGCGATTTCGGCACCATGCCGCTGAGCGCGCCTTCCTCGTCGTCCGGCACGACGCCACCGTCGGCCATCCTGTAGCTCTTGTTGGTGTGGTTGGTCACCGTGGGTGTACCCATCCGGTTCAGCGAGACGTTTTCGTCGGGGCCTGGGCCTGGATAAGTCGACGTGTACGCCCCCTGCCTTTTGCCCATCTGCATCGGCTCGACGATTTTCCTCGACGACGACGGGTCAGCCGTGTCGGAGCGAGCGTATTCCCCACGGCCAAGCGGTCTGGATTTGTCGGCAGTGCCGGCATCGACGGCGGATTTTGGCGGAAACGGAGGTTGTCCCTGGGGCATCGTCATGGTCCTCGTGCTGGGTTGGGGGGCGTCCCCGGTCCGGCGCTGGGCGTCTTGCCGACGACGTTGGTCTGCGGTCCCTGCGGAGCGCCGGGAGGAGCCTGCGGGCTACCAGGCGGGCCACCAGCGGGCGGCGATCCCGGAGGCCCGCCTGGGCCACCACCAGGGCTGCTTCCTGGCCCCATGGCCTGGCTTGCCATCTGCTGCGCCTTCTGCTGCGCGTCGATCTCTTCCTCCGGCGGCACGATGTCCTCGCCCTCGAGGCCGATGCCGTTGGCCACGGCTCTGAGCACGTTGGCGCGACCCTTGACGCCGGTGATCTGCGAGTCGATCGGGTTGGCGGTGATCTGCAGGAATTCGAGCTGACGCTGGCGCTGCGTCTCGCGCTGCATCGCTACGTTGACGCCGAGCACGACGATGTTCTCGTCGCCCCTCAGCGTGCCGGTCTGGTCGGTCAGCATGACCATGTCGTAGAGTTCGTTAACGCTAGGCTCGATGACGTCGCCGTCGATGTTTGCGGCGACCGTCTGTAGAATTTTAGCTGCATTTCCCATGAGCATAGCCAGGCCAGAAGCAGTTCGTCCGGCTCCACCCAGCCGCTCGGAGCCAGTGATATATCGAGGTATGGCGCTAAGCTCGTCAGCGATCTGGGTAAATTTCTCATATACACCGAGCAGCTCCTGGGCGTTGGACGACGGCTGGAAGAAAGTCACCGGTGCCTGCATGTTCGACCCCATCGGGTCGGTGACGACGTGCCATCGCTTCCACGGGTAGAGATCGTCGCCGTTCTCGTTGTCGGCGATGCGGTCGTCGTTGACCACCACCTGCGGTCCCGAGGATATGCTCATGTTGTTGATCAGCGACCTGAGAGTCGAATTGGCGGCGTCCTGGATATCGGAGAGGATATCCGGCAGGGCATTCCCGACCACCGTGCCGGGCACCTTCTCGAAGCTCGTCACGTAGTAGGGAGGACGCTTCCTGAGTGACGGGCTGAGCTGGACCTTGATGATGTAGCGGCCGATTTTGAAGGCGTCGATGAAGTAGTCCATCATCGGGTTGGGGATCTGCGTCGGGTCGAAGCCATAGTCGAGCAGGATCGTCCCCTGCACGTAGCCATGGTACTCGAGCATGTCGATCAGGCCCGACTGGTTCATGCGCGGATCTTCACGGCTCTCCATGCTGGCGCGCGGCGTATCGGCAGTGGAAGCATTGGCTTCGACATAGCCCGACTTGCCGTACCACTTCAGCACCTCCATGATCGCTGCGTCGTTGTACCCCGGCAGGCCAACCAACTGGTTGAGGTCCGAACGTGACACCCTGGTGCGCTCGATCACACTGGCATCGGCGATGTTGCTGATGCCCGGCGTCCACCAGACGTCGAACGGCGAGACGCGGTTCCAGAACATCTTCGGGGTGTTGACGGAGACGGCCCTGCCGTTCTGCCATGTGACCTGGGGCACAATTCGCACCACGGGGCCTTTAATACAAGCGAACGGGAACAGCGGCAGATCGACGAGAAACTGACTGAGCGCTTCATAGAACTGCCCTTCGGTGAGGATGTCGTCGAGCTTCTCGAACGATTTCTCCGCCTCGTCGCGGGCCTTCTTGATGCCGGCGCGCTTGGCGGCGTCCATCAGGTTGTTCACCCGGTCGCGGATCGCCGACGGGTCGGGCGGCTGGCCTCCAAGGGCGGCGTTCTGCGTCTCCGCCTGCACCATCTGCATGATCCCCTGGGTGACGTCGTCGGGCAACGTCGGGTCAGGCGTCGCCGTAAGCCCCCAGGGTTTCTCGGTGTTCAGGTAGACGTCGCGCAGAAGAGAGGTGGCCCCGCGACACTTGCTGGCGGTCAATCGCGCATAGACCTCGGAGCCACCGAACTTACGGATCTGCATCAGTTTCTGGGTATCGTACTCGCCGCGGAACACCCGCATCGCCAGCGTCAGCCGGTCCGTCCACCCGGACGAGCCGTCGCGGTGGCGGACGAAGGTGTTGAACTCGTTGTCGATGTAGGCGACCAGCGAATTGGTAATCGCATCGTTGTTGCGGGCGGCATCCTCCGCCTTGACGCGGGCGGCGTTCGCCTGCGCCTCTTGTTGCGAGGCCTCGTCTGGTGAGACAATCCGGAGTATCGAGGAAGCCACGCCCAAAATTCCTTGTTTGTCAAGCAATACACCCGGAAAGGCTCGTATCGCAATGTCTGAACTGCAGCAAGGCGAAGTGTTCGCCATCGAGTTCGCGCAGCTGGCGCGGGAAATTGCCATGGATATTTTTCCCATCCACGACATCGTCGCCCTGCACCGGCTGACCGAGGAGGAGTGGGATCGCATCCAGCGCAATCCGAAGTTCAACCAGATGGTCGCTGACATGGCGCAGGAGTGGAACAGCGCCGCCAACACCCGAGAGCGGGTGAAGGTCAAGGCTGCCACTGGGCTGGAGAGCACGCTGGAGGTCTATATCCGCGCCATCACCGACGAGAGCATCCCGCTCAACCAACGCGTCGAGGCCGGCAAATTCCTCGCCCGCGTCGGCGAGCTCGACAACGCCCAGCAGATCCTGGGCGGAGGAGGCGGGACAGGGTTTCATATCACCATGAACATCGGCACCGAGGTCAAGCGTTTTGACGGCCCGCTGATCGAGGGCGTGATCCCCGACGACCCCAGTGATGGAGATGCGGCATGAGCATCACCTACACGGCACCGAAGACATGCTCGGAATTCATGCTCAGCGACGGCTTCGTGCGGATCATCATGGGACCGGTCGGCTCGGGAAAATCGACGGCGTGCCTGATGGAGATCCTCAGAAGGGCGATCGAGCAGCGCAAAGGCCCTGATGGGGTGAGGCGCACACGCTGGGTCATTACCCGGCAGACCCTGATCCAGATGCGCATGACGATCCTGGCGGACATGCTCAGCTGGTTCAGGGCGATCGCCACCTACAAGGTCAGCGAGCAGCTGGTGACGCTGAGCTTTGCCGACGTGCATTGCGAAATTTATCTGATTCCCCTCGAGGAGGAAGAGGATCAACGGCGCTTGCTGTCGACGCAGCTAACGGGGTGTTTTATCAACGAAGCGATTGAGATATCGCCAGATTTCGTATCGGCTATCGCTGGACGTTGCGGGCGTTTTCCGTCGAAAGCTGACGGGGGTCCAACATGGCACGGGATAATCGCGGACACCAACTGTCCGGTCATCGGGTCGGACTGGTGGAAGCTGTTTGAAGAGGATCGTCCATTCGACTGGCAACTCTTTCACCAGCCAAGTGGACTCAGCGTTGAAGCCGAGAATCTCGAAAACCTGCCCGTCGGCTATTACGATCGGCTCGCCAAAAACCCAAACAAGGCCTGGGTGCAGCGCTACGTCTTCAGCGAATACGGAGAAGACCCATCCGGGTCCGCCGTCTTCGGCAAGAGCTTCAAGCGCAGTTTTCATACGGTGGACCATCTCGAGCCGGTTTCAGGTTTTCCGATATTGATCGGACAGGATTTTGGCAGAGCGCCGTGTTCGCTGCTTGTGCAGCCTGACCACCTTGGGCGTCTGCTGGTACTCGAGGAGGTGGTCGCGGAAGACATCGGGCTGGAGACGCATGTAGGACGGAGTCTGAAGCCAGCACTCTACCAGGAGCGCTACCTGGGGAAATCGTTCGCAGCAGTCGGCGATCCATCGGGCGTCAGCAAGGGACATATGCTCGAGGAGACGAGTTTCGACGTTTTGCGGCGGCTGGGCATCCCGGCGTTCCAGGCTCCCACCAACAACATCGACCCGCGCCTCGGGGCTGTGGAAACCCTTCTGCTGCAGCAGCGTGACGGCGGTCCGGCTCTCGTCATTGATCGGGAGCGGTGTCCGATGCTCGTCAGGGCGATGAACGGGGCGTATAGGTATGGTAAAACCAAACAAGGCGTAGTAAAACCTCTCCCAGAGAAGCTTCATCCATGGAGCGATTTGTGCGATTGTCTTCAATATGCTTGCCTCGTCTATAACTCTGGTATGGTTAATCTTATAGCCAAGAAGATTAGACCTCGTATTAACAAGCCGCGCGAGCAGATGAGTTCTGCCGGGTGGACTTGACTTGCCTGTTCGCATTCTGCTCGGCGCGTGTCGACCACTTGCAGTTACCCGGTTCATAATCGCCGTTTACATCGATTCTGTCGATGGTCATGCCGTCGGGTCGTTCACCCATGTCGGCGAGGAAGTTTTCGAATTTACGCCAGCTGTCACATATGGCGATACCGCGACCGCCGTAGTTCTTCCAGCTGGCATGTGATGGTCGCGTGCACCGGCCGAGCATTGCCTGCCACGACCAGTAGGTCGGCGTGATCGAGCCGGTGCGCCACGCGCCGTGACCGTGCTTGATCTTGTTCTCGCTGCATAGCTGTTGCTTCATGCAGCCGCACGACTTGGTGGGCTTCCGTTTGCGCACCAGGTGTATTGCAGGGATGTCCTTCGTCAGGCCGCAAATGCAGCGGCATGTCCAGTAGACCACTGTTCCGCTCGTGAGCTGGACGGTTTTGCCACGATGTAGCACCGTCCAGTAACCGAATGTTTTACCTGTGTGATCGTGCGCCGGTTTCATGCCAGCGAGTATAAACTACATCAGTGGTTTGTCAAGGACGCTGGATGGCAGGAATAAACGCCGAAACTGGTTCTTCTCCCACACCTCCACCCGTTCGTTCAGTCGTCCATCGTCGCCCACAATTTCCTCATGGACGACGTAGTCGCCAACCCGACAGATGGTG
>Ga0207663_10001605_pt1 | contig 10628 bp, 8 predicted proteins | sample LARL53metaG_FD_184346 | JGI IMG/M metagenome (GOLD analysis project Ga0207663, IMG submission 184346) | Corn, switchgrass and miscanthus rhizosphere microbial communities from Kellogg Biological Station, Michigan, USA - LAR L5-3 metaG... | ecosystem: Host-associated > Plants > Roots >...
GTGACCCATGGAGACTAAGAGAGCCAAGATTGCCATTAAAGACGTCTCGCGTGTTTTCTTTTCTCCCACTGGCGAGCGCATTGACGCCCTAAAAGACGTGAACCTTGAAGTGGAAGACGCTTTCTCCGCCGCCGGGCGCGACATCGGGGAGTTCCGTGTGCTGCTGGGCCCTTCCGGCTGCGGCAAGTCCACGCTGCTGCGCATGATCGCCGGCCTGGACAAGCCGACCAGCGGCCAGGTGCTGGTCAACGGAGAGATCGTCACGCATCCGGGCAAGGACCGCGGCATGGTCTTTCAGAAATACACTTCGTTCCCGTGGCTTACGGTTGCCGATAACATTGCCTACGGCATGAAGATCAATGGCGTTCCGGAAGCCCAGCGCAAAGAGACGGTGGACCGCCTGCTTAAGTCGGTGGGGCTCACGGAATTTGCCAATGTCTACCCTGAGACCCTTTCCGGCGGCATGCAGCAACGCGTCGCCATTGCCCGAACGCTCGCTTTGCGCCCTTCGGTCATCCTGATGGACGAGCCCTTTGGCGCGCTCGACGCCCAGACCCGCAGTGACATGCAGCAGCTTTTGCTGCAAATCTGGGATGAAACCGCGTGTACAATTCTGTTTGTTACGCATGACGTGGAAGAGGCGGTTTATCTGGCGGACAGGATCTTTATCATGAGCTCGCATCCCGGGACCATTGTGGAAGACGTCGAAGTGCCGTTCGACCGCCCACGCGATCTGGGCCTCAAAGAAAAGAACGAATTCCACGAGCTTCAGCATTATGTCCTTGGCCGGCTCAAGAGCGCTCCGGGAATCGGCGGCCACGTGAGGGTGAGCATCTGATGGGTTTCGGCGGCAGCTTTCCAGGTTCGGGCTTGCCGGATGCACCCGGCCCGGATGCGCCTAAGCAAGAGATCAACTTCGTCAAAGAAGCTTTTAATATCCAGTACAACTGGATCGCCCTGGGCGGCGCAGCGGCGTTTGCGCTCGTAACCGGAACTGCCATCCCCATTGCTCTCGCCGGCGGACTTGAGCTGATGTACCTGGCCGTCGTCTCGCAACATCCTCGCTTCCAGCGGTTGGTGCGCTCCTGGAAATTTGCCGAAGATCAAAAGCGCAACGAACAAAAACTCGGTGATATGCTGCGCAGCTTGCCGCCGGACATGCAGGGCCGTTACATTAAGCTAGCCGAAGTTTGCCGTTCAATCCGTGGCAATTTCTCCCAGCTCTCTTCCACCTCGCAGATTTTCGTCCAGCAAATGGACCAGCGGCTGGAAGGATTGCTCCACGGATATGCCCGCCTTCTCTCGGCGGCGTTTCAGCAGCGCCAGTACGTTAAAACCACCGATCCTGACGAGATCAAAAAGGAAATCGCCGCGCTGCAACAGCACATGAACACCGATCCACCGCGCGTGCAGGACATCAACAAGAAGCGCGTGGAAATCCTGAGCAAGCGCATGGAAAAATACCAGAAGATCAATGAGAACCGGCAAGTGGTCGATGCGCAATGTTCCGCCGTGGAAGACGTGTTGCAGTTGGTCCGCGACCAGTCTGTGACCATGCGCGATCCACAGCAGGTCAGCGACCAGCTGGCCAACCTGGTGCACGACGTGGAGCAGACCGAGCAAACCGTGCAGCAGGTGGAATCAATTTTCAGCGGACTCACGCCGGAGATGGAAGGCATCATGCAGGATTCGGACACCTCCAGTTCCAGCAGCTCCGCGCAACGCACAAGGATAGGAAGTTAAGTGTCCGCATCACCCAACACCGATAAATACATTGACGCACTTCCTGAATGGGCGCGCGAGCTCTCAGAAAAATACTATTCGCGCTCTTACGCTCTTTTTGTTCTTTACGGCAACGTGCGCGACCTCATTCCCTTCCGCCAACCCAGCAGCACGGATTTCCTGTCCCTCGACCAGTTTCTCTCCGGCGCTCTGTTTGGCCAGCGTGACATCGTTCTGCATTACGATCGCGGCGGCCTCGCCTTTGGCAGCGCCGATTCGCAATCCGACTTCCGCCGCGCCCTAGAAGGCTATGACAGCTTCCACGGCACCAACTTCTCCAAGGGAGGCCTGCCGCGCAACCCGGACGCGGTCCTGAATATCCTGGACAATTACCTGCGCCTGCGCATCGCCGACGGAAAAAAGATCGCGCTGGTCATCGATTTTGCCGAAACCATTGCGCCCGCTGGCGACGTCTCCAGCATGTCTGCCGAAGACCGCAATTCACTGGTCATCCTTAAGCGCTGGGCGCGCAATACTGATTTTCTCAACGCCGACGTCACCATCTGCCTGATCTCGGAAAACCAGATTGAGCTGAACCAGGGCATCGTGCAAAACCCCGGCGTGGCTTCCATCGCCATCCCGCTGCCCGATGAGCCTGAGCGCCTGGACTTTGTGCGCTGGCAGCTTCGCACTCATCCGCTGCCGCAGGGCTCTGAAGTAAGCGACGAAGTGCTGGCCAAGCTCGCCGCGGGTCTGAAGCGCGTGCAGTTGCAAAGCCTGGTCGCGCACGCCGTGCAGAACAAGCAGCCGTTAACGCTCAAGTTCCTCAACGATCGCAAGAAGGAGCTGATCGAAGCTGAATCCGGCGGCCTACTTGAATTTATTCAGAGCCGGTTTGATCTTTCTTATGTTGCCGGCAATGACATGGCCAAGCAGAAGCTCAAGGACGCCGCCGCTGCCATCCAATCCGGAAACACTGACGTGCTGCCCATGGGCTACGTAATCTGCGGCCCGGTAGGCACAGGCAAAACGTTCATCACTACCTGCTTTGCCGGCGAGGTTGGCATTCCCGCGGTCACGCTCAAAAATTTCCGCAGCATGTGGCAGGGCGTTACTGAAGGCAATCTGGAGCGCGTGCTCAACCTGCTCAAGGCCATGAGCCCCATCTGCGTAATCGTCGATGAAGCGGACGCGCAGCTCGGCGACCGCTCCAGCTCCGGTGACAGCGGCGTGAGCAATCGCGTCTTCGCGCAGATTGCGCAGTTCATGGGCAACACGGACTATCGCGGCAAGGTCATCTGGTTTCTGCTTACCTGCCGGCCTGATCTTCTTCCTGTCGACCTCAAGCGACAGGGCCGCGCGGAAGAGCATATCGCGCTGTTTTATCCCGACACTCCGGACGAGCGGCGCGCTTTGCTAAGCGCCATGCAGAAGAAAGCCGGCATGGCAGCCTTCACCCCAGAGATGCAGAAGCTTTTCCTGGATAACTCCGGCGCGCTTTCCGGCGCCGATATCGAGGCCGTGCTGGTGCGCAGCCGCATGCGCGCCGCGCTGGCCAAGCGGCCCGCGGTCACCGATGCCGACATCAAAGGCGCGCTGGAAGACTTTATTCCGCCTTCTTATCCCACTGAGATCGACCTTCAGAACATTGTGGCCGTGCTGGAATGCACCAGCAAAAGCCTGTTGCCCAAAAAGTACCGCGACGCCGATCGCGGCGAACTGACCCGCCGCGCCAATGAATTGCTGCTGCTGAGCCGGCAATCCGGCGAGGGATGAGAAGGCATTTGCCGCGAATTTCGCGAATGAATTTTCGGGAACAACACGTATCAAACCAGATTCGCGCTTTTTCGCGTGGATTCGCGGCTAACTTTCTTTGATCTGCGTTTGTCTGCGGAAATCTGCGGCAAAAGAGCTTTAAGCCGCAAAAAACTTCTCGATCCTCCGCCAATATTTCCTGGCGATCATCTCCGTGCTTAGGTGTCCCCCGCGTGCAAAAGAATTCAGTCTTACGCCGGTCCGGTCCGCGAAATTCTTGACAGACTTGCAGGGAACATACGGATCATCTTTGGCGTGAAACATCATGATCTTTGATGCGTTGATTTCCCGCACATGATACGCCGGGTTATAGAACTTGCCGCTGTGCAGCTTGCGCCAGTTGCGGTCAGACAGGCGATAGCCATTCCCAAACGCCTCGCGAATATACGCTGCATAGTTTGGGTTGGAAGTTTCCAACCGTTCTTCAGCCGCAAGGATCTTCCAGTCGACCACCGGGCAATTGGCAATGACTTTCTTTACACGATCATCGAGCGATGCAAGGATGGCCGCTGCGCCGCCAAAGCTGCCGCCAATCACAAAGATCTCATCCGGCTTAAGCGCAAACCGTTTCCCGAATGCCAGTTCACGAAAGCCCTTCGGCAGCTCGTCGATCACGTCAAGAATGTCCTGGTGCGGCGACTTTTGCAGAAACTTGCCGCCGCTCTCCCAGGCTCCCCGGTATCGCGGATAGAAAACCCAATAGCCTTTTGCCGCCAGGAATTCCATCAACGGCTGTTTGCGAGGCATTCCCGGCATGCCGTCGCACAGGATGATGACTTTCTGTTTTTTCCCCTGCCGCGCGGGCGGCAGAAATTCGGCAATGATCTGCTGCTTGAACCGCGTTCTATAGATCACTCGCCCCTACTTCCGATCAGTGTCATCAGCGTTGATCAGTGGTAAGCTTTTGCCTTTCCTCTGTGTTCCTTCGTGTCCTCTGTGGTAAAGGTTTTGATTTTCCGATTCCGCGCGATCACGCGCGATCACGGCGATTTTCAATCGCGTCCCACACCTTTTTGGTGTCAACGTTCTGGGTGTACTTCACGATTTTACCGTCCTTGAAATTCCAGATGTGGGCAAAGACGGCGTCCATCACGCCCCCGGACTTTTTGTATGTCCCCAGGTATCTGCCGGTCACGATGATGGTGTCCCCGGCGTCATAAAATTTGTCCACCTCCGCGCGATAGCCGTCCCACTCCGTGGCGAGGCGGGCAAACACGTTCTTCCCCACCTCTTCCATGCTGTGGTACGTCCCGGCATAGGGAAAGCCGGCGGCCTCGGTCCACTCAAAGCGTGGGGCCAGCGCGGATTGAAGGTTTTTGGCGATCTGCTCAGCATCGCCTTTGTAAATGCTTTGGATTGTCTCCAGATTCGTTTTCATTAGACCACCTTAATGAATATTCATTTTTGTCCATAGAAACAGGCAAATGCCGGGCGGTTTCTAAGGGAAATAGCCTAAAAATTCTAATCTTTTTTCTAATAATTTTGTAACGCCAGGACCATTTTGGGAACGATAATACTGCACACGCTCAAACTGCTTGCCCGGGTTTCAGACCGCAACGGATCCGGTTAGGGGAAAAAAATCATGTATGACACCATCGTTGTCGGCGCGCGCTGCGCCGGCGCTCCCACCGCTCTTTTACTGGCCCGCAAGGGTTATAAAGTCCTGCTTCTTGATCGCGGGACCTTTCCCAGCGACATGCCGTTTTCCAATCATTACGTACATCAGACCGGCTCTGCAAGGCTGAAGCGCTGGGGCCTGCTGGACGCGCTGAAAGCGTCAAATTGCCCGCCGATTTTGACCAACCATTTTGATTACGGCGCTTTTTCGCTTACCGGCTCGCCCGTGCCCGCCGAAGGCGGAGTTGCTGAGGCTTTTGCGCCGCGCCGTATCAAGCTCGATCCCATCCTGGTGGATGCCGCTGTGAAGTCAGGTGCGGAGCTGCGTGAAGGTTTTTCCGTGCAGGAAGTGATTTTTGAGGATGGCCGTGTAGCAGGCATTCGCGGCCATGAGAAAAATGGCCCGCCGGTCACGGAGCGCGCGCGCATCACCGTGGGCGCCGATGGCATGTTCAGCGTGGTGGCCAAAGCGGTACAGGCCCCGGAATACAAAACCGGTCCCGCGCTGGAAGGCTCCTGGTACGCCTATTACAGCGGCGTTCCCATGATCGGCTGGCATCTGTGGCTGCGCCCCGGCAACGTGATTTTCGCTTACAACACCAATGACAATCTTTCTCTGATCGGCGTGGCTTTTGCCGCGCGCGATTTGCCCATGGTCCGCGGCAACATTGAAAAGCACCATAGCGCCGTGCTGGCCGAGCACGCGCCCGAATTGTGGGAGCGCATACAGGCAGGCAAGCGCGAGTCGCGCTATGTGGGCGGCGCCATTCCCAGCCACGTGCGCAAACCATTCGGGCCGGGTTGGGCGCTTGTGGGCGATGCAGGATATCAGAAAGATCCATGCACGGCATCCGGCATCACGGACGCATTTGGCAGCGCCGAGTGGCTGGCTGAAGCCATTGACGCGGGCCTGAGCGGCCGCCAGCCCATGGAAGAAGCGCTGGCTGCCTATGAACAAACGCGCAACAACGCTGAGCTGCCGTACTTCGATCTGACGACGCAACTGGCGGCGCTGGAACCGCCGCCGGCTGAGGTGCAACAGTTGCTGGAAGCGTTGCGCGACAATCCGGAGCAGCGCAGCCGTTTCTTTGGAATGCTGGCCCACACCGTGCCGGTGACGGAGTTCTTTTCGCCGGAAAACATGCAAGCCATTTTCAGCAAGCAGAAGCACGCAACGGTTTCGTGAAACGACGGCACGCAAGCCTCCGGCTCGGGGCGTTGTTACGTATCGTGTTGCGATGATCGGAAAGTTTTGCAACGTTCCCGTGCCTGACTGCACAACTGGATAGCCTGCAAATGGCGCGGCAGACTGTCAACACCTTTACCCGCGAATGCGCAAGATGATTTCAAGTTTTCGCGGACCATGCCAACTTTACGAAGGGGAAGCGCGATGGACATCGCAATTTTTGGCGCAGGAATCGCCGGCTTGATGACCGCAATTGCGCTGCGCGCGCAAGGCCATCCCTGCCATATTTATGAGCGCATGCGCCAGGGCCAGGATACGGGCATGGGCTTTATCCTGATGCCGGAAGGGATTGAATGCCTGCAATCCTTCGGCGTGAAGTTCGGCGAAAATAGCGGCGCTCCTCTGGAGAAATATTGCTGCCGCAACTCCACAGGCCAGGGCCTTTATGAACAGCCTTTGCCCGCCGGCACGCGCAGCATCCGCCGTCGTGACCTGGTTGCCGCTTTGATGCGCGCTCTTCCCTCAGATGGAAGCCCCATCTTCGATGCCGAACTCGCCGGCCTGGATTTTGACGTTGCCGGCAACGTGACCCAGGCCCGTTTGAACACCGGCGCGATGGCAAAAGCCGATCTCTATGTAAGCGCGGAAGGCCTTCGTTCGCGCGCGCGGCAGGCATTGTTTCCCGGTTGGCCTGCGCCGGAAGCCCAGGTGATGGAAGTCGTTGGGCTGGTCCGTTGCGAGAAGACGGTGCGCTGGTGCGGCAGGACCTTCAATAAATTTTATGCTGCCAATGGCGGAATCGCCCTTGGGATGCTCGCCGTCGATGACGAGCACGTTGTCTGGTATGTGCAGTTCGATTCCAAACGTTTTCCTCCTCCGCCTGAAAGCAACGGAGCTGCAGTCCAGGCCCGCAAGGAATTTGTCACGTCGCTGATTGGCGACTGGGCAGATCCCATCCCGCACCTGCTGAGCATTGCTGATTTTTCCCGCACGCACCTTTGGCGGCCGCTGGATACTGATGTGGTGCCCAGCTTTTATCGCGGCAATCTTGTGCTGGTAGGCGACGCGGCGCATCCGCTTTCGCCTTTCACCAGCCAGGGCGTATCTTCGGCCATCGCGGACGGCGTATCCCTGGCGGAAAAGCTTGGGGTTGGCAACTGGAATTCGGCGGCCGATCTGGAACAAGCTCTTGCCGCCTATTCGGCGGAGCGTCGCGGGCAATGCGCTCCTTATGTTGCCAAGGGACGCGAGCTTACACGGCATTTCCTCTCTCCGCAGATCGGCAGCACCGTTCTGCTGCCAATCGCTCAATCCGACCACGTTGCGCCGGGCGCGTTTTCTGACAACATTGTTCGCCTGGACCTTCTGCGCGAGCGCGCCTTCAACATGCGCTGGGCGCAGCAGCCCTCGGATGTTATTCCGCTCACTGCCGCCGATCCTGATTTCCCCATCTGTCCGGCGATTCAGGAACAACTGGTGCGCCATGTGCGCGATGGAGTGCTGAGTTATGGCCCGCCGGAAGGCCTACCACGCTTCCGCGAAGCCGTGGCCGGCTGGATGCACGATACACGTGCGATGAATTGCAGCGCGGAAGATGTTTTCGCCACGGACAGCGCGGCTTCCGGCATGGTCGTAGTGGCGCGGGCGAGCCTGGCTCCCGGCGATGAAGTTCTCATTCCCGACCCGGTAGACTTTTTGCTGCACCACACAGTTGAACGCGCCGGCGCCGTTCCCATCCCCGTGAGAGTCGAGCCGGGGACCACGGCGGAAGAGTTTATTGCTCGCATGGAATCGCGGCTCACCGGACGCACCCGCATGCTGTGGCTGTGCAATCCTCATAATCCGCTCGGCGTGGTCTATTCGCGTGATTGGCAACAGCGCGTTGCCGAGTGGGCCATCTCTAACGGCCTGCGAATCGTGTCCGACGAGATCTGGTCAGACATCGTTTACACGCCACACCGCCATGTGAGTCTGGCTTCCATCTCGCCTGAGATTGCGCGCAACGTTGTGACCATTTACGGGTTTTCCAAGAACTTTGCTCTGGCCGGGCTCCGCGTGGGCTGCGTGATCTGCGGCGATCCTGAATGGAAAAAAGAAATTGTCGCCGCTTCAGACGCGGAGAGCACAGTCTACGGCGTCTCTGTGCTGTCACAGGTCGCGGTGATTGCCGCGCTCACGGATGGGCGTGATTGGCTGGCGGAATTTGTGCGGCATCTGCAAGCGCAGCGCGACTACGTTATCAATCGGCTGGCAAAGTGGCCCGGCGTGACCGTGGCGCAGCCGCAGGGGACGTACGTGGTTTTTCCTGATGTGCACAGCCTGAGTGAAGACTCTGAAGCTTTGTGCCGGCAGCTTCTTGAGCAGGCGCACGTGGCCCTGGTTCCGGGTGCTCCGCGCTGGTTCGGCCCTGGCGCCGGCGGACATCTGCGCATCTGCTTCGCTACCTCGCACCGCATTCTGCAGCAGGCGTTTGACCGCCTGGAGCCGGTGATCTCCCAGATCGCCAGCGAGCGCCAGCTACACAAAGTCGTTCATACGTGATCCAGAAGCGATTGCCGGGTTTATTCTGTGCGGCCCTTCTTCTGCTCGGGTTCCTGGATACAGACCGATTTTACATTCACAAATTCGCGGATACCGTGGTGGCTCAACTCGCGTCCATAGCCTGAATGCTTGACGCCGCCAAAGGGAATGCGCGGATCGGAGGCCACCATCCCATTGATGAACGCCAGCCCCGATTCAATCTCATGGATGAACAGCTCGCGCTCTGCCGAATCGTTGGTCCACGCGCACGCTCCAAGACCGAAGATGGAATTGTTGGCCATTGCAATCGCGTCTGCCATGTCTTTTGCGCGATAGAGAGATGCCACCGGTCCAAACAGCTCATCATCAAACGCCGGAGAACCTTTGGGGATTTCCGCCAGCACGGTGGGCGCAAAGAAATTTCCCTTGCGGTCAAGCCGTTTGCCTCCCAGCAGAATGCGCGCTCCCATCTTGACCGTTTCTTGCACCTGTTTTTCCAGCCCTTGCAGAACGTCCGCGGTGGCCAGAGGACCAACGTCAGTATTTGGGTCCATGGGATCACCCACCTTGAGCGACGCCATGCGTGCGACAAATTTCTTCTCAAATTGTTCCGCAATCTTCTGGTGCACGATGAATCGCTTGGCCGCGATACACGACTGCCCATTGTTGATCACACGCGCCTGCACCGCGGTTTCCGCCGCGCGATCAAGGTCAGCGCTGGGCATCACGATGAAAGGATCGCTGCCGCCGAGCTCCAGCACGCTCTTCTTCAGTTCTTTGCCCGCCTGCGTAGCTACGCTGATGCCGGCGCCCACGCTGCCGGTAAGCGTTACGGCGGCAATGCGCCGGTCTGCGATCACCGTGTTGACGCGGTCCGAGCCGATCAGCAGCGTCTGGAAAACGCCTTCAGGAAAATCGGCGCGACGGAAGATATCTTCAATGGCAAGCGCGCACTGCGGCACGTTGGAAGCGTGCTTCAGCAACCCGACGTTGCCGGCCATCAACGCGGGCGCGGCAAAGCGAAACACCTGCCAGAAAGGGAAATTCCACGGCATCACCGCCAGCACAGGGCCGATCGGCTGGTAGCGGATAAAGCTCCGCGTTGCGTTGGTTTTGGCCTCTTCATCGGCCAGAAACCGTTCCGCGTTCTCCGCATAGTACCGGCATCCGAAAGCGCTTTTCTCCGCTTCTTGCACCGCCGACTTCAAAGTCTTTCCCATCTCCTGGGTCATCAGCCGGCCAAACTTATCTTTTTCTGATTCCAGGATTTCCGCGGCGCGCAGCATCCAGGCAGCGCGCTGCGCAAATGGAACTTTGCGGTATTCACGGAACGTGGTTGCGGCGAGAGCGATCTTGCGTTCCATCGCGTCATCGGAATGCTGCTCAAACTCGCGCAGCAGTTCACCGGTAAGCGGGCTTACGCTGGCAACAGTCCGGCGCGGCAGTTCGACCACCTTTTGTGTACTCATCGCACGTTACCTCTTGTCTTTTTATCTTTATTATCTTTGCTCTTTAATATTATTTTGGATGCCAGTAGACAATGCAACGCTTCCGCTAGGGCACCTGTGCATCTTCATTCCGGCTGAGCGAAGACGAATAAATCAGAATCAGGGTACCTCTCTTAGCGATGGTTCGCGAGTGCTGGTAAACTGTTGACTACACTCACGCGGAGAGGTGTGTGAGCGGTTGAAACAGGCGGTCTTGAAAACCGCTGTACCCGAAAGGGTGCCGGGGGTTCGAATCCCTCCCTCTCCGCCACTTAAACTAT
>Ga0207663_10001608_pt1 | contig 10626 bp, 10 predicted proteins | sample LARL53metaG_FD_184346 | JGI IMG/M metagenome (GOLD analysis project Ga0207663, IMG submission 184346) | Corn, switchgrass and miscanthus rhizosphere microbial communities from Kellogg Biological Station, Michigan, USA - LAR L5-3 metaG... | ecosystem: Host-associated > Plants > Roots >...
ATTCACGACGCCGTATTTTTCCCACTGCACCTTTGTCAACATTTCCTGATAGCCGCCGTAATGACCGTCGGTCATCAGGTAGCACGGCGCTTTCCAGCCTTTGACATTGTAAGTCGGGATCGCCCACGCGGTGCAGGTCAGCTCGCGTTTGCCGGCAAGAAATTCCTGATAGACCGGCGTGCCGAAAATCGTGAACGCCTTGCCCCAGTCCTGAATCTTCGCGAATTTCTGCCGCGTCATGTCGCGCGTGAGGAAAAATTCCTTCGGATCGCGGCCGAGGCGTTTCACCATGTCCTTCTTGGCAGCGTCGTAATCGTAGCCGGGTGAAATCGTGTGGCCGTCCACTTCGAGCGACGAGAGGAACTTGAACATGTCCTCAATCTCCGCGACTTCGGTCTCACGATAGACCGTTGTGTTCGTCGCGACCTGATAGCCGCAAATCTTCGCCATCTTGATGGCCTCGATGCATTCCTGGAACACGCCTTCGCGCTCGACGATGAGGTCGTGCGTGAATTCCAGTCCGTCCACGTGGACGTTCCAATACATCCACTGTGTCGGGCGGATGACGGTTTTCCTTTTCGCCGCGGCGTCGGATTTACGGATCGTTTCGGCGTCCTTTTCGGAAATCAATTTCTGGTCGAGCAACTTTTTCAGCTTCGGCTCGACGGCCGGCGAATAAATCGCCGCGAGGTAATCCTTCATTTTCTTCCGCATGAACATGCCGTTCGTGCAGACGTAAATGACGCGGCCCTGTTCCAGCAATCCGGCTATGAGTTCCTCGATTTTCGGATAAATCAGCGGCTCGCCGCCGCAAATTGAAACCATTGGCGCATCGCATTCCACCGCCGCCTGAAGGCATTGCTCCAGCGGCACCATGTCCTTGAGACTGGTGGAGTATTCACGGATGCGACCACAGCCGGTGCAGGTGAGGTTGCAGGTGTGCAGCGGTTCGAGCTGCAGGACCATCGCGAATTTCGGGGTCTTGCGCAGCTTGTGCTTGATGATGTGACTGGCGATTTTTTTCGTCAGCGCAAAGGGGAATCGCATAGGATTATCGGGCTTGAGCGAGTTGATTGGACATTTCGGACACTGCAACCGTCGCGTTGGTCGCTACAGGCGGATCGGCCCGCAGAATCCCCGGCAGGAAGAAACTCGCCGGAGAAATACTCTGGCCGGCATTGATGCCGCTACAGCCCGCGCCAACGAGGGCGAGCACCGCGGGGATTGCCATCCACACAAATCTCCATTTTAATCTCACTTGCGGAGTATAATTCACTCCGCCACGATGGCAACCCCTAATTAAACGCATAATGGAGCCGAAAATGCAGCGCCCGCGCAAAGCCGGTGGAAAACTCACCGCGGTTTTGTTCCTTTTCGCCCTCGTCACGGCGGCCTCCGCGCAATCCACCACCACCAATCCGGTCTTTGCCGCCCGCGCCGAAAAGGCGTTCCGACAGGCGCAAATTGAATTTGCCTCGAGCACAAACGGTTCTGCCGCCTGGCAATTTGCCCGCGCGTGTTTTGATTACGCCGACTTCGCCACGAACGAGACCGAACGCGCCGAGATCGCCAAGCAGGGCATCGCCGCGTGCCACAAACTGCTGGCGCGCGAAACCAATTCCGCGCCGGGGCATTATTATCTCGCCATGAACTACGGCCAGCTTGCCCAGGCCGAGGCGCCGTCCCTGGCCGCCTACCATCTCGTCAAGCAGATGGAACGCGAATTCAAGACGGCGGCGGATTTGGACAAGGACTTTGATTACGCCGGCCCGGAGCGCTGCCTCGGCCTGTTGTATCGCGACGCGCCCGTCTGGCCCTTCAGCATCGGCAGCCGCCGCAAGGCCCGCGAATTTCTGGACCAGGCCGCGAAGCTCGCGCCGGATTATCCCGAAAACCACCTGAACCTCGCCGAGACCTTCGTGCAATGGCACGAAACCGAAAACGCGAAAAACGAATTGAACGCGCTCGACGTGCTCTGGCCGAAAGCGCAAACGAAACTCACCGGCGAGGCGTGGGAACGGAGCTGGGACGACTGGTCAGCCCGCCGCGCCGCCGCGCGCGACAAATTAGACGAAACTTCAACGACCGCGAAACCGCCGAAAAACAGCCGGTGAATTATTAACCGGAATTTAACTTGGCCGACGCCGCGCCGGTGAACTACCCTGCGCTGGATAAGCCCGGTCAATTTTCAGACACCATGACCAAACGATTGATGGCGACCTTGAGCGACACGACGCTGTTCCTGCAGGAATGGCTGGTGAATCCTGGACGGACCGGCTCGGTCGTGCCGAGTTCCCGGCGGCTTGCGACGTCCATGGCGCGCTGGCTGCCGGCCAGCCCCGACAGCTTCGTGCTCGAACTCGGCCCCGGCACAGGCATCGTCACCGAGGCGCTCCTCCGGCGCGGCCTGCGCGAAGAAAAACTCGTCGCCATCGAACACAATCCGAAAATGGCGCAACTGCTTCGCAAGCGTTTTCCGCGAGCACACGTCATCACCGGCGACGCCTGGCAACTCGACGAGTTGCTGCGCAACCACCGGGAGCCGATTGAATCCGTCGGCGCGGTCATCTCCAGCCTGCCGCTGCTGAATTTCTCCGAGGAACAGGCCGAGTCGCTCGCGCAAAAAATCCGCGACGTGCTGGAGCCACAGGGCAACTGGGTGCAATTCACCTACCGGATACACAAGCTGCGTCCGCGCGGCGCGGCCAGCTTCCGGCTGCACGCCTCCAAAATCGTCTGGCTGAACCTGCCACCCGCCCGGGTGAGTGTTTTTCGAAAGTAACCGCGTAGGGGCCGAGGTAACGAGGCTCTCAATCAGAGCCTCCTCACGTCGGCTCCTACAACCTCATTTTGCCTGCGTCTGCCGCTGGATGTTTTTGATTTGATCCACCAAGCCCCGGATTTGCTGGCCATTGGAACCCTTCATTTCAGGCATTTTTGCCGCCGTTTGCGCGACGACCAGCGCGTCCGAAAACCGTTGCTCGCCGAACAACAAGTTAACATAACGAATCACCGCTTCCGGCGAATACGGGCATAGTGCAATGGCCTGCCGGAACGCAAAATCCGCCGCGTCGTTCATGCGCTTTTTTTCCGCCGCGTCCGTCGCGTGTTGCGCACGCCAGGCGTAAAGCCCGGCGATGGAACTGCGCTCCTTGGAAAACATCTTTTGTGAGTCGGAACTTTGGATATAACGCCGGTCGCCTTTGAATCCGCTGAAATCTTTTTTGGCATAAACTTTCTCCGCGAACGCAGCCACTTCTTTAACCGATGTGTCGCCGTTCAACCAATCGCCAATCATCGGAGAAATGTATTTGGTCCAGTGATCACGGTCGCGCTGGACGATTTCGTCAGACATTTCAGTCAATGGCTGCCGGTTGATCTTCATGATCAAACCGTGCGGCTCAAGATGCGGATACATCCAGTCGAGCGGGAAACTTTCTTCGACATAAAACTCCTGATTGGTGTTTTTGTCGAAAATGATTTTGGCGAGCAGCCCGTTGATTTCCATCACCGCGACCTGTCCGCTGACTTGAACTTGGCCGCTGGCGGGGTCGGTTTGGACGTTTTCACCCGGCTTGAGTTGATGGTTTTGCTGCCGCCGTGTCACGTCCTCCGTGTAATCTTGAAAACATTTCGCCGCATCGCCGGCTGTGGGAATGTAAATTTTGTCCCCATACATTGAATGCAGGTAGTCAAGATACGTTCCGTCCGCCAGCGCGTTCTGCGTGAGCAGAAAGAAGGGATCGGCATTGACCTGCGATTTCTCCATTCCAGTGATCAAAAACCGGCCCGGATCGGTTCCACCAAAATAAATGCTGCCCGGTGGAATGGAGGTGATGATGTCGTTGCCATAAGCCGCGGAATATTTTTCGTCGCCGGCGCCGAAATAGTAAAACGTGCCCCAGGTTTCCTTCACGGCCTCCCATCGCGTTCCATGCACATACGAATAGTCTGGTTTGCGTGCGACATCGGAGTGGCCAATATCCCTGCCCAAAATCAAGAACGTGTTGCTGACCGCCAGCCAGTCGCCCTTTTCCGCTGCTGCAAAAAACGTTTTAATTTCTGGTGGCATCGCCTGCCCGTCGGTCTTGGCCGCCGTATTCGCCTGCGCCTCCTTTTCCGCCACGAACGATTTCAACTGCGCGACGGTTTCGGGATTCTTGATGGATTCCCAGCTTGTGGATTTTTTCCTAGCGCAGCCGCCGAAGAGCAATCCGATGCCGAGAATCACAAAACCCGCCGACCTTAAGGTTGTTTTCATAGGTTGATTTTAGGTTGTTTCCATCAAATAGACACCGGCAACGCCGGATTTGTATAAAAAGATTCAAAAACGGTCGCGGGTAGGGTTGGCGCGCTGCGCCGACCAGACGCCGCAGCACGGCGTCCCTACCAATTTAGAATTATTCTAAATCTTGACACACTTTGGGTTCATGCTTATTTTGCCGGTGCCATGAGCGTGGTCGAGAAAAAATTGGGCAGCGAATTCAGCCAACGGCTGAACACGACCGGTTTCCGCCTGACGCCGCAGCGCCAGCAGGTCTATGACGTGCTGCTCCAGAAACGCGATCACCCGACCGCCGAGGAGGTCTTCATCCGCGCCAAGCGCACGATGCCGGAGATTTCGCACGCGACGGTTTACAACTGCCTCGACGCGCTGGTAAAGTGCGGCCTGGCCCGGCAGGTGACGCTGGACCGCGGCGCGACGCGCTTTTGCCCGAACATGCACGAGCACTGCCATTTTTACTGCGATTCCTGCGACACGGTTTTCGACGTGGACCTGCCGGAGAAACCGCAGCCCGGCGTCACCCTGCCGCGCGGGTTTAAGGCCGGCCATTACGAAATCGCGATTCACGGCACCTGCGCGGATTGCGCGGCCAAGAAGAAAAAATAATTTTTGCCATGCCAACAGCCACCGACACAATCGAGAGCCTGGTCAAACAGGAATACAAATACGGCTTCGTCACCGACGTCGAATCCGAGTCCGCCCCGCCGGGTTTGAGCGAGGAAACTATCCGCCTGATTTCGCTGAAGAAAAAAGAGCCGGTGTGGTTGACCGACTGGCGGCTCAAGGCGTATCGCCACTGGCTGACGATGCCCGAACCGACTTGGCAATTCGTCAAATATCCGAAAATTGATTTTCAGGACATCACCTACTTCTCGCAGCCCAAGCCAAAGGGCGATGGCCCGAAAAGCCTGGACGAGGTTGACCCGAAACTTCTGGAGACTTACGAAAAGCTCGGCATTCCGCTGCGCGAACGCGAGCGACTCGCCGGCGTGGCGGTGGACGCGGTGTTTGATTCCGTTTCCGTCGGCACGACGTATCGCGAACAGCTTGCGGAAAAGGGAATCATTTTCTGCTCGTTCAGCGAAGCGGTGCAGGAGCATCCCGATCTCGTCAAAAAATATCTCGGCTCGGTCGTGCCGCACACGGACAACTATTACGCCGCGCTCAATTCCGCCGTGTTCACGGACGGCTCGTTCTGCTACATCCCGAAGGGCGTGCGCTGCCCGATGGAGCTTTCGACCTATTTCCGCATCAACGCCGCGAAGTCCGGCCAGTTCGAGCGCACGCTCATCGTGGCCGACGACGGCGCGCAGGTGAGCTACCTCGAAGGCTGCACCGCGCCGATGCGGGACGAAAACCAGTTGCACGCGGCGGTCGTGGAACTCGTCGCGCTCGACAATGCGGAAATCAAATACAGCACGGTGCAAAACTGGTATCCAGGCGACGAGAACGGCAAGGGCGGCATCTATAATTTCGTCACCAAGCGCGGCCTGTGCCGGGGCAGAAATTCGCGCATCACCTGGACGCAGGTGGAAACCGGCTCGGCCATCACCTGGAAATATCCGAGCTGCATCCTGCTCGGCGATAATTCCAAGGGCGAATTTTATTCCGTCGCCGTCGTCAACAACATGCAGCAGGCCGACACCGGCACCAAGATGGTCCACATCGGCAAAAACACCAAGAGCACGATTGTCTCGAAGGGCATTTCCGCCGGCCGCGGCCAGAACAGTTATCGTGGCCTGGTGAAAGTCCAGAAGAGCGCCGTGAACGCGCGCAATTTCTCGCAATGCGACTCGATGCTCATCGGCGACAAATGCGGCGCGCACACGTTCCCCTACATCGAGGTGAAAAACACAACGGCGAGCGTCGAGCACGAGGCCTCGACCTCGAAGATCGGTGAGGACCAGATTTTTTATTGCAACCAGCGCGGGCTTTCGACGCAGGACGCCGTGAACATGATCGTGAACGGCTTCTGCAAGGAGGTCTTCAAGGAACTGCCGATGGAATTTGCTGTCGAAGCGCAGAAACTTTTGGGCGTGAGCTTGGAAGGCAGTGTGGGATAATCAAAAGCCACAGATGCACACAGATTGACACAGATAAAAACACCTTTTTTCTTTACGAAATCTGTGTTTCATCTGTGAAAATCTGTGGCTGAAGAATTTTATCAATGAGCAAAACAATACTCGAAATCAAAGATCTCCACGCCGGCGTGGAAGGCAAACAAATCCTAAAAGGCGTCAGCCTCACCGTCGGCGCGGGCGAAGTCCACGCCGTGATGGGCCCGAACGGCTCCGGCAAAAGCACGCTCGCCGCGGTGCTGGCCGGACGCGACGGCTATGACGTGACCGGCGGCTCGGTCAATTATCTCGGCCAGGACCTGCTCGATCTCGACCCCGAGGAGCGCGCCCGCGAAGGCTTGTTCCTCGCGTTCCAGTATCCGGTCGAAATTCCCGGCGTGAACAGCACCTATTTTTTGAAGGCCGCACTGAACGAAGTCCGCAAGCACCACGGCCAGCCGGAACTGGACGCGATGGAATTCCTCACGCTGGTGAAGGAAAAGATGAAATTGATGGAATTGAAGGACGATTTGCTCAAGCGCTCGGTCAACGAGGGTTTTTCCGGCGGCGAAAAAAAACGCGCCGAGATTTTCCAGATGGCCGTGCTGGAACCAAAGCTCGCCATCCTCGACGAGACGGATTCTGGCCTCGACATTGACGCGCTGAAAATCGTTGCCAGCGGCGTCAATAAATTGAAGCGCGCCGACAACGCCCAGCTTGTCATCACCCACTACCAGCGGCTGCTAAATTACATCGTGCCGGATTTCGTCCACGTCCTCGTGGACGGCCGCATTGTGAAATCCGGCGGCAAGGAACTCGCGCTGGAACTGGAAGCGCAAGGCTATGACTGGATTCTCAAGCAAGTTTAAGTTAGACTCGCAGGCATGAATTTGACAGAAGACCAACGGCAGCGTGTCACCGCCTGGGTATTGCAGGGCGCGAAACTTTCGGAAATCCAAACCCGGCTGGCGGAGGAGTTCAAAATCAAGCTCACCTACATGGAAGTCCGCTTCCTGGTGGACGATTTGAAACTGAAGTTAAAAGACCCGGAACCGCCGAAAGTGGCCGAGCCGCCCGCGGCAACTCCCGCCAAACTTACGGCTGAAAAAGCACCCGCACCAGAAGGAACACTGCCACCGCTTGGCGGCAAAGTTGCAGTCAGCGTGGATCAAATCACCCGGCCCGGTGCGATTGTCAGCGGCAAGGTCACGTTCAGCGACGGCCAGGGCGCCGACTGGTATCTGGACCAGACCGGACGGCTCGGCGTGGTGCCAAAGCAGCAGGGCTACAAGCCATCGCCGGCCGACGTGCAGGATTTTCAAATCGCCCTACAGCAGGAAGTCGCCAAGCTCGGATATTGATTTTTCCTCCTCGTCGTCGTCCTCGCCCTCGTGATCGAAATCAAGAATCGAAGACGATGATGATTGCCATCACCGCTTCGTCTTGCCGCAGTTGCCCGCACTTGGCACATTGAGGCGCGATGCGCGAAACATTCCGTGTCTGGGCCGAGGCCCTCGAAACTTTCTTCCTGGAGGTGGTCATCTTCGAGGAGCGCCATGACTTTCGCGCGAAGCTGGCGCGCGCTTTTTTGTTTGGTGGCTCGAAGGTGTTCCAGGCCGGCATCAAACTGCGCCGCTGGCTTTACAATGTCCGCATCTTTCGCGACCGGACCCTCGGCGTCCAGGTCATCGCCATCGGCAACCTCACCGTCGGCGGCACCGGCAAGACGCCCGTCGTCGAAAAATTCGCGCGCGAGCTGCGCGACGCCGGGCGCACCGTCGCCATCCTCTCGCGCGGCTACCGCTCCAAACCCGCGCCGCTGCATCTTCAAATCCTCAACAAGATTTTCCTGCGCGAGGACCAGACGCCGCCTCGCGTGGTCTCCGACGGCAAATCGCTCCTGCTCGATTCCGAGATGGCCGGCGACGAGCCTTACATGCTGGCGTCGAATCTCAAGGATGTCGTCGTGCTCGTGGACAAGGACCGCGTGAAGAGCGGGCGTTACGCGATTGAAAAATTCGGTTGCGACACGCTGCTGCTCGACGACGGTTTTCAATACTGGGAATTGCGCGGCCGCCGGCACGATGTCGTGCTGATTGACTGCCAGCAGCCGTTCGGCAACGGCCATTTGCTCCCGCGCGGCACATTGCGCGAGCCGCCGTCGCACCTCGCCCGCGCCCACACGATTTTCATCACCAAAAGCGACGGCAACACCGCCGGACTGCGCGCCCGGATCGCCAAGCATAATTCCGACGCCGGCCTCATCGAATGCGTGCATCATCCGCTCTATTTCGAGGACGTGTTCAGCGGCGAACGGAAGGGCCTGGATTTTCTCAAGGGCAAAAAAGTCGCGTCGTTGAGCGGCATCGCCCAGCCGGAAAGTTTCGAGCAAAGCCTGGTGAAACTCGGCGGCGAACTCGTCTATTCCAAGCGTTTCGTGGACCATCACCGCTTCACGCAGCAGGAAATCCTCAACGCCATCAACCGCGGCAAGAAACGCCAGGCCGAGATCATCATCACCACGCAGAAGGACGCCGTGCGCTTCCCGAAGATTGACCGGCGCGACCTGCCGATCTATTTCATGCGCGTCGAAATCAAAATCGTCAGCGGCGCGAGCGATTTTCAGGATTGTGTCCGCAAAATCTGTTTCAAATGAAACCTGAACCAACCACGGATGAACACGGAAAAACACGGATTTTATAAACAAGAATCGCGCGAGTTGAAGCGAACCCGGTTTTCGAAAATGTGTGAAATTCGCGTCAACTATTTTCCGAATCCGTGTTCATCCGTGTTCATCCGTGGTTAAAAATGGACACGTTGCTATATCTCATCGCCCGCGCGCTGGTCGCGTTCATCCAGGCGCTGCCGCTGAAACTGGTCGCCCGGCTCGGTCGCGCGGCCGGCGCGCTGGCGTTCTGGCTCGACGCCCGGCACCGGCGCGTGGCATTGCAAAATCTGGAAATGTGCTTCGGCGCGGAAAAATCGCCTGACGAAATCCACGCCATCGCAAAGGAAAACTTCCGGCGCATCGGCGAAAATTTCGCCTGCGCCGTCAAGACCGCCGCGATGACTCCCGCGCAAATGCTGCCGCATTTTGTCTTCACCGGCGCGGACAAAATCCTGCCGCACGAGGCCGACGCCGGCCCGCAAAGCCGCATCGTGGCCATCGGCCATTTCGGCAACTTCGAGCTTTACGCCCGGTTCGGCCAGTTCGTGCCCATTTTCAAATGCGCCACGACATATCGCGCGCTCAACCAGCCGGCGCTCGATCGCCTGCTGCAATCGCTCCGCGAACGCTCTGGCTGCCAGTTCTACGAGCGGCGCACCGAAGGCAAAATCATGCGCGCCCACATGTCCGGCACCGGCCTGCTGCTCGGCCTGCTCGCCGACCAGACCGAGGGGCGCGGCGGACTCCGCCTGCCGTTTTTCGGCCGCGACTGCTCAACCTCCACCGCGCCGGCGATTTTTGCCCTGCGCTACAATTGCCCGCTGCACACCGCCATTTGCTACCGCGTGGCATTGGCAAAATGGGAAATCGAGGTCGGCGACGAAATCCCCACGCGCGAAAATGGCGCGACGCGTTCGACCGCCGACATTATGCGCGACGTGAACCGGGCGTTTGAAATCGCGGTGCGCCGCGACCCAGCCAACTGGTTCTGGGTCCACCGCCGCTGGAAAGATTGAAATGACTTCCCCAGACGCCAGACGCCAGACGCCAAACCCTTCGCGAATTCTGATTCGCGGGACGAACTGGCTTGGCGACGCCGTGATGACCACGCCCGCGCTGCTGCGGCTTCGCGAAAAATTCCCCGATGCGCACATCGCGCTGCTCACGCCGGAAAAAATGCGCGACCTTTGGACAAATCATCCGGCGGTGAATGAAACAATTTCGTTCACGCCAGGCGAAAATGTTTTTGCCGTCGCTAAACGATTGAGGCAGGTAGGGTCATCGCGCTGCGATGACCGGACGGCGCAGCGCGCCGTCCCTACCACCAAATTTGATGTCGCGCTCGTCTTGCCCAATTCGCCGCGCTCGGCAATTGAAACCTGGCTTGCCGGAATTCCGCGACGCGTCGCTTATGCGCGCCCGTGGCGGAATTTCTTCCTGACGCAAGCAGTTCCACCGCGCGCCAACGTTGAAAAAATGCAAAAGCTGTCCGTGGCCGAAATCAAACGCAGGACAGGCGTCGCGCCTGTCTCAAAAATCATTTCTGAAAAATCAGAGACAGGCGCGACGCCTGTCCTACGGTCGCATCAAATCCACGAATACCTTCACCTCGCCGC
>Ga0207663_10001610_pt1 | contig 10621 bp, 9 predicted proteins | sample LARL53metaG_FD_184346 | JGI IMG/M metagenome (GOLD analysis project Ga0207663, IMG submission 184346) | Corn, switchgrass and miscanthus rhizosphere microbial communities from Kellogg Biological Station, Michigan, USA - LAR L5-3 metaG... | ecosystem: Host-associated > Plants > Roots >...
GCCCTTTGGTCCTGAATTCGCGGGCGTGTTCGGCGAACCAGGCTCCGTCATGTCCGCCTACCTGGGTCTGCCTGACATAAAAACCGCCCAGCTTCCAGCTTCCGCCCTGCTGCTGCAATACGAATGACGCAGTGTATGCGCCCTTCGCAGACACTGCATCGAGAGTTGTGATTCCATAATTACCCGGAGGAAGATTGGGGATGATAAAAACTGCGCTGTCGCGCGTTTGCCCCTGCGATCCAAAAACCCCGCACAAAAACTCGGCTCGTGCCAGGGGCTGGTTGCTCTCCGCCTTAAGCAAGAACGGAGGACGGGGCGCGGGTTGAGCCGAAGTCAAGTTCGCTTCATTCTCTTTTACCGCTCCTTCAATACCAGAAAAGTCCGCCGCCAGGCTGGCGATTGCATTCTGCCGCAACGACGCCGCATCTCCACGGGCGGCCAGATCGTAGAAGTGACGGCCGGCAGCCAGCAACGCCGCGCGCGTGGCCTCATCCATGTCACTGGCGGACAGGCAAGTTTGAGCGGGAACAATAATCGCCGACAACCCAATTACCAGTGCGGGCAACCATCTCGCGATAGCTCGTAGGTAGCGGATATTTCACCTCGCGATAATCTTAAACCGTCCACGCCGTAGCTCGATACTCCCCAGTTATTCCCGTCTTCCCAACCCAGGCTTGACGGATTGCGCCCCCCTTGCCAGTGTGCTACCGTCGCCCAAGTTAACATTCCACTCGAAGGGGACGGTATGGCTTTCGTCTTTCTGGGCATTTTAGTCGTCATCGTTGTGCTGTTGATTGGGATGTACAACAGCCTGGTCCAGTTGCGTGTCCGCTGCGATAACGCCTGGTCCGATATCGACGTCCAACTCAAACGCCGGCATGACCTGATCCCCAATCTGGTCGAGACGGTGAAAGGCTACGCCACGCACGAAAAAGGCACGTTCGAAAACATCGCCAAACTGAGATCACAGGCGATGCAAGCCACCACACCGGGCGAAAAAGCCGAAGCAGAAAATCAGCTGACGGGGGCAATGAAGAGCTTGTTTGCCGTAGCCGAGAACTACCCTGAACTGAAGGCTTCCGAAGAATTCACCCAGTTGCAGGGTTCGCTCAATCAAACCGAGGACACGATCCAGAACGCGCGCCGCTACTACAACGCGGTCGTGCGCGATCTGAATACAAAGATTCAGTCTTTCCCGACCAATATTCTTGCGGGTATGTTTGGCTTCCAGCAACGGCAGTTCTTCGAAGTGGCGGCAACCGACCGTGAACCAGTAGCGGTAAAGTTTTGATTTTGGAAATCGAGTTCTTCGAAGTGGAAAGCTCGGGGGGTGAAACGGCGAGTAGGATTTTAGCGCCATATAAGCACAAGCCCGGTGCATGGCGGTTTCCATCGGTGATGGTACCTCGAATATCCGCGTTAGATACTCAATGACTCCAGCGGCTGAACAGACTGATGAAAATATCGAAGCAGGCACCTCAGTGGCCGAATCCTCGACTCATTTGAACACCGGCATTGCAAGGCGAAGGCACGGCACTCAAAATCGGAGTTGTTCTTTGACCATCGCCCTGCTAAAACACTGCACCGCTCGAGCGCTTATTCTGGTGACCTGCGCGCTGTACGCAAGTGTCCCGATGTTTGCCCAAAGCTGGCGCATCGCGGATTTTCAGGACGATATCTATATTGAGCCTAACGGTTCAGCGATGGTGAAGGAGCACATCAACCTCGTCTTCATCGGTCAGTGGCACGGGATTCATCGCACGATTCCGGTCGAATACCCCGGCCTACGAGGGACAAACTACACTTTGTTTCTGAACATCAGTGCCGTTACCGACGGCGCAGGCAGCAAGCTGAAATACGAATCCAAGATTTCCAGCGGTTATCGCGATCTGAAAATTTACATCCCGAACGCCGTGGATACTACGCGCACAGTGGAGATCGACTATCTCGTCCGCAATGGTATTCGCTATTTCGAGGATCACGACGAATTTTACTGGAACGTGACCGGCAACGACTGGCCGGTGCCCATCGACCACGCCCAGGCGCACGTTTATTTACCAGAAAACGCAGCCGGCAAGCTGAGGGCGCAGGCTTTTACCGGGGCATACGGATCGGCGCAACGCGACGCGACTTCTGAAATCGGTGGAGCGAACGCCGTTTTCGAAACTAAAAATCCTTTGCCCATGCGCGGCGGCATGACGATCGACATCTTCATGCCCAAAGGGATTTTGAAGGAGCCGGGCCCAATTGCCCGATTCTTTTGGTTTCTCGGTAGCAATCCCGTCGTGTTCCTGCCGTTTGTCACTTTCGGAGTAATGTTCGCGCTTTGGTGGAATAAAGGTCGCGACCCCGATCCCGGACGCTCGGTGGCGCCTATGTACGAACCACCGCCAGGCATGTCCCCGGCGGAGACCGGCGCGCTGCTCGACGACAAAGTTCATCCTCGTGACATCACTTCGACGATCGTAGATCTGGCGGTACGGGGATACGTGAAGATAGAAGAGACAATCGAAACCAACCTTCTTATCTTCCATTCGAAAGATTACATTTTTCATTCGCTCAAACCGCGAGGAGAATGGGGAAACCTGGCCCCTCACGAGCAGGTGATGCTTGAAAATATTTTCACCGGCGCGGAGCAGACTCGGTTATCCAGTTTGAAGAATCGCTTCTATACCGCGATCCCCGTCATCCAGCAAGACATTAAGACCGCGCTGAAAAACAAGGGTATGTATCTTCTCGATCCCGATTCAGCGAATGGATACAGCGTAGGCGCTGCAGTATTGATCGCTCTGGCATTTATCGCCGCACCCTTTCTGGGATATCAGGCCATGTTCAATTCGATCCTTCTGCTGGTTGTTTGTGGCGCAATTTCGCTGGTGATCTGGTGGCTGTTTGCTCGGGAGATGTCGGCGAGAACAATTCAGGGAGGCCGCACCCGTATCGCTGTACTCGGTTTTCAGGAATTCATGAACCGCGTGGATGTTGACCGCCTGAGGCGAATGCCCCCCGAAACATTTGAAAAGTTCTTGCCCTATGCGATGGCTCTGGGCGTCGAGCATCACTGGGCACAGGCTTTTGCCGGAATCATCCAGAGCCCGCCAAGCTGGTATGTCTCGCCCAACGGGATGACTGGCTTCAACCCCGTGTTTTTCTCCAGTTCGATGCACAATATGGCAACGGACATGCACCAGGTATTCGTTTCTGCACCGCGATCAAGTTCCAGTGGCTCCGGTTTTGGGGGTGGCGGGGGCGGTGGCTTCTCAGGTGGCGGGTTCGGCGGAGGTGGTGGCAGCGCTTTCTGAGTATCGGGCAGTCGTCAACTGAACTCCGGCGGCGTGCGCTTTGCGGTTTTCTTTTCGGTGTATCTTCTTCTCTCTCGACACAGCCACGCACCCACGAGAGGGCCTGAAAAAACGTCCACGGCAGCGTCGAACTGCAGTCTAATGCCTCTTGCGAAACACATACTTACGAGCATCAGGCCAAAACTCCTCAAACGCATTGACACCCATCCTGCCCGCGAAACCCAGTAAAATCCGTAAGTATGCGTTGCTTGCGGTGGCTTCACTGTCGGCGCGCCATGTATTTGATAAAAAGTTGTTGCCCACATTACCCGCGTAGCGGGCGTAAGCGGGCGCCCGTGTTGCGTCCCCCCGGCGGGCCAGGAACGTCATCACGATTACATTTTTAATGCGTCCCTTCATAGGCTCGCCTGTGGCTCGGAAATAGCGGGGATCTTCGCCCCACAACGAGCCCAGCCCCGCTTCCATGGCGTTGCCGGTGGCCACTCCGGTCAGGCGCATCCCGTAACGTTTCCCGAACCCATCCCAATGAGGGCCGTACTCTTTCGGCCGATTCAGACCGGTTCCGAAGCCCGCGGTGAAAAAACCTGCGGACAGAGTCCGCGCACCGATGGTGCTCTTCACCACCCACCGCAATCGCTCGTGGCCCGTGATCGGAGGATATATTTTCTGGTGTTGGGAAACCGCGCCACTATGTTCTCGGGGGGGTGTTTGACCGTAGGCAAGGGTGGTTGGCAGGAACAACGTGGCGACGAAGCAAACTATGACTTTTTGCACGCTTACTTGGTTGCGCTGCCTGCCCATGAATTGCTCCGGACGAGATTGTATCGATCATATGTGGGTTTTCTACTCAGACTTCACAGGCTCTACATGAATGTCTCCTGTGTAACAAGTACTTGCGGGCGTCGGGCCAAAATTCGGCAAAAGCATTGCTTTTCATGCGGAGGACAAAACCCAGAGTTGTCCCTAAACAAGCGGCGCTTGTCGTCGATGCACTATCGGCTCGCCAGGCGTTTGAAAGAAAGTTGCCACCGGCTTTATTGCAGTTGCCAAGCCTGCGATGAAAACGCCAGCCGTTAGGCTCTGCGCGCCGAGCGTGCTCTTTTCAATCCACACTAATCGCTGTTCTGCACTGATCGGGCGGTACGTACCGTTATTATCTTACGACTGAACCGAGGGGGTTGAGCCTGACTAGGGGCTGTTGCTCCCAGCGACAGCCAAGCGACGAAACTCCACCGAACCGTTCCTTGCACTATCCTTTGTTGCTGTCCCCGCCGAAAAGTTGCTTTACAACCAGCGGTAATAGTCTGGAGTGTTATGTTTTTGCCGGCTGCCTCACATCCATAAGGTCCTGCAGAGAGTTCAATATCCGGGGTTGGGGAGGGTAACCACCTGTAAAGCCGGCCGAATCATAGGTTCGCACTACGGGGGAACCAAGTTCCTACCCCTAGCGGCGCGGTGATCGGGCTTTTGCGGGAAGCGTAATCCATGATATAACCGCGCAAGCACATCGTTTGAGTATTCGTTCGTGAGATCCGCTCGAAACCGGGTTTCGCAGGCATAAAGTGGGTAGAAGCTGAGGAGGTCTTGTGTCCGATGCGCGGACGGGGAAACGCTTCCCCCTGGAATTGCCGATCAAGATTCACAAGTCTGAACAAGACGGCGAGCATACCGGAGTTACTGGAGATCTGAGCGCCGCCGGAGTTTATATCCGGTCTGACGCGGCTCTTGATATCGGCTCGACCGTTGAGTTCGAAATTACTTTGCCGCCGGAAATGACCGGCGCCAAAGAAGGCGTAGTCATCCAGTGCCGGGGCCGGGTTGTACGCACGGACGAACCCGCTGGCGGTCCCACGGAGGCGCGCGGCGTGGCCTGCGTGATTGACTCCTACGATTTCGTTCGCCACTAGAGGCGAGGAGCTTAAAGCATGCTCAAATTGATTCTGGCTGACAATCAAGCCATTTTTCGCGCGGGAATCGCCAAGGTATTGGCGGTCGAAGATGAAATGCGCATCGTCGCGCAGGCTCAAACCCAGGAGCAGATGTTCATGGCCCTGGATAAATTTCGCGCTGCCGTGTTAGTCGTGGCTGGCGGATTCCATTCCGATTTTCCTGGCATCTTGCAGGCTGCCGACAAAGCCAAAACCCGAGTTGTTGTTTTAGCGGATACCGGCGAAAGCGCACAACGTTACATGGGTGCCGGCGCTCACGGCGTGGTTTATCGCAATGTGACCAGTGCAGCCCTAGTGGACTGTGTTCGCAAAGTGGCTCGAGGCGAGAACTGGGTACAGGACATCGCAGTCCCCAGCGAATTGACCGAAAATGACATGGTTGGGCTGCGAGTGCGGGACCGATTGACCGCGAAGGAATTGCGCATCGTCGCACTGATCGTTCAGGGCTACAAGAACAAGGAGATCGCTTCGCAGTTGGGCACTACCGAACAGGTAATTAAGAATTATCTACGCAACGTATACGACAAGATTGGCGTCTCCGACCGGTTGGAATTGGCGTTGTTCACAATCCATCACCGGATTTTGAATGAAGCGGCGGCAGCCACCGCAGCCGCGGCCATCCCACAGGCAGGGGCGGGGATTACGTCGTAAAAAGTTCAAGTAATTAAAAAGGCCGCCATTGGCGGCCTTTTTGCATTAGGTAACAAACCTAAGGTAGAGATACTGCCCTCAGCCCTTCCGCAGAGTGTAGCTCGAGCACTGCACTTTAGCCTGGACCTCCGATACCTTTAATTTATTTTTTGAGTTGGACTTTGGCGGCTGCCGCCCACAGAATATCAGTGTCCAACAGTTTGATCTAAACCGCAAACGCCTGTGCTGCGAACTTTGAAGTTCGTTCTTCGGTCCTCGTAGTTCCAAACAGTTCATTCCTGACCTCGTTGTCCCAACCAAAATTCTCGTAAGCGTCGGTGCTCCGCGCTGGTGCCGGTGTGTGCGACAACTACAAAGGAGATCAGTTGATGAGATCAATTCGCAGCTCGATGCTTTCCAATTTGTTCACTCTGGCTATCGGCGTAGCCGCTCTGTCAATGGCATCGGCTTATGCACAGTCCGCGACCAACGGAACATTCACTCTCACTCACGAAACCCGCTGGGGTATGGTGGTACTGCCGGCTGGATCCTATTCCTTCGCGCTGCAATCGCCGGTCATGCCCGCAAAATTAGTCGTGCGCAACACCGACGGCTCGCAAACCGCCATGCTGCTGCCGCAAGCAGTCTCCCAAGAACAACCGAGCGGCAGCAGCCGGCTCGTTCTCGCTCACACCGGCAGCGGAACATTGTTCGTCAGTGAGTTGTATTTAGCAGACCTGGGGGTAAGCTTGCACTACACAGATCGCAAGATCAGATTGCCCGCGAGTGAAAACGGGCTGAATGCCATGTATTCTCACTCAGGCAAGTAAACAATTATGCGGAAGTGGACTAGTGGAAACTGCTTCCGCATTTTTCTATGCTAATTTGTTCGAGAACTGCGCCGCAACTCATCTGTAACCACCACGGCTTCCGCAACTTCATGCATCGACTTCCGTGTCTGCCGGCTCTGCCGTTGCAACGCGAGATAAGCCTGCTCTTCATCAATTGACAGATCGCGCTGCAGAATGCCTTTGGCGCGCTCAACAATCTTTCGAGTCGCGAGCTTTTGCGAGAGATGCGTGTTCTCGGTTTCTAACCGGGCCATTTCAATTTCCGCTCCCACCAGAAAACCGACGGTCGAAATCAGCTTGATCTCCTTCTGGTTGTAAATATGGGGACGCCGATGCTGAACATTTATGACGCCCACCACGCGCCCGCGCGACATTAAGGGCACCGACATAAATGCTTCATAGGTGTCCTCAGGTAATTCGTGGAAGAACTGAAAGCGGGGATCCTGGGAAGCATTTTTAGATACAGCAACCGGTTCACGATGTTCTGCGACCCAGCCTGTAATGCCCTCTCCGACTCTCAGCCTCAGTCTGTCCACCACATCGGGATGCGGATTCCGGGAAGCTCGAAGTAATAACTCTTGTTCCTCCAACACATAAATTAAGCATGAATCGCACTTAACTAACGCGGAGGCAAAATCCACAACGCGTGCCAGCACCTCGTGCAGAGCGTCCGCCGACGCCATACGAGTGCCAAGCTCATGAAGAAAATCTACAGATGAGTCGTCAATTGTTAGTGAGGTGGCCATGTTTTTAACGATAGGAGAGGGTGCGAGCCTTGTCCAATAGCAATTTTCGATCATCGCCATAAAACCTTTTCGCGAAGGCCGACATAATTAAATGAATCTAAATTGAAGTTTGGGATCGCGAAGGCACGGCTTTGTTACAGTCGTGTTAAAAGCAATTGGTTGCCTGATGAAATGGTATGTCATTAGCGCAAACTGACGCTCCAAGTGCTGCAGAGCATTTTTTGCCGCTGGGGTTCTGACTTAGCCTAGATATAGCAACCGACGTTTCTATTTTATTATTTTCTCGCCGACCGCCTTGCCCTGGGTAAACAGATACAAATAATCCGGGCCACCCGACTTTGAATCGGTTCCCGACATGTTGAACCCGCCAAAGGGATGCGCACCGACTGTCGCGCCCGTGCACTTGCGGTTGATGTAGAGATTGCCGACGTGGAACTCTTGAATCGCGCGATCGATCTTGTCGCGCGACTTCGTGTATACGGCGCCCGTAAGTCCAAATTCTGTGTCATTGGCAATCTCAAGCGCCTGATCGTAATTTTTCGACTTGATCACAGCCAGCAACGGCCCAAACACTTCTTCCTGTTCCAGCCGCGATCTGGCAGGAATATCAGCGATCACGGTAGGCTGCAAAAAGAATCCTTCACCAGCACTTGTCGCCGGGCCTCCACCAGTGAGAAGGCGGCCATCTCTCTTTCCGATTTCGATGTATTCGAGAATCGACTTCATCGAACCCTCGTTGATCACGGCACCCATGTTGGCATTTTCCGCGGGATCTCCGACGGTGATTTTCTCTACACGAGCTTTCAGTTTTTCCAGGAATTTGTCATAGATTCGCTCGTCAACAATGGCGCGGGAACAGGCAGAGCACTTCTGGCCTTGGAATCCGAATGCGGCCTGGGCCACGCCTTCGACAGCAGAGTCGACGTCGGCATCCGCGTCCACGATAATGGCATCCTTACCGCCCATTTCAAGAATTGTGCGTTTGATCCAGAGTTGGCCCGGTGCGTGGGTAGCTGCACTCTTGTTGATGTCGAGACCCACTTCACGCGAACCGGTAAACGCGACGTACCGCGTTTTAGAATGTGCAACCACCGCATTGCCGAAGCTAGCGCCGGCGCCAGGGCAAAAATTCACCACTCCTTCCGGCATGCCGCACTCTTCTAGTAGTTCCACGAATTTTGCAGCGATGGTAGGAGAATCGCTCGACGGTTTGAGAATCACCGTATTGCCGCTCACAATCGAGGCCAGTGTCATACCGGCCATGATGGCGCAAGGAAAATTCCACGGCGGGATCACGGCACCCACGCCCAGTGGGACGTACATCAGAGTGTCCCGTTCTGCGGGCATCTGCACCGGAAGCTCGGTCTGCGACAGACGCAGAGCTTCGCGAGAATAGTACTCGCAGAAATCTATCGTCTCAGCGATATCGGCGTCCGCTTCCGCCCAATTCTTGCTCACTTCAAAGACCAGCCAGGCACAGAATTCAAATTTGCGTTCGCGCAGACGGTCGCCCACTCGAAACAATAGACTGGCCCGCTCTTCGAATGAAGTGCGGCTCCACCCCGCAAAGGCATGCAGGGCAGCTTGCATCGCAGGCTCGACGTGCTCTTTGCCTGCCTTCTGATGCAGTCCCACAACCTGAGAAGGCTTTGCCGGATTAATTGATTTAATCTTGTCCCCGGTGTGGATCCGTTTTCCGCCGATGATCAGATCGTATTCGCGACCCAGTTGCCCACGAACCTTTTCGATGGCGGCGCGCATCTGGCGCGCATTTTCCGTCCTGCTGAAGTCGGTAAGTGGTTCGTTTACGAACGGGCCGTCGTGCAGACTGGCCCGTGGGCGGGCGGGGGCTTCAAGGGTTGCCATGATTGCACCTCAATCAATTGATCGCTGAATGGTCGCGTCTCGAGAACATATTGATGGCCGGAACACAGGATTGGTCGCGTCGGCTGTATGTAATCCATAATTGTAGCACCACGTCACGCTCGATTTTTGGTACCTCCAGGCCTACCAGACACAATGGATTCAAGAAGTTAGAAGATCTGCTGCCTGCGGACCAATACCGTTGCCCGCTGGCAGTAAAGTTGATTCGAATCACCGCTCGCCCCATGGTCAAATGACGTCAAACTCCGAGACAAGAACATGTTCATGTAGAGAATTCTGGTTATCCCTACGGTACCTTAACCGACTCCGGATTTTCCGCAGGCTTGTAACTCATGGCGGCGGTACGTTCAAGTTTGTCCCAGGCGAAACGTTGACCCTCGGCAGCGCGCTTGAGAGTTTTCAGCAATACAATCGAAAACAATTGCCGGTAAGCGAAGCGCTGCAACCAAACTTGGCTGAGCAACCAGGGATCCTCGGGAGCTTCCGGGAGCCTCCGTTCCAGGGCGAAGGCAACCGCTGAAGCCAGGAAATCCATCACCAGGAAGGCCACGAAGAAAACGAACAACCTTTGAAAACTGGCAGGGTCGGTTGATTCCGGGTGATACGAGCGCTGAATAAAATACCAAATCGTTCCCACCGAAAACATGATGTCAATGAATGGAGATACCAGCGGCAGTAGCACCTGAAAGATCGCAATGTTCGGCAACGCAATCCAACCTAGCACCCCCTCGCGGGCAAACACCGCGCGATGCTTCCAAATTGCTTGCAAAATCCCAAACGACCAGCGGAATCGCTGACGCATCAAACCGCGAGCGTTTACCGGAGCCTCGGTGTAAGCCAGCGCCAGATCTTCATACTCGACACGATATTCGAGCTTAAGCAAAGCCATGGTAAGGTCCGCATCCTCGGCCACCGTATCGGTATGGAAGCCGCCGGCTTCGCGGACCGCGGAAACACGCCAGGCGCCGATCGCGCCCGGCACCACACTGACCGCTCCCATGGTGTTCAGAGCACGTCGTTCGAAATTCTGACTGGTGATGTACTCCAGCGCCTGCCAGCGTGTCCAAAGATTAATCCGGTTGCCGACTTTGGCATTACCTGCTACGGCGCCGACTCTTGCATTCAGAAAGTGTGGCACTAAACGGGAGAAAGCGTCCTTTGCAATCACTGTGTCGGCATCAATTCCGACAAAGATCTCTTCATCGTTCAAATGTTCGAGACCCCAGTTAAGCGCATCCGCCTTCCCGGAATTCGGTTTG
>Ga0207663_10001612_pt1 | contig 10616 bp, 10 predicted proteins | sample LARL53metaG_FD_184346 | JGI IMG/M metagenome (GOLD analysis project Ga0207663, IMG submission 184346) | Corn, switchgrass and miscanthus rhizosphere microbial communities from Kellogg Biological Station, Michigan, USA - LAR L5-3 metaG... | ecosystem: Host-associated > Plants > Roots >...
ATATGCGTTGCGTCATTGCGCTGGAAAGTCCATTTGCGAATGCAAGTTGCAGCCCCAGCAACCTCAGCGAGATCCACAGGCGGATCGCCCGCGAATCAGCCGCGACAGCCGACCCATCCGATCTCGAGGCCTTGGCTGGCGATCTGCCTGTTCCGACTGTCCGTTTCCCCTCGCGGTGGTCAATTCTCTTGCGCTCGGCCGATCCGCCGACCTGGCTCCAGCCTTCGGATCGGGGCTAGAGACTTTTTCTGCATCGATTGTCGCGATTGCGACAAAGTCGTTCATGAACTGCGCTTGTCTTTGCGCCGCGCGACGGTGCCCCCGGACCGGGAGCGCGACAGCGCCGGGGCCCACCCGAGCTACGGAACGAGTGGATGCGCCTCGACCGATGAGGCCTCGAACGACCGGTATCCGGAAAAGCTCGCAGATATGGCGCATTCGAACTCTGGCGAAGGACAAACCTATGTCATTGACGGCCGAGCACCTCTTCTCAGTCAAGGGGCTCGTTATTATCGTGACCGGCGCCGCGAGCGGACTCGGTCTGGCCATTTCCGAGACCATGGCGGCCAACGCTGCTGACGTGGTCCTGGTTGACAGGAACGAGAAGGAGTTGAGGCGGGTCGGCGAGGAGGTCATTCCCGGCGCAGAGATCGCGGCCGTCGATGTCGCAGATCCACACGCCATCCGTCGGCTCGTAGACGACGTCGTCCAGCGCAAAGGCAAGCTCGACGTCATGTTCGCGAATGCCGGAATAAGCGCGGGACCTGGACTTTTCTCACCGAAGGGCCACATCGAAAATATCGATTTCGCGGCATGGAGCGAGGTTCTCGCAACGAACCAGACTGGTGCATTCGCCACGATACAGGCTGCGGCGCGACACATGAAGGCGCAGCGCGGGGGCCGGATCGTGGTCACGGCGTCCGTGGGAGGATTACGCGGCGCTTCAGCGATCGGATATGCGTATGCGGCTTCGAAGGCGGCGGTGGTGAACCTGGTCAGGCAGGCAGCTCTCGAATTGGCTTCGTTCGACGTCCAGGTCAATGCGATCGCACCCGGCTTCTTCCGGACGGCGCTGGGCGGTGGCCGCCTGCTGGACGAGGCCGCAACAAAGCCCCTCGAAGCCATCGTTCCCTTGAGGCGGATTGCGATGCCGCGCGAGATTGCCGGCCTCAGCCTGCTGCTGGCATCTCCGGCGGCAAGTTACATCACCGGATCGGTCTTCACCGTGGACGGCGGAATCACTGCGGCATGAAGCAATTCGAGGGAAGGGTTGCCGTCGTTACGGGCGCGGCGAGCGGCATCGGTCGCGAGCTGGCCGTTGCCTGCGCCAAGCGCGGAATGAAACTCGTTCTCGCCGACGTCGATATCGAAGGCGTTTCGGCCACGAAAGATTTGATATCAAGCGACATCGCCGTGCGCACGAAGCACTGTGATGTTTCCAGTTTCGAGGCCGTTCAGAGCCTCGCCAATCTCGCTTTTGGAGAGTTCGGCCACGTTCACCTGCTCTTCAACAACGCCGGCGTTGCGGCGCTTGGCCCGGTCTGGTCCGCGCCCCCTGAAGACTGGAAATGGGTGCTTGGCGTCAACCTCATGGGAGTTGCCCATGGCATTCGAAGCTTCGTACCGCGCATGATTGCGGCGGGCGAGGAGGGGCACATCGTCAACACGTCCTCGGCCGCGGGGTTGGGCGCTGTAGCCGGATCGGGAGTTTACTGCGCAAGCAAGCACGCGGTGGTCGCCGTGTCCGAGTGCCTCTTGAAGGACCTCGAGATTGCTGGTTCGAAACTCAGGGTCAACGTGTTGTGCCCGGCGCTGGTCAAGACGGCCATTGCCGACTCGGACAGGCATCGCCCCGCGCATCTGGCGCCCACAAATCCAGACAGCGCGCCATTCGATCGGCGCGTCAGAGCTGGAATGGACGCATCCGATGTCAGCGCCGCCGACGTCGCCAGGATAACACTGGAAGCCATCTGCGACGACGATTTCTACATCCTTCCGCATCCGGGTGTACGCCTCCGCGTGGAGAAGCGGCTTCACGACATCATCGGTGATCACCGGCGCCACAAGCCAGACGACCTCGATACGAAAGCAGGCAAGACATGAGCAATTCAGATGATGATGCGGACCTGAGAGCAAGGATTCAGGCGCTCGAGATGCGCCTTGCCGAACATGACGATCGGGAGGCGATCCGAACGCTCCGCTGTACCTACCACGAGTACGTCAATCAAGACCGGGTGGCTGAATTGGCAGATCTCTTTTCGGAAAATGCCACAGTTTCCTACGGCGGCCGGCCATCCGTCACCGGCCGCGAGGCGATACGAGCCTTCTTCATCAATTTTCCCATCAAGTGGGCGCGCCAGTTCATCCACGCACATGTCGTCGAAATCGACGGCGATCGGGGCAGAGGCTATAGCCATCTCGACGGGCGTCCTGTCTTGAACGGCAAGAGCCTCATGGTCGGGGGTCGATTCGACGATGAATACGTCAGGGAGAATGGTCGCTGGCTGTTTTCAAAGGTCGTCTTGACCACCTGGTACATGGTCACAGTCGAACCAGGCTGGGAAACTGCTGCAGCTCCCAAGCCAGCGCAGACGTGAATTGCAGAGCTCGGGGCTTGCCGCCACTGGCCTCAACGGACACTTGATGGCGCTGGTACATTAGTGTCGATGGCAACCCCAACGCTCTCTCGCGGCGAGCCCAGTTTTCAGAGAGAACCTGGGCCTCCAGCTTACGAGTAAAAAGCCGCGCGAAAACGCGTAGGATCGTAGAGAGTCGTAGTTTGGCGTACAAAGTCGTGCAGATGGCGGAGAGAGTGTCAGTCAATCACCATTGACATGTAAGCTGTGTTCTCATTCCGAAAGGTGGGAGCCGACGGTCTTGGCTACCGGTTCTTGGAATCCCCGCGCGCCAAAATGCCGGCGAAGAGACCAGGTAGTGATAAAGCTGCCGTAACGGTAGCGGCGATTTGCGCCACGCGCCCTGGCGTCCCGCTCCATCCAAACGAAGAGCTGAAATCATGGACGGCTGTCGAGCTTGATCAGCGCGCCAGCATTCGGAATCTTGTGTATTCGCCCCATCAAGGCACTATTGGCGGCCAAGTTGATGCTTTGACGCTCTTCCAGGGGGTCTACTCTCCGCCGATTTCCTCAATGAATCGCCCGGCGCGCTGGACGATAAGATCCTTATCATTGTCGAGAGTTGCAACATGATAAGAGTCATTTAGCCACAGCAGCCTGACGTCATCGGACCCAACGCTCTCGAGGATTCTTTGCCCATTTCGCGGAGGCACGACATGGTCTTCACGGGAGTGCATCGCCAGGACCGGGCAAGTTACCTTGCCAAGAAATGCCGAAGTCGCGGCGATCAGGATAAACACCTCGCGTGCGCAGCTGACGGGCAGTTCAGAATAGGCGAGCTCGGACGCCGTCGGATCCTTTATATCCGAACCTATTCCCGGAACCCGCGCCGGAGCCGATTTGCTCAGGAGCAATTCCGCGAGGGGCGGTTCGAAAATGCCGACGGGACTGTTTATGGGAATAATGCCATCGACTGTCGTCGAAAAGCGTGCAGCCAGATTAAGCGCCAGCGTCCCGCCCATGGATAAACCTGCGATGAAAACAGATCTGCCGCCTGCCGCTAGTTCATGCAGCGCCTCTTCGCACGAAGAAACCCAATCGAGAAAGCCAGTCTTTGCCATGTCATCGGGCGAGGTGCCGTGCCCAGCGAGGCGGGGACCTTGGACCGTGAACCCAAACCGGCGATGCAACTCTTGCCCGAAATAGCGCACACTCTGCGTGGTGCCCGTGAAACCATGCAAGACGAGCACGGCAATATCACTGCCATCGAAAAAGAACGGCTCGGCTTCCTTCATCACGCTTGGCATGCGTCTCTCCCTCGGATCTTCACCTGCTTCAATCAGGATTTCGTCGCGTGGCAGCTAGGGCAATGATCGCTCCCTGCAACATCAATCTCCCCGGTTCGCCGATGCCGAGGCTCGTGAGCAGATTGAAGCTGAACGTGAGCATGAAAGCGGCCACAGCGGGCCCGAGCGAACCTCCCTTGCCCGAGCCAAAGGTGACGCCACCGAGGATGACTGCAACGAGCGAACTCAAGGGCAGGTCACGACCGATATCCAGGCTGCCGGCTCCAACAAAACCGATGAGCACGAATCCGCTGAAAACCGCGAGGAGGCTGGACAGAATATGAGCAATGGTCACGACACGAACGTAGGGAATGCCGGACATCAAAGCTGCCCGCGGGTTGGCGCCGATCGCGTCTACATAGCGCCCAAAGACTGACATGCGGAGGAATAGGGCGACGGGAACGAACAACGCGAGCCAAACAAGCGGCGGGATGGGCACGATGCCGATTCTCGTCTGCCCAACATAGCGCAGAATGGCTGGAGCTTCCCCAGGCGCGCGTAGCTGGCTGAGTGAAAAGACGACCCCGCTCAAGATCAGGGCGGTCGCTAGCGTCACGATGACCGATGACGCTCTAATCCGCGTGATGAGGAACGCATTTGCGGTGCCTACGGCCACCCCGAAGAGGATGCAAATGATCAATAGCACTGGTTCGGGATACTTGAGAATCCCGCTCGTGAGGATGTAGCTGACCGCGAGAATGACGCCTCCGACCGAAAGATCGAGAGAAAGAACCCGCATGCAAAGCGATTGACCGAGGACGGTAATGGCCAAGGGAGCCGCCTGGCGGACGATCAGAAGGAGTAGCACAGGCGAGACGAGAGCGGGCCTAGTCACACAGGCAAACGCCAACAACGCGGCAGTTCCGGCGTAAGCGAACGGAAGGCTCAGGAACGAACGAGTGATATTCAACGGATGAAATGCCCGAGGAAGGGAATGGATGGTCATCTCACTCATACGCCGATCACATTGCGACGCTGCATGCTGATTGCAAGGAGCAGCAGCATTCCCGTGGCCGCCGTGCGCAGGAACGGAGAAATCCCGACTAGATTCATTCCGTTCGTCAACAGACCCAGCGCAATTGTACCGAGGACCACGCCCGTAACGCTGCCAGTACCGCCAGCCAACTGAACTCCTCCCATAGATATCGCCGTAACTGAATCCAAGGCAAACGGAGCTCCGACCGTGGCGTCACCCGAGGACACTCGGGCGCTGATGAAGATGCCCGCGACCGTCGCAGTCACGGAGCAGATCACGTAGCACCCAATGCTGTACCATTTCACCGCAATGCCGTTGCGGGCTGCACTCGCCTGATTGGCGCCGATCGCAAACAGCCGCAACCCGAAGCGCGTCGTCGACAATAGGAATGACGCGATCATCACCGCACCAACGCACCAGAAGAACGCGGCCGGCACACCTGCGGCGGAGGTCGATGCAAGGTCGCCAAGATAGTCAGGGACAGTTCCGCCAGGCACGGGATGTATCAGAAGCGCAAGTCCCTGCAGGAAGGTCATCGACGCCATCGTCATGATGAGCGGATGTACGCCGGCAATTGTTACGCCTATTCCATTGACAAGACCGACCGCCACGCCGGCAAGCAACGCGGCCACAACCGCGAGATCCGGACTTACCGAGACAATAATCGTTGTCGTTAGACTGAGAGTGGCCCCCACCGAAAGATCGATTCCCCCGATCAGGGCCACCACGAGCTGCCCGAGTGAGACGATCAGAAGCGCCGCTATCTGGCCGTTGATGTTGCTGAGATTCTGCACACTCAGGAAGGCTGGCGACAGAAAGGAAAGCGCCACGAAAAGCAGTACCGGAAGCGCGATTGTAGCTGGCCGGAGCCCGCTTCGATTGGGCTTTGCAGTCGATATCGCCATCACAACTCTTTCCTGGCCTCGGCCATCGTTCCGGCCAACGCGTAGCGCATGATTTCCCGCTCGCTCGCCGCGACCCCATCGAGCTCGGCCGTGATTTCGCCAGCTCGAACCACGAGGATTCGGTCGCACAAGCCCAGAATCTCGGTCAGTTCACTTGAGGCAATGAGGACTGCGCCGCCCGAATTGGCGAACCCGCGAAGGAGTGTGTAGATTTCGGATTTGGCACCGACGTCCACGCCTCGCGTCGGCTCCTCAACGAGAAGAACATCGACCCCCGACGCGAGCCATCGTCCTAACATCACCTTCTGCTGGTTACCGCCAGACAGGGATGAGACAGGTTGAGCCTGATCATTCGAGCGAACTCTCATCCGCGCCAAGAGCTCATCGATCCCTGCTTTCCTCACTCGGGCGCGGCGCCAAACACTGAGCTCGCGCAACATGCCAAGGGCGACGTTGTGCTCTATGGAAAGCGACAGGTAGAGCCCCTCGGACTTTCGGTCCTCCGGGATAAATCCGATACCCGAACGAGCAACGGCCACGATCGACCGACCCACCGTTCGCACCGTGTCGTCCGGGCCGCGTTTGGTGATGCGGCCGCCGACGTGAGGCCCCACCCCGGCGACCGCCCTGATGATCTCGCGCTGCCCTTGCCCCTGCAGCCCGGCAAACCCGAGAATCTCGCCGCGGCCGATTGTAAAGGAGACCGCGCGTCCGGCATCTGAAGGGGAAAGGTCTGAGATTTCCAAGGCGCAGCGGAGCTGATTGCGGCTCGGATTGCGAGGAGGATACAGCTGCCCAAGCGGGCGACCGACCATGAGCGATATCAGTTCGTCCTGCGTAAGTTCGCTTGCCGCAGAAGTCCCAACGAGCCTGCCGTCCTTCAAAACGGAGACGGTGTCACTGAACCGGAATATCTCCTCAAGCCTGTGGCTTATATAAAAAACCAGTTTTCCAGCTGTCCTTAACGAGTGGATGAGCTCCCCAAGCGTGTCGACCTCCGGTCCGTTCAAGGCGGCGGTCGGTTCATCGAGAATGAATACGTCGGCATCCGCCATCAATCCCTTTGCGATCTCAATGAGTTGCTGCGCCGCCACCGAAAGGGTTTGGCAGTACGTGTTCACATCCACGCGACATTTCACCAGGTCGAGCGCCTCCTCCGCGCGGCGGCGCATGAGAGAGCGGTTGATGATTCCTGCTCGGTGCGGCTCCCGACCGAGAAAGAGATTCTCGGCGACCGTGAGGTTGGGAAGGAGGGTCAATTCCTGGAATATGGTGGATATGCCCGCGCGCTGCGCTTGGGCCGGGCTCTCGATTCTGACGGGCTGGCCACGAACTCTAATCTCGCCCGAGTCAGGTTGATGAACACCTGCGAGCAGGTTCATGAGGGTTGATTTTCCCGCGCCGTTCTCGCCCGTGATCGCGTGCACCGAGCTCGCCAATCCCTCCAAAGAAAGGTCAACAAGAGCCTGGGTCGACCCGAAGCTCTTGTTGACAGAGCGGAACGCGACCAGCGCGCTACCGGGAGAACAGTGCGCCATCGGCGTGATCATCGTCCGTGCACGCTCTCATTTCTTGAACTTTTTTTCGATTTCAGCCGCAGGTAGCTCCGACGGCACCCAAAAGGCGTCGTTCAGATCCGGTCGATAGTATTTGTCGAGATTCGCGTTCGTAATGGGTGCGGGATCCGAGAAGTAATGGTCATACAGTGACTTTCCCTGCAGGATCGCGACAGTCGCGCGCAAAGCGGCGGGACCGAGCTCCGGCGTGAACACCGCGGCGACGCTGTCCAATTTCGACTCCTTCCAAGCCCGCAGGAAGCCGTTGTTGCCCTCGCCGGTCATCGGCACGAGTGGCCTGCCGGCTTCTTTGAAGACGTCGATGCAACCGCGAGTCATTTCGGCGCCTGAAAACCAAATGCCGTCCACCGGCTTGCCCGAGAGCACGAGATTTTCGCAAAGCCCTTTGGCTTTCGCATAGTTCCAGTCGCCAAAGACTTCCGCGCCTATAGTGATATCTGAACCTGCAATGGCCTTCCTGAAACCTTCATAGCGATCCGTTTCCTCCTGAACACCGGCGACGCCACGGAACGCCCAAACCGTGCCTTTGCCACCAAGCTTGTCCCTGAGCCATTTTCCGCCCACCTCGCCGAACGGGCCGCCGCCGCCCATGACCTCGACTGTGCTGGGAAGCGCGCCCTTGCTCCATCCCAGGTTTATCACTGGAATTCCCGCTGCCAGCGCTGCGTCGACCTGCTTCTTGAGAAGCGGCATCGCTATGGGCGCGATGATAATCGCGTCGACCTTGCGCGAGATCATGTCCTCCATGTTCGCGACCTGCTTTGTCGGATCCCAATTGGCCTCCGTAAAGATGAACTCCTTGATCTCCGAAGTGTGTGCCGCCTCATACTTGGTTTCTTCGGCCATCTGAATGATCCACGTGTTTCCAACGCCGGGAAACACCATTCCGATCGTCCAGGGTGGGGGCTTTTTGTATTTGTCCGGCGGAGTCATCTTGTCGGTTGTCGGTGCCAGTAGTTCCGGCGGCAGCAGTTGAACGTTGTTTTCGGCCAAAACCGGCGCGGTCGAGCACGTCGCGACAACCGCAATCAGGGAAACTCCGAAAATGCCCGCTCGTGCTTTCATTTGTCCTTCCTCCCTTACAATCCGCGGCACGTGTAAGCGCCTCGTGCGTGCAGTGACGCTGCAGAAAGCGCCCCGCGCATCGGCCGAAAATATTTAGGTCCTGGATCGCCGCCCGAGCGCCTGCGGCCAGCCTTGATCAGGCCGCCTCTTGACACGCCGGGGTGGAAGCAGCAGGCGCTTTCCTCTTTCGCGTCGGACGCTCACGATCCAATCACTTGACCAAATCATAAGATTGAATGAATGTGAGGTCAAGCATATGATTTGGCCACGTGATTGGATCGATATCACTGGCCGCAACCAAGCGACTTCCGACCGGGAGCGGATGACGCCGGAGATCTGGAGTTCGGACGCGGTGGGAACGACGATGACGACGGCGTCAGAGAGCGCAGACTTCGAACCGGGAAGCCGCCGGCTGCAGGCGTCTCCAGCGCGTGAACCGTGCGACAAATGCCGTCCCGCCGACCGGACCGACAACAATTCATCCCGCGCCGTTTCACGGCGTGCTGGCCAGCATCAAAAATCGATATTGATCTCGCCAGTCACGCAGCGACCGAGGGCCGGATCGCAATGAAGGACGCGCCAACAGGGCCAGTTCGCCGGTTGCCGCGCTCCGTCCCGACCATCATCGATCCAACCTCGGCAGCGTCAACATGGAGCAGCGGATCGGAAAATCACGGCTCTGGGTTCCAAACAGCTTGATTTGTCGGCGCTGCGCAGCAACATGAGTGTCATGAATCGGCGAGTAATACAGAAGAGCTTCGCGCGTCCCAACAGCGATGGCCGCCGCGAGCAGATCATCGACGCGGCGCTCAAGGTGATGATCAGCGATGGCGTCTATCATGCCACCACGCGCAAAATTGCCGATGCCGCAGGCGTCAACGTCGCGACATTGCACTATCATTTCCATGACAAGGAGGAGATCCTCTTCAAGGTCATGGAGGTTCTTGTGGCCAACTACCGCGCCACCTTGGCGAAGCAATTCTCATCGCCGCAGAAACTACACGATCGCATCGCGGACCTGCTTCGGTTCATATGGAGCGAGATCGAAAAGGCTCCGGGCGAACAGCTCGCGCTCCAGGAGATGACGCTCTATGTGCTCCGGCATCCGCATGCCGAACACATGGCGCGGGAAAAGGACCACGAATTTCTTTTGCTTTACGCGGAATCCCTGCGCGCATCGATCGACGTTCGCCCCGAGGACGGGCCGCGTATCATGGAGCTTGCCAATTTCATCTATGCCAGCTTCGTCGGCATGCTCAACCAGTGGCTGGCGGTGCGAGATGCAGAGTTGTTTGCGCAGGCGATGGACAATTTGATCCGGGCTGGCCAGGACTTGGCAGCGCGGAGTCTTCCGAAAAGATCCCCCAAACGAGGCCAAGCCTGAGATCCGGTCCGTGGCCAGCTTCACTCTGTGCCCGTCGTAACACGAGGGGGCATGGGTAGCACTTGGCTGCCATCCTTAGAGCGGCACGATGTCGACATGCATGACGGCGGCGCATCCTGCATCGACTGCGCAGAGACAGCGAGTGATCGCCTCGTCAATCTCTTCCGGATCACTGACCCGCTCGCCATGAGCACCGAACGCACGGGCAATGTCGATGAAGTGCCGCTGTTCGTCCTGACGTCCGGTACGAAGCCTGGAGAGGAACGCGTCGCCACGCTGCGCCTCCCCGTCCGGATAGACCCGCTGAACCGATGCTTTCACGGCGTGCCAGCCGCCATTATCGAGAATGACGGTGAAGATCGGCAGCCGATATTGCTGAGATACGGCGTATGCGGAATCCGGCGAGGAGAAGTGGAAGGCACCGTCGCCCACGATCTGTACGATACGATGGGAGGGATCGGCCAGCTTCAGTCCAAGCGCCATGCCGCCGCTGAAGCCAAGCCCACCGCCGGCCAGCCCGACATAGGTCAGAGGCTTGGTGCGGCGAAGCTGCTGCTGAAGGACGGGTGCGTTGCGGACAGCCTCGTTGAGAACGATGTCATCCTCCGACAGGAGCGCCTGTAGCCGCGCGAAAAGGAACGCGGGCTTGATCGCGCCTCGATCGCCCTTTTGCGCAGCCGCGGCTCGTTGCCTCGCCTCGAGGGCCTCACGCATCGGTTGCCAGCTTTCAATCCGGCGACGCACCTTGCTCCGATAGGCTTCGTCGGCGCGCGCCTCGACGATCTCC
>Ga0207663_10001614_pt1 | contig 10612 bp, 9 predicted proteins | sample LARL53metaG_FD_184346 | JGI IMG/M metagenome (GOLD analysis project Ga0207663, IMG submission 184346) | Corn, switchgrass and miscanthus rhizosphere microbial communities from Kellogg Biological Station, Michigan, USA - LAR L5-3 metaG... | ecosystem: Host-associated > Plants > Roots >...
CACCGATTTCGAGACACACGGATACGATATCTGCGGCTCGACATCGCTTTATGCGGTCTACACCAGCGCGCAGGGCGCCCTGAAGCCGTGAGTGCTTCATGTCGTTGCGAGCCAACGGGTCGCGCGAACGCGCGCCCGATGGCAGGCTCCGCGAAGCAATCTAGCATTTCGTCATTCCGGGGCGCGAGTGAAACGAGCGAGCTTTGATGTGCAATTGCACATCAGAGAATCCATGGTGCCGCAGGGATATTGGGAGAAATGGATTCCGGGCCTGCGCCTGACGGCGCATCCCGGAATGACGGCCTGGGTCATCGCATTGCTCCTCGCAATGCCGGTGACAGCTATCCGCTATTTCTCAATCCCGCCGAAATGCCGTTGATCGTGATCTGGATTCCGCGCAGCACCTGTTCGTCGGGGTTCTGCGCGCGGTGCTCCTTGAGCAGTTCCACCTGAACATGATTGAGCGGGTCGAGATAGGGAAAGCGATTGCGGATCGAGCGCTCGAGAAGCGGGTTGCCTTGCAGCAAGCGCTGCTGCCCCGTGATATCGAGAAGCATGTGGATCGAGCTTTGCCATTCGCGCCGGATGCGTCCAAAAATGCTCTCGCGTAAGGCGACGTCCGGCACGAGTTCGGCATAGCGCGAGGCGATCGCGATCGAGCTCTTGGCCAGCACCATGTCCATGTTCGATAACAGCGTCCGGAAAAACGGCCACTCGCGATAGAGCTCTCTAAGGAACGGCATCCCCTTGTCCGGATGCTCCTTGATCCACGCCTCCACCGCGCTGCCGAAGCCGTACCATCCCGGCAGCATCAGGCGGCATTGCGCCCAGCTGAACACCCACGGGATCGCGCGAAGATCCTCGATCTCTTTTGTCTTCTTGCGCGACGCCGGCCGGCTGCCAATGTTGAGGCTTGCGATCTCGTTGATGACGGTTGAGGCCCAGAAATAATCGGCGAAACCTTCGGTTTCGTAGACCAGCCCGCGATAGGCCTTGAAGGCCAGCGCCGACAATTCCCCCATCGCGTTGAGATATTCCGGATTTGGAGCGCTGTGCTTGGGCTGCAACAGGCTTGCTTCAAGGGTGGCCGCGGCAAGCACCTCGAGATTATTGAGGCCCACCTCGCTGTTTGAATATTTGCTGGAGATGATCTCGCCCTGTTCGGTGATCCGGATCTGGCCGTTCACCGCGCCACCGGGCTGCGCAACGATCGCGTCATAACTCGGGCCGCCGCCGCGACCGACCGAGCCGCCGCGACCGTGAAACAGCCGCAGGCGGACGTGGTGATGCTCGAACACCGAGACGAGGCCGATCTCGGCCTTGTACAGCTCCCAACCGGAGGTGACGAAGCCGCCATCCTTGTTGCTGTCGGAATAGCCGAGCATCACCTCCTGAACCGAGCCGCGGCTGTCCACCAGCTTGCGGTAATCATGCATCGACAACAGCCGATCCATGATGCGGCTGGAAGCCTGCAAATCCTCGATGGTCTCGAACAGCGGCACGATATTGATCGCGCTGCGGCCGGAGGGATCGACAAGGCCCGCCTCTTTCAGGAGCAGCGCGACCTCGAGCATGTCGGACACCCCCTTGCACATGGAAATGATGCATTGGGGGATCGCCTCGGCGCCGAATTTGGCATGGGCTTCGGCAGCCGCATGGAAAACGGCGAGTTCACCCACCGTTTCCTCGCTGTATTTCACGAATGACGAGGTCAGCGGCCGCGAGTTGCGCAATTCGCTCGCCAAGAGCGATATTCTCGCTTCTTCGTTGAGCGCCATGTACGACATGCCGGGCGTTGCCGCATCGATCAGCTCCGCCACCGTGCGCTCGTGCACCGCCGAATTCTGCCTGATATCCAGACGAGCCAGATGAAAGCCGAAACAATCCACCGCGCGCCGCAGGTGGCGCAGCCGCCCGCGCGCGATCACGCGCGAATTGTTCGAAATCAGCGAGCGATAGATGACGTCGAGATCGGCCTTGAACTCGCTAGCATGCGCATAAGGCGCGGCTTCGCCGACCGGCGCCCTCGTGGTTTCGACATCGAGCCGGGCAGCGGTCGCGGCAAGCCGCGCATAGATGCCGGACACGGCCAACCGATAAGGCTCGCCCTTTCGATGCGGCGAGGTGTCGGGCGACCGCTCGGCAAGCATCCGCAAATCCTTCGAGACATCGGCAAGATGCGCGGCCAGCGACAGTTCGGAGCCGAGCACGTGCAGTTCATCGAGATAAAACCGCAGGACGCGGCTCGACTGCATTTTCAGCGTGTTGCGCATCACCTCCGCAGTCACGAACGGGTTGCCGTCACGATCGCCGCCGATCCAGCTTCCCATTCTCAAGAATGATGCCAATTCGCCTTGCGCGGCGCCCTCGCCCTCGTTGAGCCGGTCTTCCAGCGCGCAATGCAGCCGGGGTACTTCGTGCAGGAAGGTGTAATCGTAGAACGACAGGCCGTTGGCGACCTCGTCGAGTACCGTGAGCTTGGTGCGGCGCAGGATATTGGTCTGCCACAAGGTCAGCACGGCACGGCGCAACTGCTCGTCGCTTGCCGCCAGTTCCTCCGGTGTGAGCTGCACCCGCTCGCGCCGGTCGAGCAGTGCGGCAATCTCCATCTCCCGGTCGATCGTGCTTTTGCGCCTGACTTCCGTCGGATGCGCCGTCAGCACCGGACTGACCTGGGCGGTCGCAAAGAACTTGCGCAAATCGACGGCAGAGGTGCCGGCCGCACGGGCATGCGACAAGGCCAGCGCCAGCGTCCCGGGGATTGGCGCACCCCCGGCCTTCGAGCGCATCCGCATCTGCCGAATGTTGTTCTGGTCTTCGGCAACGTTGGCAAGATGCGAAAAATAGCTGAAGGCGCGCACGATGCGCACGGTCTGGCTGATCGACATACCGTCGAGAATGAGCTCAAGCTCCCGCCGCGCCGGCTTGTCGTTGTCACGGTGAAAGCGGATCGAGGTCTGGCGGATGCGTTCGACCAGATCGAACACGTCGGCGCCTTCCTGGTCGCGCACGGTATCGCCGAGGATGCGCCCGAGCAACCGGATGTCGTTCCGCAGCCTTCTGTCTTCTTCGAGCGCCGAGGCTTCCTCGGCTCGGCTGGATTTGAGCTCGGTCTCGGAAGGCATGACCTGGGGTGACATCCCAAAAACGCTCCAGAAACGCCCTAGTGCGGCGAATTTGAAGTTCCTATCGGTATCGCGGCAAGTTTCATCATAGGAGCTTCAAATTCAAAGCCGCACTGGAATCAACAAGTTGCTAGAGCTCCTTTGATTCCGAAGTTCGCATCAGAGGTCGCCACAACAGCTTGTGAACTTCGGAATCGGAGCTCTAGTAGTCCGATTCTAACATTCGCATCCCATTGCCGCGTACACCTGCAGCAGCCTTGAGTCGCAATTTTTTGGCTTTGGCGCAAGACCAAGAAACGGGCGGGTGAACACCAATAATAGTCAGTGTGCGCTCGACATGCGCCCGGCGAGACAGCGAAGGAGGTCAAACGTCCGCGAAATGCGGGGGGCGCTTCTCGATATTGGCGCGCACCGCCTCGAGCTGGTTCGGGCTCCCCATCAGCTTCATCTGCTCCATGGATTCGGCGAGCAGCGCGGCGGCCGGATCGACGGAGAGATTATTGAGAAGCCGTTTGGCGGCGCGGATCGCGCCTGGACTGCGGCCTGCGATCTCTCTTGCGAGTTCGAAGGCGGCAGCGCGTGGATCATCGCAGACCCTGGTCGCCAGGCCATAGCCTGCGGCCTCCTGCGCCGAAAAGATCCGCCCGGTGTAGGTCAGCTCGCGCAGGATGTCGTCGCGCACCAGACTGGCCAGAATCGGCGTTCCGGCCATGTCGGGCACCAGGCCCCACTTGATCTCCATGATCGACATTCGTGCATCCACGCTGAGGAAACGCATGTCGGCGCCAAGCGCGAGCTGAAAGCCGCCGCCGAACGCGACGCCGTGAACCGCCGCGATCACCGGAACCGGAAGCTGCCGCCATCCCCAGACCGCGGCCTGCGGAAAGTTGGCAAGCCCATGGCTGCGTGCCGCAAGGTCGCGCTCCTTGCCGCCCGCAATCCCGCTGCCGCCGCTTTCCTTCATGGCGGCGAAGCGACCCATATCGAGGCCGGCACAAAACGCAGGGCCCTCGCCGGATAATACTACCGCCCGCAAGCCCTTCTGTCCGGCGAGCCGCTCGGTGGTCGCAACCAGCGCCTCGAACATCGGGATATCGAGCGCATTCATCTTGTCCGCGCGCACAAGGCGAACGTCGGCAACACCTTCCGAGATCGAAACGGAGACGCGATCATCCATGGCAATCCTCCCTTGCGGCTGTTCGCCATGACCGCTTTACACGAAAGCATTGTCCGGTTTTAGTCGGTTGAAGCGTAAAGATTTTGCAGAGGGGAGACTCGCCATGTTCCGTGAAAACCTTCTTGCAGGCCGGCGTATCCTGGTGACGGGTGGCGGTACCGGGCTCGGCAAATCGATGGCAGGGCGCTTTCTCGAGCTCGGGGCGGAGATCCATATCTGCGGCCGTCGCAAGAGCGTTTGCGATGAGACCGCGACCGAGTTGATGGACCTCCATGGCGGCCGCGTGACGAGCCACGGCCTCGATATCCGCGATGCGCCCGCGGTCGACCAGATGGTCGATACGATCTTCAAGGACGGGCCGCTCACCGATCTTGTCAACAACGCCGCCGGCAATTTCATCTCGCGCAGCGAAGACCTCTCGCCTCGCGGCTTCGACGCGGTCGCCAACATCGTCATGCACGGCACATTCTACGTGACCCACGCCGTGGGGCGCCGCTGGATCGCGGGCAACCACCCCGGCAATGTGGTGTCGATCACTGTCACCTGGGTTCGCAACGGCAGCCCTTATGTCGTGCCGTCGGCGATGAGCAAATCCGCGGTACACGCCATGACAATGTCGCTCGCAACCGAATGGGGACGCTACGGCATCCGCCTCAACACCATCGCGCCCGGCGAGATTCCGACCGAAGGCATGAGCAAGCGGATCAAGCCCGGCGATGAGGCCGGCGCGCGCACCAGGGCGATGAATCCGATGGGCCGGGTCGGCAAAATGGAGGAGCTGCAAAATCTCGCGGTATTTTTGATTTCCGGCGGCTGCGACTGGATCAACGGCGAGACCATCGCGATGGACGGCGGCCAGGCGCTGGCGATGGGCGGCAACTTCTATCAATTGCGCGAATGGTCGGATGCCGATTGGAAGCAGGCCCGCGAGCAGATCCAGGCGCAGAATGAAAAGGATCGCGCCGCAAGAAGCTAGCACAGTGGATTTGACATTCGCACCCGACCTGGCCACGGGTTCGTTGGCGAATGTCAAATCCCTAACTCCACCAGAAACCTATATTTTCCAGTGTGGGGTTCAGAAGTTCTCTTCGGTTCTGCCGCGAGTTCGTCAAGAGAACTTCTGAACCACCACACTGGATTCATGGTTTCTGGTGTCCTGTTTAATCCGAAGTTCGCAAGATTGGGGCCGCTCGCGTGTGCGAACTTCGGATTCAGGACACCCGTGGTCCTTTGATTCCAACATTCGCAAAAGTGCCTGCCGGGAAGGGATGCGAATGATCGGATCCCTGGCATCTCTCCATATTGTCTTTGCCGCGCAACGACGCCAATATTGCGCCAAACAAGAGCAAGACATCGGGAGGAGGACATGTCCGTTTCGTCGGCACCGGCAAACCTTGCCGAAATGGTGCGCACGCTTGCGAAGTCGCGCGGCGCTGAAATCGTCCTTGAATTCGAGGGACGGCAGACCACCTTCGCCGAATTCGACAAATTGACCAATCGCGTCGCCAACGGATTGAAGGCGCTTGGCGTCAAGCCACAGGAACGCATCGCCTATCTCGGCAAGAACAGCGACGTCTATTTCGAATTGCTGCTGGGCGCGATGAAAGCCAATGTGGTGATGACGCCCGTGAACTGGCGGCTTGCCGCGCCCGAAATCGCCTTCATCGTTGCCGATTGCAAGGCGCCCGTGCTGTTCGTCGGGCCGGAATGCGTGGCGCAGGCGCGCGCGATCCGACCGCAACTGCCGGAACTGCGCACGGTCATGACCACCGAAGGCGGCGCGCCGGAATGGCAGGACTATGCCGCCTGGCGCGACGCGCAAAGCGCCGACGACCCGAAGGCCGAGATCAGGCGGCAGGACATCGCGATCCAGCTCTACACCTCCGGCACGACCGGCAGGCCGAAAGGCGCGATGCTGTCGCGCCAACCTTATCAACCTCATGGAGACCGGCGAGGGCGAAAAGCCGGAATGGAACAGGTGGACCGCGGAAGACGTCTCGCTAGTGGCGATGCCGGTCTTCCATATCGGCGGCACTGGTTGGGCATTGCTAGGCCTCTATTCCGGCGCCAAAGGCGTGGTCGCGCGGGAATTCGATCCCACCAAGGTGCTCGACTTCATCGAGCACTCCAGGATCACGAAATTGTTCATGGTGCCGGCCGCGATGCAGTTCGTGGTGCGGCAACCGCGAGCGCGGCAGGTCGACTTCTCGCGCCTGAAATACATGCTCTATGGCGCCTCGCCTATTCCCGCCGCACTCCTGAAAGAATGCATCGAGGTGTTCGGCTGCGGCTTTGTGCAGCTCTATGGCTTGACGGAAACCACCGGCGCCATCGTGGCGCTGCCGCCTGAAGACCATGTCGAGGGGTCGGATCGGATGCGCTCGGCGGGCAAGGCACTGCTGGGTGTCGAGCTTGCGATCCTCGATCCTGACGGCAAACGATTGCCGCCGGGAGAGGTTGGCGAGATCGCAACATATTCCGGCTCCAACATGGTGGGTTACTGGAACCAACCTGAAGCTACCGCGAGGACAATTGACCGCGACGGCTGGCTGCGCACCGGAGATGCCGGCTACATGGACAAGGATGGCTATGTCTACATCCACGATCGCATCAAGGACATGATCATCTCGGGCGGCGAGAACATCTACCCGGCCGAGGTCGAAAGCGCGCTCTGCGACCATCCGGACGTGGCCGAGGCCGCCGTGATCGGCGTGCCAGACGACACATGGGGCGAAGCGGTCAAGGCGATCGTGGTATTGAGGAAGGGCCAGCAGGCAACGGCTTCGGAGATCATCAATTTCACCCGCGAGCGCATCGCCGGTTTCAAGACCCCGAAATCGGTCGACTTCATTGAAGCCCTGCCGCGCAATGCTTCCGGCAAGATCCTCCGCCGAAATCTGCGCGATCCCCATTGGGCTGGCAAGGATCGTCAGGTGAATTGAGGGCGTTTTGGCCCTCGGGCTTGACCTCATTTCCCGCTGAACTTTGCCGGCCGCTTTTCGAAGAACGCGGTGACGCCTTCCCGGAAATCTTCCGTCGCGCCCGCACCGCGTTGTGATTCGAATTCAAGGTTGAGCTGGTCTTCGAACGAATTGTCCGGGCTCTCCCAGTAAAGCCTCCGGATCAGCGCCAGCGCCAGCGTCGGACCATTTGCGAGTTCATGGGCAAGCTTGATGGTCTCTTGCCAAAGAACCGCGTCATCATAAACCCGGTTGACCAGCCCCCACTCCAGCGCCTTCTCCGCGGGCAACCGTTCGCCCATCAGCGAGAGTTCGATCGCACGCGCCCGTCCGATCAGCCGCGGCAGCAGCCAGGTCGAGCCGCAATCCGGCACGAGGCCGATGCGGCGGAAGGCCTGGAGAAAATATGCCGAGCGCGCGCAAAGGATCATGTCGCCCATCAACGCAAAGCTCATGCCGGCACCTGCCGCCGGCCCATTGACCGAGGTCACAAGCGGGCAATGCAGGTTGCGCAAGCGCCGCAGGAACGGATGAAACGCGGTCTCAAGCGCCGCACCCGCGCCGCTCTTGCCCGGCTTCTGGACGTTGCGGCCCTGCAAATTGGCGCCGGTGCAAAACGCCCGCCCGGCGCCGGTCATCACCAGGCAACGCACCTCCGCCTTTTTATCCTCGACCGCCTCAAGCGCCTCGACGAGGCCTGCCAGCATGTCGAGGGAGACCGCATTCATGACCTCCTGGTGGTCGAGCCTGAGAATGGCGACCGCTGCGTCGAAATCGAGCGTGGCGTGGGTGAATTGCATTGGTTCCTCGCGAATTGTGTGCCGGGGCGCGGGGCTAAGACATACGGCATCCTATCACAGGGCGCGCGCCGGGTGAGGAACGGTAAATATCGGGGCGTCATGGACGCGTCCGGCCCCCAGCCGCCAGTGCATGTCGCAAGCAGAGCCCGAGGCAAGCCTTGCAAATCACCAAGCCCTGCAGATCACCAAGCCTTGTAGATCACAAGGCCTGGTCAGGGGGACTTCGCGCCATGACCGTTACTGCATGTACCAGCGGGCGGCCTGCGCAGTTTCGGTGCCGGGCGACTTAAGGCAACGTCGCGCCGCCTCGATCTCGGCATCGCTCGCCCCATGGCCGCGTGCCCACATCTCGGCGGCGGAAGCCGAGTATTTGGCGACATAATATCGAACGACCGCACAGGACGCGCGGCGAATCACGCCGGAGCGCCCGCTCGCTTCCGCCTGCGAAACCATGCTTGCGCAAATGGCTGCGGCCCACACCCAACGTGACAACAACATTCTCCAAGTCCCCCGATCGCGATCAAGAGCTTCCATGCCAGTTCCATGCCAGGAACAAGCTCTTGAAAGCTCGCGCCAAAGCACCCCATGCTGAGCTAGCCCGCGCAACGAGTTGGGGACAAGTTACAGATCAACGGCGCTGGACTTCTCCACTATCTTTCGCGATTCGACGTGTTGTTCCCTCCATTTTTGACCACACGCCTTTCCGGTGTACGATCGCTCCTAAAGAAAAAGACGTTCGCGTGGAGGAAGCCAATGATCGGGTCATTGAAGGTGCTGCGGCTTGCGCTTGTCGTTGCAGGTCTCGCCGGCCCTGCGGCTGCCCAGCAACCCCCTCCGCCGATGGGACAACCGGCAATTGCACCCGGGGTCCCGAAATTCCAGCCTGAACCGTTCTGGCCGAAGCCGTTGCCGGGCAATTGGATCCTGGGCCAGGTCTCCGGCATCGCGGCCGACCGCAACGATCACATCTGGATCGTCCATCGGCCCGCAACGCTCGCCGACGACGAAAAGGGCGCGACCAAAAATCCGCCCGAGACCAAGTGCTGTACTGCGGCACCGCCGGTTCTGGAATTCGATTCCGACGGCAATTTGCTGCGATATTGGGGCGGCCCCGGAGAGGGTTATGACTGGCCAAAGTCGGAGCACGGCATTCACGTCGACAGCCAGGGCAATGTCTGGCTTGCCGGCAACGACAATTCCGATCACCAGATTCTCAAGTTTACCGGCGACGGCAAATTCCTGCAGCAGATCGGCAAAGCCAATGCGACCGGCGATTCCAACAGTCAGGACAAGCTTGGTCGGCCAGCGCATGTGATGCTCGACGAGCCGGCGAACGAACTCTACGTGGCCGACGGCTACAAGAACCGCCGGGTCATCGTGTTCGACGCCCAATCCGGTGCCTTCAAGCGTCTTTGGGGCGCCTACGGGCATAAACCGAGCGATGAAAAGATGGCCGCCTACCGGCCCGACGCGCCGCCTTCGGAACAGTTCTCCAACCCGGTGCATTGCGTCCGCATATCCAATGACGGCCTCGTCTACGTCTGTGATCGCGCCAACGACCGCATCCAGGTTTTTCGGAAAGACGGCAACTTCGTGAAGGAGTTCCGGATCGAGCCGGAGACGATGCAGAACGGTTCGGTCTGGGATCTCGTGCTTTCGGAGGATCCGGCGCAAAAATACATCTTCATTGCCGACGGCGCGAACGGTCAGATCATCACGATCAACCGCGGGGACGGCAAGGTGCTCACGCAATGGGGACGCCACGGCCGTCAGGTAGGCCAGTTCAAATGGGTGCACAACATCGCCATCGATTCGAAGGGAAACATCTATACGGCCGAAGTCGGCTTTGGCCGCCGCGCGCAGAAATTCCGCAGGGTGGAGTGATCGAGCGCGCACATCGTCCCCTCTCGTTTCAGCTACCGGGCAAGTTTGTCGATTTCGCCGCGCTCGATCGTCATTGTCACATCGGCGAAGGTGTCGAGAAGTTTCGGGTTGGATTCCGTGATCAGAAGCGTGGTCTCCTTGTCCTGTGACCGGAGCCGCTGGAGTGCTTCGGCATAGCGCTGCGCCAGCACAGGCGCGAGCCCCTGGAACGGCTCGTCGAGAATGACAATCCTCGTTCCGAGCATCAGAGCGCGGCCCAGGGCCACCATCTTGCCCTGCCCTCCCGAAACCGATCCCGCCGATCGTCCGGCGAGTTCCTTCAGCTCGGGCAGCACGGAATAGGCGCGATCGAGCCTGCGCCGGCTTTCCCGCGGATCGAGCCTGGCAACGCGTCCGGGGAGAAGGATGTTTTCCTCCACCGTGAAAGCGGAAAACAGGCGGCGATCTTCCGGCGCATAGCCGATCCCGAGCGAGGGGCGGCGATGAGGAGGAACGCGCCCAAGGTCCTCCCCACCCAAACGCATCGCACCGGTTGCTTCGGTGAAGCCCATGATGGTGCGCACCGTCGTCGTTTTGCCGGCGCCGTTGCGTCCGATCAGCGCCGCGCTTTCACCCGCCTTCAGGGAGAAGCTGACATTGCGCAAAACCGGTGTACCTTCGATCGTA
>Ga0207663_10001617_pt1 | contig 10608 bp, 18 predicted proteins | sample LARL53metaG_FD_184346 | JGI IMG/M metagenome (GOLD analysis project Ga0207663, IMG submission 184346) | Corn, switchgrass and miscanthus rhizosphere microbial communities from Kellogg Biological Station, Michigan, USA - LAR L5-3 metaG... | ecosystem: Host-associated > Plants > Roots >...
GACATATGATCAATTTGAAGGAACATTAGAAATTGATTTTGCCCAAAATTCAAGAACCCCAATAGCATATAGAGGTCAATTATATTATCTTCATTATGTTGATCCTACAAAATTAGGATTAGTATTAATTGATGAAATATATCGATCAGACCCTAAAAGCCCTGTACTCAAATTTATTCCTCAATCAATTAGATATGTGTATCCTCACGATTTTGATCTTGAATATATTAAAACGGTTGCAAGTTTTGCTCAAAATCAAGTGGCTGTTTTTTATGCAGATGTTTTAATAGATCAAGAGCCTGCCATGATTATTGAAACAAAAAATTCAAAACATCAATTAAATCTTACAGGTATACATTACTTGTATGACGATGAAACAAATACATATAGGCCAGAACCTGTAGAATTTGTTAATGAAATAACTTTAGAAGATTACGAATAATCAGTCAATTGGATAGAAATCACACAAATAAAACAGTTTTACATTGAGATAGAATCCAGTCCAATAGAACAATCAAACAAACAAAAGAGAATCCAAGGAGCAAAAATCATGAAAGACATTTACGCAGAAACAATAGCATACTTAGAACACATTAAAATTAAAATAAATCATCAACACGCAACTCGGGAAATAACAACACAAGATGCTATAAATCAAACAAATTTTTTAGATACTTCAATTAAAGCAGTAAAACAACAGCAAAAACAACCAAAAACAATGAATGAAGCGTTTGATGATGTTTTAAATATTATTAATTCACTGCCTTCTAGAAGATTTTTTGAAAAATCTTCTCAAGCAAAAAATCTTTTAGAAAAATCAATATTAAGAATGATATCAGATCGAATTGATAAATCAAGTGAAGATGTTTTTGCAGCTATTCCTCTTATAGAAGCTGACAGAAATCAACTTTTAAGAGAAGCAGAAGCTTCTGAAAATCAAGATCGCAAAGCAATGTATCAAAGAGGTGTAGAGATCTATAATACGCAATTAGAAAATCTCTATAAAGGAGAGATCTAATGCCTAGATATTATCCTCAACATCCTTCTGAATTGAATCTCCCACATATCAATGACGATATGTGGGAACCAAATGCTATTACTGCCACTGAAATAGCTGGTTTCAAATTTTTAGAGTGTACTTGGTCAGGCTACTCTGATACTGAATTAGAAGATATGATAGGACTTGCATACTTTCACTCAGATAGAATAAAGTTTGATCAAGAAGCAGAAGATTTATTAGAAATAATTTATAGTCGTTGCGATAATTATTTTTATTGTTATAAAACAAAAGATTATATTGCAGTGAAACAAGAAAAAGAAATAAAACTTTCAAATAGAATTCCTAGACCTCATTATCATGCATATCAAGAAAGTTTAAAGCAATGATATTAAAAGAAAGAGGAGAGTATCTGGCCCGTAACGGCAAAAAAGTTGTTATTGATCGATACAACGAGCAAAAGAAAGCTTGGGTAGGAATAATTAACGGAGATACAAACGCCTGGAATGACGATGGAACAGATGTAGATGATTATAAACAATATGATATTGTTAGTGAATTAGTTTCTGAAGTAACGCGGCCAATTGATTTAATTGTTTCTATAGCAGATTTGATTCAAAAATGGAAAGGAAAAGGACTTGTATGATTGTTGAATTAGGAAAACAATATAAAACTAGAAGCAAAGGAAATATTGAAATAGATAGAGAAGAGCAAAGAAATACTGGTCGTATAATGTATATGGGTCATTTTCTTGTCTCAGGTAGATCAAATTACTGGTACAGCGACGGAACAGATACAGATGGAATGCAAGAATGGGATATTGTCGCAGAATTAAATGGACAGCCAGAAGTAAAAAAAAGACAAGAACTTCCTATTAATGTTGTTTTGAATATTCGTGAGGTTATTAGAAAACATGATTAATCTACCACAAAAAACTTATTACATATTAGAGTATGATAGATTCGATGATTTAATAAGAAAACACTTTCAACGACCAGATTTTGAATCTGTAGCTGAATATGAATGGAGTAATAACTGCGACTATACATATCCTGTTTCTACAAACAAAGTAGATCCTCAAGATATTAAAGATTTTGAAGCAGGTCAGTATTGCCATTGGTCTGATTTAATTTCAGAGCTGATAAATAGAGATGTACTTCCTTTAGGTGATTATCTTATTGAAGTTTCATGGTAATAAATTACAGCGATAAAGTATACTATATGAGTACAAATAAATTAAATTTGCAGATAGGTCAAAAATATAAAACAGTATTAGGCGGCCTTGTTTTAATATACGCGAAACAAGGCAGTTCTAGTCCTACGTATCTAGGCTATGAAGAACAAGCAGAAATTCATTTAGAATATGATACGTACGGTCGTGAAAGAACAAATCATGCCTATAATCTTATGAACCCAATACAACATGAGGACTCTGAAGAACCAGAATTAGCTACACATACAATAGATAAAAAATTTTTCACAAGCATCGTAGAAGTTACTATTACAGAAAATAAAGGAGCTCTTATAGGAGCAAAAAATTCAATCATTTTAGGACTTGCTAACGATAAACAAGTGGTTATTATTCACGTTCAACAACATACAATTGATATTACAGTAACAAAATCAAATACTTCAATAGGCAAAGCGGCGAGATTATTGCAATACAAAGGAGAAAAAGGTACTAGGTAAGTACATGTATAGAATAACATATATAGAAGCAGAAAATATACAAGTCTCTATGTGGATTTTAACATTAAATAGAAACATCCTTCTTGTTAAAGAAATAGATCAAAGACGAGCTGTTTATCAATATAACAATTATGAAGGAGCATTTTCTTTAACAAAAGGATCAATGTATTCTGTTCTTGATTATTCTGTTTTAAAAGAAAAACAACTCTGGCTATGGGAGCAAGAACATAAAGAACAAGAAGATTTTGATAATAGAATATAGCAAGAACAGTACTAGTCAAGTACAAAGAAGAAAGAAATGAAAGAAGAAGAATTAAAAGAATTTAAACAACGTCTATTAAAACAAATAGAAGATCAAAAAGAAATCAAATCAAACAACCAGAAAATATATATCAACATACTTGTTTCTTTAAAGAAAGAATAAATGAAAGAATAAATGAAAGAATAAATGAAAGAATAAATGAAAGAATAAAATATACATACCTCTTTAGATATAATTTTGTTTCAAAACAATGTGATCCTCAAGGGATAAGAGATAAAAAATATCACATACTCTTTCACATATTCTTCTTGCCCTATTTGTGGTAAATCATATTATAATAATAGTACTAGTCAAGTACAAGAATAAACTAAAATATATGATAAAGGAGAGAATATAAAAAATCAAAAAGAAAACAATAAAAATCTCTAACTTTTTGAAAGAATGGTAAAAACTATCAGATTCTAAGAGAAAGAATAGAAATATGATAAGAATAAGAAATATAGAAAAAGAAGAAATTCAAGTAGGACAAATTCTAGTAAATTATAGTCAAGATAAATTTTTTGTCGTAGTAGAAGTAGATAAAGAAAAAATAATTTTTAGAAGAGAAAATAAAACTGAAGGCGAAATTAGAAAAGAAGATATTTTCAAAGTCGAGACTTTAGATTTTACAGTTCTGGCAGAGAAAAAAATGTGGCTGGCAGAACAAGGAAAAAAGTCTAAAGCTGATACTGAAGCTAGTTTTTTTAAAATTGGGTCTGATTTTAGATCAGAGATAAAGACAAATTTTTTATTTGATCTGAATCTTGAATTTTTAAATTTGTTGGTACAGAGAAAAATTTAGGCCCAGGAGACAAAAAAATTTTCTATACGCGGATTTTTACTGATTTTTTATTTTTCGCTTGTGTCTTTGTATTTCACAAGTACAGTATGAAAATCATTGAAACAAACTAATCAATAAAGACAGATAGAAAATCACATTGCTAGAATACAGATTCGTAAAAAAAATTAAATCTTGCTTCAGAAGAGAAATAAGAAAAATCATACATTTAGAATAATCTATATAGAAAAAACTTTTTTCGCTTGTGCCATTGAACTTCATAAGTACAGTGACAAAACATATAAAACTAAAGAATCAATTAAATTAACTAGAATCTAATATTGAAAGAGAAACCATTCGATGAGAATGCATTTAAACAAAACCTTGTATAGTTAGAGAAACCATAGTGTATAAGACTCAAAAAGATTTTTTCGCTTGTGCAAAAGAATTTTCTCTTGTGCGCATGAACTACTCAAGTACACAATAAGTCTTATAAGTTATATATAATGCACATAAAACATTAGTGGTGTGCATTATTAAAAATAATAATATAATTTATTAATTAATATATAAAAACCTCCAAATGATGTTTAAATGATAAGAATACATATTATAACATTGTACAAATATAAAATATTATTTTAAAATATAAATATAAAATAAATAAAGGAGAGCACAGTGTTTCAGAATAACAAAAAGCGAGGTTTATTCTATCTTTCTTTAGAGGAAACTGTCAACGAATGTACAAAATTGTTGTCAGAATTAGATCAAATAAAGAAAGTAACAAGAATAGACGATCCAAGAATTATTACTGTTCGACCTTTTAATACAAGATATGTTCCGTATCAATTTGTTTATATGAATGATACGCCAATGTATGAAGCGCATGCTGTTGTTATTCTTATTGATTTGAAACGAGGAGATATTATTACACATAAATTTGAAGCAGAAACAGATGAAGATGGAGTGAATCGATCATTTGCCCATTCTTATCTTTTACAACTTCGTGAAATTTGTAAACTTTGGAGAACACAGTGTTAAATGCAATGTTAATCATCAAAAAGATAATTTCAGCATTAGAAGAAACGTATATCTTTTATACGTTCTTATTCTCTCATTTGTTTCTATTAATCTTAGATTATAAACGTTTTGTTCGTTTGCTCTACGAGTATACAGAAACACCACTAAATACATATGAATATATAGAAGATCAAGCAGAGGATCAATCAAAAGAAATATACTAGTATAAGAGGGATCCCTTCACTTATATATAGAGGGATCCCTTCACTATATACAGCTATGAGGGATCCCTTCATCTATACAGTATCAAAATATATAGTAACAGCAACATATAATAAAAGTATTTGACAAGCAAACAAATCTATTTGATTCGTTATTATTTTTTTATTTCAAATTTTGAAGATTCATGAATCATAATTATTTGATTCGATTTATTAGAAATTCAAGGAGAATAACAACAGTGAAAATTCATATTGGGAAAACATATTATTATGAGTTTGGTATTGATCCTTTTTATAAATTTATTCGATTCAATAATCGTTGTTTTGCGTTGTATTTGCTTGATTTGTATTTGTATATCAGTGTTTAGAAAATACACATTTGAAATTCAAAACGGGCTAATTCGCAAATCATGTTTCTTGAATTGAATTGATTGTAATTCTCACTAAAATTTTCTGGAGAATTTTTCTGTGATACGAACATTTCTGAATAACAAAACAAAAACTATAATATTCACAGTGTTTGAGAGCAAGCAACCAAAACGACCTAAAATAAAACGAATACGTGTTTTGAGAGAAATTTCGAATCAAGATAATTATGTGTTTGACTTTCAGTACTTTCGATGCTCTAATTATCTTGATTCGAACTCATTTGTTTCTTGTATTAATCAGGCTCAATATCGCTTTGAAGAATCACTATATAAATTGAATCAAGATTATCAAAATTCGAAATCTTGTATATTTGTTTTTTCGCATCGAATCAAATGTAATTCTCATAGTGTGATTATATTGATTTTCTCGCTTATCACTATTCTCTCTTCTCTCATCAGACTCAATAATACATGCAGAATCTTCTTAAGAGATTCTGACACTCGCGTGCTGCCTGTATATATATTGTTTCTCGCACACACGCACTCACACTCAGCTGCTCCGCTGCACATGGCTATATATATTAGATTCCCCGCACACAGTGTCACCCAAAAGAGAGAGAAGAGAAAAAGCTCATCCATTGGCACTCACATCACTTTTTAAAAGTTAAAAATTTTAATTTAGGTTAATTTAATTTAAAAGTTAGTTTTATTTAAAATATAAATTAGATAAGGTTAATTTATAAATTAGGTTAATCTAATTTATATTTTTGGAAATTGAAAATTAGTTATGAGAGATTTAAATTTTATAAAGTTAAATTTTAAAAGTTAGATGCATCTAAAAATTTGGCTATATGAAAGTGTTGATCTCCAGTGATTTTTGATTTTATATATTATAAGGAACACATGACTATAAGAAATATTAAGAGGTAGTACTTTAGTCCTATTGAGAACTTTTAAAATATAACTTATAATAGGAGTAGTCTATATTTTATAGGCTATAAGAAAGAAATAGAGAAAAGGTGTATAACATGCAAGACAAGAATAAAGATTTTAAGTGGTTAAAAAATTCAAGAGACATCATAGAAGTTAATAGTAGATTTTATAGTGTTATAGAAGCTGATGCATATTATTATGTGTTTAGCGACATATTAACAGGTAAAGTGTATTGTGTGCTTTATGATGAAAATGATGATACAGATATTAGAGATGATATTAAGGAGATAGCGACAATTAAGCAGTTTACAATATTAGACGGTACTAAAAAATTAAACCTACATTATAATGAAATTGATACAGCTTATAATATAGGGTGGAATTGGTGGCAAGATTATAAATAAGCTGTATTAGCTGTATTAGTGGTTAGTCACCTGTCTGGTGACTAACCATTTTTTATATTTTAAGATGTACGAACAAGTTAGAGTCGCTCAACGTTATTTGTCCATACAAGTATACCAGTTAGAAAATTTAGAAAAATGTTCTAAGTTTTGTTCTAATTTTATAATCTTATAAAGTGGCTTAAGAAGCGGCTTTATACATACATGGCATAGAACAAAAGTTAGACGTATGATTTTACATCTCACCTTAAAAAACCCTCAGAATCGCATTGTAGCGCGATTAAATAGCATTGTAAAAAGAGAGTGTCCAGATTATACCAGTTAAAAATAAGCTGTTTTAGCTCTTTATAGGAATGTCAAGCAGCATGATTTAACCGTTGTAAAGACTTTTATAAGTTATAAAAACTGTTTTATAAATTAGTACTTATTTCTTATAAAAATTAGTACTATTTTCCTATGTTTTTAGCTTGCAAAGTTATAACTTATACTTTATACTATTGACATGAGGTTGAGGGTTGAGCGGTTAGGGGATGTACTTTAGTAAAGGAGTTTTACCTGCATAGCGCGTGTTAATTGCATCTAGTTGTGATTAGGTGATTAACACATTTGACGCTCAAAAATTTAATCGGGATGTTGTGGACCTATAGAGACGATAATACACCTCTTTAGGGGAATAAAGAGCTAATGTACCTTTAGTGAACAGAATTAACAGAACGTGCATAAAATGCACTTGAGAAGAAAAGGGAAATTATCATGGCTAACACTAACAACACTAAAGTTAATGCAGTAACGGTAAAAGAAGTTAAATCAGTCGCTAGAGGTATTATGCTACCTGAAGTTGACAGATGGGTAAAAGTGTTACGAGATGATACTGGTAACATTTTAAACTCTATCGGGCAATCAAAACTTTTAATACCTAGTGGTGCACAAACGTTATCAGGTGATACGGATAAAGTTTCACTTGAAAAAGAGTATGACCGCATTTTTGAGATTTACGTTCAGAAGATGAATGAACTTGATAGCGTTGTAAAGGGTGAAACAACATTTAAACAAGAAGTTTATAACTTTGAACGTTTAAACGTTTCTTTTAACCCTTTACATGATTATACGTCAACAGGTTATGCTTATGGTTATGTGTACAATCAGCGTATTATTAAGCAATTGATTGCACAAACGTTAAATGTTCCTGCTTTATCACATGGCAAGTTTACTGAGATTCTAGGTGTTTTACGCTTTAGAATTGAAGGTGTAACGCGTCAAGAGATTAATGCTTTATACCTTGCATATCCTGATTTAATCGTAGGTATAGAGTTTAACGAGAAAAAAGAGGGAACACGTTCAGGTAGCAATAATACAGTTAATCCGCGTAGTGCTAAGATTGTCACGAAACGACAATCAGTTATAGTAAGACCGTCAATAACTGATGATAGCCCTAAAAAAGCTAATAAAGAACAGTTGGAAATTTTAGCGCGTGCTAAGAAAGAACATGTAGAAAACGGATTAACGGCTTTAGATACTGACATTTAGCTTTTTAGTGCAATAACTTTAATACTTCTCATTGGTAGTGGTTAGTGAAATATCTAACCACTACTAGCATTTTAGAAGAAAAGGTGCATAACATGTTAGGACTAATACAGAAACGCAAGAACGTTAAAACAAATTTTATCCATACTATAACGATTAACATACAAAATAATCGTATAGAGGTATGGATTGATTATAAACCTATAACAGAACAGGTTGTGAAAGATACGTTATTAGTTGTTATTAGGTTTGTAGCTATAGCAATATTGCGTGTTTTGATTTTTATCAATGAAAACATGCAAGAAGTGCAAGAATTTGTAAATGCGTTTTCTAAAATTGTTTCTAGTATTTTCAGACATTAGGAGTGCAAAACATGTTAAATAACTTAGACGGTATTAGTCGTCATGACGTTCAACAAACATTAACACTATCTACTGATAAACTTTTTTGGTTTGGTGAAACATCAGATTTAAGTGTTAATGTTCCAAGTAAAGCGTTCACTACTGCCGTTAGAGAACTTTTTAAGTTTGAAACGCGATTCGGGCATAAATACGCGGATACTTACACTAGATGCATAGAACGTGTTAAGCAATTAGATTATTGGTTTGATACAGTTTATTGTGTGCCGCGTTATGTACCAGATTATAAGCGTCCGGTACGTATAGATGTATTAACACGCAATATGTTAGATGTTGCAATTATAGAGCATAATTTGCAATATTGGCATGTTGTCGCATTAGATACAGATTATGCTATATTGCGTAGAAATGGCACTAGCTATCATGAGGTAGTTTTTCATGATAGATTAACTAGTAGTGAAGTTCAACGTTTAGAACGGTTCTTATTGTCAATGCATAGTTTTAACGGTATTGAAAGCAATTTGTTTGTTAACTTTACACTGCCTTATTCTAGAGTTGTAGAAGATTTTAGCGAACGTTACATTCTAGTTGAGCAATAGGAGTTAACATGATAGGTAAGTTAATACCGTTGCATATTAACAGCATAACAGGTGAAATTGATGAATTGTGTTATATTGAGCTTAACGAGAAAAAGTACATTATAACACATATTCATCATGGTTTCATGATTTTAAAGCGTGTTGGTATTAAACAGTCATTTATGCTGATTAATACCACTATAGAGCATGAGTTTACTTTTAGCGTGTTGTTTGATAGTAAAGATATTCCATTAAAAGGAATGGATTTTTCACTTAATCGTGTGGTTACTTACTTTACGGTATTAGATGCAATTAGTGAGTTTTACAATCAAGTAGTGTATTAGCTGTTAAGGGTGTATTTTACACCCTTAACCTGTTTTTAGAAAGAAAAGGTAAATTAACGATGGTTGAGAGTATTAAAGGTACAGAGTTCAAAAAAGCTGATATTAACACACAATACGATTTACTGTTAAATGCACTTACTACGGTTGCTAGATTGCGCAATAGGTATATTGAGATTAATACACCTAATTATGTAGTACGTGCAAATTATGATTGGAAACTTGGTAGATATGTTGACGAGCATAATTTGCATATAAGCGATATTAACAGTATAAACAGTAGTGATTTACAGTTAGTATTAATTCATGTATTATCAGATACTAACTTTTTATCATTTACTAAGTTTATACCGTTCTTTTCAGTTCAAAAAATGCGTAACTTGCTATTAGCGTATAATGGTAGTATATTCTATTGGCGTGACTACTACGCGCAATATGAGAATTTAGAAGCATATGCTAATAGTTTAGTAGGTAAGTATATTATGGCTGAAAAAGCGTCAGGAACGGTTTTACAGTGGGGTTATGGTAAACGGGCACAATGGGGAATATGGTTATCACTGTATAATGACTATTCTAACCGTGTTAATGTCGTTTTTTATGAATTATCGCTTACAGTGCGTGAAAACATTCGTTTTCTACAGAAAGCTAAAGAGGAGAATACATTAAGAAAAGATGCATTAGGTATGTTAATGTATCCTGCGGTTTATTGGGCCGATAACATGATTGGTCGTTCTATTAGTGCATACAATGCAATGGGCACATATTATAGTTTTGTGCTAGAAAGTGATACTACATACGAATACATGCAAAAAGTGTATGTTAAGGATTATAGTATTATTGATGGTAGAAAGGGTGAAAAGACGTTTTTATTCAATCCTAATGCTGAAAACTTAAAAGAGCGTGTTACACGTAAACCACCACATAACAGCTATATTGATTAACAACGTGCATTAGTAGCAATAAAACTATGGATAGAATTATCTATCCATAGTTTTATTTTTGTTTATTAATTCTAGTTTTAATAGAAAGTTATAAATGTATTTTATTTCTTATAGCCAATTCCTGTTATAGAAAATTTTATGGAATTTCTATAGTTTT
>Ga0207663_10001618_pt1 | contig 10607 bp, 9 predicted proteins | sample LARL53metaG_FD_184346 | JGI IMG/M metagenome (GOLD analysis project Ga0207663, IMG submission 184346) | Corn, switchgrass and miscanthus rhizosphere microbial communities from Kellogg Biological Station, Michigan, USA - LAR L5-3 metaG... | ecosystem: Host-associated > Plants > Roots >...
CAGCTCGCCCGCCAGCTCCTGTGCCGCGCGACGCGCGCGCGCCTTCATCGTCTCCCAGCGCGTGCCGCCGAGCTTCGACAGCGGCGGGTGCTCCCCGCCGGCGCCGACGTAGCGCGAGATCTTCGCCAACTGCTCGGTGGGCACGTAGACACGGTCGTCGCCCTGGTATTCGAGGTACAGGTAGTCGCGCGTGACGTCTGCCACGGTGCGCGTCTCGAAGCCGGCGAACCGGGCGACGCCGTGATCCTCGTGCACGACGATGTCGCCGGTGCGCAGCTCCGTGAACGAGCGCAGCGCCCCCCGACGCACCCTCCCCCTACCGTCTTGATCGGCGGCGGCGCCCGCGCGCTCGGCGCGGCGACGGCGCAGCAGACGGTGCTCGGGGAAAACCGCGAGCTTCAGCTGAGGCGCGACGAAGCCCTCGCGCAGCGATGCCGCCGCGAACCGCAGCGACGGCTCGAGCGGCTGGAAGCCGATCGCCGATCGACCGGCGCCCACGTCCTCCCCCAGCCATGTGGCTTTCATCCGCCCGAGGTTGTAGGCGGCACGCTCACCCTCACCGCGGCGGGGAAACGCGACGACCGTGCGATAGCCGGAGCGCACCAGCTTCTCGAGCTCGGGCTCGGCCTCGGCCAGCGAGCGCGCGGCGGTGTCTGCGGCCTGGGCGCGCAGCTCTATTGGCTGGTCGCCGGATATCGCCGATAGCCAGATCCGCGCACGCCCGGCGAGCGCCGATTCGATGCTGTCGGGGCTCACATACAGGTGATGCGCGTCTTCATCTGCGAACGCCGCGCACACGTCGGTCCAGTGGTCGCTGAGAACCGGCTTCAGCTCCTCCTCGGCGGCGACGACGAGCTCGGTGTGGGTGTCGAGCAGGTCCAGCAGAGCGCCGAACCGCTCGACCGGCAGCAGCTCGGCGATGTCAGGTCGCTTACGAGGGTCCTCGTGCCGGTTTCCAGCCGGCGTATCCGGTGGCGACGATCGGCTTCCGACCGATCGATATTCGGACGCAGCGATCTCCGCGAGCTCGCGGTGCTCGAGCGCGAGCTCCGCCGCAGGCGCGATCTCGACCTCGGTGACATCTCCGAGCGAGCGCTGGGTGAACGTGGAGAACCAGCGCAGCGACTCGATCTCGATGTCGAACATGTCGACGCGCACCGCCCGCTCCTCGGTCGCCGGGAACACGTCCAGGAGCCCTCCGCGCAGCGCGAACTGGCCACGCTCCTGCACCTGGTCGACGCGCTCATACCCCGCCGCGACGAGCTCGGCGGCGCACTCCTCCAGATCCAGCAGCTCGCCGACACGCAGCTTGAACGAGCGCGGGCGCAGAGCCGGGTCGGGCACCTTCTCCGACAGCGCGACGGCGCTGACGACGACCACCGGCGGCGATGACTCCTCTCCCGAGCACCCACCCTCCCGCGCCCCATCCCCGGGCGGCACACCCTCAGGCCCGCCCTCCGGGGCGGCGAGCAGCGCATCCAGAGCCGCGACGCGCAGACCCACCAGGTGCGGCGGGGGCGCGAGATGGGACTCGTAGGCGACCCCCCTGGATGGGTAGTAGCGCACCCGTCGCGGCTGCAGCCACGCGCGTAGATCGGCGGCCAGATCGCGCGCGGCGCGGTCGTCGCCGACCACGACCAGCGTCGGGCGCAACGACGATGAAGCATGTGCGGCGGGCTGGCGATCGGCCAGCGCCGCGATCAGATATGGGCGCAGTGAAGCGGACACGAACGCGTGTCCACCATCGCGCGCGAGCGTGGCGGCGGCGGGGTCGTCCTCGATCAGCCCGAGCAGCGAGCGCAGCGCCATCTACGCGGGCTCCTCGCCGAGCACAATGCGCTGCACCCGGTCGGCCGCCAGCTCGATGAGGTCATGCACCTGGGCGGGATCCTCACGGAAGCGTCCGAGCACATGCCCCGAGACGATCTCCGGATCGCTGGAGTCAGGGCGTCCGACGCCGACGCGCACGCGCACGAAGTCAGCCCCGCCGAGCTCGCGCTTGATCGACTTCAGGCCGTTGTGTCCCGCCAGCCCGCCCCCGACGCGGGCGCGGATCTCGCCGAACGGGATGTCGATCTCGTCGTGCACGACCACCACCCGGTCAAGCGGCAACTTCAGCGCACCGCGAGCCGGGCCGACGGAACGGCCGGCGTCGTTCATGTATGTCTGCGGCCACAACACCGCCACGCGCGGCCACGCCGACTGGGGCTCGCCTCGCGCAAGACTCCCAGCGTGGTCTCCAGCGATGGTGTCACCTGCGCCGATGGCGCGGCCTTCGGCGATGCGTCCGCGATAGCGCTCTCTCGGGCGAGCCAGCCCCCAGCGCTCGGAAAGAGCGTCCGCGACCACGAATCCGACGTTGTGGCGGGTGTTCGCGTGCTCGCGTCCGGGGTTGCCCAGCCCGACGATCAGCCAGTCGACGCGCGCGCCCGCGCCGCCGCTATCCCTGCCACCACGACCGAGCAGCCGCCTCAGGAGGCAGCTACTCCCCGCCCGAGGCGCCCTCGGAGCCGGCGTCCTCGGCGGCCTCGCCCTGCTCCTCGGCTTCGCCCTCGCCGACCAGCTCTGTCTCCGCCTCGATCTCCTCCTCCTCCTCGACCTGCAGCCGCGGCGGGGACAGCGTCGCCAGGACGGTGTCGGGATCGTCCAGCAGCGTGACGCCCGCGGGCGCCGCGAGCGCTGCGAGCGCGATCGTGTCACCGATCTGCATCTCCCCGATGGGGTGCACGATCGACTCGGGGATAGCAGTGGGCAGCGCCTGGACGTTCAGCTCGCGCGTGATCTGCTCGAGCACGCCGCCTTCTTTGACCCCTGGCGCGTCCTCCGTGCCGGTCAGCTCGAGCGGCACGATCGCGTGGATCGCCTCGTCCAGACGCACGCGCAGCAGATCGATGTGCACGGTCTCGCCGCGCACTGGGTCGCGCTGGGCTTCCTTGAGGACGACCGGCGTGGCTTGCTTGCCGTCGACGCTCAGATCCAGCACGGCGCCCGACCCGGCGAGCGCGAGGCGCAGCTCGCGCGCATCGGCGTCGAAGCTCACGGACTCGCCCCCACCGCCGTACACGATCCCGGGCACGCGTCCGGAGCGGCGCAGGCGCCGGGCCGCGCGCGAGCCTTCGGCGGCGCGGCTCGAGACCGCAAGCTTGGTCGTGGTGTTGGTGTCTGCCATCGCGGAGGACTCTAGCAATCCGCTTCGCCCGCGATCGGAGCGCTCAACGACAGCAGCGAGATGTGGATGCCCCTCAAAAAGCTGCCGGTACGGCGCACGAGCACGCACTGCACGACCGGCAGCTTGCCGATCACGGTCCAGGCCACACGCGTGGAGCCGGTCGCGCCGGTCAGAGAATAGGCGGTGGGCGATTTGATCGACAGGAGCTTGACCGCCCCGGGACGCTTCAGCCGACTCGCGCTCGTGCCGACGGTCGCGGCGCAGGACGGGCGCGCGCGACATCCATCCAGCAGCGTGAGCTCGCGGGGGGCGTCTCCCTTGGCCTGCGCCTGCAGGACCGCCAGGATGTCGTCGCGTTCGGCGTTCTCGACCGATAGGTACCGCGCGAGCAGGCCGCTGATCACGAGGAACAGGACGACCCCGACGAGGACGATCGCCACGCGCCGGCCGCGGGGCAGACCTCGCCACCATACGCGCGGTCCGCGCACGGCGACATTGTGCTCGTCGAAGGACATCATCATCATCATCAAGATGATGACGGGTGGGCACATGTGCCCACCCGGGCAGGGTCACATGTGACCCTGCCGACCAGGCCGCATGCGGCCTGGTCTCGGAGTCGCACATGTGCGACTCCGCCTGCCGGCACATGTGCCGGCAGGAACTACTCAGAACAGCTGGTTCTCGCCGCCGAACACTTCGCTGACGGAGTCGTCGACGAAGATCCGCCGGATCGAGTCGGTCAACAGCTCCGCGCATGGCAGCACGCGGATGTTCTTGGGACGATCCGGGGTGACTGGGATCGTGTCGGTGACCACGATCTCCTCCAGGCCCGAGGCGCTCAGGTTGGCGAACGCGTCGCCGGAGAACACCGCGTGCGTGGCTGCCGCGTACACGCGCGCGGCACCCTCCTCGAGCACGGTCCGCGCGGCCGCCGCCAGCGTCCCGGCCGTGTCGATCATGTCGTCCACGATCACCGCGGTCTTGCCGCGCACGTCGCCGATCACGTAGCCGATCTCGGCGACCTGCTGGGCGGGGCGCTCCTTGTCGAGGATCGCCAGCTCGGCGCCGATCTTCGAAGCGAACTTCTTGTTCAGCTTGACCCGGCCCGCGTCCGGCGCCACCACCACCAGGTCCGACAGGCCAAGGTCGCCGAAGTACTGGGTGAGCATGAACAGCGCCGTCATGTGATCGACCGGCTTCTGGAAGAACCCCTGGATCTGGCCGGCGTGCAGGTCCATCGTCAGCACCCGGTCGGCGCCCGCGGACTCGAGCATGCGCGCGACCAGCCGCGCGGAGATCGGCTCGCGCGGCGCGGACTTCTTGTCCTGCCGGGAGTACCCGAACCAGGGTGTCACGGCGATCACGCGGTGCGCGGAGGCGCCGACGGCGGCGTCGATCATGAACAGCAGCTCCATCAGCGAGTCGTTGGCCGTGACGCACGTCTGCGGATTGCCGCAGGTGGACTGCACGATGAACACGTCCGCACCGCGGATCGACTCCTCGTAGCGGCAGTAGACCTCGCCATTGGAGAACGTCTTCAGCGTCACCGGCCCGAGCTCGACGCCGAGCTTGCCGGCGATGTCCACGGCCAGCTGCGGGTTCGCACGCCCGCTGAACAGCATCAGCCGCTTGTTGTAATCGATCGGCAGGCTCGTTTGGGCGGCCTGCTGCGCGCGCGTGTCGATCGCGCTGCTCATCGTGCCTCCAGTGTAATCGGCCGCTCCGTCATGGTTGCTGCTCCCGCCGCCGGGCGTAGCCCTCTTTGTTGGTCTGACGCGCGCGGGCGATGCCCAGCGCGCCCGGAGGCACGTCCTCATGGATCACCGAACCGGCCCCCGTGTACGCCTCATCGCCGACCGTCACCGGCGCGACGAACGAGACATGCACGCTGCTGCGCACGTGTCGGCCAATCGTCGTGCGGTGCTTGACGCGCCCGTCGTAGTTGGCGGTGATCGTGCTCGCGCCGAGATTGGTGCCCTCGCCGACGTCGGCGTCGCCGATGTAGGACAGGTGCGGAACTTTTGCGCGGGCGCCGAGGTCGGAGTTCTTGATCTCCACGAACGTCCCCACCTTCGCCCCCTCGCGCAGCACGGATCCAGGGCGCAGATAGGCGAACGGCCCGACGGTCACGCCATTCTCCAGCACGCAATCGATCAGGTAGGAGTGCCGCACGAGACAGCCCTCGCCGATCCTGGTGTTGCCTCGGATCGTCGTGAACGGCTCGATCGTCGTGTCCCGGCCGATCTCGACATCGACGTCGATCACGGTCGCACGCGGATCGACGATGCTCACGCCCGCGGCCATGTGCCGCGCGTGGATCGCGTCCTGTGCCAGCGTGCGCACCTGCGCGAGCGCCGCGCGATCGTTGACGCCGAGCACCAGCCGCTGGTCCGTGACCGCATGCGCCGCGACCGTGCCGCCGGCGGTGCGGATCAGATCGAGCACCTGCGGCAGGTACAGCTCGCCCTGGGCGTTGTCGGCGCTCAGCCGCGGCAGCGCGTCGCGGAGGGCCTCAGCGGCGAACACGTAGATGCCGGTGTTCACCTCGCGTATCTCGAGCTGCTCGGGCGTCGCGTCCCCGTCGGTCTTGGTCTCGACCACGCGCTCGACCATGCCCTGCTCGTCGCGGACCACGCGCCCGTAACCGCTCGGATCATCCAGAACCGTGCTCGCCATCGTCGCACCCGCCCCGCTCGCGTCGTGCGCGCGCACGAGCTCTGTGATCGTCTCCGCGCTGACGAGTGGAACGTCCCCGCTGAGGATGACCACGGGCGCGCTGCTCTCATCCGCGCCGGTGGCAGCGAGTTGCGCGACGGCCGCCACGACCGCGCCGCCGGTCCCGTCCGCCTGCGGCTGCACCGCCAGCTCAACCCCCTCTCCCAGCACGTCCGCGAGCGCCCGCTCGGGCGAGTCGACGACCACGACCCGATCGGCCCCAGCCGCCAACGCGGCGCGTACCGGCCACAGCACCATCGGGATCCCACACAGCTCGTGTAGCACCTTCGGCGTGCGCGAGCGCATCCGCGTGCCCTTCCCCGCGGCAAGGATCAATACCGTCGGAGTCGGAGTCGGAGTCACGTCGGGAATGCTAGCCGCTAGCTATTTGCCCCGGAAATAAGCCGGGGCTCTGAGAAGTGAAACGGCCGCGCTGTGTGGCGCGGCCGTTTCTGCGAGTTGGCGCTCGTTGGGTGAGCGCGCGGTTGGGGATTTTGTCAGGTGGCCTGGATGGCGAGGGTGTCGAGGTTGTAGGCCAGGATCGCCCAGCCGACCCAGGTTCGTGCGCCCTGGTGTCTTCGTAGTCGTGATCGGCGTAGGCCGTAACTGCGCTTGAGATGGCTGATGCGTCCCTCGCAGCCGACGCGGTAGCTGGCCAGTCGCTTGCGTGATCGGCGTGCTGCTGGTTGTTGTCGCCCGGCGATGAAGACTTTGCTGTCGGGTAGCGCGTGATTGCTGACGTCGGGCGGGAAGCCGCCGTCCAGTGCCACTTCGCGGGGTTTGAGCCCAAGACGTGTCAGCTCGCTGGCGGTTGTGGGCAGCAGCTCGCTCTCGTTCGGTGAGCCGACGGCGCTCGGGGCTGGCAGCAGCAGGCCGCGGGCGCCGCGCCGCGTGTTTGGGGTGAGCTCAGCCAACTGGAATACGTAGCCGAACTCGTAGCGCTTGCCGAGCTTGCCCTTGCCGATCGGGCGGGCCTCCGGGTCAGCGAGCGAGACGACGCGATCTGTGATCTTCTCCCCGGCCAGCCGTTTGGTGATCTGCTCGGCGATGGTCGTGGCCAACTCGGCAGTCTGCTCCAGCCGTTTGGCTGCTGCGAGCTTGCGCTGCGCGTCACGGCCCCGCGCGGAAGATCGGGCCTGAGCGATGAGCTTGCGTGCCTCACGGATCGAGCGCGCAACCAGCTCACCGGCCTGCCCAGTGAGCTTGAGGACCTGCTCACGCGAGCCGCCGGCCCGCCCAAGTCGGCGCCCGACAAGTGCGCCCGATCAGCCGCAGCCGACGCCCAGCGGCACGAGAACGATCCTGAACATGCTGCGCGCCCTCGCCAACCAGCGCCGCCAGGCGGGCACCCTCGCGCGCCAAGCGACGGGTGGCGTCCAGCGCCAGCGCAGCATCCGAGGGCCAACGCACATCGGACTCCACAACGGTCGAGTCCACGCGCATCGCGCGTGCCGTGAAAACGCTTCTCCCGGATCGCCTTCTCGATCAGAGTCCGAGTCATCTCATCGATGACCTCGGGCCCAAGCCGTCGCGCGAGCTTTCTAACCGTCGACTCGTGCGGCACAGACGACGTCAGCGACAATCCGCAGAACCGCCGCAGATGCAGCGAGTCCGAGACCTCTCTGACGAACGTCTCATAGCCCCACACAGAGCGCTGCTTGACGACCATCAACCGCACGAACAACGACATCGCGATCGTCGGGCGCCCATGCCCACGGGCACACGCCTCCCACCGCTCAGCGATCGGCTCAAGCAGCCCCGCATCACTCAACAGCACATCCAGCCGAGCGAGATCCCCAGGCAGTTCACGAACCTCGATCGGCAACGCCTCATCAAACAACGACTCGACCTGCTCACCCACAAGACACAGCACCACAACACCTCCAGAATCGACCAACTCGCACACACGATTCTGGCCCCCAAACCGGATGGAAACCCCGACTATTTCCGGGGCAAATAGCTAGAGATTTACACGGTTCCATTGTAAGCGCCACGAGCGTTGCACGCGGAGATACAGCGTACGTGTGCGTAAGATCTTCGTCATCGCACCGTCCGCAGAACCCAGCGACCCCCCGACCGACGAGACCGGATCGTGCGTCTGGAGCGTGGTCAAGGCGAGCATCTCCGCGGAGGGCCGCGATCGTGAGGACGAGTTCAATGCCTGGTACAACGAGCAGCATGTGCCGGAGTGGGTGGCCAAGCCCGGCTTTCGGCGTGGCTGGCGCCTGCAGGCGCTAGATCACCCCGCCCAGAAGCAGGCGCACGTGCACGGCTACTACGCGGCCTACGAGCTCGACTCGGTGGCTGCTTTCAACGACGCGCTCGCGCAGTCGCACGGCGCCCCCTGGGGGTCGTGGCAGGAGTACGTCGGCAGCCATCTGATCGACTGGGAGCGGACCTACTATCGCGTGCTCGCGGCGATCACTCCCGAGGAGGTGACCGCGCCGTACTGGGCGATCGTCAAGACCGACTTTCACGGCAGCGACGCCGAGGAGCGGGAGTTCAACCGCTGGTATGACGAGCACCACTTCCCCGAACTGGTCTCACACGCCGGGTTTCAGGGCGGGTGGAGGCTGCGTGTACTCCCCGACGCGGGCGATCTTGGTGAGCGCCGCCAGCGCTACTGGGCCGTCTACAGGGTGCGCTCGATCGAGGACTTCGCCCGCGCCCGTCAGGCACGGGCCGAACGCGGGCTGCCGCCGTGGGACGGGCTGTGGGGGGAGAACCTTCGCGACACACGGATCGACTGTTACGCGATGGTCCACTTCCAACCTAAGCCCGTGGATGAGGCGAACCCTCAGACACGAGACGAGGCTCGCGCATGAGTGACGCCGAGACGTGGTGGTGGGCGCGGAAGTGGGAAGACCTGCGCAGCGGCGAGACCCAGCCGATCTCGATCGGCTGGGACGAGGGGGCCGCCGCCGGTGTGCTGTTCACCGAGGGCGCGCCGCGCACGGCCGCCGCGATGCTGGCGGCGCTGCCGCTCCAGGTGCCGGTCGTGCACGTCGCCTGGAGCGGGGAGATGGTAATGAGCGCGCGCACGTACGAGCTGGGCGTGGAGCGCGAGAACGCCGTGCGCCTGCCCCGTCCCGGCGATCTGACCTGGGACCCTGCCGTAGGCGAGCTGGCGTTCGCCTACGGCACGGCCGAGTGTCGGTTGCCGTCGGGTGAGAACACGGTTGTCGTTTACGGGGCGATCGTCGAGGGGCTGGACGCGTTCGCCGAGTTCTGCCGCCGCCGGCGCTTCGAGGGACTCGGTCAGCTGCGGCTCGGGTCTGCCTGATCGGCGGGCCCGGCCGGGCCGCCGCGGATGCCGTAGTCGCCGGCGCGCCGGCGAACGTCGTCGGGCAGCTCCAGCGAGTAGACGTCGGACACGGTCGTGTAATGCAGGCCGCTCAACCGCCCCACCGGGCGCAGCAGGGTGGGATCGACCTGTCCGTCGCGCCAGACGGACCGCTCGACGTGGACGTGCAGCACGTCTCCGAACACGATCGTGCCCTCGCCCATCTCCAGCAATTGCCGCAGGCGACACTCGAGCGCGACCTTGGCGCGAGCGACCCGAGGCGGTGAGACGGTAAGCGATGGAGCGGCCTCCAACCCCGCGACCTCGAACTCGTCCTCGCCGCTGTGCAGCGCCGCGGAGCTGACGCGCATCGCCTTGGCGAGATCGTCGCTGACGATGTTGACGACGAACTCGCCCGTCGCTCTGACGTTGGCGATCGAGTCGCGCGAGGTCGTGGAGGTGAAGTGCACGATCGGCGGGGTGGCCGAGCAGGCGTTGAAGTAGCTGTACGGCGCGAGGTTGCGCCTGCCACCGCCGTCGAGCGTCGAGACCCAGGCGATCGGGCGGGGAACGATGACGGAGGTCAGCAGGAAGTAGCGTTCCCGCTCGCTCAGCGCGGCGGGATCGAGCTCGAGGGCGTCCGGAGCGTCCATGCTCGAATCATCGGGCATCGGCGGACCGACCGCGACCGCCGCGACCAGCTCGATCTCGACGTCGCACCCGGGGTGGAACCCGATGTCGGCGGCGCCCAGCAGCGTGGTGGGGGGTGGGGCGTCGGCGCCATAAAACGTGCGGCCCGCCTCGGCGACGGCGCGATGGTCGCGCGAGCGGCGCACGAACACCGTCTGGTGGATCACGTCCGCGGGCGTTGCCCCGTGGGTGACCAGGTGCGAGCGCAGACGCGCGTAGACCTCCTCCGCCTGTGTCTGCACCCGGGCCGGGCGGCCTGCTCTGGCCGTGCCGGCGGGGACCTCGCCGCAGGTGAACACGTAGCCGCCGGCGCTGCGGGCGCTCACGTAGTAGGGCGCGAGGGGAGAGGGCGCGGGCAGCGACGCAGCGCGCCACCGTTCGCGCTCGATCCGATCCTCGGGGGCGAACGCGATCGCTTCGAACGCGAGCAGCGCTCCGTCGGAGCGAACACGGCTGACCTGCACGGCCGCGCTGGCCGGGAGCAGGTGGTCCTCGGCGACGAGCGCTTCGCGCACATCTCCAAGCGGTCCGTAGTCCCGCATCGGAAACGTCAGCCACCCGCCGACGGAGACGACGTCACACAGTTCGGCGCCCTGTGCGCGCAGCAGCTCCGCGATGTGTGCGAACACCTCGCGGGACTCCTCGTCGATGCGCCGCGTCGCGGAGTCCGCGACGCCCGGGTGGTCGGATGGGGAGGACGCCGGCACTGCTTCGGCCGCTGCGGCAGTGGCGCCAACGAACACCCACGAT
>Ga0207663_10001624_pt1 | contig 10587 bp, 13 predicted proteins | sample LARL53metaG_FD_184346 | JGI IMG/M metagenome (GOLD analysis project Ga0207663, IMG submission 184346) | Corn, switchgrass and miscanthus rhizosphere microbial communities from Kellogg Biological Station, Michigan, USA - LAR L5-3 metaG... | ecosystem: Host-associated > Plants > Roots >...
ACATCATTAATCTGGTAGAATGATCACTTGATCGATCGAATAATATGATCAAATAGCATGATCGATAGTACGGCTTCCCATAAATATTTGATCTATTACAAGATTGTTATGAAATATAGAAGCAGAACTGATATAGTGGGGTTAATTCTAGAGGCTGCCAACGGTGGAGGAGCTACCAAGACAAGGATAATGTACAAAGCATTTCTGTCTTATGCACAGTTAAAGGAATACCTGACAGTTCTATTAGAAAACAATCTATTAGAATATCAAGAAGGGGCACAATTCTTTAGGACAACGGAGAAGGGGATACGTTTTTTACAGATGTATAACCAATTCGATGAACTGATGTCTATTGAGAGTGTAAAAAGGAAATAGTAACAAACACTACTTTTCCCTTTATTTTCCGAAACATAACAAATACTTCTTTACGTTTGCAAGATATATATAATCTTATATATATTCGCTCCCCTTCTATAGGTAGTGCTTTTAATCTTCTTTAAGAATCCAGCTTTTAATAGCCTGTTCCCTATTGGTTTGTAGAAATCTCTGAGAAAATATATTCAAAAATAGAAGTAGGAAAGCATCCTTTGAATTAGATCATAATAATTACGTTATAAAATCTGAAAGGGTACTTTGCTTTGAATGATCAACATCACCAAGTAGATGCGATTTCTGCTCTTCCTCCTGCTTCTTGTTCCATGTAGCCTCCGGCAAATCTACCATCTTTCTGAATATATTGGCTGTTCCTGGACCAAAACCAGCATAGTGGTTATTAGCTGATACTATTGCAAGATTGATATTTTTTCTTCCCCCTCCTTCTTCTTGCTTGATGACTCTTTTTACCTTACTAGACCATTTCTTCATTTCAATAACTCTGTCTTTTTGTATCTTTCCAAAGTCCTTCTCATCGATACTCCTATCACCAATAAGTCTAATGTACAGAAAATCTGTAGTAACTATTGGAGGTGTTCTTAGTTCTGCAAGTTGGCTCCATACCATACAGATGTTGTTGTTGGCAAAGAAGTTGTATGCTAAATCCTGAAACCATGATCTATCTCTAACTTCTACTGCATATCTGAATTTAGTATCTAATTCTGATACGACTTGCCTCAAATTATCTAAGCCTTCAGTTATCTTTAAAGATGGAGGCAATTGTATAAGTAATGCAAGGATCTTATCTCTAAGTGGTATCATAGATTGAAGGAAATACTCTAATTCTCTACTAACATCTTTTAAGTGTTTATCATGTGTAATAACTTTTGGAAATTTGGCTGTGAACTTAAAATTCTCAGGTGTTTTTTTAAGCCAATTTTTAACTGTGAAGAGATTAGGCATTCTATAAAAAGAAGAATCGATCTCTACATAGTCAAATACTGAAGCATAATAACTTAGCCAATCAGAAGAATTATCCATATTTGAAGGATAGAATGGACCTTTCCAAGCTGAATAACTCCATCCAGAGCAGCCAATATAATATTGCAAATAGGATCCTACTTTTATAACATAAACTACCTCTTTGGAATAAAGATTTTGTTAAACAGTCCATTAACATTAATGGCAGATCTACTTCTGCTTTACAATTTGTGAACCTTAACTTAAAGTAGATTGTGCATATTTTCTCACTAATCAAACGTTTTTGTTGGTAAATGGGGAAGGCAGTGAAGGCTTTGTGGCTAAGCGGATGTGGTTTTAGAAACCGAAACAACTCGCAGATCTTTATTCTTTGCAATTTTCAATATCTTTTGTAATATTATATTTGATTATTAGTAATTATTGCTAAAAACATCAACTTTACTGGCAGATATCGGTCCATAAATCTATAATACTGCAGGAGTCTACCTCAGTCACGTCTGAACCTCCGCGGAATGAGTCATAGTATATGATTCTCGGAGGCAGGACGATACATAGGTTGGTTCACTATTATAAGGGATCTGACCAATTCTAAGAAATCAAATATCCTAATTTTTGATGAAATATATCATGGCTTTACTCCAACTAAAAGAGCAAATTCAAGCCACTTCCAATAGCAGTCCACATCAACAAATCCAATTTCCTGAAGCCATCTAAGTTGGCTCTTAACATCTAGCAATCTATTGGAACGATCTTCTGTTTCGGGTGTTTTACCAAGTTTTGCCGTAAAGCGCTCATGTAGTCTATAGGTAGGTGAAGATACATGATCTAAGTTACAAAAAATGCCATTTGGATTAAGTATTGAGAATATTTCCGAGTAAAGTGATCTCTTACGCTCGTGAGTTAAATGACGAATGGCAAAGCTTGATACAACTACACCAAAGGATCTACCTCCAAATGATTCATCATAAGGTAAAGAGTTGCTAAGATCATGTTCTATTATTTTGACAGATGAATCATCAGCAGTTCTCTCGAATAGCTTTAAGCATACATGGTGAAACATCTATTGCTACTGCCTCTTCTATATTTGGTCTTTCTTCGTATAATATTTTAATTAAACGTCCATTTCCCGTACCAAGATTTAGAACGCTTTTTGCATTAAGAGGGATGTGGTCAAGTAAAACAGATTCTCCTTCAGTTCTATGTGGAATATTGTTTGCTTTACTTAAATATTCTAATACACGTTCTTTGGTTAACCATTCATTTTGGGTATTTGGGTTGCTATTAGACATATAGCACGTTGTCTCATTATCAATTTATAATGATTCTTCTTCTTATATGAAATCATAAAACCAACATAAGATTTCTTACTTTCTAACTTTCCAGGGTTAAATTGTAAAACAATATAGTTTGAAGAGTTTTATTGTAAAACAATATAGTTTGAAGAGTCTTGATACCCTTACATAAATGAAGTCACCGCCGCTATGTCCTAGCCTCCGAAGAAATATCAGATAGGAATCTAAGAACGTTCCTGGAGGTTCTGATGTACCGAAGATACTTCGTGGTGCAGAGAATACAAAATAAAATACAAATAGTTATGAGGTCATTATATTGTATTTTTTTCTGGGTTTGAGTGAAACTTGACTCTATGACATGGACATTAAATGGAAGGTCTGTGGCAATACCAATCGTCGCTGTAGCAGCACTTGCAGTTGTATTAGTAGCAACAGTAGGTACAATAACAGCTGCTACATATCCGAGGGCGCAAATTTATTCAGACGTACCTTTTCTCTAAAGCCATATATCTCTGCAGGTCTACAAGCTTGTTAAAATCTTTGAAGGTAATCATCATTTTACGTCTCTCTTTTGTTGTACCAGTTTTTTTTAGTTCTGAGAATACTTCTTTTATTGCGAAAGTTGCAGCATAAAGCCCGGATAATGGAAATACTGCGATTCTATAGCCCATCTTTAGCAGTTCCTTTGCAGATACATTAGGTGTTAGCCCTTCCTCAATCATATTTGCTACTAACGGTGCATCAATCTCATTAGCAATTTTTTTTAATTCCTCAAGTGTCTTAGGCGCCTCAATAAAGATTACGTCTGCACCCGCCTTACGGTACGCTTTTCCACGTTCAATGGCTTCATCCAATCCAAGCGGAGCCCGTGCATCTGTTCTACATACAATGATAAAGTCCCTACTTTTACGAGCTTCTAATGCTGCTTTTAGTTTCAAAATATACTCATCTTTAGAAATAACATCCTTTCCTATCATATGACCACATCTTTTTGGCCATATCTGATCCTCAAGAAAAATTCCCGCCGCACCCAAACTTTGCAGCTCATGAACAAGATGCCATACATTCAATGGATTGCCATAACCAGTATCGACGTCAACGATTACAGGAATGTTTACTGCACGTATGATTCTACGAGCATTGCATGTAGTTTCCCCTGCATTTAGAAATCCAAAATCAGGCATCCCTAATAATGCTGCTGCAGATCCATAACCTGTTTGAAACACTGCATCAAATCCCACCCGTTCTGCTATTCTAGCGCTCAATGCATCAAAAACTCCAGGTAACACCATAATCTTTTTTTTGTCTTCTATTTGTGTCCTTAACGAAATCTTGGGTTTCGTATTTTGTATTACCATACCTAGTGCTCCAGACTATTGAAATATTAAATGCTTGCCAGATCCTGGCTTCAATTTATTATATATATTATCCCCTTCCTTCAGTCATATTTAATAATTTCTTGTGTTAACCTTAAAAATATCAATTTTATACAACCAGTCAACAACAGATGAAAATGCTCATCCGGTATTTGCTTTGCGAATTGGATTCATGAATTCGTAAATAGTTAATTAAATAATTCTACAAAACTGTACCATGTGTTTTTATATTATAATAAAAAACTTGCTGAGTCGCTAAATATTTGTTCCATAACTTTGGTATCCAATATATCCGACTACGTGACGAGTGTTTTTCGTGGCTATATATCGGCTTTAAACTATATTGCACAGTGTTGCACCTTGTGACACCTTGTTTCCATACTACAAAAGAAATAGTTCGACATTTGGTCTTAAAAAGAAGGATATGTAAAAGTGGTTTGAAAGGTTAGCAGAAAAAAAGTTAAAACTCGAAGAGCTCAAAATATTGATGAAAAAATATAATTCTCCAAAGAATGCAAAGCTAAATCCTAACACCTAGTACTTATCTGGCTAATATCATTCGCTGTTGTCATTGCTGTAGCGACATCTGCACTAATGAAATTAAATCAAGCGTTAACGGTTAATCGACATGATTATAATTAGATAATTAGCACTGTTGAAGGACTTCTAAGTAAGGATATATCCCAGCTAACCTTGGCAAAGATATATCATATAAAGCAGAGAAGGCCTGCAAATCTTGAATTCTATTGATGAACTTTCAACTTTCCTGTTTTCCAAGAATATGTGTTCAATTGTACAATGATGCTTGTAGATGGTCGAGGTATTGAATTGAATTAAGGATGATTGTGGAAGATTCATTCAGCATATTATAGATAGACCATAATGTTTTGATGGTCATTTTCCCATGTAGAATTGAGGGCCGTGACAGACGACATTGTCAGAAATTGGCTTAAGTTCATTCTATTTCTGAAAATGGAAACTGATAGGTTAAAATTTACATCTTTCTTGCTACAATAACGTTAAGTTAACAGAGCAGGAAAGACATAGTAAAAGCATATACAATAATCGCTTCTAACACATATATCTATATAAGCATCGGAAAGGAAGCGAAGAGGTTAGTTTCATGATGTGGGTATATATTATACTATATAGTAAGTTTAAAATATCCCAAAATATCCCACATTTTATAAATTTTAGGTGAATGAAAGATGTCAATTCAACAAGGTTCAGCTGGCGGAGTGCCAGTATTAATATTGAAAGAGGGTGCTAGTCAGACAAAGGGTCGCGATGCACAGAAAAATAATATTACTGCTGCAAAATTGATAGCTGAAATAGTAAAAAGCTCTCTTGGCCCTAGAGGAATGGGAGGAATGGACAAGATGTTAGTAGATACTCTTGGTGACGTTACGATTACAAATGATGGTGCAACAATTTTGAAAGAGATTGATGTACAACATCCAGCAGCCAAGATGATGGTAGAGATTAGTAAGGCAACAGATAATGAGGTAGGAGATGGTACGTCGTCTGTGGTAATATTAGCAGGTGCTCTGATTGAAAAAGCAGAAGAACTAATTGCAAAGGATGTTCATCCGACAATCATAGTTGATGGTTATAGGAAGAGCGCCACTAAGGCTCTCGAGGTTCTTAACAACATTGCTCAGAAAGTTAACGCAAGTGAAAAAGAACAATTGACTAAGATTGCAAAGACATCCATGCAAACAAAGCTTATCTCAAAAGAATCTGATGATATAGCGCAGATTGTAGTTAGTGCAATATTACAGGTATCAGAAAAAATTGAATCTGGTAACAAAGTGGATATCGATGATATAAAAGTGGATAAGAAGGCAGGTGGTTCATTGCGTGACACTAAATTGATCAAAGGCATTGTACTAGACAAGGAAGTCGTTCATGGTGGAATGCCAAAAAGAATAGAAAAAGCAAAAATCGCACTAATAAATTCTGCTCTTGAGATCGAAAAGACAGAGTTTGATGCCAAGATAAACATTAACTCTCCAGAGCAAATGAACATGTTCCTAGAAGAAGAGAACAAGATGCTAAAGAGTATGGTTGATAAGGTTATTACTGCAGGCTCCAATGTAGTTGTCTGTCAAAAGGGCATCGATGACATTGCACAACATTATCTGGCAAAGGCCAATATTTTAACAGTGCGCAGAGTTAAGGAAAGCGACATGACTAAGCTAGCGAGAGCAACAGGCGCACGAGTAATAAACAACCTTGAAGACCTCACGTCTAAAGACCTTGGTTCCGCTGATCTAGTCGAAGAACGTAAGGTAGAGACAGACAAATGGGTATTTATTGAGGGATGCAAGCACCCTAAGTCAGTAACAATACTAATCAGAGGTGGCTCACAAAGGGTTGTTGACGAAGCCGAACGCTCTATTCATGATGCGCTGATGGTTACAAAGGATGTCATTGAAAAACCAGCGATCGTTGCTGGTGGCGGTGCTCCTGAAGCGCATGTGGCAGGCAAATTAGGCGAATGGGCAAGTACACTTTCGGGCCGGGAGCAGCTTGCCGCGCAAAAATTTGCTGAAGCTTTAGAAGTAGTTCCACTTACATTGGCAGAAAATGCAGGTATGGATCCAATTGATAGCATGACAGAGTTACGCGCAAAGCAGAGCAAAGGCTCTAAATGGACTGGAGTTGACGCAAGAAACGCCAAAATTGCAGATATGTCAAAATTAGATATTGTAGAACCACTCTCTGTAAAAGAGCAGATTATTAAATCAGCAACAGAGGTTGCATCGATGCTTCTTAGAATTGATGATGTAATCGCCTCTGGAAAATCAGCTGGTGGACCACCAGGCGGCGGCATGCCACCAGGCGGCATGGGCGGCATGGGCGGCATGGGCGGCATGGGCGGCATGGGCGAAATGTAAGATCAAGAAAGATGGTTTCTGATTCATCCTCTTCCCTATCTATCCATCTTTTCTTGCCCTTTTAATTCTACAATTATTACGTCTTTAACCCAGCTTCCTGTTTCATTCATCTGTAACAATTTATTCAAAAAATCATTCCATGAAATAGTATCATACGCATGGACCCATGTCTTATACTGTTCTTTAAGGTTATCAAAAGCTTGAGCATGGTAGGAACAGTATTTACTTGTAGAGGCTTTCCGTGCACATGCAAAACATTTTTTCTCCATATAGAGTTCATCAAAGCATATTAAAGAAAAAATTTTCGACAGTTGCTCATATACAGAATCAATATAGTATTATGACAAATGTAAAGGAGCAGATATCTTGTCAGATAGACTTATTTATAGACAACAATCTTCTAATGTATCCGTCTATGCATCGTAGATCATCTAAACTTGTACTCATAGCTGCTGTTGCTTACCTTGTAGTCTTTTTTGCTTTGGCCTCTGGCTTATTTAATTCAATCATAGAAGGATCACGACGGGGTACAAGCTCATTCATCTTACCTTCAAGATCAGTTCAAACAATAGGCGAAACAATCGTGACAATGATGATTTTATTTATGGGAATGGTTGGAGCTTTCTTGCTTTATAGATCAGGGAAAGCAATAACTCCAAAAACCCAGGAAGGGTTATTAGCGGCAGGTTTCACTGTACTTATGATATCTTTGATGATAGGTTTCACGCTGATAAATTTCAAAGGTTTAGGCTGATAAATTTCAAAGTTTAACCCATTGATTTCGAAAAGTTATTGTCTTTGAAGCTAGAACAGGATGCATTAATATCTCGACAGAAAGATCTTCTCCATTCATCATCGCTACATTTAATTTCACAATACTTTTTTTCTGTAAAAGCCGCTTACTGGCAGGAGACTGAATCCATTCATTATCTTTTTTGTAACGAATCATACTCGTTACAAGGATAGGAACATTCAAAGGTTTGCCATTTTTTAAAAGCATCATAAGAAAAATTGAAAGAAGATGATTAAGGTTACTTATGCCACGTCCTGATTCAATATCGATTTTTTTATAATACATATTATAAAAGCTGTTGACAGAGTCAAAAATGACAATTGAAGAATCTGACATTGATTCGATAGTATCTCTTAACACTGATTCAAATCTACCTTCAGTAGCAAGGTAGATTTTGATGACCTTATGGGCATTTTTTGTATTCTCCAGTAATAACCCTGCCTTAACGTATGCTGTAAATGTTGTATCAAGGTCGATATAAATTACTTTTCGGTATTGCGACGTGAGCATCGTAGTAAAACAAAGCTTTGCGTAGGGGTTGTTAAATATCAGAGTATTCAACCCATTTGTACTCAGGATATCATTATATGGAGTTTCCACCTTGATATTTTTAGATTTGGGTAGAATATAATAGAGTATGCTTTGGAATCAGAACTGATCAGGAGATTCTCCCGGTGTAAGAAAGAAAATTTATATGAATAATGCAGTCGTTGCCCGACACGACACCACTCTACAATCAAAGCAATAACTGATTTTGTACTGTGTTCTAAAGACGGACTAGATTCCACAGTAACAAAAGAATACTTCATTTCATTAATGAAAACTTCATTCAATGCATCCGATAATATGTAATCCTAAAGAAAACGAATATGAAATTGATTACATTAACTCATGCACTTTACAAGAATGGTGTGATAATGATATTGAAGAGTTGGGGTTGGTAAAATTGCAAATGAAAAGATGTGTTGTATTGTATATAGATCTAATCAAACGGCAAGGTTCAATGAAAGTAGAAGTAAAGCTCTGACTGACTTCTATGTTGGATTCCAAACTATAATAAGTAGACTAGATCAAAATGGTATATTTTACTTAGATATAGGTAATGGAAGGAAGATAGTTAAAGTATGTCAACTCCTTTAACAGTGAAGAGGAAGTTATGAATAATACTGTTACAACATCAAATGTTCTAAAATGACTGTTGTTTCTTGCCCTTATCTCCCTGACCTTCAATTACTATCATTGTTAGAGTTGATCTTACTTTATCTATCCTTCTTACATGCCAAGTGATAGTTTCTCTTAGCTTGTCCATTGTGTCTGATTTAATCTTTACAACAATATCATAAACACCATACACTCCACTGACCTCAATAACTTCAGATAATTTTTTCACTTCTCTTATAATCTCTTCCTCAGAGCCAAGGTCGCAATTGATTAAGACATATGCTGTTGGCATGATTAATGTTAATCTACTTTGCAGGTATTAAACTGTTTTTAACGATTTATATAATTTTTGTAAAAGATGCATTTTATTATTTATTATTAGTTATGAACAAGACTATAGAGGTCAAAGATCTTGATGGAATAGTGTTCTTGGCAAGGATAGAATATTTTCTGTCTCCTACGTATCGTAGCAAAGACTTTAATTTTTAAAATCTTTTAACTTGATAATTGAATAGTGGTAAAATAGCCAAATTTCGTTATTACGGCTTAGCACCTTTTGAGATTGAAGTAATCTACAGCACATTAAAAGGATCTTTTGAGGTATTGGAAGAGCAACTTCCAACTGACGATAATAATAGTCAATATGTTAGTATGGTTGAAATCGAATTTCCAGTTCCCTTCGGTGAATCTTTTTTTCAATTTTTTACGATGGAAAGGTGGTACCGAATCAAGGGCATTATTAAGGAAATGAAACGAAGAAGAGGTAAAAAAGGAATCAAAGCATTCTTAAATTTTTGTGGAATCGTGCCAGAAATAAAATCGCGGTTAATATTTTCACTTACTAATAAGAACAATAGGCAATTTGAAATGGGTATTGAGAAAATTGAGTATCTAGTGGATATCGTATCACTACAATTAGGGGTACTACCCTCCAACATAAAAGAAATCACATACGCTTATGATGAAGTTAGTTTTAGATGGAGTCCGCGTGCTGCAAGGGGTAATGGTGGTATAGATTATTTTTTCAAGAACCAAGCGTGGAAAGAAAATGAGCATTAGTTCAATTATAACTGGTTAATAACTGATGAATCATTCAAGCTCTTGCTGAGTTCGCGGTATTTTTTATCTATAAATTCCAAGGATTCTAATAATTTTTTTGACTTACCGTATTTGAAACGAATTAACTCCCTATGACGCCAGAAATGTTTGCCTTCTGAAATTGAAATTGTTGTAAAATAATGAAATTGAAATTGTTGTAAAATAATCAGGCCCTTTCAAATTGTCAGGTAATTTTATATTAAAAGGGATCAGATATTCAATAGTAAACCATTCATCACCGTCAGGATAATCATTTCCTGTGGTAATGTCAAAGTATAAATGCAAGAGATCTTCTACCGTTAAACCATCTTCCTGAATCAATGGATGTTTAACAGGAGATTTGTGATACTCCATTTTTAGAAATTTAGGTTCAAAGTAAGCCTTAATTATAGCTCTGCGAAATATCTCATTTGACTCCCTAAGGTTCAACGATAGTATAACAAGTCTGCCTATTTTATAACCTTTTTAACTAAGAAGTTTATAAATTTTATAACACTACTATTCATTCACAGACTGGCAAATTATCAAAACATTATTTCCTAATTGATTTGCCATAATTAATATAATACTATCGGATCTTTACTGCGTTAGAGCGGGGGTCGCCTAGCCTGGTA
>Ga0207663_10001625_pt1 | contig 10586 bp, 12 predicted proteins | sample LARL53metaG_FD_184346 | JGI IMG/M metagenome (GOLD analysis project Ga0207663, IMG submission 184346) | Corn, switchgrass and miscanthus rhizosphere microbial communities from Kellogg Biological Station, Michigan, USA - LAR L5-3 metaG... | ecosystem: Host-associated > Plants > Roots >...
CGGTGCTAGGATGACTATCCTAAAGCCGCTCCCGCATGCAAGGCCAAAACCAGAACCGCTTCCTCAGGTGAAGGCCATGACTGTAGCCGCTGGGTTCCTATGCTCCGATGGCATCATACTTTGTGCCGATAGTGAACACTCAGACGAGATCACTAAATTTCAGCGTTCCAAGGTGTTTAGGTTTGGTAAGAACTTGGTGCTCACGGGTTCTGGCCAAATCTCCTACATCAGGATGGGATTCGATAAACTGTCCGACAAATATGAGCAAGGCATCCCAGACACGCCTTCTGGAACGCGGCTTGCACTCGAAGAAGTTGTGGTGGATATTTACGCAAATCATATTGCACCTTTCTTCGAAGCAAGCAATAGACCCTACTTTCAACTAATCACGGGCACCAGGTGCGCCAGCGGTGCGATGGCTTTGGTGAAAAGTGAGGATACTGCTGTTTTTCTTAGTGACGGGTTTGAAACTGTGGGCGTCGGAGATTATTTGTTTCGATACTGGGCAGACAAATTTTTTGAGCACACGTTGCCGAGGCGCGTAATGAGCTACCTCTGCCTTTTCATGCTTTATGAAACCACAAAACACGTGCCTGGCTGTGGGGGAGCTTGCGTAGTGCGCCACCTGCCGCAAGACCCGAATGCGATAGGCTCACAGACATGGTACGACGAACGCAGCATTTTGGCTGGATTCCCGGACAGCATCGCTTGGGCATTGGCGCATTGCCAGGATTCGAGCATTCCGTTGGATAAAATCGAAAACAAGATGAGAGAGTTCGCGGAGCAAATTGCAACCATCAGACGACTTGCCGGCAAAAACGACGCACCGCCTATATTGCCCACTTAACCCGTTACCTTATCGCCAAGCGCCTTTGCTATTAGATTCTTTTCAATCTTCGAGGTAGAGACTGTGGGCTTCGGCATCAGAGCGCACAGTTCTCCAAGACTCCAAACGTGATCGCTAATTCCGGCTTCCATCGCTGGCGTGACTTTCAATGTCTGATGTACTCGGCAGTAGTTAGTCCTTCGCCTGTTTCGGGTATACTAAGGCGCGACAGAAAGCGGAACGAGCTTCCAAAATGGCTACCGCAAGTTTCACGCGATGACCCGCAAAGGGTTTCATATTCTGTTGGCGCTTACGCTGGTCGTTTGCGTACTGTGCCCGTTTGTCGAAACTGCCTTCGATTGGGGTCAATCCCTCTTGGATACAGGTTATGACACGGAGACAACTGTAGCCGTTATCGCGCTTCTCCTGATTTTGGCATTCGCTCTTGCAAGGCTCCTAGTTTATTTTCTCGGTAACACTACAGGTCAGGAACGTCTCATCGGCTCACTGAGCAAATCGAAACCCACACTCGATTTCATTTCTTTTGTTGCTGTTCCCGACACTTCCCCACCGCTCCCTCTTCGTATCTAGGACAACCCCACTTCAGATAGCAGTCACTCGCTACTCTTGCCTGTCGTCGATTTCCGTCCATACGGAGCAAATTTCTATGCGCATGAAAAGATCACTTGTCTCTTTTTTCGTCGCAATCTGGGTTTTGACCGGATGCGCTGCGCGACGATACCGACCAGCACCTATCGTACCCACGGAATCAGCCTCGCGGCTGGAGTCTCGGAATCTGGGTAACTCGGGCGTGCAAGTATTTCTAGAGGAAAGCGTTGGTCACCCCATCGCACCTTGGCCACCCAAGACTTGGGATCTCGAAATGCTTTCGCTGGCGGCTCTCCACTTCGATCCGACACTGGAGACTGCTCGGGCTCGCGTCGCGGAAGCGCAAGCAGCCGTCGTGACTGCTGGCGCACGACCCAACCCCAGTCTGAGCGTTGCCCCCGGCATTCCCAGTCCCTATCTGTTCAATTTGGATTTTGCCGTGCCAATCGAAACGGCAGGCAAGCGCGGGCATCGGATCGAATCCGCGCGGAGTCTGGAACAAGCTGCTCGATTCGATCTTGCGGATTCCACGTGGAGAGTGCACGGCGGCGTCCGCATCGCGCTACTCAATTACCTACTCGCGTCTCGAAGCTTAGATTTGCTGCGCTCCGAAGAGCAGGTTCGCCGCGAGCAAGCAGATATTTTGGTGCAACGGTTCTCCGCTGGCGAGATATCAAGGCCAGAACTGGACCTCGCGCGGATTGATCTTTCAAGAACACACTTGGCTATTAGCAACGCCGAAGGTCAGCTCGCCGAGGCCAAAGCAGCACTGGCAGCCTCTATTGGGATTCCAGTGGCCGGACTTCAGGAACTCACTTTCTCATGGTCTGACCTGGATTCGCCGCCAAGCACAGAATCCCTTTCTCCGGGACAGATTCAACGAGAAGCCGTTCTAGATCGACTGGATGTCCGCCGTTCTCTTGCACAATACGCCTCAGCCGAAGCCGATTTACAACTGGAGATTTCCAAGCAATATCCGGACGTCCAAATCGGACCGGGTTACACCTACGAAGAGAAGAATAACTTCTTCACACTCGGACTTTCGACCACTTTGCCTCTCTTCAACCGTAACCAGGGACCGATCGCTGAGGCCGAGGCCCGACGTAAGGAAGCCGCGGCCGCTTTCTTGGAAAAGCAGGCGCAAGTCATCGCCGGGAGCGAACGGGCGCTCGCCCTCTATGACGCAGCACTCAGGGAACTGGCCGAAGCAGACGAATCTCTCCACAAGATCCAAGACGCTCAATTGCAGATGATGCAGCAGGCGGTCCAGTTCGGGGAGGAAGATCGGCTCGCCCTCAACGGCGTGCGAATCGAGAGTGCAGTGGTGACCCGGACGCGGCTGGATGCCCTTGCGCGAGCGCAGAGGGCTCTCGGCGAACTGGAAGATGCCGTTCAACGCCCGCTTGATCCCGGCGACAAATTCCCCACTAATCCCGAATCTCCGGTTCTGAACAAGGCACCCAAGGACTCAAGACCATGAACCCAAACTCCAGACCTGCAAGCATCGGATCGCTTAGCACCGTCACTCTCCTGACGCTGACGCTCTTGACAGCCTGCCAAGGACGCTTCGATAGAGATGATACGGGCCACCAGGCTCAGGCGAAGAAAAGACCGGCCCAAATGTCGGTTGAGGATGGGCAAACAGTCCTTACCCTCGATTCGCCGACGCAAAGCCGCCTGGGACTTGAACTCGCAACGCTCGCCGAAACCCTCACACACGCGCAGGTCACGCTCCCTGCTTTTGTTCTTCCCGTTCAAGACCTCGCAACTTTTCGCAACGGCTATTTGGTGGAGCGGGCACAACTTCAAAAATCAAAGGTCGAAGCGGACGTCGCCCGCAAGGAATATGCACGTCTGAAGATTTTGTTCGACCAAAATCAAAACATCTCGGAAAAGTCCCTCCAATCTGCCGATGGGACTCTTCAAACGAATGAGGCGGATGTTCGCGCGGGGGAACAGCAGTTGAGTTTGCAAGAATCTGTTGTTCGGCAAGAGTGGGGTAGCGTCGTCGCGAAATGGGCGGTGGAGGACGCACCTGAGCTTCAGCACATCTTCGATCAGCGCCAACTGCTGGTGCAAATGACAATGCCATCTGATGCGACGTTTGATGCACCAAAGACCATTTCACTTGAAATCAGCGGCGCGACGCGAACTGAAGCGAGTCTTGTTTCCACATTCCCCCGAATCGATCCACGAATTCAAGGCAGGAGCTTCCTCTATGTCGTACTTGCTCATTTAGGCCTCGCTCCTGGGATAAATCTGCTCGCTCATTTATCGATCGGCAGTCAAAGGAAGGGTTTGATCGTGCCTACATCTGCAGTTGTTTGGTCCGAGGGAAAGGCCTGGGTATACCGGCAAACTGCGCCCGACCGCTTTACTCGCCGAGCTGTGGCAACAGATACCCCAGTCGAAACGGGATTTTTTGTCACAGAAGGATTCTCACAGGGAGACAGAGTGGTGACACAGGGGGCGCAGGTTCTGCTTTCGGAAGAGATGTCCCTGAATGGTCACGGGGGAGGCGACTCAGATGAGAACTGAAGCGAGGATCGATCAATGCTGAATGCCATCGTTCGTTTCTCAATCCGTTTCCGTGGCATTGCCATCTCGTTGGCTTGTGCGCTGCTGGTCTACGGAATCTTCTCCCTCTGTCGCGTGCCTTATGACGTTTTCCCGGAGTTTGCACCTCCCGAGGTTTCCATACAGACGGAGGCACCCGGTCTTTCTCCAGAGCAGGTCGAGGTTCTGGTAACTCAGCCTGTCGAGAATGCCATCAACGGGGTTGCCGGGATTGAAGCGTTGCGTTCACGGTCGATTCAAGGTCTCTCCGTCGTCACAGTTGTTTTCCGCAACGGCACCGAGGTGTATCGCGACCGTCAGGCTGTGACCGAGCGTTTATCAACAGTTGCCAGCGAGCTTCCTGCCGGCGTGCAGCCGCCATTGATGACTCCCCTCACTTCTTCGACGACCTGGGTCATGGAGGTTGGTCTGACTTCCGACAAGCAATCGCTCATGACATTGCGGACAATTGCCGACTGGACTGTCAAACCACGCTTGTTGGCGGTCGGCGGCGTTGCTGGAGTGGAAGTCAATGGAGGAGAGGTCCGACAGCTTCAATTCCAGTTCGATTCCCAGCGCCTCGTTCAATACGGAGTAAGCCTGGAGGAGCTAATTGCCGCCGCGCGACGGGCTACCGGGGTTCGCGGGGCTGGTTTCGTCGATACTCCCAACCAGCGAATCGTACTGCAAACAGAGGGGCAGTCCATCACAGCCGCGCAGCTTGCCCGCACTGTTCTGGTCCATCACAACGGTGCCAATGTGGTGTTTGGAGAAGTTGCAGCAGTAGGTGACTCTTCAGCGCCGGCCATAGGTGCCGCTTCGATCAGAGGCAAACCTGGCGTGATATTGATCGTTGATGCTGCGTACGGCTCGAATACGCTCGAAGTAACGCACGGTATCGACAAGGCACTGGCCGACTTGGGTCCGAGCCTCGCGGCACAGGGAATCTTGATCGACCCTCAAGTATTTCGCGCTGCTGACTTCATTGATGTCGCGCTTCATAACGTCCGCGATTCGTTGCTCATTGGCGCAGTCCTCGTGGCCGTAGTCCTGTTCTTGTTTCTCTTCAATTTCCGCACCGCTGCGATCTCCTGTACTGCCATCCCGCTCTCTCTGCTCGCAGCAGTCATTGCGCTCGACAAGATGGGTTTGAGCCTGAACACAATGACGTTGGGAGGGCTTTCTATTGCCATCGGCGAGGTCGTGGATGACGCGGTGATTGATGTCGAGAATATCTATCGTCGTCTGCGCGAAAATCGCGCATCGCCGAACCCGCGCTCGACTTTCCAAGTCGTGCTCGATGCTTCGATCGAAGTGCGGAGCGCAGTCGTTTACGCAACATTCGCGGTGATCCTGGTTTTCTTGCCCGTTCTGACTATGTCCGGTTTGGCCGGGCGAATTTTTGGCCCGCTCGGCATATCCTACATTTGGGCGATTCTGGCGTCGCTCGTGGTCGCACTGACCGTCACTCCGGCCCTTTGTATTCTTCTTCTGGGCGAGCGCGATCTCCCGCCGCATGAACCGCCCGCCGTTCATTGGCTAAAAAGGGGGTATCACCAGCTTCTGCTCCGTATTGAGAGAGCGCCTCGTGTATTGATGGTAGCCGTCGCTCTTTTTGTTGCACTCGGGATCGGAGCCCTGTTTCTGCTGAGTGAGTCGTTCCTGCCGGAATTGCGTGAGGGTAACATCACCATACACATGACGGTAATTCCTGGAACCTCCCTTCAGGAGTCAGTGCGCCTGGGGAACCTCATTACAGAAGCTCTGCTGAAAATTCCTTCGGTCCTATCGGTCGCGCAACGAGCAGGCAGGGCCGAGCTGGGAACTGACACGATGGGCTCCCACGAAAGCGAAATCGATTTGAACATAAAGGCTCGCGATGGTACGCAAGTCAGGGCAACACAAGAGGACATCCGGCAGGTCCTCGCTAGCCTTCCGGGACCGATGCTGACGTCAAATAGCTTTCTAACAGAGAGAATTAACGAGACCCTGTCAGGCTACAGGACCCCGGTCGTGGTCAGCGTTTTCGGCAACGACTTGGACCAATTAGATCGGGAAGCAGCCCAAATCGCCAGCGTCCTGAATAGCGTGCGCGGCGCAGACCAGGTCCAGATCCAATCCCCATCCGGCATGCCTCAAATTGTAGTGCGGCTGCGCAAGGACGACGTCGCCCGCTGGGGCTTTGATCCGCTGGAAGTCCTCGATGTCATGCGGACTGCGTACGGCGGCGAGACTGTCGGACAGGTTTACGAAGGAAATCGGGTTTACGACGTTGCTGTCGTTCTGGCCCCTAGAAGCCGATCCAGAATGACTGAGATAGGTGCGTTGCCGTTGCGAAGTGCCGACGGAACCTTCGTCACTCTGAGGCAACTCGCCGATATTAACGAGTCATCCGGACGATACGTCATCTTGCATCAGGGAGCGCGTCGCGTTCAAACCATTACCTGCAATGTTCTTGGGCGTGCCGTGGATTCCTTTGTGGAGGAAGCGCGCACGCGCATCACTCGCTTGTCGTTTCTCCCCGATACATACGTGGAGTTCTCTGGCACGGCAGAGGCGCAGGCACAATCACGACGGGATCTGTTGGTCAACTCACTGCTGGCAGGGTTGGGCATCCTGCTGCTCTTGTCCGTTGTCATGGGAAACTACCGCAACCTGCTGCTTGTTCTCTTGAATTTACCGTTCGCGCTCGTCGGAGGAGTGCTTGCTGCATTGTTCACGGGAGGTAATCTTTCCCTTGGATCGCTCGTTGGCTTTGTGACTTTGTTTGGAATCACGCTGCGTAATTCCATCATGCTTATTTCCCATTACGAACACTTAGTTGAAGTGGAAGGGATGAGCTGGGGACTGGACACTGCTTTCCGCGGCGCTTCCGAACGCCTCGCCCCGATTTTGATGACGGCTTTGGTCACGGGACTCGGCCTATTACCCTTGGCGATCGGCAGCGGAGACCCAGGACGCGAAGTCGAGGGGCCGATGGCTACTGTAATTCTTGGCGGACTCGTGACCTCAACATTGCTAAACCTGCTCGTTCTACCAATGCTCGCCTTCCGCTACGGAAGATTTGAGCAACAGCAAGCATCCTCACGAGAAGAGCACCCGTGAAGCGCAAATCTTGTTTTGGGGGGTGTAGCCGAATTTTTCCCGGAGAGTACTACCCCCCCAAAGTTTGTGGCCAGTTTCTTCCGCCTGTAATATCGGACGCTTCAATGAGAATGCGTCTATAAGGATGCTGCATGATCTCGTACTACTGTACAGATCCATGACCCCAATGCCGTAGCGCGTAAATTTAAGGTGAATGCGCTGATGCGACGCGCGTCGTGGTTGCGGCTGGCGCGAGCAAGATTGGTGTTCTGCACAAGAAACAAGAACCGCTGCATGGTGCAGCGAAAGGACGTACACTTCGCACGAACCGAAGCGGAGGATGTTCGCCTCGCGAAGAAGTCGATCAATCTCTTTGATCAACTCCATGAATTGTTTGATTTTGCTCGACTGAAAAGCTTGCCTGCAAAGCTCTTCCCGACGCGAATTGTCTTTCATGGCGTTTTAATATCAATTCAGCGTCCGGACGTACTGCTAGGCAGCCTTTTGTATTTTCAAGAACACCGCAACATCTCGAAGAACTCTAAGACCCATAATGGCACTGACAAGAGCTGCCCGTTCCTCATCGGTTCCGCTGTGGTCGTTAGAAAGCTGCAGACGCCTCTTGTGTATTTCAGACTCTGCTTCCTGAACTAGATATACCATCTTCGTCCATGCGACCAGTCTGTTTCCACAATCGCTGCCTTATACAGATTGAACCAACCGCATTCCATGCTCATACGACCTCCTGCCGCCTCCAAGGGCAAGATCTTTTCTAAAATTGTTACGAAACTCGATTTAGCCCGTCAAGAAAAAACGTACGCTAACATACGTACACTCAAGCGGCTAAAAAGCAAAACGCCCAAGACAGTTAAGTCTTGGGCGTTTGTCGAAACAGCCCCTCCCCCGAAGCGCTGCTCGCGATCAACATTATGATCGCGGCGATTGTATGTAAATGGCACCGCTGTGCTAGGCAACTTGGCCGCGACGTGCTAGGAAACTTACCTTAGCCAGCCTTCTGCGAACCAAAAACATCGCGTTCGTTCTGAACGGGTTTCCTCAGACACGAACCCGTTGCGTGGTAGTCGTAGCACACGCCACAGAATGACTGCCCACAGCATTCGACACAGCAATCGTCGCAGATCGCCGTTCCGCAATCGCTGCATGTCGCAATGGCAGGCCTTCCGCAAAGCACGCCTATGTCGCTGTCGGAGTCTACATACACGCTTTCGCAGTTCATTGTTCTACCTCCGCACACGCCAGTTCACACGAATGCCAACCAGCTACCGGCTCCTGATGTCGTTCATGTTCAAACAATTCTTCGCGTCCTTCGCTCTGGGAATAATTTCGATTCTTGATCTTGAACCATGTTGTACGTTCTCGTTCCAACACGTAATTACCGTGTACATGCTTAGCCACGATGCCTTCAAGATCCAGTTTGCACACACGTTCAAACAACGCGGTGCCGTAGCGCTCAATGTGGTCGGCATATAGCATGCGCGATTCAGGAACCTTCGACATCAGACGCCTTAGTTCTTGTTTGCGGTCGGTTAGTTTCTCCGTCCGTAAATCTTTGCCATCTGTCATCAACAAATCGAATGCGAAATAACATGGTTCACCGCGATGAAACAGCAAGTCGCGAAACTGTGGTTTGCCCCGCTTGTCTAAACAGACAATTTCGCCGTCCAGCACCGTCTTCCCTTGATATGGCGATTTCAATTGCTTGCGCAGAGTCTCGAATGACTTGAAGGAATTGCCATTGCGGGAGATGAGTTCAGTTCGTCCGTTTTGGATTACACAAAGCGAACGAAATCCGTCGTACTTCAGTTCAAATAGCCACTGAGGATCGTCGAAGGGCAGAGGTCTACGCAACAACGGCATGGGCTGGAATGCCATCGGTCGGGAGGATAGCAGACCGAATGGCGAAAGTGGGGCGAACAAGAGGGGTGGTTGTCTGAGAATTAGACCTACGGCCAGTGCTTTTTGCTTCTGTCTTGCCAGCGACTGTGGTTGGGTTGCGGAGTTTCATTTTACCGCACGCAATGTAGGCTGGTTGGCATCTTCGGCTTCCCCGTCTTCCGACAAAAGAAAAGCTACTACACGCAACGCTTCAACTTCTTTTTCCAGCCTCGACACTTCAAGCTCTTTCTGTCTCAGAACTTCGTATACGTTCTTCATGGGCAAGCACCTCGGGACAAACAAGCTTCAGAATGTGGTTCTTAAATACTGTGCTGCTGCCGAGTGGTAGCAAACTTGGGGGGCCCCTCCCCCGAGGGCCCCAAGTTTTATCGCGCATGCCCCAGAACGGCACCTCCCATGTTTTACGGCCAGTGCTTTTTGCCGCTGACTAGCCACCCACTGTGGTCGGGCTGTGGAGTGTCATTTACCGCACGCGGCAATGGCTGCATTTCCGCTGTCCCGTCCTCCAGAAGGGGGGCGACTATACGTAAAGCTTCAACCTCGTTTTTCAACCTCGACTGTTCAAGCTCTTTCTGTCTCAAAACTGCGTAAACATCCTTCATGGACAAGCACTCCTCAGGAATGGCGCGGGAATTACACAGTAATTCTTCAGTCGGAACAACCTAAGTTGTCCCTGAGTAACTGAAGGCTCGCGAGCGCATTCCCGATAACGTGCCTCTCGGTGTGATGATCTGAGTCTTGCGCAAGTTGCTGAAGCCGCCTGTAGATCGCGGCTTCTGCGGCTTTGATTCGTTTCTGAAGTGTTGCGCTCCCAGATCCTAAAAGCGCAGCCACATACTCATTCTGCCAGTGAGGATATAAAATCTCGGGGATCGGTTGTGAAGCTTGGGCTGCCATACTGAAGCTCTCCCATTTACCGCTTGAACAAATGTGACAACCATACATGGACGTGTACGATACCGTGCAATCATTACTCTTGATATCCGTAAAAGTTGTAGGCGAAATAAAAGCGAAAGTGCTAAACTGCGTCCGTGGACGAAGGCCGCAAGCGCGTGATCGGAATCATCGCCTCAATCCTGGCAGCAAGGAAACTGGCTCAGTACGATGGGGCAAGCGAGTTCCTGCTACGATCTGCGCAATCTCCGACGCAATCGATTGGGCAGAAGAGATTATGAAGGAGATCGATGGCCGCTGGCCTGCGAGATGACAGCGGGACGGTCCTCAATCTGGGCGAGAATCTGCACAGAAAGACGAAATCAACTCAGTGAGCACTCGTCACAGGCAGTCCGTACCAGCTTTTCGTCCTGGCGAAGATGGAGCCAGATCGTTCGAGCGTTTCCAATTATCTCCGGTTTGGAGATCTGGTCTCATCTCAAGCACACGCGAACATGGTCGTTGCCCTACGATCCATTGACTTGCCTGAACTGCGCTCCTAGGATGATTTCGCACCGAACGGGTGTCGTCCGTGATTGGCCAAACCATCTCGCACTATCGGGTTGTGGAGAAGCTGGGCGGTGGCGGGATGGGTGTCGTCTATAAGGCCGAGGACACCGACCTCGGACGCTTTGTCGCTCTGAAGTTCCTACCTCCAGAC
>Ga0207663_10001626_pt1 | contig 10584 bp, 11 predicted proteins | sample LARL53metaG_FD_184346 | JGI IMG/M metagenome (GOLD analysis project Ga0207663, IMG submission 184346) | Corn, switchgrass and miscanthus rhizosphere microbial communities from Kellogg Biological Station, Michigan, USA - LAR L5-3 metaG... | ecosystem: Host-associated > Plants > Roots >...
AGAGCTATTGCCGCTATTGCTATTCCTGAGATAACATAACTTCGATTCATATCTATACAATGTATAATAGATTTGAGTATACCAAGATTATGAATATAAATTATAACGTCTTGATGTATAACAATTGTCTATAAGAAGTGTCTTTATTATTTAATTCTGATAGATGCGATGTGATGTAGGACCAAAAATGATTTGTTCCATAATCTAAGAAATCTACAGCATATTTGTGTGATTTGTATACACAATAAAATGTTATTGGGGTTCAGAAACATATTAAATAATAAAAGTCAATACCTATAGTATCCCTGGTCATATCCTGGATGACATACTACGACGTTTTTATTTTTCTTAACTTTTTTGGGGCAAAGACTAAAAACCTTATTCAGGAAAATGCCGGTGATATTATTTAATCCCATTACAACGTAGTTTCCATAGTATATTAATTGTAAAGTCGTTAGTGGATTTCATTCAGCTTTATATCCACTATGTAAGAATAAGAAATATGACAGCTATTGAAATATTATATGCCTTCTTATGGGTTGCTTACTAACCCGTCTAATGAGATATTGGCTGAAATTAATAAAATTTATCAATTGGGTTTCGACTTCGTTGAAATAGCGATAGAAGGACCAGAATGCAATCCAAAACTAATTGATAAAAACAAAAGTGAAATTACAAAGCTTATACAAAAATTTAATCAAAAACCAATAGACCATACGGCTTACTGGATAGACTTGTGTTCAGACTATGAATATGTCCGACATGCATGGATTCTGGAAGCTATGCGTGAAATTAGAACAGCAAGAAAGATAGACATCGATCTTATCAATGTTCATGCCAATCTCAATGGGATGTTTTACGGAGATTAAACACGTTCTAGTATGCCTTCTTTATTTTGAACGGGGATGTGTTTTCGGGTCCGAAAAGATACGTCTGTGCTACTCTTTTTCTAAATACATTGGGTGGAAAAAAGCATATGGTTCAGAGATAACCCACTTATGACCACACTTATTACATATTAGTGATATAGAGTAGCCTTGAACCCTATAACCACCATAAGGATGGATATTAGCTTCATTCATTAATGACATTACGTCGTCTCTAATATTATAACTCTCAAAGGTTTTAGTTTCACCCCTAATAGAGTAAATGATCTGCACGGAAACCTTTCTTTTTTCTTCTTGGTTTGACGCTAAGAGTGATCCACAAATCTATTGTCGTGCCGGTATTACATTTTTCACATTGAACGTAAATCTAAAATGATAAAAGAAACGAAAGCATCTTTTTACATCTAGGATCTAATTGTATGCTGTCATATGGACTACTTACCAACCCTTCAATTGAATTAATAAGTGAAATAAGTAAAATATATGATCTGAATTTTGACTATGTAGAAATAGGTATAGAAAGCCCTGAAGGTAATCCAGACATAATTAATAAAAAGAATGATAAGGATGTAATAAAAAAGTTGCTTGAAAAATTCAAGCAAAAGTCTATTGCTCATACAGCCTATTGGATAGATCTAGCTTCAGATTATGATTATGTTAGACAAGCATGGATTCTTGAGGCATCAAGAGAAATTAAAACGGCAAGAAGACTGGGGATAGATCTAATAAATTTTCATGCTAACATAAATGGTATGTTTTATGGGGAAAAACGAAAAATAGTCTTGGATAACATGATTAAAAGTCTCAGAGAAATTGTTAGCCAAGCTAAAAAGCATAAAGTAGATGTAATGTTAGAAAATGTACCTTTATCAAATGGAATACATAGTGTTAGTGAATTCAAATATATTATTGATAATGTTAATGGGCTATTTGTTCATCTAGATATTCCCCATGCTTTCACTTCAGGGGGAATGGCCTCAGTGATTGACTACATAAACACATTTGGAGACAGAATAATTCATATTCACTGGCATGATAACCGTGGGCAGAAAGATGAGCACCTACCTATAGGCGAAGGTTTGATAGACCATAAAATGGCAATCAAAACACTAAAGGATATTGATTACGATAAAAGAATTACTTTGGAAGTTTTTACAAATAGTAACGATGCTAAATCATCTGCAGATAAACTCAAAGCTATGTGGTAAGCTTACAATTAATACTTGTAATAAGAAACGATAAATTCCAGATTCCTTCTATAGGACAGGAGTCTCTTTAGAAGTTCTCTTTCCTACATATAGGAACTTTTTATGGTTGCTGCCACCTTCTTCTATTAGAGTGTATCTAGATCTCACATTCTTCGTGTTAAATTCCGCTTTTACTTGTTCAATTTTTTCTGGAAAGAATCAAAGTATATTCTTTTCACAGGTTACTGCTTGATGAATTGTTATCTCTTTGTCTTATTTCCGCATTTCTCTGGAGGTTTTCCTTTGCTTTTGTACTTAGAACCCATCCAAAAATAGATAGACATCTAGCTTGAGAATATACTGTTCATATGTGTGGCTTACGATAGGGTCAAGTATCTTCCAACTCTCAAAAGAATTCCGGATGAAATATGGGATGAAATCAGGATGATCCTTCCACCTGAAAAGCCAGATAATACAATCGGACGTCCGGTAGTATCATTTAGGAAGGTACTGGATGGCATTCTATATGTATTAAGAACTGGATGTCAATGGAAGATGCTGCCAAAAGAATATGGCTCAGGTTCGACGTGTCATAGAAGATTTCAGCAGTGGTCGTTATCTGAGGTATTTGAGAGATTATGGACTAATTGTTAAGAGTATATGATAATCTAGCAGGCATTCAATGGAACTGGCAGTCACTGGATAGTTTATCTGTAAAGGCACCTTTAGGGGGAAATGACCGGCCCTAATCCTACAGACAGAGGCAAATTAGTTAGGAACAAAACGTCATCATGTATTAACTGATGGACAGGGGATTCCATTATCTGTTGTTATAACTGCGGCCAATACCCATGATTTGAAGGCTGCTATAAATGTGCTGGACAACATCGTAATTAAAAGACAGTCTTCTAAGATGTTTAAAAAGAAACAGAATCTTTGTCTTGAAAGGATATGATTTTCAGGAGACTAAGGATGATGTTATCAAGAAAGGATACTGTCCATATATTCGGCATAGAGGAGAACAATCTACAACAAAACGCAGTAATCATCATATTAAGAGAAGAAGATGGGTTGTTGAGAGAACTAACTCCTGGCACAACAGGTTCAGAAAACTTTTGGTCGGATACGAAAAGAAGTTAGAAAACTATTTTGCATTAGTATGTTTGGGTTGTTGTATTGTTATATACAGGAGGATAATTTTGGGATAGGCTCTAAGTATAAAATGTTGGGTATAAACAGATATTGATAAGAGGTTTCATTTTATACAATCGTAATCTACTAATGTTATTCATGAATACAACAGCTACTTTTATTAAACGGAGAAGAAAAAATGTTATAGATAATAACTATGGGACAAAGATACCCTATCCACTCAAATAGATTAAGCAACAACCACGACATAATGAATAAATCATCTGGTTTGATTGCTGTTGTAGCCGTAGCAATGTTATTAATTACTAATTAATGCTGTAACTTTATACTAAATATTCTATTATTGAAAAATTGGTGTAGAACATTTGACAATGATTAGCTAGTATAAAACTCTGGCCAAAATAATAAAAAAAGAAATTAATTAGATAATGATGACGATTTTATAAAGTCTTTCAGCCAAGTGATATTAAAATAATTAATACAATCTGGTGAGTTAACTATATCAACTAACAATGTTAGTCTATAATAAAATATCATGTCATTAGCACTTTATAAGATAATAACTAGTTGATAAAAAGAAAAGATATTTCTAATTGTCTTATCGTTACCTGGATAGCTATAATAAGTATTCTCATACTAGGATCTACGTTCTTATCAGTAACAACTTATGCTCTTGTTTGGCCTAATAGTACAAATAACGGAAATATAGACAACAATATTAAAAGAAATATCAATAATAATACTCACAATACCAATACCAATAACAATACGAGAGCCGTGATAATTGCATTTGACGATGCTTTGAAAAGTCAGGTCATTTATGCAAAGCCAATTTTAGATAGATTTGGCTTTAAAGGAAGTTTCTTTATAGTCTGTAATTATGTAGGAAAAAGTCCTGATAGAATGACATGGAGTGATGTTCAAACTCTGGAAAGACAAGGTCATGATATAGAATCACATAGTATGAATCATATTCGACTTGATGATCTTTCACAGCAGCAATTGAATTATGAAATAGGACAATCAAAGCAATGTATTATTGACCATGCTGCTGTCACAAATACTAATACTAGCAACAATATTGTTCCAATCTTTGCTTATCCTTTTGATATAGGACATACAAATATCACAGTAATAAACACGGTAGCTAAATATTATCAACTTGGAAGAACAGGAGATAAACCACTTGCGTTCTTGAATTGTGACTTGGCACTGGAAGATAAGAAGAGTCATATTGATCAGTCTGCTTATTATAACGGATATTGTAGCAGCAGTAGTCATGTTCCAACAAATTTATTCAATAATAACAATACCATTACCAATAATAATAATAGTAGCAATAACAATAAAAGTAATTTGAGCAGTGCAGTATACTATGATACGCTTCAAAAGGTAAACAGGTATTCAGTTAGAAGCTGGACACATCACGTTCACAATACAAATAACTCATTATATAATAGCTCCCAAATGTTTGAGCAATTTATACAAGAAGTAAATAGTCAAGATAGATACAATGGCAAAGGAAAAATAAACGCAATTCCTATAATCACATATCATGGCTTTTCCAATACTCCTGATATGAACTATTCAAGAAACAAGTATGACACTGACATACATCTATTCTTTAGAGAGATGAAGTATCTATATGACCATCATTTTACTGTATTACCTATGTCCGATCTAAGATATAACAAGAATAATGAGGGTCTTTATTTAAATAGCCTCAATTGATAAATTATACTAAATACAGTGGTATGTATGTTAAAACTGCACTTGCCGCACCACCAAAATCTGATAATACCTTTCCCATAAATTGCTCAAGTTTTTCTTCATTAATTGGCGGATTCGTTGTTGTAGTCATACTGTAACCTTGAATTGTAAAGATGATCCTAATAAAGTTGTGAGTAAATAAATTATTAGACAAAAGCAATTAAATCCAATTCATTATGATTTATTATCTTTGGAAAATTCTTTTGGATTTTAAGCATAAAGTCGCTGTTTGGCTACCATTAGCCAATATGATAAAATAGACATTACGATATTAAAATGGAAGAATCTAGTGCTAGTTATATGTAGATGCAGTTTCCTTTAGGATCGTTGGATTCTAGATAGTGCCTAACGAATAATTTCAACAGTCCATCCTTTACAATTGTTTCCGTGTTTCACTTCGTAATACACATTTGCATTTGCTCGAAGATAATTCCATCTTACATTGGCGTTCCTGAAAATGTGATTTACTATTGTATACCACTGTATAACGAGCACGACTTAATATGCCTAGTTTCTCAATCAGTCTATTTTGCGGTATTTTTCACAAGTGAGTGAGATGTTAAAAGGAAGGGTTGAGCAACGACAACTATTAGAAAGAGATGAAAAGGGGTTGAAAAAATATCTAGACTTAGTAATAAGGGAAGTGAAGAAAGGGGATAAAAATAATGGTCATTAAACGATTTTGATTGACTATTGATATTTGACCTTTACACTAGTAGTAACGTTGTATTCTAAAATTCTATCTTGTATGAATTTTGACGAACACAAGAAAATACAGTAAAGTCAAATTACCCTCCTCCATGTATACCATTAATGAATTTCTTGGAGAGAATATTGTAGGAATAAAACCAAAGGAATGCTAATAAAATATTAATTCTTACAATATTATCTTACCTTTCCGAGTCAAAATAATCAACAATTTTGCTTCATCCACGTGACATTGAAAATGTTTGAATAAATATCTTCCTGCGTGTTAACTGCTCCATGCTCTGTTAGATAATATGATCAAAAGTCTGCGAGAAATTATAAGATGTGCAGAAAGATCTAACATGAAAGTAATGTTAGAAAATGTTCCCCTATCAAATGGGATACACAGTGTAAATGAATTCAAATATATTATTGATAACGTAGATTCGTTACTCGTTCATTTAGATATTCCACACGCTTTTATATCCGGTGGCATGAAGTCAGTACTTGATTATATCTCATTATTTAAGGATAGGATAGTTCACATACACTGGCATGATAACCATGGAATGAAGGACGAACATCTTGCGATTGGGGAAGGCTGGATAGACCATCATAAAGCGGTCAAAGCTTTGAAAGACATCAATTATGGTGGAACAATCACTCTGGAGGTTTTTACCAGTACTAGTGATGCTAAACGTTCAGCACATAAGCTTAGAACATTGTTCCTTTGAAAGTTACACACATTGGGATTCAGCAGTAGTTTTGGATGCGCACGACGTCATGAGATGCTTCTTCGCAACACTTTTACATGGCTCTGATTAAAAATATGGCAGAACTGAAAAATGCATTTAGAGATGAAATAGACATACTTTAGAATGCCAATACACGTAGTATTAAACCCGAGTTTAATGAATATCTTTCCTATATCAAAATTTTAATTATATCTTCACTCTATGACTGCTCTATATTCTTTATATCCTCTTCCAAAGTTTTTTCTGTAATACTATGAATCGATCGACTTAATAGTTTTTCTAATAATCCATAATGGAGCTCTCCATCCAATTTTATTTGTGTATTTTCTGGACCTATTTCTTTGCATTTGATAGTCGTCAAGCTCCCTTTTCCATTTCCATCTATCGTTTCAATCCTGATAGAATTTTCCGGTGCCATTTTGGTTAGTCTATTCATAGATTTTATTTTCTTGCCATGAAATGAGCCTTCCTGCTCAAATTCTATACTAAAGTCGCTATCATTATTGCTTACAGTTTTTTTATCTATGACCCTAACATTTTTGATATATTCTGGATGTAAGCGTGGTAACTCTTCCACATTCATGAAATATTTCAAGACATGTGGTACAGACGCTCGAACTTCCCTACTAAGATCTATTCGAACAGTCATGACTACATCTCTATGCTAATTATAGTTATCCTTCTATATTAAAGATTTTAATCAACTATTTCTGTGAATTAGAATATTATCAAGTTAGTGAATGGACTGTTTGATCAATACAAATTAGTAACTAGGATCTTGGTCGAAGGAGATGCTTTTAAATCCTTTGTCGAATTAGTTAACAAGGTTAATCAATCCTATTTAACCTCGTTTTAGTTAAATATATTAAGATAGAAATAAAAAGATGTCGTTATCTGACAATACTTCACAACTACTGGGGAATGGAACAATATCTAAAGATAAAAAACAAGTTGTTATGAATCTATACGAATCTGGCATCGCTGAGGAATTTATTGCCATGCAGCTTGATTTAGAGATTCCAACAGTTATCAGAATCTTGAAAGAATATGATATTTACAAAGCATATTCCGGGGAAAAGTGAAATATCTAAATTAAGAAAGCTTAGCTGATTGCACTATTTCAATTCCCTATACTGAACTGATTACTACTCATCTTAGCTTTACTCATCATTGAGAATACTTGTGATGATTATGAAATATAGATAAAGTTACAATGGCGCATATACACCAAGGTAAGATTGGAGAAAACGGCTCAGTTGCAGTTATTCCTATTATATTTCAAAAACACTAACTAATGGCCCAGTAAATGGACAATTAGTGCAAGGTGATATATCTACTAGCAAACTTGAAGGACTGGTGAAAGGAATACAAATATCTAATATGACTAGGCTTATTGAAGATAACAATGCATACGTAAAGGTTCATACTAAATAAATCCCAATGGCGAAATTAGAGGACAGATTTCAAAATAAGCGATGCCAAAAATATGTAATCTAATAAAATAGTCCAAATATTCGCCTGCATCTCCGGCATCTGCTACCTTTATGAATCGAGTCTCTCAGCTAGAATGCACTCAAATGACAAGTCACATGTGTTAGATGTATTATAGCCAAACAATAAAATGTGTATACCAATCAGATAAACCAAATTTGACTATTGCAAATTAGGATATCTTTTCGACACTAACTATTATAAATTTCCTAAACCATGGTATGTACTAATACTGCTAAAGTACCTTAAACATCATAATGGTGTTATGATTAATTGCACATATTTCATAACAACAATTAATAATGCTAGAGTGGCCAGACTTGATACGAATGATTCAGGACTTAAACCATATTTGGTGCCAGTTGTATTTGTATATGACAATGATGGTAGTTATTATATACCAATAGATAAAAAATTTAAACAGAGCTCAAAACTTATTAAAACGGGTAAGGAATATTGAGGCAAATCCAATGTTGCCTTGCTCACAGATGAACATACTGAAGAATGGGCGAAACTTTATTTTATTATGATCCAAGGAATAGATTTACTGATGGGTAGCAAGTCTGAACAAGATCAAAGTCAAAATCACATAGAGAGGACCAGTAAACTTTGTCCGAAAATATTTTTAGTATCTGGAAGTTGGAATCTGGGAATATATTATAATGAGATATTCACAAAAGGTAATTATCTGTAAGAACAAATAAACCATGTTAAATTTGATATCAATAATACTATTTTTGTACAGCTTATAGTATCAATAAATTTTTGAGCTCAGGTATAAGTATAAAACGACTGTTGTAGGGACTAATCAACTATAGGAAAGCTATGCAATGTACTTATAACTTCCGTCTACTTTATGAGCAATCAAATTAATTCAGTTTTTAGGTGTATAAAGTGTAAAAAAGAGAAAGCCGTTATCTTTCACGATTGTGGGCATATTGCTGTAGCTGCTGGAACGAACTAACCCATCCAAATGTTTCGCAGCATAATAAGCTGATATAACCGCCGTCAAGTCTGTTAATGGGTCGGATACCATTGTCGAGGAAAAATATATTGGATGTCATTCAAAAGAATGGGAATTAATGCGTCAACAAGTGACAGAAATAAAGAAAAAGACTGGGGTTCCCCTAACTCCCTCGCTCTGCACTGTGGATAAGCGAAATGCGCCTTATCACAAGGCCATGTATAACCGCATTCCTCCAAAATCCAAACCAGAATAATCCAATATAGATAATCTGTATAATAAACGAGAGTTATGAAGAATATCCAATATTTGGGATTATCTAGATGTTCAGGCCAGCATAGCACTAGCGTTCCGCGATGTTCTCGGCGCTATATATAGCTTAGAAACGATTTACTATACCATAGTAACTTGTCAATTATTGATTCATGGGAACGAACTGTACATTGTCTTTTCTGCAATTCCATGGCGACACTCAAGCCTACTAAGACTAGACGCATAATGCTACGCTGCAACACGTGCGGAGCTCTAGTGTTTGCTAATGGAATATTGTCGCAACAGAGAATTAAGACATTGAAAGATTATCGATTTACACCTCTACGTTGACTTAGTATAGGCTATGCCCTATAGCACGTCAATTCTCGCTCAAGTAACACTATATTGTAGTTCGTACGCTTGACCTAGTATTTCTTGATTTGTTCGCCGGCGAGTATATAGTCAAACTTCATATTATAAGATTAATAGTTGACCAAGACATGCTTTTTACTAAGTTAAGCGCCCCCACAATAGTTGTAACTGGCCCCATGGCGATAATCTCCAGTAACGTACTAGTATTGACAATATTCTGATGCGGATGCTGGGTTATACATCGCTATATCTAGATGTTCTAAGAGCTCTTCATTTGTTACAGGCTTTCGAATAAAACAGTTGGCGGCAAGTGAAGAAAATATATCAGAATATGCCCCAGGATACATCTCACCAGCTGTAAGAAAACATACTTTCATCTTACCATCTAACTTTTTAATTTCTCTATAAAAGGTAAAACCATTCATCTCTGGCATTTTAATATCAAGAATTAATAGATCGTAGTAATGAGGTTTGAAGTTATCTAAAGCAAGAAATGGATCCTCATACGAATCAACAATAAAACCGTTTTTCTCTAGCACCTTGCGTAACGTTATATTAACATCAGTTTCATCGTCTACAACTAGGATCCTTTTTGACATTTCTGTGACCTTCGCTTATATTTGCAGGGATTTTTGATTAGTAAGGTAACTATCAAGATATGAAATGCAAGAGTAGATTTTCACAATTCTGATTTCAAGACACATTAAATACTGAAGCATAAAACTAGATACATAGGCTATCTATTTCTAGATTAATACACAATAATATTGACAAATAATAAACATTGTTCCATTAACCATTAACATAAGAATCTAAACTCTCGCATGTAGCATTAGACACCAAAGTTAAACCGAAGGTAAGGTTAGTTGCTTGTTTACTGGGAAATTCATTTTGGCAAACATCGTCATAGCAACATAGATGTAAGTGTTATTGCTACTAGTCTAGTCTAGTCTAGCTCTGCTGATACTCTTTGAATTAAATATTTAATTGATACTGGCTTTTCAATAAAACATCCAAAACTTATATTAGGATATATTTCCCTTAGGGCTTGAATATTTACTTCTAAT
>Ga0207663_10001627_pt1 | contig 10580 bp, 17 predicted proteins | sample LARL53metaG_FD_184346 | JGI IMG/M metagenome (GOLD analysis project Ga0207663, IMG submission 184346) | Corn, switchgrass and miscanthus rhizosphere microbial communities from Kellogg Biological Station, Michigan, USA - LAR L5-3 metaG... | ecosystem: Host-associated > Plants > Roots >...
TTTTGGCTGCTGCGCCTGTTTGTTTCGTTGCGCGGATTGTTCCGGCTACTGGTGGCGATCCTTGCAGCGCCTTATAACCGAAAAAGACAAAAACAAAAAACAAAATCAAATAGATCAAAAATTTTGTTGTATCGGTCACAATCATTTGAAAAATTTTTTGAAAGCCATTCACAATTGTGCTGCCTATGTCTAAAGGATTTCCGGCAGATCCGCCAGCATTAATACTGCCTATATCCACATTGCCAGAACCAATCATATTCATAATGGAAGAAACATAATTTTGAGTTTCTTTATATGGCGGTATACCACCGTATTTTTTCACGGCTGCTGGTCCAGCGTTATAGGCTGCCAATGCTAATCGCGTGTCACCATTAAAGGATTTAAGCTGCTGCGCTAAATATTTTGTACCACCATCAATATTTTGCGCTGGATCATAAACATTGGTTACACCAAGTCCGCGCGCGGTGTCTGGTGTTAGCTGCATTAATCCATAAGCTTTTCCAGAAGAAGCATTCGGATTTCCGCTGGATTCTGCTTGCATAACTCCTTTAATTAAATTCGCTGGTACTCCGTATTTGCTGCTCGCTGCATTTATATACTGATCCCATCGTTCGACATTTGATCCGATTTGTACACTACCCAATTCGGATCACTTCCCTTGTGCTTTTAACGTGTTTAATAATTGCACATTTTGCGCGGCTGTTCCGGTATAATTCGAAATCCCTGCTTGGCTGGCATATTGTTTTCGCGCGTTCATGTCCGCTGCTGCTCCGGCTTGTTTTAAATTATCCACGACACTATTCGGATTCCAGCCACCGCGCGGTGTTGCATAATTCCCAAAGTGAACCAAAGTAATATTATGCGGATCTGGATGACTTGTATTATCGGTCGTTGTTGTTGTTGCTGGCAATGTTGGAATCGCTCCTGCGACTGTGTGCGCGGTGTTAATGGCTGTGATTTGCTGCTGCAGATTCGCGTTATTGGTATTCATTTGATCCTGCAGCGTGTGAAGTGTGTCATTAACTGCGCCCATTTGTACACTCGCGTTTTGATCGGCAATAGCAAGATAAGTCGCTAGTGTTTGATCCATCCCTGTTCCACTCACACCACCGCCAAAAGAATCAGAAGGATAAGATCCTGTGTCGGTTATTTGTGGAATCGGTGCTGGCGCGTTTGCTGCTTGTGCTTGCTGTGCTGCTTGGCTTGCCTTGCTTGCGTTTCGGATCACAAGAAAAATCGCTATGATCGCTGTTCCAATGCCAATCATAATCCATTTCTTTTTCTTGTCAGATCCACCGCCTATTTCTTCAAACATTTTAAAATCCTCCAATCGGATTTCCTAAATAAAAGTCTGCTGGAAAATCTCCGGCTTTTACCGGATTTCCTTGAAAATTGGCTGCAGCTTCTTCAATTGGTACAGATAAAGGATTTGGAATCACAGCGGAAGATTTTCTATTTGGTGTCATCCGAATATAGGAAAGTCCAAAAGGCTGCGTTTGCTCGGCTGTTTCAATTCCTAAATTTGGATTTGGAATATAGGCTGGAATCGTTAATTGCTGCAGCGCGATTTTGTCAGTAATCGCGCGATACACTCCATTGTTTAAAGGCATGTATATTACCTCCCTTGCAGCGTTCGGATTCCTGCTGTTGTATTGCTTCCGATGGTTTGAATAATTCCCACGGTACTTTGTCCGTTATTAAGAAACAGATAAATGGCAATTAAAATGCCCATTCCGCTTACTACATCAAAAACACGGTTCATTTAAATTTTCCCTCCAAAGAATGGTATTTTTTGAAGTATATCTGGATGAAAAATAATTTGTCCTAATAAAAGAAGCGATAGCAGCATAAACGCCATTTTTCCTCCTGCCACTGATCCAATGATTAAAATCATTAATAAAAAACCGATAATCTTTGGCGTGTCGGTGTAGATCTCCGTTAACATGTTTTACCCTCCATAGGCTTTCCGTAATAATGAAGGAAGCGCCAGCGTTTCTCCGGCAACAACGGCTGGCAAACCAAAAGGAATCGAAGGTAAAGTCCAATGAGGAATAAGATCATTTAAACTCCATCCGGCTGATCCGCTTTTTGGTTTGGTTTGCGGTTGTGTGCTTGGTTTCTTTTCTGGAATCAAAGGCAGCGGATTTGGTGCTAAATTTTGACTTGGCGCTGTGCTTGGTTGTGTGGCTGCTGCTCCTCCGGTTGCTGGATCTGCTTTTGGATCTGTTTTTGCTGGTGGCACTAGTTCGCCACCAAAACCGCCTATAAATTGATTTACCCAATTTGTAATTTTATTTTTTCCGATAAAATCATCCAATAAAAAATAAAATGCGATCATAGCAATAATTAAATAAACTACCGATCGCATGTCATTTCTGTTCATGCTGCAGCCACCTCTTTTTATGCTGCTCGTCTAATAAAGAAAAAGTAAATTGCTAAAATGATTAAAATCATTGTTACCATATTCATTTAGGCACTTCCTTTTGGTTTACGATTTGCGGATCATTTACGGCTTGACCAACTTGTAATTTTGTTTCAAGTAAAGAAGATTCCAAGCATTTTATTTCATTAATAACACGGTCATGTCGATTTTCTGATTTGCGTTGTGAATACATGAAATACAAGCACATGAAAATTGGGAAACCGAGATTCGAAATAAAATTTTGTATATTTTCAAGCGTTAAACTTGTGAGATCCATTTATACTCTGATCCCTAATAAAAGAATCGTGGAAGCAATAATCAATAAACCAAAATAATGATTTTGCATATGGTTTCCGCTGACGGCTGGCTGTACGGCATTAATCGCAGGATCAAAACTATCTTTGTCAATGGCTGCCACATCTTGCGGCAGCGGAATAGTCGTGGCGGTTGTATCGTTATAACTTCCGAGATTCGGATATAGATCACCCATGTAATAGGTTAAGCGCATTGTTTTGCCACTCCTTTTAGGATTGAAGTCTTGCTAGGTTTTCACTAATAACCGTAATTGTTCCGGCTACATTGGCGTTAAATCTCACCCATAGTTCGGTCAATTTTTCACTATCCACATAATTTTGAGATCCACCGTAATTTACAAAACCTTGATCGGAAAAATCCAAAGCATAGCAGCCACTCGGCAGCGGTTCGCCATATTGCATATGGTTAAGCGCGGATAAGGTTTGCGGCTGGATCGAATATGGCGTGTCGGCTTGGTTAAAAACAAAATCAATGTTTCCCGTGAAACTTTGATCGGTTAACGCTGCGCCTGTGTTATCGACAAACTTCATTAAAATTTTTCTGTAAATTGTTCCAACCGGAAGCTTAATAACAGAAGTCGATCCAGCTTGGAAAATATCTGACTTGCTGCTGGTCAATTTTAAAACAGAAAGATCTGGAAAAGCTTGTGGCACATTTGGAATCGAATAGGTTTCCAAAGTAGGTGTAATTTTCATGTTTTTAAATGTTACGGTATCGCCACCTTGCAGCGTGTAGGCTTGTGCCAATGTACTTACATCAATGGTCAAGCTTACGACCGATTCGTCATTTTGCAATAACAAAAATCCAACCTGATCTCTTTGATTTAATGTACATTGAATCGGCAGCGTGAAACGGATCGCGCAGTCATGTCCTCCGGCTGCTGCGACATTTTCTACATAATTTAAGGCTTTTCCATTTGTACTAATATCTAAAACTTGTTGGTTCATGCGTAGTCTGGAATAAAGCGCCAGATCTTGTCCACTTAAAACCAATGGCGAAAATCCATTATTTAGATCCAAAGCCACGCGCCTTAAAATGTTATAAGGTGAATAGGCACTTGTGGCAATTGTTGCGTTTGTGCTGGTCAATGTTGCGGTTGCTTCTACATGCAATAAAATGCGAGATAATAATCTGACTTTTGGTAAGTTGAATTGAATCGTTGTATTTTCCGCGTTAACCGATTGAGTCGGCATGGTTTGAAAATTTTGTCTTGTGGCTTGAGCAAATAAAACTGCTCTTTGTTGCGGTGTTAGTGTTTGTTTTCCTGTTCCTGCCTGTGAAGTAGTTCCTAAAGTTGACGCGTTCGCCATTTTCATTACGCTCCTTTTTGTATAATCGTTCCGATGACCGGAAGATTATAACGATCATTTATTTCTTTTAAGATCCAGATAATGATGATTGTTAAAATAACCGTAATAAATGTTTTTCGAAATTCCTGCCAGCTTATTCTCAAATTAATTCGCTCCTTTTAGATAGCGTTTACCATGTCACTGACTCCAGACACCGGATATTTATTAAATACGACTTTAAACATTACAATGAAAATCATTGTCATGATCGAGATCATTAAAACATTTCGCATGCCTACTCCTGCGAAGCGTTCCATATTTTTTCACTCCCTCATTTTGAGCGTTGCTAACACTGGTTTATTATTCCCAATTTTGTAAAACCAAAAATAATACTTTTCCGGTTTGATCATAAATTCTTTTTGATCGGTCATCATAACCAATTTTTTTCGGTCACTCTCTAAATTCATTTGAAAAATAAAAAATACTTGTGTATTGGCAAGAATTATATTTGGAATTTCGCTGGCACGTTGTGAACAAGCCCAAACACATGTTCGCCTTGATCTTCCACGCGTATAAATGGCTTTTAACATGCGCGGTATACGGTGCGGATTGTCACATATACTCATTAATTCATCTATCCATACGGTGGTATTTTGGCGCTCATAGATCCACTTAAAAAAAGCATCGTAGAATTGGAATTCTTGTTCATCGTAATCTGGCACATAAATAATTTTTGGTTTGTCGGCATATTCCAGATCCTTGAGTTTAAAAACCACTTGATAATCTTTTCCTTCTTCTAATCCCTTCCACGCTGGTACTCCTAAAGTTTTGCGTTCATAATATTCACCTTTGGTGTCGATCTTCACAACGTGAGGAAAGTTACTTCCAGCGAGATAAATTTCGGTCAATGCCGATTTTCCAGATCCTGTGCCGCCAGCTATGAAGACACTTTCCGATCTTGTTATTTCTTGTTCATTCTTCTTCGACATGTGGAATCACACCATCATAAATATAATTTTTTAATTCCTGCAGCACATTGCACACTTTTTCCGCTGCTTCGTCATTGTATAGCTGGTACGAGGTTATATAATTCTGTGCTAATATTCGCGCTGGAAGCGGCAGATTCTCGATCAAGTTTTCGATCACGATCTCTAGTCTCTCGCCTTTCGTTTCCGCTGGTGGCGGTGCGCTCGGTTTGTTTTTTATTAGGTTCTGCAATAGCGACATACGGTTTAATCTTCTCCTTTTTATCCGGTTTTGCTGCCCACATAACAAAAGCGCGCGGCACGATCACTGTGCCTAGCGCCACGATCAAAGCGATCCACTCGCCATATTCCGAAGTAATCCGGTCGATCATCGGATTTTTTGCTAATAATCCACTTAACGGATCGGCTATTAATTCCGCTTCTTTTTGTGATAGCTTCCACATTTCCAATCCTTCACGGCTGCCGATAATATCAAAGCTTGTTTTAATTAAAATGGCAAGCTGCTCTTTTTTAAATTCGAATTGAATTTCTTTTCTTTTTCGTTTGCTTGGATTTTTTGGTGCTGCTGGTGCTGGTTCGCTTGTTCCTTCTACTTCTTCGGCAGCGTTCGGATCTTCTACCAAAACCAACCGAGGAACGTCTGTGACGGTTTCGCTTCCTGTTCCTGCTGCTGGTTCTCCTGCAGGATTCTTTCTTGGTCTTCCTCTTCCTCTTTTGGTTTCGCTGGTGGCTTCGGTGCTGGAATGATTTTTGCTTCCGGTGGCTGCTCTTGCGGTGTCAATAATTTTATTATCTGTTTTGCCCATGCTGGCATGTCCTCCTCTTTTTTTGCTGCTGGCTTTTTCTTTGGTGTTGGTTCTTCGTCTTCTTCTTCTTCTTCGTCTAGATCCAGATCTTCATCTAATTCTGGATCAATTTTTTTCGGTTCTTTTTTTGCTGGTGCTGCCATTTAAATTCCTCCTTAAAAATAAAAATGAAAATACTTATTTATTATTTCCAATTAAAAAAAGGAAAATCATTTTTGAAATGATTTTCCCTTTTTCTTCGTGTGGGTTGCGAAGGCAAGTATTTAATTTTATTCCGTGGCGGTCGGATCTGCTGCAATAATATTTACATAAACGGTTCTCCGAAAATATTCAAGCGGTGGAAAGTCGATAATCTCATAACCGTATTTTTTCATTTCTTCGATGTATTCATAAATTTCCTGCGGCTTTTCTCCGATTAATTTGATTAGCTGCTGCGGCTTTTTATTATCTGTGTACACATGTAAAACCATGATAATAAAACTCCCTTCCCTCCTTTTGACATACCACCGATATATTTTATTTTTTTATTTTTTGTCCTATGCTCTTTTTATGAAATCCATTCATTTATATTTAATAAAATATCTTCGACATTCCAGATCGCTTTTTCGCAGATCCATTCGAGATCATGTTCACTTTTGCTGCTAAAATATTTTCTTTTTATTTTTGGATCTAATCTGGAATAAAGCGTATAGGCTTTTGTATTTCGATTTGGTATTTTAATTTTCTCCCTAAACCATTCCTCTAATTTTTCCTCCCAACATATCCACGCTTCTTCTTCTAAATATTCTTCTTCTTCGATGATTTTATCTATTTCCGGTTCTGATTCAAGATCATATTTCCACGGTTCGGAAAAATCGCCTGTGAATTTTCTTTTGTTTTCTTCTCCTCTTATATACATTCCTTTTAATACATTTTCCATATGTGAAAAATCTTGATTTCTTTTTATGCTGGTCATCATTTTATTTAATCGCTTTTGTTCGTCTTCTTCTGTCACCAACGGAATATAATCTAATTCTTTTTTCTGCTGCTGCTCATAAAGATAATGAATTCCTTCACCGCCTATTTTTTCACGCTGCTTTTTTGTTACTCCTTTAAATGTTGTTTTTTCTGATTTTGTTCCTTTCATATAATAAACTTTTTCGGCTGGAAAAATCGCGGTTACATGTTTATCTTCTTGTTTCCATTTTCCAAAGGTGCTGCCATCAATCATATTTTCCGGCAGCGAAATATTTGAAAAAATCGAATCGGTATCACAATAAAAAATTTTTCCTCCTTGCTTCCAGATTTCTTCAAATCCTTTATATAAGTGCATGCGCGCATAGGCAGTAATATAGGCAGCTATTTGCGGTTGAATAAATTGTGCTTCGGAATAAGATTTGTATTCATATAATTCATTTTCACCGCTAAATTTTGAATAACTTTTAAATGGTGCTGTTTTTTCATCTAGATCCGTTAATTTTAATGCTGCGTGATAATCGCCATCACATTCATTTATCATTTTTTGAAAAAATTCTAATTCATCATTGTAATGAAATTTTGATTTTCGCTTGGCTGCTCTTTTTTTGCTGGCTTCCCATTTTTTAATTAATGCTGGTATTTCTTTTTTAGATACATATGTCCGGTGCTGTCTTCTGCTCCCAAACTTGCCGTAAAGTGCGTTCAAAATTAATTTGGCAATGCTGCGAAGACTTTCATTAATTTTTTCACCTTTTTTATTTAATCCAGATCCTTTTATAAATTCGGTGTTATCATTTTTTAATTTTTCAAAGTAATTTACAAAACCAATAAAAACCGATGACATTTTTTCAAAGACTATAATTTTATGAAATTCTAGAATCTGAACGCCACGATCTACCGCGAATTTTAATTCTGGTAAAGTCCACGATCCACGGATCTTCCCTGTGGGAAAAAGCAGCTTGCCGCGCTTCTCACAATAAAACGGAAGCGGTGGAATGTTTTGTTCATTAAAAGGATCTGGAATGTTGACGGTCGCTTCGATAATGCCGCCTGTGTCTTCCTCTCCTTTATAATAACGATCCCAAATTGATTTTACCCATCCACCTTTTTTTACATAAAATTTTCCCACCGGATAACGAAATTCTCGCATAACAAAAGGATATTCACTTGTCACATCAAACAAAAATCCTTGTGATAATTTTTTTATAAATACTTCTGTTCTTCCTCCGTGATATGCTTCGCGGCAAAATTCTTCCGCTTCTTTTGCTTCTTCACCCATTAAAAAATTTTTATTGTGCGTTTGCTCGGTTTGATCTGGAAAAAGATTCTCGAAAATCCGCATACTCATATTGGCGATGGTCGGACACTTTACAAATTCATTTATTTTTAATCCACTGGCTGCGATCACTTTTTCAATTACTTCATAAAGGCTTTTGCAGTCATATTTTAAATATCGAATTAATAACGGATCATTTGCAGGAACATTTTTAAAGAAGTTATTTTTTGTTTCGTCTCGATCTATATTTGAAAATTTTCTTACTTTAATTTTTTTCCGCTGCTGGATTGGAATAATGCTTTTCTTTTGCCATCCTTCCCAAACTAAATATTTTCGATAGGATGGATTTTTTATTAATTCATCGACTAGATCCAGCTTTCCATCTTTCACATTAAAATCTTGACATATTTTTTGTAAGCTGGAATTCCCTAATAATTGCATTGAATCATGAAACGTATAATAATATGTACTCATGATCGCTGGCTTATTTTGAATAATTAAAGATTCCTGCCATATAAATTCATCATGAAAATAATCGGCTACTTTTGATAAATCAAAATCTAAATTGTGAATGTAAACATGTACGGCATATGTTAAACTATATCTACGCAGGATTTTATTTATTTCTGCAAAATCATTTTTAAGCCAGATTTGATTGTCACCGAATAAACCAAGTTTAAATATTTCTCCATTTAAGCCGCGTGTTTCGGTGTCAAAAGTAAATATTTTTATTTCTTTTTCTTTTGGTTTAACTTGTCTCATTTTTTCTCTCCTTGAATAATTTTTGTATTTAATCGGCTTTTCTTGTATTTTTATTCTCAGCCGATGAAGTGTGTCTGCATAATTATTCAAAACCTTTTTCAGCATATTTTTTGTATAGTTCATCCAGCCACTCTCCATTGGCAGGATGAATTTTTTTTACTTGGTCTATAAAATATCCGGCTGCATCTCTTGTTAATCGGCTATTGTAAACACTAGAAACCACGGCAGCAAATGCGACCAATAAATCTCTTTGTATTTTTGCTTTTCCATTGTAGAGGATTTTCCAGCCGCGGTATTCTTTTTTAATTAATTTTAATTCTTCTTCGCTGCTGTACACTCTTATATCCACATCGCCTATTTTTCCTTTATCTATTTTGATATGTCCTTCATTGTCCTTATTTCCTTTTTCTCCGAAAATAAATTTTAATATGGCTTCTGGATCTTGTTTTCGCATGATCTTTTTATTTTTGATTAATTCTTCAAAGGCTCTAGGATAGCGGCTTGGTTTTCCTTTTCGCTTCGTTATGTCCTGCCAGAATACAATGATCTTGCCATCCGGTATTTCTGGTGGTGGATAATTTTTTGGTGGTGGAATTGGATCTGCAATGATATCGCGCGGCTCTTTGTTTGGCTCTTTTATTCTTATTCGTTTTGGTATGTCCGATGGCATGCGTTCTGGCAGCTTCTGCGCTTGCTGGTACTCTCTAATCTCTTTACGCAGCCTATCCGCGCCATGATCTCGGACTGTGTGCCAGACTCCTTTAAACTCCTCTAATAATCCGGCTTGTTCTAATATTTGTCGGTTGCGCTCTCTAGTCTTTTTATTAGCCATAATTCAAAGATGATCTCACCCTCTCTTGATCCAGAAAGGATCTTAGCTGCTTTTCTTCATCTTGTGTCTTTCAATAAACGCGATGAATTCTTCGGCTGTGATTCGGTAAGTGCGATTTACTTTGATTGCTTCTACTAATCCTTCTTTGATCCAATTAATCACGGTGTCATCATTCACTGAAAAAAATTGTGCTATTTCTTCGGTTGTGATTAATCTTTCAGCTTTTGTGATTGTCTCTAGCATGTCATTTCCTCTCCCTTCGTGTTACTGTTTAATTATATCTTTTAGCCTAGAATAAAGCAATTAGACATAATAAAAAGAAGCTGCAGTTTTAACAGCTTCTTAATAGTCCTATATCAATTATTAGAAAGGATGGTGGTTGGATTATTATATCGCTTCTCTTTGCTTTTCTAGCATGCCTAAAATGGCTTGGTCTAATATCTCTTTTGTGTACTCGCTGTCCTCCATAAATACATGAGTGATCCAGCTATCATTAACTTTCTGTGATGGAAAGCCTATGAAATAATCTTCGGTCGCTTTTTTCTTGACTAAACGACACTCTTTTATTTTGAGTTTTAACTCTGGAAAAAATACATCAAAATTTCCTTTAATTGTTACATGTTGCGATGGCTTACAATTTGTTACTTCAATTGCGATCATGTTTTGTTCGCTCCTTTTGTTTGGTTTGTCTTCTTCGCAGCATTTTAGATTCAGATTGTGATACTTAGAATCCGCTCGCGCTCCTTCTCAGCTACACAATAAATTATTTTTCTTGCTGCTCTCTTTCATCTTAGACAAAAAATATTTTGAATAAACCTCCTCTTTTGTGTTAAGATAATTTAAGATTCATTTTTAGCTTAAATATTTTTCTTGACATAAATTTTTTTCGTGATCCGGTCAAAAAATTGTTGACAGATCGAGAAAAAAATTGGCGG
>Ga0207663_10001628_pt1 | contig 10579 bp, 10 predicted proteins | sample LARL53metaG_FD_184346 | JGI IMG/M metagenome (GOLD analysis project Ga0207663, IMG submission 184346) | Corn, switchgrass and miscanthus rhizosphere microbial communities from Kellogg Biological Station, Michigan, USA - LAR L5-3 metaG... | ecosystem: Host-associated > Plants > Roots >...
CGACGTCACCGGGAAGTAGCACACGATGTCCAGCTCGGGCGGCTGGTACAGGTCGAGCCGGTCCGAGGCGGCCAGCCGCGCCGACCAGTCCAGCGCCGCCCGGCGCCCGGCCGCGAGCACCTCGCCAAGCCCGCCGGGCTCACCCGACCGCGGCGGCAGCAGCCGGAAGGTAAGCCACAGCGCGGCCGCCGCCGCCCCGGCCCGCGAGCATTCCAGGCTGATCTCGCCCAGGTGCAGCTCGTCGGAAGTGAAGTAGGTATACGGCGAGTCGTGCCGGTAGAACCGGCCGACCGACGGGTCGGCGAACAGCACCGCCCCGCAGCCGTAAGGCTGCAGCCCGTGCTTGTGCGGATCCACCACGGCCGAGTCGCACGAAGCGATGGCCCGCCACGGCGCTGGGTCCAGCCCGGCCCGGTCAGAACGCCCGGCGAGCAGGGTGAAGAACCCCCCGTAGGCCGCGTCCACGTGCACCCGCACCCCGTGCCGGCGCGCCACCGGCGCGATCTCGTGCACCGGGTCGATCGCGCCGAGCCCGGTGCTGCCTGCCGTCGCCACCACGGTGCCGACCTGCCCGCCGGCCAGCAGCGCGTCCAGCGCGGCCACGTCCATCCGCCCGGCGTCGTCGGCCGGCACAACATGGCCAGGCACCCCGAGCACCCCGCACATCCGGCCGTGTGTGTAGTGCGCCTCGGAGCTGTAGGCGACGCCGAGACCGGGGCGCAGCTCGCGCGCGACGTACAGCGCTTCCAGGTTGGCGATCGTCCCGCTGCTGGTCAGGTGGCCGAGGTGCTCGCCGAACCCGAACATCGCGGCCAGCTGCGCCACGGCCTCCTTCTCCATCCGGGACGTGGCCAGGCCCCCGTCCAGCGCGTGGTTGTTAGGGTTGATCAGCATCGCGGCGACGTAGCCGGCCACCGCGGCCGGGTGCGGCGGCTTGAGCATCTGCCCCGCGTAGGACGGGTGGAAGTACGGGTAGTTCTCCCGCAGCCGCCCGGTGAACTCTTCGAAAGCCGCCGTGAACCGCTCCTCGTCGACCCGCAGCGACCAGTGCCGGTCAAACGGCCCGTAGCTGTCCTGCCAGTCCCGCACCGCGGCCAGGGCCCGGCTCAGCCAGTCCTGCAGATCCATCGCGCGGTCTAGGCCGGCGTGCGCTGGATCGGCGTAAGCAGCCGGTGCGGCACCGAGAGCACCCGGCTCACCGGGTCGGTCTTCTCGCCGGTGTATTCGCGGGGCAGCGCCATGCGCCAACTATAAGCAGTTGCAGCTTCGGTGAATGAACCTCTAGCTCGGGTCCCGTTGCGCGGTGGTAGGGGGCGCGCCGAACGCCAAGGGCCCCCCGCAGGCCGACTCCGGGCAGTACAAGCCGGCCAGCTGGTACTCCGCCAGGGAGAGGTGCGCTGCGCCTACAGCCTGCGCGAGTGCCGGATCCGGGCCCGGCGCCGATGATCACTTATGCTGGTGTGCTGACAGCCAGCAGCGACCAGACGGAGAAGTCGGAGTATGGGCTCTGGGGATGAACTCCTCGGCACGAGTCCTGGTGATCATCTCGTCCTGTTCTACCGGACCGACGAGGAACTCACCGACCGGGTGGGCCGGTACCTGCACCGGGCGCTGACCGCCGGCGGCGTGGCCATCGCGATCGCCACCCCGGCGCACCGGCTCATGCTCGAAGGATGGCTGGCCGGAGCCGGGACCGACGTCGCGACCGTCCGGGCCCGCGGCCGCTACCTCGACCGCGACGCTAGCGAGACCGTGCGCCGGTTCGAGGTGGCCGGCTGGCCCGATGCGGCCGGCTTCTGGCAGGCGATCAGCCCGCTGATCCGGCAGGCGAACCAGAGCGGCCAGCCGGTCCACGTCTTTGGCGAGATGGTCTCGGTGCTGTGGGATTCCGGCCTGGTGAACGGCGCCATCGAGGTCGAGGCGATGTGGAACGAACTGGGCGGCCATTACCCGTTCACGCTGATGTGCGCCTATCCCGCCCAGTCGGTCAGCGATGACCGTCACCGCGACGCCCTGACCGAGGTATGCCGCCTGCACGCGGCGACCGTGGGCACCCCGGTCGGCTGACTGCGCGCGATGAGCGACAGCGAGCAGCCCCAAGAGCCCGTGCGCGGGCCGATGGACGCCAGCCGCACCCCGCGCTTCGCCGGCCCGCCCACGTTCGCCCTGCTGCCCCGGCGGGATGAGGTAACGCGTTGCGACGTGGCGGTGGTCGGCGTTCCGTTCGACAGCGGCACGTCGTACCGGCCCGGGGCCCGGTTCGGCCCGGCCGCGGTCCGCCAGGGTTCGCGGCTGCTGCGCCCCTGGCATCCCGGCCTTGGCGTCGGGCCGCTGGTCGCCCAGCAGGTCGCCGACGCCGGTGACATCGCCTGCAACCCGTTCGACATCAACGAGTCCGTCGACCAGATCCAGGCCGGCGCGACGGAGTTGCTGGACGGGGCCGGGCACCTGCTGGCCATCGGCGGCGACCACACGATCGCCTTCCCCCTGCTCCGGGTGGTCAGGCAGCGGTTCGGGCCGGTCGCCCTGGTTCACTTCGATGCCCACCTCGACACCTGGCAGACGTATTTCGGTGCCCCGGTGACGCACGGCACGCCGTTCCGGCGGGCCGCCGAGGAAGGGCTGTTCCTGGACTCCCACAGCATGCACATCGGCATCCGCGGGCCGGTCTACGCCGCGAGCGATCTGGAGGAGGACGCCGAGCTGGGGTTCCGGACGGTCACCGCGATGGAGATCGAGCGGATCGGCGTCGAGGGCACGCTGAGCCGGATCCGCGAGCGGGTGGGCGACGCGCCGCTGTACATCTCGATCGATATCGACGTGCTCGACCCGGCCCACGCGCCGGGTACCGGAACGCCCGAGGCAGGCGGCTTGACGTCCAGGGAACTGCTCGGCATCCTGCGCGGGCTGGCGGGTGCGCCGCTGGTCGGGGCCGATGTGGTGGAGGTCTCGCCTGCCTACGACCACGCCGAGATAACCGCGGTGGCCGCCGCGCACGTCAGCTACGAGCTGCTCGCCCTCATGCTGCTGGCCGGGAAAGGTTAGCGCATCCGGTCCGATTCGGGGTCAGCGCATCCGGCCCAGGGTCAGGGCTCCCAGACGGCGTGGTCGTGCGCGAACACGACCCGGGCCGGATCCAGCCGCTGCAGCCGTTCGATCCAGTCCGGGACGGACGGCAGGCCGCGGGAGTGTCCGTCGCCGCGAGCGCGCCAGGCGAGCACGTCGGCGCCGTAGCCGGTGGCGGTGTCGTGGCTCTGCCCGGCGATCACGACCGTGCCGTCCGGGCGGCGTACGATGACCGACTGGTGACCGGCGGTGTGTCCCGGCGTGGGCAGCACGGTGACGCCGGGCAGCACCTCGGCCTCCCCGTCGAGAACCTCGTACCGCAGCCCCGCGGCGTCTACCAGTTCGGGCAGCGTGTAGTCCCCGGCCGTGCGGGCCGTCTCCAGCTCGGTCCGCTGGGTGAAGATGGGCCGCCCGGCCAGCTCGGGATTCCCGCCGCAGTGGTCGAAGTGCAGGTGGCAGTTGGCGACCAGCCTGACATCCTCGTCCCGCGCGCCGGCGGCGGCCAGGGCCACGGGCAGCGGCCGGCGCCTGGGCTGATAGCGGGCATCCACCTCGGGGTGCCGCCCCATCCCGGTGTCGAGCAGCAGCAGGCCGCCGGGATGGTCGATGAGGTAGCCCAGGCAGGGCTCGACCCGGGAGCTTCCGGTGCCGGTCTCCTCGGCCGGCCGTACGAAGTAACCCAGGTCGACCCGTCGCACGCCGATGTCATGCACGGGCACTAGTCTGGCTCAGCGTGCCGGACACGATCAGCAGCCGGGCACTGAACCGGGCCCCCTCGCCCGGCAGCTGTTGCTGCGCCGCGCGGATCTGCCGGCCATTGACGCGATCGAGCACCTGGTCGGCATGCAGGCGCAGGCGCCCCTGGCACTGTACGTCGGGCTGTGGAGCAGGCTCGGCTCGTTCCGGCACACCGAACTCGCAGGCCTGATCGCCGGCCGCCAGGCCGTGCGTATCCGCCTGATGCGTACGACCGTGCACCTGGTCAGCGCGCGGGACGCGGTCATGCTCGCACCGCTGCTGCGCGGGGTGCACGAACGCGCGTTCGCGACCGGCAGCCCGTTCGGGCCCAGGCTGGCCGGCCTCGACCTGGCCGAGCTGGTCGCCGAAGGACTGCGGCTGCTGGGCGAGCAGCCGCGCAGCCGGGCCGAGCTGGGCCGGGAGCTCGCCGCCCGCTGGCCCCGGCATGACCCCGTCGATCTGGCCTACGCGGTCAGCTACCTGGTTCCGCTGGTCCAGGTCCCGCCGCGAGGCATCTGGGGGCAGCCGCAGGGGGGCGCGCGGTGGGCGCCCGCCGAGGTGTGGCTGGATCGGCCCCTCGACCCGCGCCCGCGGATCGAGGAGATGATCCGGCGCTATCTTGCCGCCTTCGGCCCGGCCACCGTTCAGGACATCCAGGCCTGGTCCGGCCTGACCCGGCTGCGCGAGATCACTACCGTGATGGCTCCCAGGCTGCGGCCGGCCCGTGACGAGAGCGGAGCCGAACTTCTCGACCTGCCCGAGGCCCCGAGGCCGGACCCCGACACGCCCGCCCCGGTGCGGTTCCTGCCCGAGTACGACAACCTGCTGCTGTCGTATGCCGACCGCGGCCGCGTCATCCCCGGCCGCCGGCCGGTGCCGCTGCCGCCCGGGAACGGCGGCCGGACCGGCAACATCCTCGTCGGCGGTCGGTGGAACGGGACCTGGACGATCAGCCGCAGCCCTGACACAGCCGTCCTGCGTGTCGAGCCGCACGACCCCATCACCGGCCGGGACGCCGAGGCGGTCGAGGCCGAGGGCAGCCGCCTGCTCAGCTTCGCCGCCGCCGGGGCCACGGCCACCGCCTGCGAGGTCAGGCGGTAGCCGGCTCGCGGCCCAGGTAGCCGACCAGGCGGTCGCTGGCGCTGGCCAGGTGCGGCACCGGGACCGGCGCCGCGAACAGGGCCGGGCGGTCGGCGCAGGTGATCAGCAGCGGCGTGATCTCCAGCATCTGTTCGGCCAGCCGCTCCGGGATCGGCTGGGTCCGCCCGCAGGCACGGGCCACGTCCCAGCCGTGCACGGCCACGTCCACCGCGCCCGCACTGGTCACGATGGTCTGAGGCACCGGGAGACCGCCCACCCAGACCAGCCCCTCGCTGGCCTCGGCCAGCGCGCCGAGCAGCCGACCGGCGTGACCGCGCAGCCTGCCGACCAGCGAGATGGCCGAATCGGCGGGACCGTACGCCGGCTCGGCTTCGCCGCAGGCCTCGGTACCTACCCAGGCCAACTCCAGGGCCTCTTGCAGCGCGATCAGCGAGTCGTCCATGTGCATGAGCAGCCCGCGCAGGTCCCATTCCGGGCACGGCGTCGGGCGGGCCAGATCAGCCGAGGTGACAGCGTGCAGCTGGCCCAGGGCGTAGTAGAGCGAGCGCTCCAGCAACGCGACCCCGCCGGACAGCGCGGCCGGCGGGCGCGCCCCGGTCATGAGGCGGCCGGCAGGGCGTCAGGCAGGCCGAACTTCGCGAACAGCGACGTGTCGAAGAACGCCACCACGTGGTCGACGGCCAGCCCCCTCAGGTGCACGACATGCAGCTGGAACGCCCGGTGCACGCCGTCGTCGCCGCGCATGTACAGGCCAAAGGCCGGCTGCCCGTTGGCCTCGGCGGGGAGCAGCACCATGTCCCCGGGCCCGCTAGCCGGGCAGTGCGTATGGTTCAGCAGCGCGATGTGCTCGGGCGTCTGGTACCAGCCGGTGAACGGCGGCATCTCCCAGACCGCGTCGGCGCTGAACAGCGTGACCAGCGCGGCGGTGTCATAGTTCTGAAAGGCGGCGACGTAGCGATCGAGCAGCTCCCGCTGCTCGGCGCGCACCGGCTCGGTGACCTCGTCCTCGGCCGGCGCCAGCTCGCTGATCTGCGCCCGGGCGCGCTGCAGCATGCTGTTGACCGCGATCGTCGTGACGCCGAGCAGCTCGGCGACCTCCGCGGCCCGCCAGCTCAGCACGTCCCGCATGATCAGCACGGTCCGCTGCCGCGGCGGCAGGTGCTGCAAGGCGGTGATCAGCGCCAGCCGGATGCTCTCCCGGGAGGTGACGATGGCCGCGGGGTCGTCCGGCGTGGCGCCCACCATCGTGTCCGGGATCGGTTCCAGCCAGGGGACCTCCGGCGACTGGGCCAGCTCGCCCGCCGGATCGCTGCTCGGCGAGCCGAGCCCGCTGGGCAGCGGCCGGCGGCCCCGGCCCTCCAGTGCGGTCAGGCAGGCATTCGTGGCGATCCGGTAGAGCCAGGTCCGCAGCGAAGACCGGCCCTCGAACCGGTCATACGATCGCCAGGCCCGCAGGTAGGTCTCCTGAACCAGATCCTCGGCGTCGTGCACCGAGCCCAGCATCCGGTAGCAGTAGGCGAGCAATTCGCGTCGGAACGGCTCCGCCAGGGTCTGGAAGTCTTCCTCGACCGCGCTCTCGGTCATGTCCGGCTCCTTCCCCTCTCTGTCATTGATGGAGACTACGCGGCGGCCCGGAAATCATCGGTGCCGAGCGGTGAGATTTCGCGAACCGATGTCGAGAGATGAGTTTTCGCTCCGTACTCAGTCCAGAAGCTGTGAAGGTTGCCGCCCTGGAGAGGAAACGCCATGAGTGATCGTTCTCGCTGGATAGCCCTGCTGGTGCTGTGCACCGGAATGCTCATGATCGTGCTGGACATGACCATCGTGAACGTGGCGCTACCATCCATCCAGAGCGAGCTGGGCTTCTCTCAGTCGAGCCTGGCCTGGGTGGTGAACGCGTACCTGATCGCCTTCGCCGGCCTGCTGCTGCTGGCTGGGCGGCTGGGCGACCTGGCCGGCCGCAGGAACGTCTTCCTGGCCGGCCTGGGTGTCTTCTCCGCCGCGTCCCTGCTGTGCGGGCTCGCCGCGAACCAGGAGATGCTGGTCGCCGCGCGGTTCGGCCAGGGGGTAGGCGGCGCGCTGACCTCGTCGGTCATCCTCGGCATGATCGTGACCATGTTCCGCGAGCCGGCCGAGCAGGCCAAGGCGATCGGCGTATTCGCGTTCGTCGCGTCCGCCGGCGCCGCGGTCGGCCTGCTGGCGGGCGGCATCCTCACCCAGATCCTCAACTGGCACTGGATCTTCTTCGTCAACCTGCCGATCGGCGCGGTCACGGCCGTCATGGCCCGGCGGCTGATCGAGCCGGACCGGGGCGCCGGCCTGCGCGCCGGGGCCGACGTGCCCGGCGCCCTGCTGATCACCGGCGCGATGATGCTGGGCGTGTTCACGATCGTCGATCCCGCCGCCCAGCAGGGCTGGCTGGCCGCCAAGACCCTCATCCTGGCGGCCGGCTCGCTGGCATTGCTCGGCGCTTTCGTGATCAGGCAGCTCACCGCGCGCAGTCCGCTCATGCCGCTGCGGATCTTCCGCTCGCGCAACGTGACCGGCGCGAACCTGGTCCAGATCCTCAGCGTCGCGGGCATGTTCGGGATGTTCTTCCTCGGCTCGCTCTACCTGCGCCGGATCCTCGGCTACGACCCGCTGCAGATCGGCCTGGCCTTCCTGCCGGTCGCCGTCGTGATGGCCGTGCTGTCGGTGCGCTACACCGACCGGCTGGTCATGCGCTTTGGCGCCCGCACGATGCTTTTCCCCGGGCTCGCGCTGATCGCCGCTGCGCTTGCGCTGTTCGCCCTGGCTCCCGTGGGTGGCGCGTACACCAGCCACATCCTCCCGGTAACGCTGCTGATGGGCGCCGGGGCCGGCCTCTGCTTCCCGGCCCTGATGACGCTGGCCATGTCCGGCGCCTCGCCGCAGGAGGCCGGCCTGGCCTCGGGCCTGGTGAACACGACCGGGCAGGTCGGCGGCGCAGTGGGGCTGGCCGTGCTGGCGACCGTCTCCGCGTCCCGGACCAGCGCGGTGATCGGCAGCGGAAGACCTGCCGCCGCGGCCCTGACCGACGGCTACCACCTGGCCTTCTGGATCGCCTTCGGCCTGGTGATCGCGGCCATCGTCGTCGCCGCCACGGTGCTCAGGCCCGGGTCCGAGCCCGCGGCGGTCCCCGAGCCGGTCCGCGAGCTGACCATGGCGAGCAGTCCGAACGGGCAGTAGCCGGACCCGGCACGCGAGAGCAGAGCCAGCCGAACCGTCAGAACCAGCGCCGGTATAGTGCCTGCCGTTAGCCAGAGCGCACGTCATCCGGGGCACCACGTGCCGCAAGTCCGACAGGAACAGCCATGCTCGACGCGGTGGGCCTGTCCGCCGAGCAACAGGCGGTCTGCCTGGCGCTGCTGGAGACCTCGCCGGCCACAGCGGCGCAGCTGCGCGACCGCGTGCCCGGAGCCCGGATCCGCCCGGCGATCGCCGCGCTGGAGGCGACCGGGCTGATCTCGCGGCTGACCGGTCAGCCGGCCCGCTACCAGCCCGCGCCGCCCGACACGGCCCTCGAGGTGCTGGTGCGCGCCCGCGAGCAGCAGCTGCAGCAGGTCCGGGTCGAGACGGCCCGGCTCGCCCAGCGGTTCCGGGCCGGCCGGAACTCGCCCAGCCCCGAGGAGATCGTCGAGGTCGTCACCACCCGGGACGCCACGCTGCAGCGCTGGGAGCAGCTGCAGCGCAGCGCGCGCCGCGAGGTGCGATCGTTCGACCGCCCGCCGTACGCGACCAACGTGCTGGTCAACGACGCCGAGCGGGACCGGCTCGACGCCGGGATCTCTTACCGCGCCGTATACGCCAGGGAAGGACTGGAGCTGCCGGGACGGCTGGAGGCCATGCAGCGGCTGGTTGCCGCCGGCGAGCAGGCCCGGGTGACCGCCGACCTGCCGGTGAAGATGTTCCTCGCCGACGACGCGATGGGCCTGATCCCGCTGGAGCGCCCGGACCGGGCCGACAGCGCCGACAGTGCGCTGGTGATCCACTCGTCGTCGCTGCTGGATACGCTCAGCGCGCTCTTCGAAGCGATCTGGGCGACCGCGGTGCCGATACGGTTCCGCGACGAAGAGGCGGAAGCCGCCGACGATAACGACGACCAGCGGCGGATGCCGCTCGGCCTGCTCGCCGTGGGGCTCACCGACGAAGCGATCGGGCGCCAGCTCGGCTGGCACCCGCGCACGGTACAGCGGCACGTCCGGCGGCTGATGACCGAGCTAGGTGCCCAGACCCGGTTCCAGGCCGGGCTGCAAGCTGCCAAGCGCGGCTGGCTGTAAAGACCCCGGCTGCCGGACGGTTATCTTTCAGGCCGCCAGGCGCGGCTGGCTGTAAAGGCCCGGCTGAGCCGGGGATAATCATGGGGTGAGCAGGGGCGATTCCGGTCAGGTCCGGGAGGCGGTGCGCGGGGTTCCCGCGCCCGCCCTGCGGCCGTTCGTCGCCTGGTACTCCGGCTACCGCGAGTCCGGGCTGCCGCCGGGGCGCCACCGCGGGCTGCCGTCGCCGTACCTCACGCTGATCATCACCCTGGACGATCCTCTGCAGCTGGCGGTGCACCCGGACCCGCTGCATCCGCCCAGCCGCTACACGGCGTTGCTCGGCGGCCTGCACACCACGCCCGCGATCATCAGCCACCCGGGCCGCCAGTCGGGTATCCAGCTCAGCCTCAAGCCGCTCGGCGCGCGCATCCTGCTCGGCCTGCCCGCGGGCGAGCTGGCCGGGCTGGATACCGACGCCGACCGCGTGCTCGGCCCGGCGGCCTTCGAGCTGCACGAACGGGTCCGCGCCGCGCCGGCCTGGCCGCAGCGGTTCGCGGTGCTCGATGAGGTGCTGCTGCGGCAGCTGAGGGACAACCAGGCGGTCAGCCCGGAGGTCTCACAGGCCTGGCAGGCGCTGCTGGCCAGCGGCGGCACCGCGGCCGTGCCCGAGCTCGCCCGCGAGGCCGGCTGGAGCAGCCGGCGTCTCGGCACCAGGTTCCGGGCCGAGATCGGCCTGGGGCCGAAACAGGCCGCCAGGGTGGTGCGCTTCGACCGTGCGCGGCGGCTGCTCCAGCGCCGGGTCGCGGCCGCGGGCCAGCCAGAACTGGCCGCGCTCGCCGCCGCGTGCGGGTACTACGACCAGGCACATCTCGCCCGCGAGTTCCGCGCGCTGGCCGGCTGCCCGCCGAGCCGATGGCTGGCCGAAGAGTTCCGAAACGTCCAAGCCGCGCCGGCCTGAGGCCGGCCAGACTGCGGAGCATGAACGACAACACTCCACCGCCGCAGGTGTGGCCCACCCTCCGGGCCCGTGACGCGCGGGCCCTGATCCGGTTTCTCGTCGACGCGTTCGGCTTCGAGGAGACCGCCGTCTATGGCGAGGGCGACATCGTCCGTCACGCCCAGCTCTCCTGGCCTCCGGGCGGCGGCGTCATGCTCGGCTCCGCGGACCGGCCGGGTGCCGCGGATCAGTGGCCGCTGCAGCCTGGCAGCTTCGGCGCCTACGTCGTCACCGACGATCCCGACGGGCTGTTCACCCGGGCCACGGCGGCGGGCGCCGAGGTGCTGAGCGGGCTGCACGAGACCGACTATGGCTCGCGCGACTTCGCCGTCCGCGACCCGGAGGGCAACCGCTGGTCGTTCGGCACCTACCGAGGCGAGCCACCGAAGAGCTGAGCCCG
>Ga0207663_10001629_pt1 | contig 10575 bp, 10 predicted proteins | sample LARL53metaG_FD_184346 | JGI IMG/M metagenome (GOLD analysis project Ga0207663, IMG submission 184346) | Corn, switchgrass and miscanthus rhizosphere microbial communities from Kellogg Biological Station, Michigan, USA - LAR L5-3 metaG... | ecosystem: Host-associated > Plants > Roots >...
CCGTTCCTGTTGCCAGGAACGCGGTGCGCTCTTACCGCACCATTTCAACCTTGCCGCGGCTTTAGGCCGGTAGGCGGTGTCATTTCTGTGGCGCTATCCCTGGGGTTTCCCCCGCCGGACGTTATCCGGCACCGTGTCTCCGTGGAGCCCGGACTTTCCTCGACATCGTGCTTTCGCAAGACGCCGCAGCCATCCAGCCATCTGACGCGCACATAGTATAGTGAGCCGGTGAGCCAAATCAAAATCCGTCCCGCCCGCGCGCAGGAAGCCGATGCGCTGAGCGCGCTGTGTTACCGCTCCAAAGCCCATTGGGGCTATGGCGAGGAGTTCATGACGCGCTCGCGCGCCTCGTTGACGCTCTCGCCCGAATTTATCGCCACTGGTCGCGTGTTCGTGGCCGAACCGGAAGGCTGCGCGCCTCTGGGCGTCGCCTCGGTCGCGCCACTCAAAGACAAAGGCGACTACGATCTCGTACATCTCTTCGTCGAGCCGTCGGCAATGATCAAGGGCGTCGGACGGCTCCTGTTCGAGGCTGCGGCGAACAAAGCCAGAGCGGACGGCGCGCGACGTCTCGTCATCCAGTCCGACCCGCATGCGGTCGGGTTCTATCGCAGGCTGGGTGCGACGGATGCCGGTGAGGCGCCGTCGGACTCCGTTCCGGGCCGCATGCTGCCCATGTTGCACTTCGAACTCTAGGCTTTACGCGAGCACGCGATCGACGACGGCCAGGGCGTGCAACGCCGTGGTGTCGAATTGCGGCACCGACGAGTCCTCGCTCTTCAACAGCAGCGGCAATTCGGTGCAGCCCAGGATGATGCCTTGCGCGCCCTGCTCGATCAGCGCCGCCATGACGCGGCGAAAATGGGCGCGCGCGGAATCCAGAAATTTTCCCCGGGTGAATTCTTCGAAGATGATGCGATTGGCTTCGTCCGCGTCGGCGCCCGACGGCGTGATGACGGAGAGCGCGAATTGTTCGGCAAGACGCCCCTTGAGGACGGCGTCATTGTCCATCGTCTGCCGCGTTCCGATCAGACCGACACGCTTGAAACCGGCGCGCCTGATCGCCGCGCCGAGCGGATCGGCGATGTGGAGCAGCGGAATCCGAACCGCACGCTCGATTGCGCGCGTCGCGGCGTGGCCGGTGTTGCAGGCGAGGAAGAGAAAGTCGGCGCCGCCTTGCTCAAGGCCGGCCGCGGCTTGCGCGATCCGGTGATTGGCTTCGTCGAAATCGCCGGATTGCCACAGCGCCGTGATCTCCGCGAAGTCGAACGAGTGCACGAGCAGGCGCGCCGAATGCACGCCGCCGAGCCGCTTTTGCACCTCGCGGTTGATCTGCTGATAGTAGACGGTCGAAGACTCCCAGCTCATGCCGCCGATCATGCCGATGGTTTTCATACGCCAAGGCTAGCAGCCAATGCCCGGCGCAGAACCATCACGAATGCATGACGGGCCTGCGACAGTGGCTAGGCGAGCAGACCAGCGAGCGCGGCATCGCATTCGCCGTCCCAGCGACCGTTCACGGCCGAGGGACGGAAATGGCGCTGGAAGGCAGTGATCACCGACTCGAGTGAAACGTCCGTATACGGAGGAAGCCCGTAACCGTAGCGCGCGAGGCGTCCGGCGACGTCGGTACTATCCGCCCCCGCCCGAAGCGCCTGCTTCGCTTCGGCCTCCCCTCGAGGGGGAGGCACTGGATTTGGCCACGCACCGATGCCGGATTCGGCGAGATGCTGCCAGGGAAAGAGTTCGCCCGGATCTGTTTTGCGTGCGGGTGCCACATCGGAATGGCCAAGCACGCGGTTGGGCGGAATCGGATGCCGGCTGAGGATACCGCGCGCCAGGTCGATCAGCGCCGCGATCTGGGCTTGCGCAAACGGCACATAGCCGAATTCATGGCCCGGATTGACGAGTTCGATACCGACGGAGCACGCGTTGACGTTCGTCTGTCCCGCCCAATAGGAAACGCCGGCATGCCAGGCGCGCCGCTCCTCCGGCACATGAAAGAACACCCTGCCGTCGGTACCGACCGTGTAATGCGCCGAAACTTTCGCGCCCGGATCGCAGAGCCGCGCCAGCGCCTCGTCTGCCGTCTTCATGCCGGTATAATGCAGGACGAGCATGTCGATCGCCGCGCCCGTCGGGCGCTGGTCCTGATTGGGACTGCGGCAGTCGACCAGGCGCATCACACGAAGATCTTGTAGCTGACCGTCTCGCCGTTCGCTCGCTTCAAGGAAAATTCCGCGCCGGCTTCGTGCTCTTGCAGCAACGCCTCGAAGACGCGCACCGCATTGCGGATGACTTCCGCATAGGAAGCGGCTTCGGTCTTATCCTTGAGCCGCTGCAGGCGTTCCATCGCCTGGGGCGGCATTTCGAGTTGCACGCGCGTCGTGGTGCGTTCGCCGCCGTTCTCGACCGCGTCTGCGGCGGCGCGCATAGCTTCCGCCGCGATGCCCCGACCGTAACGATGTCTGTGATGTCTGTGCATATGACTGTTCCTCAAACTACCGCTTCGCCCGATCGCGACGGCGCAATGATGTCGCCGGATTCAGTCGCGAACGGACCGTGGCCGCGGTAATAGTCGGTGATGAGCGCGAGCAGCGCCACGACGCCCACAACGGCGAAAACGTTCGAGAACGCGAAGCTCACCAGCGCGATCAGGGCGATGATGCCGAGAGCGGCCCACAGGACCCATTGGCGCCATTCGTCATGGCGGCTTGGGCGCCTGTCTGCGCCGAAAAGGCCGGCGGTATTCGCTTGAATGTTGCGCCGGATGTTTTCTTGGATGTGCTCGTTCAGTTCGCGCTGAAAAGTACGTCGTCTTTCGCGCATTTCCTTGCGCCACTGCCGGCGTTGCTCGCGCCATTTGCGATAAGCTTCGCGGCGCGCGGCGCAGCGCGCTTCGTCCTGGTCGTGGGGGCGGCGGTCGCCGTCAGGCGCCTCGGCCGGTTTGCTGTCGTCGGCCGGGAATTCCTCGCCGATTCCGACTGCGATTTTCGTCATGAAATCTTCTCCTTGGTCTCAGGCCCTATGATTGACCCTTATCCTTATAATCATCATGAAATCATCATTAGTCAAGACGCCTCATCAATTTATCATCATTTACGACAACTTATTGATATGTATTCGTTTTATCGCCTTCCGCTAGCGACCAACCAACCGGTCCTCGACCGCCAAATGAACTACGGGCGCCTCATTTCGGACGCGAATCGCCGTTCAACTCGCAGGCGGGTTGGGAAAATCGGGGCGATGGCTGTCTTCTACCTCAGCGTTCGTGTCGGCGACGAATTGATCCGCGATGAGCGGGCTTATGACTTTCCCACGGCGCAGGATGCGCGCGATGTCGCCATCCATGCGGTTCATGAATTGATCGCCGCCAACCCCGACGACGTCGAAATCGACCGGCGCGAAATCGAAATCGCCGATGCCACCGGCCACGCGATCACCGTGGTCAGCCTTAGAGAAGTCGCACCCTGGCGGGGATGAGGCATCCGGTCACCGCCGCCATTCACGCTCGCGCGCGATTTTGTCGAAGGCGGAGTTGATGGCTGCGAGCTTGTCGGTGGCGAGGCGGATGAATTCCTCCGGCACGCCGCGCGCGATCAGCTTGTCGGGATGGTTCTCGCGCACCAGCATGCGATAGGTGGCGCGCACCTCCGCCTCGTCGGCATCGTGCGCCACACCGAGCACGACGTAAGGATCGCCCTTGTCCGGGCCGATATGGGCGGCACGGATGCGGCGGTAGGCGTTCGGCGTGAAGCCGAAAATGTCGGCGACTTTTTCGAGAAACGCGGACTCGCCGGGATGAAAGACGCCGTCGGCCTTCGCGATCTCGAACAACCCGTCGAGAATATCCTCGAGCAGGGCAGGATTTCCGGCGAGCAACTTGGCGATCTGGCCGGCATATGCCTCGAAGCCGGCCGTATCCTGCTGCGCCAGGCGGAAGATGCGGTCGACGCTCGCCTGCTCGCTGGGCATGACCCGGAAGAGACGATGAAAAGTCTCGATCTCGTCCTCCGTCACCGTGCCGTCGGCCTTCGCCATTTTCGCGGCCAACGCGATCATTGCGATGGTGAAGACGATGCCCGGCGCCTCGCCGGGCTCGAGCGACGGGACTTCGCGGTCGATGAGGAAATGGCCAGCCAGCGCGCCGATCAGCGCGCCGATCGGTCCGCCGCCCAGCATGAAGCCCGCCGCCGCACCGCCCAATTTTCCCAAGATGGACATGGAGGAAAGCAATAGGGGAAAGTGGATGGAAATGCGACGGAGAAAGTGCGGGCAACTTCGTGACGGACGACCGTTGGAATTTCTATATCGATCGCGGTGGCACGTTCACCGATGTGGTGGCGCAGGCGCCGGATGGCGCGCTTTCCACACTGAAACTCCTGTCGGAAAGTTCACGTTATGACGATGCATCGCTCGAAGGCATTCGTCGCGCGCTCGGCATCGCAGGCACATCTGCCATACCCGCGCAGCGCATCGGCGAAGTGCGCATGGGTACGACGGTTGCGACAAACGCATTGCTGACCCGCGGCGGCGAGCGCGTCGTGCTCGTGACCACGAAGGGTTTCAAGGACCAGCTGCGCATCGGCTACCAGAACCGGCCGAAACTCTTCGCGCTCAGGATTGATCTGCCCGACATGCTTTATGAGCGCGTGATCGAAGCGGACGAGCGCATGACGGCCGAGGGCGAGGTGCTGCGCCCGCTCGATGAAGCCGCGCTGCAAAAGTCGCTCGCCGAGGCAAGGCGCAACGGCATCACGACCTGCGCCATCGTCTTTCTGCACGGCTATCGCTTCAACGCCCATGAGGCACGCGCAGCCGCGCTCGCGCGCGAGGTCGGCTTCACGCAAGTCTCCACCAGTCACGCGTGCGTGCCGCTGATCAAGTTCGTCTCGCGCGGCGAGACCACAGTCGTCGACGCCTACCTCTCGCCGGTTCTGACGCGCTACACCGAGCGCATCGCCGGCGCGCTTGGCGGCTCGCGAGTCTTCTTCATGACGTCGAATGGCGGCCTCGCCGCGTCCCAGTTTTTCCACGGCAAGGACGCGATTGTTTCCGGTCCGGCGGGCGGCGTGGTGGGCATGGCCGAGACGGGGCGCGCGGCGGGTTTCGCGCATGTCATCGGCTTCGACATGGGCGGCACCTCCACCGACGTGGCGCGCTTCGACGGCATCTATGAACGCGTCTACGAGACGGAAGTCGGCGGCGTCAGGCTGCGCACGCCGATGCTCGCGATCCACACCGTGGCGGCGGGCGGCGGCTCGATCCTGCACTATGACGGCGCGCGCTTTCGCGTTGGACCGGACTCGGCCGGCGCCAATCCCGGACCCCTCAGCTACGCGCAAGGCGGCCCGCTCACAGTCACCGATGCGAACGTGATGGTCGGCAAATTGCAGGCCGCACATTTTCCAAAATTGTTCGGCGCGCACGGCGACGGACCACTCGACGAAGCCTCGGTGCGCGCAGCGTTCGCGGAATTGGCGCGCCGCATCGGAAAACCCGCCGAAGAAGTGGCGGACGGCTTCATCCGCATCGCGGTCGAGAACATGGCTAATGCGATCCGCAAGATATCCGTCGCCAAGGGTTATGACGCACGCAGCTATGTGCTCAACTGCTTCGGCGGCGCGGGCGGACAGCATGCCTGCCTCGTCGCCGACGCGCTCGGTATGCGCACGGTGCTCATCCATCCTTTGTCAGGACTGCTGTCGGCCTATGGCATGAAGCTCGCCCAACTGCGCGCGGTGCGGCAAAGCTATATCGGCACACCGCTTGCCTCCGCTCAGCCAGCTCTCGCGCGCGCGGCCGAAGAACTTCGCCGGCAAGCGGAAGCCGAATTGCGCGCGCAGGGCGTAGCACACATCGAGGCGCTGGCACGCGTGCATATCCGCTATGACGGCAGCGACACGTCCCTGCCCATTGCGCTGTCATCGCTCGAAGAAATGTCGAGCGCGTTTACCGCCGATCATGCGCGGCAGTTCGGCTTCGGTTTCGAAGGGCGCACGCTGATTGCGGAATCGATCGAGGTGGAAGCGTTCTCTGCACCTTCTCCGCCGCAATCGGGTGAAAAGGTGTCCTCCGCCTCTGACGGCGACGCGCCGCGTGAACTCGAGGAGAAAACCAGATTTTTCTCCCACGGCACCTGGCACGACGCGTCTGTGCTGCACTCCGCAATCGGCGGCGTCGACGGACCGGCGCTCATCATCGAGCCGCATCAGACCATCGTCGTCGAGCCGGGCTGGCATGCGCAGACGACGGCGCATGGCATCGTGCTGACGCGCGTCGCCGAACATTCCGCCGCGGCGGCAAGTGAAGTCGTCGATCCCGTGCTTCTCGAAGTGTTCGCCAATCTCTTCATGGCGGTTGCCGAGGAAATGGGCGTCGTGTTGCAGAACACCGCCACCAGCGTGAACATCAAGGAGCGTCTGGATTTTTCCTGCGCCGTGTTCGATGCCAAAGGCGGGCTTGTCGCCAACGCGCCGCACATGCCGGTGCATCTGGGCTCGATGGGCGATTGCGTGACCGCGATCATGAAAAAGCATCCCGACATGCGAGACGGCGATGCCTTCATCACCAACGCGCCCTATGACGGCGGCACCCACCTGCCGGACATCACCGTCGTCATGCCGGTTTTTGTCGACGGCCAGCTTTCCTTCTACGTCGCTTCGCGCGGGCACCATGCCGACATCGGCGGCATAACGCCTGGCTCCATGCCGCCCTTCTCGAAGGACATCGCCGAGGAAGGCGCCTTGTTCGATGGCATGCGCATGGTCAGCGACGGCCGCTTCGACGCAGATGCGGTGCAAGCAGTCTTGCTGAAGGGCAAATATCCGGCGCGCAATCCCGAACAGAACATCGCCGACTTGAAAGCGCAGACGGCGGCATGCGCCAAAGGCGCGGAAGGTCTGCGACACGCCTGCAAGCTCTACGGTCTTGGGGTCGTCAACGCCTATATGGGCCACGTGCAGGACAATGCGGAAGAATCGGTGCGTCGGGTGATCGGAAAGCTCGAGGACGGCGCGTTTGAAATGCCAATGGATGGCGGGCTGATGATCCGCGTTCAGGTCAAGGTGGATCCTGCCGCGCGCGCGGCGCGCATCGATTTCACCGGCACCAGCGCGCAGGCCGCCAACAATTTCAACGCGCCGGGTTCGGTGACGAAGGCGGCAGTGCTCTACGTCTTTCGCTGCCTCGTCGACAGCGACATTCCGATGAATGCCGGGTGTCTCAAGCCGCTCGAGATCATCGTGCCGGACCACTCGCTTCTGAAACCGCGCCCACCAGGTGCGGTCGCTGCGGGCAATGTCGAAACCAGTCAGGCCATCGTCGATGCGCTCTTCGGCGCACTCGGCGTGATGGCGGCGGCGCAGGGCACGATGAACAACCTCACCTTCGGCAATGCGCGGCATCAATATTACGAGACGATCTGCGGCGGCGCCGGTGCCGGGCGCGATTTCGACGGACAATCGGCGGTGCACACGCACATGACGAATTCGCGCCTCACCGATCCCGAAGTGTTGGAGCAGCGCTATCCCGTGCTGGTGGAAAAGTTCGAAATCCGGCGCGGCTCGGGTGGTCGCGGCGCACACAAGGGTGGCGACGGCACGACACGGCGCCTGCGTTTCCGCGAAGCGATGTCGGCGGCGATCCTTTCGACCCGGCGCGAGACCGAGCCTTTCGGGCTGGCCGGCGGGAAGCCCGGTGAAAAGGGCCGCAACACCCTCATCCGAAAAGATGGAACTTCGGTTACGCTGCGCGGTTGCGACGAGGTCAATGTCGCGCCCGGCGATGCCATCGAGATTGCAACGCCGGGCGGCGGCGGATTTGGATAGGAACTTTCATGACAACCGTTCTCATCACCGGCGCCAATCGCGGCATCGGACTCGAATTTGCCAGGCAATATGCGGCCGAAGGCGCCCATGTGATCGCCTGTTGCCGCGCGCCGGACAAGGCCGAGGCGCTCAACGCGCTCGCCAAGGCGGCCGGAATAGAGGTCATGGCGCTCGACGTGACGTCGCCAAAATCGGTCGCAGCCTTGAAAACCGCGCTGGCCGGCCGGCCGATCGATATCGTGATCAACAATGCCGGGGTCGGCGGGCCACGCAATGAACCGAAAGGAACAATCGATTTTGACGCCTGGGTCGAGACCCTCAAGACCAATTCCGTGGCGCCGATGCTGGTGTCGCTGGCGCTGCACGACAATCTAAAGGCCGGAAAGCTCAAGAAACTCATCACCATCACCAGCATGATGGGCTCGATCGCCAACCATGGCGGCGGCGCCTACGCCTATCGCGCCTCCAAGGCGGCAGTGAACAGCGTCATGCACGGCCTCTCCAAGGATTGGGCGAAGGACGGCATTGCGGTCGGCATCTACCATCCGGGCTGGGTCAAGACCGATATGGGCGGCGCCAGCGCCCCGGTGACGCCCGAGGAGAGCGTAAAGGGCCTGCGCGCGCAGATCGCGCGACTGAGCGCCAGCAACAGCGGCGCTTACCTCGACTACACCGGGAAGGAAATTGCATGGTGACCGGCATTTCCGGCCTGTGGATAGAATCGCCGGAAATCGCATGACGTTCTGTCACAAAAAAATTGCACCGAATCGCTGAACAATATCCATGGCGCGCGCGTTTGGTCTGCTTGACGGCTTCGCGAACGTGCGCGAGCCTTGTTGAGACTCCAGGACAGGAGGTGCGCATGGTCCGCGAGCTGCATATCCTGACGGCCGGATTGGTATTTCTGTTTCTCGGGGCGATCGTCGCTGGTTTTATCTGACGGCGATGGGCTGATTTCAGGCCGCGGTGCGCACGTTGCGCGCCGCGGTTTTTTCGTGCTCGGATCGATCAGTGCGCCGAGGCGGCGGTGACGTAGAGCTTCTTCTCCCGATAGGCGATGTAGAGGTGGAGTTGTCGCAGGATGCCCATGCCCAAAATGAGCTTGGGGCTCTGATCGGGCACGTGCGACTCGGCGTCCGAAACGAGTTCAAGATCTGGATTTTGCACAGTTATGCCTTGCAAGGTGAGCGTCGCGAACGGGTAGTGCTGAGCGTGCCATCGCCCTTTCGTTTGCGTGAGCTTCGGATCAGTTCCGGCGATGGCGAATAGCTGCTTGGCGAGCTCCAGACTCAACACGGATCGCGACGCTCCCGTGTCGATCGTCGCCTTGATTTCCTGGCCATCGACGACGACCGGCACGACGATGTGTCCTTCCTTGTCAACGCCGATGGTGATGACAGCTGCCGGAGTTACGGTCCAATAGACGACCTGTCCTTCACAATGGTCAGGGGAAAAGAGGTTGAATTTGGCATTCGCGAAGTCGAAGTCGACATCATAGTGCTGCATGATGTTGGGCGCGAGAATTCCGCCGATGTCATTTGGAACTATACCCTCAGGGAGCACCTGCATTGGCATGTGGTCTGCTCTGAGTCCGCCCAGATTCACATCATTTGTCTCGACGTAGTAGTCGATCTTTTTTCCGCCGAACATCGCCTCTCCCGAACCGAACGCGCGCAGCTTCTTGAGTTCGAGCCGCTGCACGGATTGTTCGGTTAGCATCGAAAAAATCGCGCCCGTGTCGACGAGGAGGTTCACGCTCTGTCCGGAGATCGTGCTCGGGACAGAAACCCCGCCCGCCGAGTTGATAGTGACATCGAACGCGGCCATGCGAACGAGGTGGCAGGAATCGTCCGCGACGGCAGGTGACGCAAGCAAAAACATCGACATGATTAGCGAACATGGCGTGCGCATCGGATAGTTCTCTTTTTCACAATGCGCCAAGCGGTGGGACGTACGCGCATGAACCAGAGCAAGATTCGCTGCGGACTGGGGCGTGATGTTTGCACCATCTCCCGAGCGAATGCGGAATGGACGACTACCAGATCGCCCGTTCGACAACAATTTGCATTTGAGATTTATGATGTATTCTTCGTGTCATCACCACGAAAAATAGACTCTCTACGCCGCATCCTTCGTGCGCGGATCGTAGTTGAGCAGCGGCGCCAGCCAGCGCTCGGCAGTCGTGATGTCCCAGCCCTTGCGTTTCGCATAGTCGGCGACTTGGTCGCGCTCGATCTTGCCGACGCCGAAATAACGGCTTTGCGGATGCGAGTAGTAAAAGCCGCTGACCGATGAGCCCGGCCACATCGCATAGCTCTCTGTCAATTTCACCCCGATCTTCGCCTCGGCATCGAGGAGCTTGAAGAGTGTCGACTTCTCGCTGTGTTCCGGCTGCGCGGGATAGCCCGGCGCCGGACGGATGCCGCGATATTTCTCGGCGATGAGCTCCTCGTTGGAGAAGGCTTCGTCCGGCGCATAGCCCCAGAAGTCGCGGCGGACACGCTCATGCAGATGCTCGGCAAACGCTTCGGCCAGGCGATCGGCAAGCGCGCTCAAAAGGATCGCGGAATAGTCGTCGTGCGCCTCCTTGAAGCGCTTGATATGCGCTTCCTCGCCGATGCCCGCGGTGACGACGAAGGCACCGATGTAATCGTCCGTCCCCTTCGGCGCGACGAAGTCGGCGAGCGCGAGATTGGCGCGGTCGTTCTCGCGGCTCATCTGCTGACGCAGCGTATGGAGCGCGTGG
>Ga0207663_10001630_pt1 | contig 10574 bp, 6 predicted proteins | sample LARL53metaG_FD_184346 | JGI IMG/M metagenome (GOLD analysis project Ga0207663, IMG submission 184346) | Corn, switchgrass and miscanthus rhizosphere microbial communities from Kellogg Biological Station, Michigan, USA - LAR L5-3 metaG... | ecosystem: Host-associated > Plants > Roots >...
GGTGCTTCTCGGTGGTGGGGAACTCCTTGGCCAGCCCATAGACCGACGCCGACGACGCGGCGACCACCTTGCGGACACCGGCATCCGCCGCCGCCTCGACGACCTCGTAGGTGCCGTCGACCAGGACCTCCAGGGCGAGCCTGGGCTCGGTGGCGCACTGGGTGATCCGGATGGCTGCCTGGTGGAAGACCAGGTCGATCCCGGCCATGAGCCCGGGCACCAGGCCGCGGTCCCGGATGTCGCCCTCGACCAGCCGGACCTTCCCCGACGCCAGCGCGCCGGCCAGGTTCTCCCGCCGGCCGCGGACCAGATTGTCGAGCACGATCACCTCCGCCGCGTCCGCCGCCACCAGCTGGTCGGTGATCGTGGAACCGATCGTGCCCGCACCGCCGGTGACCAGGCATCGCTGCCCCTTGATCATCTGCTCGCCTCCATCTGTAGGGGAATTCGCACGCCACCTTGCTCCGCACTGCGCGATGCGGCGTGGAGCAGCGCGAGCACACGCAGGCCTGCCCCCACATCGGTCAGCGGCGGGCGGCCTTCGGTGATTGAGCCGGCGAACTCCGCCATCACTGACATCAGTGGCTCCTTCTCGGGCAAGGCGGGCACGCTGATGTCGCCGGTGCGGTAAGAGATGAGCGCCTGCCTGCGCTCGTCTGGCGCCAGAGACCCGGCTGGCAGCAGGTCCACGCCGCGGTCATGGATCATCAACCGCGCTGACGGGTTCAGGTCATCCCAGACGATCGTCCGCCGCGTCCCCCCGATGACAGTTGTCCGGATCTTGGTCGGGCTGAGCCAGTTAACGTTCATGTGGGCGAGCACACCCGTGGACAGCCACACCGTCAGGTAGGCGAGGCAGGCGTGCCCGGTGCCGACCGGATCAGCCGTGTGGGCGGCCACCGCGACGGGCGTGACCTCGGCGGGCAGGACGAAGTCCAGGATGGACAGGTCGTGCGGCGCTAGGTCCCACAGCACGTCCACGTCGGGCTGGACCAGGCCGAGGTTGACGCGGACTGAGTCCACAAACTGGACGTTGCCGATCTCCCCCGACTGGACCAGGTCGCGGATCCGGCGCACGGCCGGGGTGTAGCAGTAGGTGTGATCGCACATCAGCGTCAGCCCGGATCGCCGGGCGAGCCCGGCCAGTTTCTCGCCCTCGGCGACGGTGGCCGTCAGCGGTTTCTCCACCAGCGCGTGCTTTCCCGCCTCAAGGGCCGCGCGTACCAGATCGAAGTGTGTCGCTGCCGGGGTCGCGATCGCCACCGCGGCGACCTCCGGGTCGGCAAGGACCTGCTCGTAGCTGGCGGTTGCCCGCACGGAGGTGTATGGGTCGAGACTCCGCCGCGCCCGCTCCAGATCCAAGTCACACAGCCACCGAAGGCGGAACTCCGGAGTCGCGCGGGCGGTCCGGACAAGATTCGGACCCCAATAGCCAGCGCCGATAACGGCCAGCCCGATAGGCGACATGCAGCAACTCCCCCATCACCAGATTGCGGCCGAGCGGCCTCACCGCGAGGACCCGCTCACAGGGCACGCGCAGCGCCGCACGGCGGCTGAACATATATCTTGACGCACAGACAAGCTATCTGGATGACAACCTGGTCCCTGTGCCGCAGTACTGCCTGGTCATCGGGCCCCTGGCCCGCACTGGGCTCCACCGGCGAGCGAACCCAGTCTAGTATTGGCCAGAGGAATTCGCCGGGGGCGGGGTCCACACCAGGACAACCAACTCACTCTGTGGTGAGTCTTATCACTATGCGGGCCGGTGGGACTGATCGCTCCGCAAGCTCATCACGACCGCCCCGGGCGTTCACCTCTCCCTTCACGGCATGATCAAAACGCAACATGATGGGGATGTCCGTGATACGCGCCTCAACCGGGCCAGGCTGGCAGGGGTTTGCTCGCCGTGACTGACGCTGCCCGGCAGCCGCCACCTTCCGGTGGCACCGCCGCTGACGGCCCGGCCGCTGTCAACGGTTCCGGTGGCGTGGCCAGAAACGGCGGCGCAGCCAGGAACAGCGAGGCCAGCGGCACCGCCGATGCAGCGAACGGGGACGGCGACGGCTCTCTGCAGCTGTACGGCGGCGTCACCTGGCAGCCCGACGGCCAGGCCGTGTACGGGTTCCCGCGTCCCTCACCGGGCAGCCAGCAGCCCAGCAACCCGCTGGCCACCCGGATCGGCCGCGCCATGGGCTGGATCTTCATGGACGCGGCGTCGGCCCGCTTCGGCACGCTACTCATCGGCCTGGTACTCGCCCGCCTGATGGGCCCGGCCGAGCTTGGCGTGTTCGGCATCGCGGTCGTGGTGCTGCTCGCGGCGCACAGCATCGGCCAGTTCGGGATGGGCACCGCGCTGGCGGTATGGCGCAACGACCCGGAGCGGATGGCGGGCACCGCCAACACGGTCGCCCTCACCACCAGCGTTGCCGTGTACGCGGGCTGCTACGTGGGCGCGCCCGCGCTGGCCGGCGCCCTGGGCGTCCCGTCCGCCGCCAGCGTGATCCGGGTGATGGCGCTGAGCGTGGTGGTCGCCGGCCTGGTCACCGCCCCCCGGGCGATGGTGCAGCGGCGCGCGCCCCGGACCCGGGTGCTGATCGAGCAGGCGGACAACTGGCTGGGCATAGCGGTCACCATCGGGCTGGCCGCGACCGGGCACGGGCTGATGAGCTTCGCCATCGGCCGGCTCGCCGGCAGCGGCGTGTCGGCCCTGCTGTTCATCATCAGCTCGCCCGCCGCATTCCGGTTCGGCTACCGGCGCCAGGGTGGGGGCGCCCTGATCCGGTCGGCGCTGCCGTTCGGCGCCTCCGCCGCCTTCGCCTTCGCCATCACCAACGCGGACCAGGCCGTCGTCGGGGTCCTGCTGCACACCACCTCGCTCGGCTACTACGTGCTCGCGCTGTGCCTGGCCAGCTGGCCGATCACCACGTTCTCCCAGCAGATGCGCGACACCGCCCCGGTCGCATTCGCCCGGTTCCGGCGCGGCCCCCAGGTCATGGGCTCGGCTTTCCTGTCGTCGGCGAACCTGCTCGCCGCCGTCACGCTGCCGGTCTGCGTCCTGCTCAGCACCCTCGCCGGGCCCATCGTCCAGCTGATCTACGGCCCGGCCTGGGCCCCGGCGGCGCCCGTCCTAGCCTGGCTCGCGCCGCTGGCCACCCTCCGGGTCTTCTACGCGCTCGCCAACGAGTACTTCGCCGTGCTCGCCCCGACCCGGCGCCGCCTGGCCTTCCAGCTGGTCTGGCTCGTCTGCCTGGTGCCGGCGCTGATCGCCGGCGCCTGGTGGCGCGGCATCCTCGGGGTGGCGATGGCCGAGGTCGGCGTCGCCCTCCTGTTTCTGGTGCCCTGGTACCTGGCCGAGGTCAAGCCGCGCGTCATCTGGCCCCGGCCGGGCAAAGGCTTCGCCTTCCCGCTCGGCGTCGCGGCCTGCGTCGGCCTGATCGCCGTCGGCGCGCACCGGCTGGCGCCGTCCGGGCACCTCGACCTGGCGGTCGGCGCGGCCGCCGCGGCGGCCGCCATGGGCCTGCTGCTTTTCCGGCTGCGCCGGGTGTTCGTCGCGATGCGGCAGGCCACGGCCGGCTCAGCGCGCCGGCCGGGACGGGTGGCCGACGTCCTCGGGCCGGCCCTCGCGGTCACCATCGAACCGCCCATCTACCCGGTGTACGCGCAGCTGCCCCACGGACTGCAGCCAGCGGCCGAGCGGGCACTGGGCAGCAAGATCGCGGCCGGCGCCAAGTGGAGCGCGCTGAACACCGCCATAGTGCGGATCTGCAACTTCCTGGTCGGCGCGCTGCTGGCGCGGACCGTGTTCGGCCCGTCGGCGTGGGGCCTGTACGCGGTGTCGCAGATCGTGCTCGCCGTCCTGCTGTCCGCCAACGAGCTGGGGGTCACCGGGGCCATCATCCGGTGGGACGGGGACGTCCGCAGCTACGCCCGGACGGTCTTCACGCTGTCGGCGATGTCAAGCACCCTCATCTACCTGGTGCTGTACGTCACCGCCCCGGCGGTGGCCCGGCTGCTCGGCTCACCGGACGCCACGACGATGCTCCGGCTGCTGTGCATCTGCGTGATCATCGATGGCCTCGCCGCCGTCCCGCTCTCGCTGATCACCCGGGAGTTCGCCCAGGGCAAGCGCATGCTCGCGGACATCGCCAACTTCGTGGTCACCACGAGCGTCACGCTCTGGCTCGCCTTCAGCGGCCACGGCGTCATCAGCTTCGCCTGGGGATCACTGATCGGCAATTCGGTCTCGATGATCATCCTGTTCGTGACCGCCCCCTACATCGTGCTGCCCGGCTGGAACACCAAGGACGCGCGCCAGCTGCTGCAGTTCGGCCTGCCGCTGGCCGGGGCGGGCCTGCTCACGCTGGGCGTCGTCAATGTGGACTCGGCGATCGTCGGCGCCACCCTCGGACCCGCCTTCCTCGGCCTGTACCAGCTCGCCTTCAACATCTCCAGCTGGCCGGTGAGCAGCATCTCCCAGGCGGTCGAGCGGATATCGTTCGCCGGCTTCTCCCGCGTCGCCGACTCGGTGAAGGCGCTGTCGAGCGCGTTCACCCGGTCGATCGGCCTGCTCATGGCCATCACCGTGCCGGCCTGCGTGCTGCTGGCCACCCTGGCCCGGCCGCTGATCCACGCCATCTACGGCGAGCGGTGGGTGGGCGCCTCCCACGCCCTCACCTTTCTGGCCATCCTCGGCCTGATGCGGGTGGCGTACGTGCTCATGAACGACTGCCTGGCCGCCACCCCCAAGCGGACCACCCTGATGGGCGTGCAGGCCCTGTGGCTGGTCGCGCTGGTTCCCGTCCTGTTCATCGGCGCGCGATGGCGCGGGATCACCGGGGTCAGCATCGGCCACGTCGCCGTCGCCGCCCTGCTGGTCGGCCCGGCCTTCCTGTGGACGATGTCCAGCGCGGGCATCAAGGTGCGCTCCATATTCAAGGCCTGCCTGCGGCCCTTCCTCGGCGGGGCGCTGATGGCGGTGGTCTCGCTGGCCGTCATCCACTACCTCGGGCAGGGCCTGATCGGGCTGGCCGCGGCCATCATCGCCGCGCTGGCCGTGTACGCGCCCGTCGTCTACCCGATGCGCAAGCTGGCCCGGAAGGCCCCGCCGGGCGAAGACGACGACCCGCCGGGCAAGCCGGACCGGCAGGACAAGTCAGCGGGCCAGGGACGTCACCGGCGCCCCGACGCGCCGGCACGCCAGCCGCCCGACCAGGACTGGGGGCCCGATGTTGATGGTGAGGCCGCGCGCCTGCCCACATCCGGGTAGGTTCGGTGAGGTTGCCACTTGGGCGGCCCGCCGCGCGGCGCAGGCACACCGCACCGGGCCGAAGGGGACAGGGACACCGATGACTACCGTGACGGCCGGCCGACGCCTGCCGCGGCCGGCGGCCGGGTGCAGGCGGCCGTGACCGCGCCCGGGCCGGCCGGCGGCCAGCAGGACCGCGACGGCGCGGACGCGATCATCGTCCTCCGCGCGGCCAACAACTACAGCGGGCCGCGCTTCGCCGACCAGCAGCTGGCCGAGGCCCTCGCCGCCATGCACCCGGTGCTCTACGTCGACCCGGCGAGCTCGGTCGTGTCCCGCCGGCGGCACCCCGAGCTCCGGGACGCGTACGCCGAGCCGAAGCTGCGGCCCATCGCCCCCAACCTGACCCGGCTGAGCCCGTCGGCCCTGCCGGGGATGGAGCGGCCGGGCATGGCCGCGGTCACCAGCGCGCTGACTGCCCGCGCCATCCGGCACAGCGCCCGCGAGCTGGGCGCGCGGCGGATCGCCCTCATTGATACCTCCCCGCTGGCGCCGGTGATGGGCCGGTGTGGCGAGTCGCTGCGCGTCTACTGGGCGCAGGACGACTACGCCGGGCTGGCGGAGCTGCTGGGCCTGTCCCAGCGACGCATGACCGACGGCGAGCGGCGGCTGCTGCGGCGGGCCGATGTGGTCATCGCGGCGAACCCGCGGGTCGCAGACCGCCTCCGCGAGGGCGGGCGCCCGGTCGAGCTGATCCCCTTCGGCTGCGACGCTGAGGCCTTCGCCCGGGCCGGGTCGGCCGAACCGCCCGAAGACATCGCCCTGCCCCAGCCGATCGCCGGCTTCATGGGCCACATCGGCGACCGGATCGACCTGCGGCTGCTGGCCGCGGTGGCCGAGACCGGCAGCTCGCTGCTGCTGATCGGGCCGCGCCACCCGCGGTTCGACGCCTCCGCCCTCGACGGCCTGCTGGCCCGGGGCAACGTCCAGTGGGTCGGCCCGAAGGAGTTCGGCGCGCTGCCCGGCTACCTCGGCTCGATCGACGTGGGCCTGGTCCCCTACAACCACAGCGCCTTCAACGAGGGCAGTTTCCCGCTGAAGGCGCTCGAGTACCTCGGGGCCGGCCTCCGCGTCGTCGCCACCGACCTGCCCGCGGTCCGCTGGCTCGACTCCCCTGACATCGCGATCGAGGACGAGCCGGCGCCGTTCGCGCAGGCCGTCCGCAAGGCGCTGAAGGCGCCCGGCGGCCAGAAGGCGCGGCAGCGGCGGCAGGCGTTCGCCCGGCGGCACACCTGGGACGCCCGGGCGCAAGAGTTCTCCCGCGCCGTGTGGGCCCCGCTGATGACGCAACAGCCGCCCGGCGACGGCAGCCGCACGCCATCCGTTGCGCGACAGTAAGCTGCCTACCTCCGGAGAACAGGTGACCCCATTTCCTCCCCGCCGCACGTCTATACATAACGAATCTGCCGGCCGGCCGCGTGCCGCCGGCGAGGAGGCACAGCCGTGAAAGTGCTCGTCTACCCGCACGCGATGGAAATCGGGGGGTCACAGCTGAACGCGATCGAGACCGGGGCGGCGCTGCGCGACCGCGGACATGACGTCACGGTGATCAGCCGGCCCGGCCCGCTGGTCGAGACGGCCAAGCAGCTCGGCCTCGGCCACATCCCGCTCGACCCGAAGTCGTACCGGCGTCCCTCGCCGCGGGCCATGACGCAGCTGGCCCGGCTGGTCCGGGAGCAGAAGTTCGACGTCGTGCACGGCTACGAATGGCCGCCGGGGGTGGAGGCGGCGCTCGGCCCGGGGCTGCGGCTCGGGACGCCCGTGCTGTGCACGGTCTACTCGATGGCCGTCGCCCCGTTCCTGCCGCACACACTGCCGCTGCTGGTGAGCACGGACAACATCCGGATCCGCGCCGAGAAGGCGGGCTTCGCGCGGGTGACCTTCGTCGAGCCGCCGGTGGACATGAAGGCCAACGCGCCGGACTTCAGCCCCGGGTCGTTCCGCGCCGACTTCGGCCTCGATGACCGGGTGCCGCTGCTGGCCTCGATCACGCGGCTGACCCCCGAGCTGAAGCTGGAAGGCACCCTCGCCGCGTGCCAGGCGGTCGGGGAGATCGTCGCGGCCGGCACCCCGCTGCAGCTGGTGATCGCCGGCGACGGGCCGGCCCGGGCCGAGGTCGAGCAGGCGGCCGCAGCGGCGAACGCCCGGGCGAACCGCACGGCCGTAGTCCTCACCGGGCAGCTGAAGGACCCCCGGCCCGCCTACGCGGCGGCAGACCTGGTCATCGGCATGGGCTCGTCCGCCGAGCGCGCCCTGGCGTTCGGCAAGCCGCTCATCGTGCAGGGCGAGCGCGGCTTCTGGGAGCTGCTCAGCCCCGACACCGCGCCGGTGTTCCAGCGGCAGGGGTGGTATGGCATCGGCGACGACGCCGACCGTGACGCGAGCGCCATGCGGCTGGAGAAGATCCTGCTCGGGCTGCTCGGTGACCGCACCGGCTGGCCACGGCTGGCCGAGTTCGGCCGCACCATGGCGGTCGAGCGCTTCAGCCTGGAGCACGTCGCGGCCGTGCATGAACGGCTCTACCTGGCCGCCTGCGAGGCACCGCGGCCGCGGGTGCCCCGGCTGGCGGGCGACGTCCTGCACACCGGCGCAGGCCTGCTCCGGTACAAGGTCCAGCGCCGGTACCAGCGCTGGCGCGGCACCGCGCCGACCCAGGACTTTAACGCGGTCAATACGATTCTCCAGCAAGAGCTGCGGGGCGAGCGCGCCCCGGCGGGAGGTGCGCGGTGAACCGGATTCCGCTCGTTGACCTGGCGGCGCAGCACGAGGCCGTGGCGGCGGAGGTCGCCGAGGGGTGGCAGGAGGTACTCGGCCGGACCGCCTTTATCGGCGGCCCGCAGATCGCAGCGTTCGAGCGCGAATACGCCGAGTTCAGCGGCGTCCGGCATTGCATCGGCGTGGCGAACGGGACCGACGCGATCGAGATAGCGCTGCGCGCCCTGGGCATCGGCGCCGGTGACGAGTGCATCCTGCCCGCGAACAGCTTCGTGGCGACGGCCGAGGCGGTCACCCGGGCGGGCGCCACGCCGGTCCTGGCCGACTGCGCCGACGACGACACCTACCTGATCGACACCGGCGCGGTGGAGGCCGCGGTGACGCCGCGCACCCGGGCGATCATCCCGGTCCACCTGTACGGGCAGGCCGCGCCGGCCGAGCGGCTGGCGCCGGTCGCCGAGCGGTTCGGCGGCTGGATCGTGGCCGACGCCGCGCAGGCCCAGGGCGCCGGGCGGAACGGGCGCAGCGCCGCCGTCCTCTCCGACGCCGCGGCCACCAGCTTCTACCCGGGCAAGAACCTCGGCGCCTACGGCGACGCGGGCGCCGTGGTGACCGGCTCGGACGAGCTGGCCGGGCGGATGCGGATGATCGCCGACCACGGCACCCGGCGGAAGTACGAGCACGAGGTGTTCGGCTTCAACAGCCGCCTGGACACCCTGCAGGCGGTCGTGCTGTCGGCGAAGCTGCGGCGGCTGGCCGGATGGAACGCCCGCCGGCGCGCAGCCGCTGACCGCTACCACGACCTGCTCTCCGAGGTGGACGAGGTGGTCAGGCCGCAGACGCTGGCCGGCAACGAGCACGTGTGGCACCTGTACGTGGTGCGTGTGCCGGGCCGTGACCGGGTGCTCAAGGAACTGCAGGCGGCCGGCATCGGGGCCGGTATCCACTATCCGGTGCCCATCCATCTCGCGCCCGCGTTCGCCGGCCTGGGATACGCGGAAGGCTCGTTCCCGGTCGCCGAGCGGACCGCGGATCAGCTGCTCAGCCTGCCGATCTTCGCCGAGATCACCCCGGAGCAGCAGCAGCGGGTAGTCGACACTCTGAAGGCAGCCTTGAGGTAGATACTGGACGGGCGGACGGGACGGGCAATGTCACGACACCGGATGGGCGGTGAAGGGATGAGCCGTGCGGCCAAGGTGGGCGTGTCCCTGGCCGCGGCGGCGGCCGTGGCGGTGCTCGTGGTCGGCGGGACGCTCCTGATCACGCACCGCGGCGCCAAGCACCCGTCGGTGGCGCCGTCGCCCGTGCCCACGTTCACGGGCACGCCCAGCGCTTCGCCGTCGGCGAAGCCGACGCCGAAGCCGACACCGACCCCGGCCAACTGCTCGAACGCGCCGCACCTGTGCGGGTTCCCGGACGCGACGAACAGCGGCGTCCCGGCGAAGATGCAGAAGAAGCTGCTCAACGTGCCCGGCCAGGTGTCCAGCGGCCCCGGCTGGCAATTCAACCCCGGTGGCTGGGTCGAGGTGTCTGGCAACGGCGCGGTCCTGAAGGGCCTGAACATCCCCTACAACGTCGACGTGACCGCGTCGAACGTCACCATCGAGGACGACGTCATCGTCAACACCGGCGACGACTTCGGGGTCAGCATCCGGCACAGCCACAACGTCACGGTCAAGGACTGCGCCATCTCCAGCCCGTACGCCGACTCCCGGCGGCTGATGGTCGGCGTTAAGGACGTCTACGGCGACGCCACCGGCATCAAGGTCATCGGCAACAACATCTGGCACACCGCGACCGGGGTCCAGATCGGCGCCGGCGTCATCGCCAGCAACTACATCCACAGCATGGGCTTCAAGTCCGGCGACCACGTCAACGGCATCACGGTCAACGGCAGCACCACCCCGCTCACGATCCGGCACAACACCGTCTTCGTGAACCTGGACCAGACCGACGCCATCAGCCTGTTTCAGGACTTCGGCGTCGAGGCCAACAAGCTGATCAAGGACAACCTGGTCGCGGGCGGTGGCTACAGCATCTACGGCGGCGCGAAATCGGGCGGCCCGCAGAGCTACAACATCCGGATCATCGGCAACCGGTTCAGCCGTAAGTACTACTCCAACGGCGGGCAGTTCGGTCCGGCCGCGTACTTCGACAGCGGGCGCGGGAACGTCTGGTCCGGCAACATCTGGGACGGCACGCAAGCAGCGGTCTCCAGCCCCTGACGACCCGCAGCGGGCCTGTGACCAGCCTAGCTACAAGGAGTAGCGCACGGCGATGAGCCTGACCGTCGGCATCCTCGCGTACAACAGCGAGCAGGCCCTGCCCGGCCTGCTGGCGTCGCTGCCGGACGCACTGGCCGGTGTGGACGACTGGCACCTGGTGGTGGTGGATGGGGCATCCACCGACGGGACCGTCGACCTGGTGCGGCGGACCGCCCCCAAGGCCACCCGCGTGGACCTCGGCGGGAACCGCGGCTTCGCCGCCGCGGCCAACGCCGCGATCGCGGCCTTCCCGGCGACCGGCGCGGTGCTGATCCTCAGCCCCCGGGTAC
>Ga0207663_10001633_pt1 | contig 10561 bp, 7 predicted proteins | sample LARL53metaG_FD_184346 | JGI IMG/M metagenome (GOLD analysis project Ga0207663, IMG submission 184346) | Corn, switchgrass and miscanthus rhizosphere microbial communities from Kellogg Biological Station, Michigan, USA - LAR L5-3 metaG... | ecosystem: Host-associated > Plants > Roots >...
ACGGACGCGGCGCTGGAGGTCGAGCCGATCGACGTGGACTCCACCGACGAGATCGGTGAGGTCGCGCGGGCGTTCGACCAGGTGCACCGGGAGGCGGTGCGGCTGGCGGCCAACGAGGCGGCGCTGCGCGGGAATGTCAACGCGATGTTCGTCAACCTGTCGCGCCGGTCCCAGTCGCTGGTCGAACGGCAGATCCGGCTGATCGACGATCTGGAGCAGGGTGAGCAGGATCCTGAGCGGCTGGCGAACCTGTTCCAGATGGACCACCTGGCCACCCGGATGCGCCGCAACTCCGAGAACCTGCTGGTGCTGGCCGGCCACGAGCTGTCCAGACAGCGCACGGAGCCGGTGGCGCTAGTCGACGTGCTGCGCGCGGCGGTCTCCGAGATCGAGCAGTACGAGCGGGTCGTCCCGAACATTCAGCCGGGAATCTCGGTCCGCGGGCAGGCGGTCAATGACGTGGTGCACCTGCTGTCCGAACTGGCCGAGAACGCGACCACGTTCTCCCCCGCGGACACCCCGGTGAACGTGTCGGGGCACCTGCTCAACAGCGGCGGCGCGCTGCTGGACATCACCGACCGGGGCGTCGGGATGGATGCCGACGAGATGGCACACGCGAACTGGCGGCTGGACAATCCGCCGGTGGTGGACATCGCGGTATCCCGGCGGATGGGCCTGTTCGTGGTTGCCCGGCTGGCCTCGCGGCACGGCATCCGGGTCCGGCTGCGGCCCGCGACCATGGGCGGCCTCACCGCGCTGGTCTGGCTCCCCGACGACGTGATCACACGCGAGGCCTTCCCCACGACCATGGGCTTCCGCCGGTCCCAGCCGCCCGCCAACGGAACCACCGAGCCACCGGCCGACGAGCCTGGCGACCGCAGCGCCGCGGCGCGGGCCGTGGCGGCCGCCCGCGTGGCCAGGTTCGAGCCGCTCCCCGGCCTGGATGAGGCACCGACGGACCCCGGTGGGCTCGCGGATCCGGGCGAGCTGGCCGCGGCGCCGACGGCCGAGCTGATCGCGCCCGAGCTGATCGCGCCCGAGCCGGTGGCGGACACCACCCAGGGCTACGGGATCAGCAGCGGTCACGACACGAACGGCAGCACCGCCAGCGGCAGTATGGGCACGAACGGCGGCCCCGGCACGAACGGCAGCCTGGCTGCGAACGGCACCCTCGGTGCCAACGGCAGTCTTGGCGTCAACGGTGGCCTAGGTGCCAATGGCACGGCGCCGGGGGCGAACGGCGAGGGCGCCGTGACGCCGTCCGGCGTGATAGTGCCGCCCCCGGCGATCGTCGGCGAGGAGAACCGGCTGCCGATCTTCGAGTCGGTCGAGTCCGACTGGTTCCGGCGCGGCCGGCATGGTGCCGACTGGACCGCCACCGTGTCGGGAACGGTGCCGGGCCCGGCCGTGGCCCCGGTCCCGGCCTCGGCCGGCTGGTCGTCACCCGCGGACGCGGGATGGCAGGCCGCGGAGGTGGCGCAGGCACCGGTGACCTCGGGCACGACCCGGGCGGGCCTGCCCAAGCGGGTGCCGAAGGCGAACCTGGTGCCCGGCGGCGTCAGCATGCCGGCGGCGGCCGGGCCCGCGCCGCGGTCTGCCGCCCAGACCAGGGACCGCCTGACGAGCTACCAGCAAGGCGTCAGGAATGCCCGGCAGGCCGCACCGTCGGATGACGACGATGAACAGGGCGGGCCAGGAAAGGAGGAGATGGCGTGAGCCCAGTGACGTCCTCGGCGCAGGACCTGAATTGGCTGATTACGAACTTCGTGGAGCGAGTGCCTGCGGTGGCCCACGCCATCGTCGTGTCCGCGGACGGCTTACCCCTGGCCTTCTCTGAGGGTTTCCCGGCCGACCGGGCCGACCAGCTTGCCGCGGTGGCCTCGGGACTGAGCAGCCTGACCCAGGGTGCGGCACGGGTGTTCGAGGGTGGCGCCGTCCTGCAGACGGTGGTCGAGATGGAGGGCGGGCTGCTGCTGTCGATGGCGATCAGCAACGGCTCCAGCCTGGCAGTGCTCGCGTCGCCCGATTGCGACATGGGGCTGGTGGCGTACGAGATGACGCTGCTGGTGGAGCGGGTTGGCCGGGCGCTTACCCCGGAGCCACGGGGCGGCTTATGGCCCCGCGGCGGCAGCTAGCCGCCGCGGTACCCGGCCGGACCCCTTCCACCTTGCTCGAAAGGCTAGCCAGTGGACTTCGCAAGCTCGGCCCCCCTGCGTGGTGACGCCGGGGAAGCGGCGATGACGTCGGTCAAGATTGTCGTGGCGGGCGGCTTCGGCGTGGGCAAGACCACCTTCGTCGGGTCGGTCTCGGAGATCACCCCGCTGACCACAGAAGCGGTGATGACCGCCGCCAGCACCGGCGTCGACGACCTGTCCCAGGTGCCGGACAAGACCACCACAACGGTGGCCATGGACTTCGGCCGGGTGACCCTGGACGAGGGCCTTGTCCTGTACCTGTTCGGCACGCCGGGGCAGCACCGGTTCTGGTTCATGTGGGACGACCTCATCCAGGGCGCCATCGGTGCGGTGGTGCTGGTGGACACGCGGCGGCTGGAGGATTCCTTTCCGGCGCTTGACTACTTCGAGAATGCGGGCGTGCCGTTCCTGATCGGCATCAACGGCTTCTTCGGCAAGTATCCGCACACCATGGCCGAGGTCCACGAAGCGTTGTCGGTGAACCGGAACGTGCCCATCATCGAATGCGACGCCCGGCAGCGCCGGTCGACCAAGACGACCCTGATCGCTCTGGTCCAGCACGCCATGGCCACCCAGCTCAGCATGCGCTGACGACCATGCCATTCCCGTTACCGCGATTCCCGCCGGCGCAGCGCCAGCCTTCGCTCCTTCGGGACCGGCAGGGCGCCGCGCAGCCGGCCCAGGCCGCCGGCCAGTCGCGCGGCGGGGAACGCCGGGAAGGACGCCGTCAGCGCGGGCGCGAGCCGCAGGCAGGTAAGCGCGGCGCCGGCACCCGGCGATGACCCGCCGGCTGGCCTCGGCGACGAGGGCCGCGGCTCGCCTGCCATGAGACCGGCGGCCGGGCCTTGCCGACCCCGCTCCGGCAAGGCCCGGCCGCTTCGCCTGCCAGGACACCCTCATCTGGCCACATCAGCTGGATGCTGACCCGGCTGGGAGGCACCGGCGGCCGGGCGGCGGCGGCGCACAGGCGCTCGTTCCCCGCGCCGGAACACCAGCCACAGACCGCCGAGAGCGATGGCGAAAACCGGCAGCCAGGCGATCCGCTCGACGATCCACATCGCGCTGTCCGGGGCCGTGTGCAGACCCGGCAGCCGGCCGATGAGCAACGCGGCCATGGTGACCGCGAGGAAAGCGGTCTGGTGCCAGAGGAACAACGTCATCGCGGACAGGTTGGCCGTGGCGACGGCCGCCCAGGCGAGCGGACGGCGCATCAGCCGGGCCAGCGGTTCCCGCAGCAGCAACACGAGGCCGACCTGGGCGATGCCGAAGGTCACGACGGCGAGCGTGGGCGGGTTCAGGTTGGAGATGGCGGCACCGTTCACGCCGACCATGCTGGCCGGGTACCCGGCCCACAGCACCAGCGCCGTCGTGGCCGCGACGCCGCCGGCGAGCATGAAGGCGGCCCCTCGCCGCCCGGGGAACGCGCCCCGGGCCCAGGCGATCCCGAGCAGGTAGGGGACCATCCAGCCGGCCACGACGTTGATCCAGCCGACCCACGACGGGCCGCCGAGGTCGAAGCGCACGGCGTCGGCGGCCGCGACGACGACCATGGGGATCGCCGCCGCGAGAATGCCGAGGCGGCGGACCATGGCAACGGCCAGTGGGGTCAGCGCGGTCAGCACCACGAACACGCCCAGGAACCACAGTGGGTCGAGCACCAGCGTGAGCACGGTGTGCAGCGCGGAGCCGGAGACGCCGCCGAGGTACAGTCCCGCCGCCAGCGGCACCCAGACCGCGGCCAGCAGCGCGACCGGCCTGGACAGCCGGACCAGGCGCTGGCGCAGCCAGGACCGGTAGTCGCCTTTATAGCTGCGGGCGGCGGCGTACCCGCCGACCAGGAAGAAGACGGCGAGCGTCTGGAAGATCCAGGACAGCGGGGTGAGGTAGGGCATCGTGGCCAGCGGGCTCTGGTCGTGCAGCCCGGCCGGGCCGGAAGTCAGCACCAGCGCGGTGACCAGCCAGTGGCCGAGGATGACGCCGGCGATGGCCAGGGCGCGCAGCGCGTCAACGGTGCGGTCCCGGTGCGCCGGGGTGGCGGCGTCGATCTTCGCGGCGAGGCCACGGGCGCGTGCGATGGCGTGGCTGGTCATTGGGTCACCCCGGCAGGGTCACCGAGCGCGATCTCGGCCAGGTTGCGCAGGGCGATGCCGCCCGGCTTGAAGTAACCGCTGTGCCCGCCTTCGCCGCAGGCGAAGATCCTGGCGCCGAAGGCCGGGGCCATCGGGTCCTGGCCGAAGCCGAGCCCGAGGAAGTGCACGTGCGGCACGTTCGCGATCCAGTCGCCCGCGCCCCGGCCTGCCCACACCCGGGCGGTGGTGTGCAGCGCGCGCACCGAGGAGGCGTCCATCCCGGGGCTGCCGACCACCGCGATGTCGGTCACCGGCAGGTGTGCGGCGGCCAGGCCGCAGACCACGGATCCGTAGCTGTGGCAGATCAGCGCGACCTGGTGGCCGTGCCTGACGAGGTCTTCCACGAACGGGCGCAGCGCGTCCGCGCCCTGCCCGGCGTCGCCCGAGGTCATGACGGCGGGACTCAGCGTGGTCGGGGTCTTGTAGCCGAGCCAGGCGATGACCGCGAGTCGTGCGTGCGGGTCCAGCTTGCGGGCCTGCGCCGTGAGGGCGCGGGCCGCGCCCTCTGGCGAGGCCGTGCCCCGGGTGTCGAACGTGGTCAGCGATGTGTCCGAGCCCGGAATGAGGATGGCCACCCGGGTGGCCGTGGCCAGGTCACCGAAGACCTCCACGGCCACGCCATGCCCGGCGGGGTTGAAGTCGAGGTACTGCCCACCGCGCATAGCATTCAGTGATTGCGCGAGCCCGGTGTTGCCCGCCCGGCTGGCGGCAATCGCGGCCCGGACGATCTGGTGCGCGTCGGCCGTGTAGCGGGCCGCGAGCCCTGGGGCGGTGAGAGTCGGCATCGGCTGGAGCCGGTCGGCCGGGGCGCTCGGGTACACGGCGGCGGTCGTCGCGGCCACGGCGGCCGCGATCGCCGCGATGGCGCTGGTGCGGCGCAGTCTCATGACGAGTCCTTCCTGTCCGGATGTGCGACTGACCAGGAAGTTACGGAGCGCCACTCGTGGTCGGCGTCACCCTGCGGAGCCGACTGCCGGCCTCCCCCGCAGGTGCCACGAGGGCCACGCCGGGCCACGCCGGCGGGCCGCCGGCGGCAGCCGAAGTAGTCGCCCCCCTACTCAGGTAGCGGTGCGAAGATGCCTCTCAGGAGTCACGAAACTGCCCGTGCCGCCGCCTTACGCTGGCTCTATGAACCCGGGCTCCAGCCCCAGTCCCCGCACCGGCCGCACTGCCACCGCCAGGCGCCAGATCGCGGCCGTGTTCGCGGCCGGCGTCACCAGGCCGGCTGCGCCGCGCCCGCGGTGGTTGAGGCGCGGGAGGATCGACCTGGTCGCGGTCGCCGATGTGATCGTGGCGCTCATCTGTTTCGCCGCTACGGACAGCAAGCTGACGAACCAGCACCCGCACCAGGCCAGTTCCGTGGTGCTCATGCTGATCTCGCTGGCCCTGTGCGCGCCCCTTGCCGTGCGCACCTATCTCCCGCTGACGGCCTTCTGCGCCTCTGCGGCCGGCCTGTTCTGGGTCGGCGGGGCGTATTCGGGGATGGGGCCGCTCCCGGGCCCGATTCTCGTCTACATCCTGTGCCTGTACGCGGTGTCGGTGCGCTGCGAGTCGTGGGTGGTGGCGACCGCGGGCGTGGTCACGGTGTTCGGCGGCATGCTGATCTATGGACAGCCCCTCACGGAGGCCTTCCTCACCGCCGCGGTCCCGATCCTGGCAGGTGTGGTCGTCCGCACCCGGCGTGGCAGTGCCGAACGGCTCGCCGTCCAGGAGCGCCGGCACGAGGGGGAGCGCGCGCTGCTCGAAGAGCGCCAGCGCATCGCCCGCGAGTTGCACGACGTCGTCGCGCACCACATGTCGGTGATCGCGATCCAGGCCGAGGCCGGGCCGTACAAGGTCCAGGATCCGCCGAAGGAACTGGTGGAGAGCTTCGCGGATATCCGCGCCAGCGCCCTGTCCGGCCTCAAGGAACTGCGCCGCGTGCTCGGCGTGCTGCGCAGCGACACGCCGGACACCACGCCCCAGCCGGGCCTCGATGACCTGGAGGGGCTGCTGGAGTCCGCACGCAGCGCGAGCGTAACGGTCACCGCCAGTGTCAGCGGCACCGCCCGCCCGCTCCCCGCGGGGGTCGACCTGTCCGCCTACCGGATCATCCAGGAGGCACTGAGCAACGCCATGCGGCACGCCCCGGGAGCGGCGGTCCAGGTGAAGCTGTACTACGGCGATGCGGCCCTGGTGGTGGAGGTTCGCAACGACCACTGCCCACCGGAGACTCGTGTTCCCGGAGAACAGGACGGGGTGCCCGGCGAGGGCGGCGGGCATGGCATCATCGGCATGCGTGAACGCGCCACCATGCTGGGGGGCCACCTCCAGGCCGGCCCGACCGAGAAAGGCGAGTTCCTGGTGACCGCCGCTCTTCCGCTGGACTCTGGCTCGGCGCAGGATGCGTCGTGACCATCCGCGTCGTGATCGCTGACGACCAGGGGATGGTGCGCTCCGGCTTCTCCGTGCTGCTGAACGCCCAGCCCGACATCGAGGTCATCGCGGAGGCGGTGAACGGGCACGAGGCCATCACCCACGCCACCGAACTGCAGCCGGACGTGATCCTCATGGACGTGCGGATGCCGGTACTCGACGGCCTGCAGGCCACCCGCGCGATCACGGCCATGCCCGACCCGCCCAAGGTCCTCGTGCTGACCACGTTCGACCTCGACGACTACGTCTACGAGGCGCTGCGTTCGGGCGCCAGCGGGTTCCTGCTCAAGGACGCGTCCGCCCACGAACTGGCCGAGGCGGTGCGGCTGGTCGCGGCCGGCGACGCGTTGCTCGCCCCGGGGGTGACCCGGCGCCTCATCGCCGAGTTCGCCAGGATGGGCGCGCCCAGGACCCCGGGCCGCAAGCAGATCGAGGGCCTCACCGACCGGGAATCGGAGGTGCTTGCCCTGGTGGCCCGCGGGCTGTCCAACGCGGAGATAGCCGACCGGCTCGTGGTGGCGGAGCAGACCGTGAAGACCCACGTCAGCCGGATGCTGATGAAGCTCGGGCTGCGGGACCGCACCCAGGCCGTGGTGCTCGCCTACGAGACCGGCCTAGTGCAACCGGGCGGCTGAGCGAACCATGAGGTGTCGTGGCCCGGGCCAGCACTACCGGGACATCGGGTTCGCGGTCGCGGCCTGCGCCGTCCTGGCCGCCTATAACAACGTGACCGGCCTGAACTCCGAGCACGAGCGCTGGTACGTGCGGCTCAACCTCGGAGCCACCGGCGCCGCGCTGGCGGCCGCGAAGCTCAGTGGCCTGACGCCCGAGGACCTCGGCCTCGGCCGCGGCAGGTGGCTGCCCGGGCGGCTCGGCTGCGGGCTGGCGGCCGGGGCCGGTGCGTGCTGGCTGCTCATCGCCGCGGTGCCTGCCACCCGCCCGGTGCTCGGCGACCAGCGCGCCGCCGGGCTGAGCGGGCGCGATGTCGCCTACCAGGCCCTGATCCGCATTCCGGTCGGCACCGCCCTGTGGGAGGAAACCGCGTTCCGCGGCGTGCTCCAGGCGGCGCTGCGCCGGGTGATGCCCGGCACCGCCGCCATCGCGGTGACCAGCGGCGTGTTCGGAATCTGGCATATCCGGCCGACCCTCCAGGCGCTGCGCGCCAACGGGCTGGCCGACGACCGCCGCCGGGCACTGGCGGGCGTCGGTGCCGGCGTCGCGGCGACGGCGGCCGGCGGCGCGCTGCTGTCGTGGCTGCGGGCCCGGTCGGGCCGTCTGGCCGACACGGTGCTGCTGCATACCGCGGTCAATTCCGGCGGCCTGATCGCCGCACATACGGTCGCGCGCCTGGGCCAGCGGGGCGAGCTTTCTCAGCGCCCGTCGGATTAGCGCCGCGTGCGGCCCCGGGTGCTGGTCGGTCACTCGTCGGGCTGCGAAAGGCCGCCTGCCGCTGCGAAGATGCCGCGGATGCGCGCGGGATCGGTCCCCGACGCGAGAAGCAGGTGCAACAGGATGCGCGCCTTGAACGGGTCCAGGTAGCTGGCGTTGATCAGCCCGCGCGCCAGCAGGTCACGTTCCGAACCGGGAAAGCCGTAGGTGCTGTCGTGTACCGGGCCAGCCCCGATGCGGGAGGCCAGCACCACCGGGATGCGCTCCACGAGCCCGGCCAGGACAGGCACCACGACGGCCGGGACATGGCCGACCCCGAAGGCGGCCACGACCAGGCCATCAACCTGCCTACCGATCGTCTCGATGAGACCGCCGTCGTCGCCGAGCACGATGGTCGCGACGCCGACGCGTACGTCGCGCGCGGGATCAGGATGGAGGGCCGGCGACCGGTAACGGATACCGACCGGGATGCGAACGTGGCCTTCTACGACCTCGCCGAGCGGTCCATGGCCGGGCGAGGCAAAGGCGGCGGTGCTGCCCGTATGGGTCTTCCGGACCCAGCGAGCGGCGTGGATCTGGTCGTTCATCGTCACCAGGCAACCCAGGCCGCAGGCCTGCGGGCTGAGCGCCACCCTGACCGCCGCCAGGATGTTCGCCGGGCCGTCCGCCCCGGCCATCGTCGGGTTGCGCATGGCGCCGGTGACGACGACCGGGGCATCCGCGGCCAGTAGCAGATCCAGGAAGTAGGCGACCTCCTCGATCGTGTCCGTGCCCTGGGTCACGACCACGCCGGCGCAGCCGGCAGCGAGCGCGTCGTTGATCGCGGTCACCAACTCGAACAGGTCGGGGAAGGAAAGCGATGCCCCTGGCTTCTGCCGGAAGTCCACGGCACGTATGCCGGCACCGACGTCGTTCAGGCCCGGCACGGCCGCGAGCAGTTCGGGTGCCGAGAGCGCCGGAGCCACCCCGCCGTCCGGGGTCTGCGTCATGGCGATCGTTCCGCCCAGCCCGAACACCGCCACGGACGATTTCATGACTTCACTCATCGGCGATCCTCTCCCGACCTCATCCGGACACCCCTGCCGATCATCCCGGTCGAGTTCAGCAGACGAAGGTACCGTGGCCCACACCTGGGAACGTCATACGGACGTTCGGCATCGAGATCGACGGTTTCCGGGCCCCGGGAATCTGAAGGGCGGGTCCATGGTCCCCACGCACAGCCGTTACGTGATCATCGGCGCAGGCATCCACGGGCTCTCCACGGCCTGGCATCTCGGCCGGGAGCTGCGGGCCCGCGGGCTGGGCGGGGGCACGGACATCCTGGTCCTCGACAAGCGCGCGCCTGGCGCGGGCGCGTCCGGTATCGCGTGCGGGACCGTCCGCAACAACTACTTCCAGCCCGCGATGCGCGAGCTGATGGCACATTCGGTGTCGGTGTGGGAGTCCGACCCGGACGTGTTCTCCTACCACCCCGTCGGCTTCCTGCAGATCGCGCCGGAGGTGATGTCCGAGGACGTCGCGAAGATCTTCACCGAGCAACGGGCGATCGGTTACCCGTCCGTACTCATCGAGGGGGACCGGGACTGCAACCGCTACCTGCTCGACCTGTTCTCCGACTGGCAGGCGCCGGGGATCACCACGGTGCTGCATGAGAAGAAGGGCGGGTACGCGAACAACATCCGCGCGGTCCGCGGGCTGGCCGCGAAGGCCGAGGCCGAGGGGGCCCGGATCGCCCCCGGGGTGCGCGTCACCGGGATCCGGCTGGCTGGCGGCGCGGTGACCGCGGTCGAAACCGATCAGGGCACGATCGCTTGCGATCACCTGGTGGTCGCCGCCGGGCCGTGGATCCGCGACGTGTGGGCGTGGCTGGACCTGCCGGAAACGATCACGGTGGCGGGGCCGGGCGGGACCGGCGGGGCGGACCGGCCGATGTGGACCTACTGGGCGCTGCAGGAGGGCACGCTCGGGATCGAGCCGGCGGAGTTCACCGACAACCGCGGCGGGTTCCCGCCCGTCACCCACGTGGACTCCGCCGAGCCGCTCATCGACGACGTCACCGGCGACCTCATCACGGACAAGCTGTGGGGCATCTACTACAAGCCCGACTTCAACTTCGCCGGGCTCCAGGGCGGGGCCGCCCCGAATGTCGTGGGCAAGCCCGCCGTCGCCGTCGCCATCGACCCGTACGGCCCGGAGAGCCCCGAGTACACGGTCGCCGATGACTTCGTCCGGATGTGGACCTCGGGTCTGGCGCACTGCCACAAGAGGTTCCAGGGCAAGCGGCACCTGTACAAGCACGAGCGCAGCGGCGGAATCGGCGCGTTCACGCCGGACAGCTTCCCGGTCTTCGACACCTTCCGGCAGAACGCCTACGTGATCGCCGACTCCAACCACGGGTTCAAGATGATCGGCGTGGGCGCCCTGGTCGCGAAG
>Ga0207663_10001635_pt1 | contig 10555 bp, 8 predicted proteins | sample LARL53metaG_FD_184346 | JGI IMG/M metagenome (GOLD analysis project Ga0207663, IMG submission 184346) | Corn, switchgrass and miscanthus rhizosphere microbial communities from Kellogg Biological Station, Michigan, USA - LAR L5-3 metaG... | ecosystem: Host-associated > Plants > Roots >...
AGCCGGCTCTCGGCCGCCGCCCCGCCGCCGCACTGCGCGGACCCGAAGGGCTATTACGGTCAGATGCTCGCGAAGGTCACCGCCGCCGGGGACGGCGCGAAGGCGGCAAGCGGGCTCAGCGCCCTGATCACGGCCGCGGCCAGGATGAAGGCCGAGCCGGGGATCGAGAGGAAGCTGAAAGCGGAGCTGGACCAGACCGTCGGCGAGTCGCGGTAGCGCCAGCGCGGCCACCTCGGGTCCTTTCGCGGGCCGTTACCGGGCGGGGCAATGCGCCTGGCTGCCTGGCATGTGTCCCGGGGCGGGATGCCAGAACTCCGGGCCGGGGCGCACAACTACGCGGCGGCGGCCGCGGTTACGAGACCGCCGCGTCCCCGGCCGCGCGGGGCGAGCGGGGCGTGCCGGCCGAGCAGATGCTGTGGGACATGCGCATCAACCGGATCTTCGAGGGATCGTCCGCGTCCTCACCGCGATCGTCATCGCGGTCGTCATGGCCGCCGTGCTGCTCGGCATCGGCTGGGCCGCCTACGGCGCCCACGTCCCCAGCCGCACCGCTCTCGCGCTGGTGGTCACGGTTGTGATCGGTGCGGCCTCGTTCTGCTGCATGGGCTACGCGCTCACCTCGCTGATCCACAACGAGGACGCCGCGCTACCTACCACCCAGGCGCTGCTGCTGCCGCTGTATTTCATCTCCGGGGTGTTCGTCGCCGTCACCATCCTGCCCCACTGGCTGGCCGACATAGGTGAGGTCTTCCCGGTCCGGCACCTGGCCGATGCGCTGCTGGTCGCCTACAACCCGCACACCACCGGGCTGGGCTTCGCCGGCCCGGACCTGCTGATCGTGGCCGCTTGGGGAGCCGCCGGGTTCCTCGTCGCCCTGCGCACCTTCAGCTGGCTGCCGCTCGGGCGCTAGCCCCAGGACCGCGCACCAAAGCGATTACAGGAGAAAGATCATGGCCGCCGAAGTCGAAACCCCAGACCGGACGATGCTCAACCCACGGAACAGTCCAGGCCACCCGGGAAATACCCGGATGGGGATTCCCCTTCATCCTCTACGCCATCCTGCGGTCCAGGGCCAGGCACAAGCCGTTCCTCTGCCCAGAGTGCGGAGCCGCGGTCCAACCTGCCTAACAGATCGTTTCTGGGCTTCCCCCAAAGCGTGAACACCTCGCCCGAAAGGGAACCCTGTCGCTTGCCAGCGTGATGGGTTCTGGCACGAATTCTGTGATCAGGTCACGGTGGGTGACGCCGACGTGGCGTGTTCAGGCCGGGGTGAAGTAGTGACCTGTCGGCCGACAAGTCCCTGAAGATCACGATTTGGGCTGCTGGTGGCGTGTTGCCGCCAGTGTGCAACGAGGCCCCGGTAGGACGCGGGTGACCGGCCAAGATCACTCACGTCGGGAGCCTCGTTGCCGCCTCAGTCTGTCACTTACCCCGCCCCGCAGGTCATTGCCGGTGCCGCTCGCGAGGGCGCCGAGCTTGGTGATCTTCTTCCGCACCTGCGCGGCCTGGTGGTGGAGAAGCTCGACTGCATGCCGTCAGCCGTGGTCATCAAGGCGCGCTGCTCGCCTGCGGGGGCGGCCTGCCCGGCCTGCGGCTCCTGGTCATCGCGGGTGCATAGCAGCTACCTGCGGCAGGTGCACGACCTTCCGGTCGGTGGCCGCCCGGTGCTGATCCACCTGGCCATGCGCAGGTTCAGGTGCACGAACCCGGCCTGCACGAAGGTCACGTTCGCCGTGCAGGCGGACGGGCTGACTGCCCGCTACCAGCGCTGGAGCGTGCCGCTGGCCGGGTTACTGTCGCAGGTTGCGCTGGAGCTGGCCGGGCGGGCGGGGATGCGGCTGGCCGCCGCATTGGGCATCGCGGTGCACCGCAACGCACTGCTGCGGCTCGTCATCGACCTGCCCGAGCCCGAGATCACAGCCGCGCCGGAGGTTGTGGGCGTCGATGACTTTGCGCTGCGCTGCGGCCACGTCTACGCAACCATCTTGGTCGACGTCGCCACCGGGCAGGCGATCGACGTGCTGCCCGGCCGTGAGGCGGGGCCGCTGGCGGACTGGCTCAAGGCGCACCCGGGCGCAAGGGTGATCTGCCGGGACCGGGCCGGAGCCTACGCCGAAGGCGCCCGCGATGGCGCCCCCGGCGCGGTCCAGGTCGCGGACCGCTGGCACTTGTGGCACAACCTCGCCGAGCACACCGCCAAGGCCGTCGCCCGCCACCGGGCCTGCCTCAAGCAGGTCGCTGCAGCCGCTGAGCAGGCAGAATCACGCTCAGAACCCATAGTGACCGCTGCTACGATTCCGGAGGCCGAGTCCCGGCTGGCGGCGCGGATGCGCGACCAGCACGCCGCTGTTCAGGCCCTGGCGGCCCGCGGCCTGGGCCTGCGCGCGATGGCCCGCGAGCTCGGTGTGGACCGCAAGACAGCCCGGCGCTTCGCCCAGGCTGCTACCGGCGATGAGGCGGTGGCCAGGGCCATCTCCCGGCCCACGGTGCTGGACCGCTACCATCCCCACCTGCACCGCCGGTGGAACCAGGGCTGCCACGACGCCGCCGCGCTGCACGCCGAGATCACCGCCCTCGGCTACCGCGGCAGCCTGCGCACCGTCTACCGCTACCTGCAGCCGCTGCGCACCGGCACAGCGCCCACGCCACTGACCATGCCGCCGAAGATCGGCGAGGTCACCAGCTGGCTACTGCGCCGGGCCGAAGACCTCAACCCCCGCCAGCAGCAGCTACTCGCCGACCTACGCGGCCACTGCTCACAACTGGACCACCTCGCTGAGCATGTGACCAGCTTCGCCAAGATGATGACCCGCCGAACCGGGCAACAAGACCTGACCGGCTGGCTCGAGCGGGTCGAGTCCGACGACCAGCCCGAACTGCACACCTTCGCCACCGGGATCCGCCAGGACCTGGCCGCCGTCACCGCCGGGCTCACCCTGCCCTACAGCTCCGGAACCACCGAAGGCAACGTCAACCGGCTCAAAGCCATCAAACGACAGATGTATGGCCGCGCCAGCCTGGACCTCCTGCGCAAACGCGTTATACGCCACCCTCCGTGACCGTGATCACGGAATTCGTGCCAGAACCCATCACGCTGGCAAGCGACAACGAGATGTGCAGATCAGGATATCTGCGCGCCCTTCTTGTCATAAGGTCATCGGCCGGGCCACTACCGGGCAGGTCAGCTTCCCCTCTTGCGGACTAGGAGCGGGCGGACGACAGTGGGGTGCAGCGCATACAGCAGTCATCTTGGGGGGAATGATGATGACTAATGGTGGACCGCGGACGGCCGACGGTGACGGGCTCGCCACGTCGGAGGCGAGCCCCATGACCGAGTTCATCGGCACGACCGCGCAGGTCGCGGTTTACATCGACTTCGACAATATCGTCATGTCCCGTTACGACGAACTGCACGGGCGGGAGGCGTTTCGCGTCGACGGAGCAAACAATTCGCATCCGCCACCACTAGTCCGACAGCGGCTTGCTGAGGCGCGCGTCGACCTGGGCGCAATCATCGACTATGCGTCGACGTTCGGCACTGTTGTCATCAGTCGCGCGTATGCTGACTGGTCCCGTCCGGTCAGCCGCAGCTACGCGGCGGATACGTTGAAAAGATCCATTGACCTGGTGCAGATGTTCCCGATTGCTGGAACCAAGAACGGCGCCGACATACGCCTAGCGATCGATGCTACTGAACACTTGGCCCAGTACCCCAACATCACGCACATCATGGTCGTCGCCGGCGACTCGGACTACGTCGCGCTCGCGCAGCGGTGCAAACGCCGCGGCCGCACCGTCATCGGGGTTGGGGCCGGAAAGTCGGTCGGCAAGTACTGGGAGTCGGCATGTAACGAATTCCGCTTCTACGCGGCGTTGCTGGACGCGACAACCGCAATGCCGACGCAGCCCACAGTGATCGCGACAACCCGCGAGTCGGTTGGCGAATCCGCCACTGAACTCGACCCCGCCGCGCTGTTGAGGAAAGCGGCCCGCCTGATGTATCTGAAGGCGACCACCGACTGGATCTCCGCTGGCGGCCTGAAGATGCAGATGAAGCGGCTCGACCCGGCGTTCGACGAGGCGTCCCTTGGGTTCAAGACGTTCTCCGCGTTCCTGAAATCCGTCCCCGAGATCGTTGATTTCATACCGAACCGCCCCGGCGGCCAGGTGTATCTCCGCGAGCTTGGCACCCGCACAGATACCGTGGCGCGTGCCGAGGACATGGAGCCACCCACCGACCAGCCCCAGGCCGTAGCGGGCGTGCCAACTACGACCGCAGCTGTAGTAGGTGGCACCGGCGCCCAACAGACCGATCTGTCCGGCCAGCCGCTGCCCGCCCAGCCACCGGCGGCGACACCTCTGGCGATGTCGATCCGTCGGCAGCTGAACCTGCCGGTCAATGCGACCCTCGGGACCGAAGGTGAACAGCTCGTGCTGCGCGTGCTGCGTGCCGCATGGGCTGAAAGCGAGGGTTCGGCGCTCTTGCAGCGCGTAATCGCCGCTCTGGTCGAGGATGGGGTCCGCGATGTGGCGGCACGCCGGGCCGCGAACGTGCTGACGCAGACAGTGACGTACATGCTCCGCGATCAAGAAATGACCCAGCATCCGAATCCGGAGCTAGTCGGCTACAAGGACGAGCAGCTGCTCGCACACTTCCGCGTTATGCTCGCCGATCGGATCCGGCACCGGCTGTACCCGGAGCCGGTCAAGGCGGAAGACCTGCTGCAGGCGCTGTACCCTGGCGAGCCACCTCCGTCCGGCGCGGATGCCCAGTTCACTGAAGGCCTCACCCGGCCCGGCCTGGATGCGATCAGCGAGGCGATCGGACCGCTACTAGTGCCACCACCGGTCCTGTGGGATGTCGCCGCAGCGTTCACCCGCATACCGCATGAGGTTCCCGTGGGCCGCGTCGACCAGTTCACCGCCGCGATCACCGGCCCGCTCGTCGACGAACTCGAACGAGACCCGGACACCGTCCCGATGCCGGCGGTTCACCAATCGCTGGTCGCTGCCGGACTAATCGGGCGCCGTGTTGATGAGGCGCAGCTCAACCCGGCGGCGGGATGGGAAACCGTGCAGGTCGTGGCGCGGGTGCTGGCCTCCTGGGTGTCCCGCTGCGCGGAGGCGGGCCTGCGGCTAGAAGCTAGCGACCCCGTGTCAATGGATGCCCTGTACAGGCTGCTGTTGCCGGACCGGTTCCAGATCGATATGCGCGCCTGGGTGCAGCAACACGTGGGCGACTCCTGAGTGCCCCGGCAGCAGCGTCAGGCAGACCGCCCCACGTATGTCCCGGGTCGTTGTGCCCGCCTGGGCGGGTGAACATGCTCCAGGCAGGCCTCGTTATGATCACGACGGAGCCGTCTCCCAAGGTGTCAGGTAGGACAAGGCGATCCTCGTTGGCACTTGGCACTCGCGTCGCGGACTCTAGACGATCCCCGGCAGGGTTCTAATAAAGGCGGCGGTGGAACGCAGCGGCTGGGAATGGTTCGAATTGGAGTGGAGGCAGGACTGGCTGGAACATGTCGCTTCCGCCCGGCCGGACTATGCAAAGGTACTGGTCCGCGATAACCCGGCCTTCCCGTCCGGGCGGCGTGAACAGCAGCTGTGCGCGCTGCGGGAGGTCAGCGACCTGCTGCGCGGTCTGGGCGTGCTGCTGCTGTATGAGCTGCTGGTGCCGGCAACCGGCGGCCAGCTGGCCGCTGGCGGGGGGACGACGGACACCTACGATCGTGATCTGCGCCCAGACCTGGTCATGCAGGTGATCGTCGACAACCAGGCCGCCGGGGTGGAGGCGGCGATCTGGAGACAGGCGACGCCGCACGGGCAGTAATGGGCCAGATTCGCGCGGGCGGGCGTGACCACGTCGACGCGATCGTGCTCGGCCGCGACGCTCCGGCCGCGCGACCGGATCACTGGCTGGCGGCGGCTGCGCCGATCGACGGCTTCGTGGGGTTCGCCATAGGGCGCAGCATCTGGGAAGAGCTGATCGCCGGCTACAACCAGGGCAACGCTGGCCGCGAGCAGGTGATCGGCCAGATCGCCAGGCGGTACCTGGAAGAGCGCTGGGATGGGGAAGGCGGTGGATCCGAGGCCGCGCGGCGGCACCGTGGGACCGCTGAACGCTGCGAGGCGCTGGTGCGCGGCGGCTTATGGTGCGTCAGCGCCCGATGTGTCGTATGGCTGCACCGGTAGTAATTGGTAGCAGTCTGGCGTCGCCCCATATCTGCCGCCGCTGCCCTGGCTCCTCGCTTGACTTCCGAGATCTGGTGCCCTGCTAACGTTCGAATGGTCGAACGCAGTGTCGAACCACTATGCAGGGACAACGACACCTCGGCCGGTTGCACGTAGCTTCAGGTGAATCACTCGCAGGATCTGCTGCTGTGGATGCCTTCACCCATCGGTAAAGAGCTAGTAAGTTTTTGGTAATCGGATTATGCTCAACTGGGGTGCCGCGGGGGGTTGCGGTATGGGTTCGATGATCACGAGACCGGTGTCGGTGGTCGGCTCGGCGCTGCCACCGGTGGGGCGACTGCGGGAGCACCGTCTTTTCGATGGGCTGCTTGAGCCGGAGAACGGCGGCGGTGCGGCCGCCGCCATCGTGGGTGAGGCGAGGGTCGTCAAGACGGCAGTTGCGCTGGGCCCGAATGGGACTCACCGCTGCCGACTGGATCGCCGACCCGAACTGCCCCTGCGCGCCGGTGGACAGCTACCGGATCGGTCGGAATCGGATCGTTGTCGGCCCGGCGATGAAAACCCTGCTGGGCAAGGCCAGGATCTGGAATCCTGCCGAGTTCGACCGCGCCTGGGTCGAGCCCAGCGCCTCCGACGACTCGGTCCCCTACGGGGCTCCACCAGGCGGGCAGGTGACCGGCGGCGACCGCTGGGCGACGATCGCCGTTGTGCAAGGTGGCGACGGCGCAGGGCGTGCAGGTCGGCGACGACAACAAGCAGCGCACTGCGGCCATAAATCGATGTCTGCTAGCCGGCAGAACAAAGGGGGTAGGAATGACTATCCAAGAAACGTCTCCTCGCAAGAACCGAAGGGAAGGAGTGGTTCTGCTAGATCTCGCCACTCATAGAAGGGTGCTTGATTTCCTGAATGAAGCCATTCAGCCACAAGACTTGATGTTCGAGAAACTGCCTCCGCCCAACCCCGAGATGGATCACGTTCACGAAGACAACCGGGAAGAACAGGCCCTGGGCCGTAGGAGGATCCTCGATCTGGACGTCGCCAATCAGATTATCGAGTTCCGCGACCGGGAGTTCCCGCTCGGATTCCGGATGGTGAGGGAGCTACTGGAGCTCGAGGCCTTCACACCAGGGCACCTCGATATCTTGCAGCACGCCTTCAGTAGCAGCTTCTATGGAAGCTGGTCTGTCTCTCCGCAGAACATCCCACGCCGGGGACCCGGCGGGTACGACGGCATCGTCCATGCCGCAATGTTGCACACCGGAAGAGTGCTGTTCATCACCGCGGATGAGACGACGCTGCTGTGGAACCCAGACGATACAACCCCGGCAACCTTCGAAGACCCAGTCAACCAGCCACATCTAACGCCGGACGCGGCGTCCGGTTACTCCGTGCTGTGCGGCGGGCATTCGTTCCTGTCGGATGGGCGCCTGCTGGTGGTGGGCGGCGGCGGCTACGGACCCCACGCCAAGGCCATGTGGGGGTACAAGTTCGACCCGGCTAACAAGAGCTGGACGAGAACCACAGGCAGCATGGTGCATCACCGGTGGTACCCGACTGTGCTGACCTTGGGCGACCATCGTATCGGTGACAGCCGCGAGGTGCTGGTGGTCTGCGGGCACGGCGCAGGCGACATGGAGATCTACGACGAGGCGTCCGACACATTCCGGGAGGTGACCTCAGGGGACACCAAGCCCTTCCCGAACCTGTATCCCGGGCTTCACCTGCTGCCAAACAGCAGCATCTTCTATTCGAGGACCGGCTGGGCGAGCGCCGGCCCGGGCGGCGGTCCGTTCCTGGGCGACGACCAGTCCGCTGCCTTCGCCCTCACCGGCACTAGCACCGGAGCCTGGACCGACATTGCTCCTGTGACGCCGTCGATGCCAGACCGCACCAAAGGCATGTCGGTAATGCTGCTGAGCAGCACCGCTCCCCACGTGCGGATCATGGTGCTGGGCGGTTCGGACTCCTCCAACAACAACTCGTACGAAATCATCGACGCGACTTCCCTGTCCCCAGCAACGAACTGGGGCACAGCCACGCCATTTCCGGATGGCGAACGCCGAAGTCTTGGAAGCGCCGTGCTGCTACCGGATGGGAATGTCTTCGTGTGTGGCGGCATCCAAAGAATCAACTCGCCCTGCGCGTTGTTCAATCCACGAACCAATACGTGGTCGTCGATGGCGGCGTTGCCGTCCACCCGGGATTACCACTCGGTCGCGTTCCTCTTGCCGAGTGGCCAGGTGGCGATGGCGGGATGGAACAACACAACGATTGAAATCTTCGACCCCCCCTATCTGCACCGTGGAGCCCGGCCCGTGATCTCCTCCGCTCCGCCGTCGGTGCAGCGCGGACAGAGTTTCGACATTGAATCACCAGACGCGGCGACGATCACCAGCGTGGTTCTGGCGAGACCGACGGCGGTGACGCACCAGACCGATACCGAACAGAAGATCCTGGAAATGCCGTTCGTCCGTACCGGCTTTTCCACCTTCGGCACCATCAACACCAACGGCGCCATCACTGACCGCTTCGGCGTCGGCAACAACTTCGACGCCCTCACCTTCGCCCCCGGCAACCACGGCTACGGACCCAACCTCTTCTACTACCTGCGGCGGGATATAACCGGGCTGACCCTGACCGCCCCCGACGGAAGTGCTCCACACTCACTTGCCCAGCAGGGCTATTACATGACGTTCGTGCTCAACAATAATGGCGTGCCTTCCATTGCAACCTGGATCTACCTCCAATAAGCGCAAGCCAGACCGTCGGCTCCAGCGCTTGGCCGCGCGCTCACCTTGATGTGGCTCATCGGGGCCGCGGTCAACCGGACCAGCAACCCAGCACCTCACCGCAGGGGAGGGCGTCGCGCTCGGTCAGGTCGTCAGAGGCCCGGGCACGTGCCCGGGTCCGGCTGGTCAGTTCTTGGGGAGTCGCCCTGTGGCACACGTGGGAAGGTGACGAAAAGGACGTATGGGACCGTGCCCGCGTTGGTGACGTCATCCACTTCGCCAGGTCGCTCGATGAACGCCTGCCCCGCGCTGTACGTGGTGGTCTGGCACTGGCTGCCGGCCGATTGGTGAACGGTGATCGAGCCCTGCTGGACGACCACGATCGCGCCTCCTGGATGCGAGTGCCAGCCAGAGGAGCCGCCCGGGTCGACCGTGATCTTCGCCATGGCTACGTCCGTTCCAAATTGAAGCGGGATGGTCCCATGTGACGTGTTGGTGCCACGCGCCAAAGGGACGTTCGTCAGCCCTGACGGCGGCGTGGCCCAGCTAGGTGCCACGGTCACTGCGACGGTCACTGCCGTGACCACGCTGGCGAGTCCCACGCTCAGCAGTGCCCATCTAACGGCTCGTTTCATGCCTTCCTCCAAAGTTCGGTCGCCTTGCCTTCAGTGATGTGGGAGACAAACACGCCATGGTGTTCCAGCCTCCGGCCGGCCCGTTCGACGTGGACCATGGCCAGCGTGACAGCGTGCTCGTGGTTGGCGAGGACGTCGCGTACCTCAAGACGGAGTGTGCCGCCCGAGAGCTCGAAGGCCCGGCCAAGGAACTCCAGCACCTGAGCTACGCCCCCCGTAGTCCCGGCTAGGGGGCTCCGCCAGGGAAGTGGGAGCGGATGTCTTGCGCGAAGAACTGGGCGCTGCAGCCAGTCGAGGCCGCCTCGCGAGAAGGCCGCGAAGCCCCCTCCGAGCATGCTCAGCAGCGTGCCGAGCGCAACGATTACTCCGGTTCGCCTCACGGCGACCCCCCTCCGTGCCATTGCACTGTGGCCCGGCGCTGGGCGTAGCGTCCAGCCGCAGACAGGCCGGCTAGCGATGGCCGACACCGCTCGCTTTACCACCCGTTGGGAGGGCCGTCAATGACGCGTTACTTTTTCTTGGTGACAATCTGAATAATGCTTGAATAGTGCTTTACCTTGCAGGCATGAGACTCAGCAAGGGCGCGGCGGGGCTATCACATACGGGCCAGCGGCCAGGGCTTGTCGGTGCCCATCCAGATTCGGCGCTGCGCGTCCAGTCCTTCGGCCATCGCGGCGCAGATCTCCGTCAGGTCGCGGATCTCCACCATCACCGAACCGGCCCGGGTGTGATCGTGTGCGGCCAGCGCCGCCAGGTGGTCAGCCTTCGCCACGTGCAGGCCCTCGATCAGCGTCTCGTAAATCCTGGCGTTGTCGGCCGGCGAGCGCACAGGCCGACTCCAGTGCCGCGCGGATTGACCCGCCACCGCCCGGGCCGACGGCGAGCGCAACGCCGCGACGGCCACCGACCGGGCGTCATTCGGGTCGTTCTTGCTCGTCGCGCCAGCTGCCAGCAGCCGCACCCTGGCACTGAGCTTGGGCTGCACATCCAGCACCCGC
>Ga0207663_10001636_pt1 | contig 10555 bp, 10 predicted proteins | sample LARL53metaG_FD_184346 | JGI IMG/M metagenome (GOLD analysis project Ga0207663, IMG submission 184346) | Corn, switchgrass and miscanthus rhizosphere microbial communities from Kellogg Biological Station, Michigan, USA - LAR L5-3 metaG... | ecosystem: Host-associated > Plants > Roots >...
GATGCAGGCGCGGCAGCCGGAGGACCTCGACAGGTTCTTCGCCACGATCACCGAGAAGCTCCGGGGTAAGCGGGTTTTCATGATCGGCACGTACAACCTGATGTACGACGTGGCCAAGGCCGGCCTCGAGCGGGGCATCAGGGGCGTCTTCGCCAAGGACTCGGCCATCCTGACCGGCGGCGGCACAAAGGGATTCGTTCTCCCCGACAACTACATGGACGTGATCCATGAATTCCTCGGTGTCGACCGCATCCAGCAGGGGTACGGCTTCTCCGAGCAGAGCGCGTTCCACTGGGGCTGCAGCGAGGGCCGCTATCACGTGCAGCCGTGGGTCATCCCGTTCATCCTCGACCCCGACACCAGCGAGCCGTTGCCGCGAACCGGCAGGCAGACGGGTCGCGCCGCGGTCTATGACGTTCTGCTCAAGGCGCATTGGGGTGGGGTGATCTCCGGCGACGAAGTCACCATCGACTGGGACCTGCAGTGCCCGTGCGGCCAGACAACCGTCGCGTTCGAACACGACATCATCCGCTACAGCGAGAAGCGGGGCGTCGATGACGACCGCATAACCTGTGCGGCCACCCACGAGGTGCACAACGAAGCCGTCGAGTTCATGAAGGCGTTCGAATCATGAGCAGCGCATATACGGTTCCGTTGTTCCTGCGGGGAGAGGTCATCGTCGACGACCTGGTGTCGTTCGGTACTCGCACCGGCGCCGCCAAGTTCCAGGCGCCCGATATGGCCCGTCACGTGCACCGGCTCCCACTGCCGAGCCCGATGGCGATGGCCGACCTCTACGAGGTGCCCTTCGACGAGATCCTCGATGTGCTAGAGGCGTTGGGCAACGCACTCGACTTCGAGCGGAACATGCATCTGCAGGAGGCCTACGAGGCGGCGCTGTTGGCGAACCCGCTGCCGCCGGAGATGCTCAAGAACAGCTACCAGATCCTGAAACCACTGTTCTCCCGCGCGAACGTCCTCGAGATCGCCGACAGCCAGGTCGGGCTCGAATACCTCAATGGCTGGGTCACCCAGCGACTCGGCGACGGACGGGAGTTGCGGGTACGCGCATTCGGCTCGCGGGTGTTGCACATTCCGGCAGGCAACGGCGGGCTCGTGTCGGCTGTCACGATTCTGCGCTCGGTGATCACCCGCTGCGACACGATCATCAAGGCTCCGTCCAACGATCCGCTGACGGCGGTCGCGATCGCGCGCACGCTCGCCGATGTCGCGCCCGACCACCCGATCACCAAGCATCTTGCGGTTGCGTATTGGAAGGGCGGCGACGTCGCCGTCGAGGAGCCGTTGTATCGACCGGAGCACATCGAAAAGATCGTCGCCTGGGGAGGTTTCGCGTCGGTCAAGCACGTCACCCGCTATATCCAGCCGGGTCTGGAGATGATCGCGCTCGATCCCAAGCGCAGCGCGACCATCATCGGGCACCAGGCATTCAGCGACGACGAAACCATGCGCGAGGTGGCGCGCTGCGCGGCCGTCGACATCGGGGTGGCCAACCAGGAGGGATGCGCCAACGCACGCGTCATCTATGCGATGAGCGGGACCGACGCCGTAGGAATCGCCAACGCCAACAGGCTCGGCGAGATGATCTACGAGGAACTGACCCGCCTGCCCGCTTTCATCAGCACGCCACCGCTGTACCCGAGCCGCGAACTCTACGACCACGTCGAGGCGTCTCGGATGACCGACGACTGGTACCGGGTGATCGGCGGCGATCAGCGCGAGGGGGCGATCATCGTTTCGCAGTTCGACTCCCCCGTCGACTACTCGGCCATGCTGTCCGGCCGCGTGGCCAACATCGTGCCGGTCGACAGCATCGACAAGGTGACCGAGGCGGTAACCGCATACACGCAGACCATCGGCATCTACCCGGAATCGCTGAAACGCGAACTACGCGACAAGCTTCCACTGTTCGGGGCGCAACGGCTGACGACACTCGGCTATGCGTGCAGCGTGCCGATCGCGGCGCCGCAGGACGCAATCGAGCCGATGCGACGGATGTGCAAGTGGATCGTGGAAGAGGCGTGTGACCCTGATGTGGTGACACCACTGTGGCGCCTCGGCGAAGTCAGCGCGCAGGCATAATGGCCGGGCCAACAACACTCGAGGTCGTCGAAGGCATCGACCTGACCGGCAAGACCTGCGTGATCACCGGTGCGCCGGCCGGCCTGGGGCGGGAATCGGCCCGCGCGCTCGCGGCGACGGGCGCGCACGTCATTCTCGCGGCGCGCAATGTGGAAGCCTTGCGCGACGCCGAGGCGTGGATTCGGGCAGAGGTGCCCGATGCGCCGACGTCGACCGTCGAACTCGACCTCACCAGCCTGGCCAGTGTCCGAACCGCCGCCGCGGCGATCCAGGACCTCGCGCCCGAGATCCACGTGCTGATGAACAACGCCGGGGTGATGTTCACTCCGTTCGGCCGAACCACCGATGGCTTCGAAATCCAGTTCGGCACCAATCATCTCGGGCATTTCGAACTGACCCGGCTACTCACACCGCGACTTGTCCAGGGTGCCCGCATCGTCATTTTGTCGTCGGACGGACACCGGATGTGCGACGTCGACCTGGCCGACCCCAACTGGGAGCGAAGGGAATACGACAAGTTCGCTGCCTACGGATCATCGAAGACCGCCAATGTCCTGCACATGGTCGAGCTGGACCGCCGGCTGCGTGACCGCGGGGTGCGGGCCTGCGCCGTGCACCCGGGCGTCGTCGCGACGTCCCTGGCACGCCACATGACGCGCGAAGACTTCGCCAGCTTGAACAACATCACGCCCGCGGAACCCGACGCGCAGCGCGTCGATGTGCTTCGCGACTTCCAGATGCCCGAACAGGGCGCAGCGACCCAGGTCTGGGCGGCCGTCAGCCCGGACCTGGCCGGCATCGGTGGGGTGTATCTGGCGGACTGCCGGATCCGCGAGGACGTCGCGCCGTACGCAGCGGACCATGCGCACGCCGCCGACCTGTGGGAGTTGTCGGAGAAACTCTGCGGCAACGTCGCGCTAGGCTCGCAATCGTGAACCGGATGGACCGGCGCAAGCAGGAGGTGCGGGAACGGATTCTTGGCGCCGCCTTCGACCTTTTCCTGGATCAGGGTGTGTCCGGCACGACGATCGAAGACATCTGCGAACGCGCCGACGTCGCGAATCGAACGTTTTTCAACCACTTCGCCACCCGACACGACATGATGCGCGCACTCGCCGAAGAGCGTCTGCTGAACCTTCGCGACGTCGTCTTCGACCGTGCGAACGAACCGATCCCCGCTCGGTTGATCGGCCTGTTCGACGACATCGCCGCGACCCTGGGTGAGTCCAGCGATACCTACCGCGAGGTCATCGCCGAAATGCTGACAGCGGCGGGCTACGGCATTCAACGCGGTTTCGCCTTGCACGACACGTTTCTCCAGCTCGTCAAAGAAGGCGTGGCGCGCGGTGAGGTGAGCGTCCGGCACGATGCCCAAACGCTGGCCGACATCATCGTGGGTGCGCTGACGGGGGGCATCGTCAATTGGACTGTGGACAAGACATATTCGATTGAGTCGGGCTTTCACGACCTAGCGGTCGCGCTGGCCGATCTGTTGAGCGCGGAATCGAATGGCTGACGTCATATACCTGCGGTCCTACGACGATCGCACCCGTGAAGACGACGAGACCGCGCGCCGAGTGCGCGATGCGACGGTCGAGCTGTTGCGCGACGTGCCGTACTCCAGCATCACGATGCGGTCCATCGCCACACGCGCGGGCGTTTCTCACGGCGAGATCCGCGCACACTACCGGTCTACGGAAGCGATCGTCGCCGAGATCTATCTCGAACGGTTGCGCGCGGCGCCGTTGATCGTCGACGTCGAGAAGTCCGCAAGGGCGCGGATCGCCGCGCAGTTCTCACAGCTGGTCATGCTGCTTGCCGACGAGCCGGGGCTGGCCGCGGCGTGCTCGAGCGCGTTGATCTGCGACGAGCCGTCCGTGCGCGTGAGCCGCCAGCGGATCCACGGCGAGCTCCAGCGGCGGGTCCGCACGGCGTTGCGATCGGGGGCGTGGCCGGAGGTCGCCGAGACGCTGGAGTTCGGGCTGATCGGCGCCTTGGTGCACGCCAGTTGCGGGGCCGACACGTTCCGCCAGACGGCCGAGGAGGTGGCTGGCGTGGTGGCCGCCGTGTTGCCCGAGTGAAACGTAGGGGTGTCATCTCGATCTGGCCGACTTCGCCAGGCATATGGATCGCTCGATCAAACCCCTTGGTACACCTTGCGATAGCTCGACGGCGACATACCCACGCCGCGACGCAAGTGGTGGCGCAGGTTGCCACCCGAACCGAGACCCGCCTGCCGGGCGACCTCGTCGACGGGCAGATCGCGCGACTCCAATAGCTCACGGGCGCGGTCGACACGGCGGCTGCGCACCCATGCACCCGGCGATCGCCCCGTCTCCTCACGGAACCGACGGTTGAAGGTGCGCGGGCTCATCTTCGCGTGCTGCGCCAGCCGCTGCACCGTGAGCTCTTCATCGAGGTGCTGCAGCGCCCATTCCCGTGTCGCCGCCGTCGAGAAGTGGTCCGGCGCAGGCACTTGCCGATCGATGAACTGCGCCTGGCCACCCTCCCGCCACGGCGGCACCACGCAGTACCTGGCGACCTCGTTGGCCACCTGCGCGCCATGATCGGAGCGAATGATGTGCAGGCACAAGTCGATTCCTGCGGCGAGGCCCGCCGACGTGAGCACGTCGCCGTCGTCGACGAACAACACGTTCTCGTCGAGCAACACCCGCGGATGCAGCCGCCGCATGTCGTCGGCGAATCTCCAATGCGTGGTCGCGGGGCGCCCGTCGAGCAGGCCCGCCGCGGCGAGGACGAACGCGCCGGTGCAGATCGACACCAGCCGGGTGTCCGGGCGAATCCGCGCCAACGCATCCGACGCCTCCGGTGTCAGCACGCCCTCGGTGCGCGCCGATGGGAACCGCGTCCCCGGGATCACGACCGTGTCGGCTGTCGCCAGCGCCTCGGGCCCAGCCGCGGGCAGCAGGTCGAAGCCCGTCGTCGCCGCGATCGGGCCCCGCGTGAGCCCGCACGTCACGACGTCGTAGAGCGCATTACCGTCGCCGTCGGTCGCGTACGAGAACAGCGTCGGCGCGATCGCGGCATCGAAACCCACCACAGGTGGCAGCAGCAGGACGGCGATGCGATGCATGCCGCCAGTTTGGCATGTTTTTGACGACTGGTGTCATTCATGCCACTAGTCACGGCCTGACGGATCGCCCACAGTGGTTCGGTGACGCTTACCGCCGCGCAGAGGAGCACGCCCCTGGGCCGGATTCACTGGTCCTGGGTGGTGGCCGCCGTCAGCTTCATCGCGATCCTCGGCGCGGCGGGTTTCCGCTCGGTGCCCGGCGTCATGATGACCCCCCTGCACCACGAGTTCGGCTGGTCGCACGGGCTGGTCGGGCTTGCGATGTCGGTCAACATGACGCTGTTCGGGCTGACCGCACCGTTCGCCGCGGCCCTAATGGACCGATTCGGCGTGCGACCTGTGCTGTCGGCGGCACTGATACTGATCGCGACGGGATCGGCGCTGAGTGTGACGATGACCGCGAGCTGGCAGCTGGTGCTGTTGTGGGGCGTGCTGGTCGGTGTCGGCACCGGCTCGATCTCAATGGGCTTCGTCGCGACCGTCGCGACGCGCTGGTTCGAGGCGCGGCGTGGCCTCGTCACCGGTGTGCTGACCGCGGCGAGTGCGACCGGACAGCTGATCTTCCTGCCCATCGTCGCCGAGGTGACCGCCCAGCACGGCTGGCGCTGGGCATCGCTGATCGTCGCCGCGGCGGCGCTCGGTGTGGTGCCGCTGGTCGTGCTGTTCATGCGAAACTACCCGCAGGACAAGGGCTTAACGCCCTATGGTGCGACGGCTGCGGCCGAGCCCGCTGTCGTGCCTGCGTCGAGTTTCGCCGCCGCGTTCGCCGGGTTGCGGATCGGCGCGCGGGTGCCGGCGTTCTGGCTGCTGGCGGCGAGCTTCGCGATCTGCGGGATGACGACGAACGGGTTGATCGGCACGCACTTCATCCCGGCCGCCAACGACCATGGCATGCCGACCACGGTGGCCGCCGGCCTGCTCGCGACCATCGGCATCCTCGACGTGGCAGGCACGGTGTTCTCCGGGTGGTTGACCGACCGCGTCGACCCGCGGTTGCTGCTGGTCGTCTACTACACAGGCCGCGGCATATCGCTGCTGTTGCTCCCCGCGCTGCTCTCCCCACATGCCGAGCCGAGCACCTGGGTGTTCGTCATCTTCTACGGCCTGGACTGGGTCGCGACCGTACCGCCGACGATCGTGCTGTGCCGCAACTACTTCGGCACGCGATCTCCCGTCGTGTTCGGCTGGGTGTTCGCATCCCACCAACTCGGCGCGGCGATCGCCGCCGCTGGCGCGGGCAGGCTGCGGGATATCCAAGGCAACTACGACATGGCGTTTTACCTGGCGGCGGGCCTGTGCTTCGTCGCCGCCGTGCTCTGTCTCAATGTGCGGAATGCGCAGGTCAGTGCGGCTGTAACGTAGGTGCCCCCTCGGAGCGACTTTGTCGTTGGGTGCCCGCAGCCCTTAACATGCGATGCGACCTGACGAAGGAGCCGACATTGAAGACTCGCGCCAGCAAGGGATTGGGGGCGGCGGCCGGGATCGCCGCTATCGTGGCCGCGGTGCCGTTCACGATCGACGCGCCGTTCGCCAGCAAGGCATACGCCGACCCGCCGGCAGAGACATCGACACCTGTGGCCCCGATTCCCGATCCCCAGGGGCCGGGTTGTGACGCGTTCAAGACCGCGCTGCCCAATTGGAAGGCCTTCGCCGACCAGCCGGTCGGCCAGGTGATCGCCAGCATCCCGGACATCTCGACGTTCAACTCGTTGATCTCCGGCCAGGCCAACCCGGCGGTCAACATCGTGCCGGTCCTGGAGAACGGGCCGTACGTGGTGTACGCGCCCAGCAACGCGGCGTTCGCCGCGATGGAGCCGGGCCAGCTCGACGCCATCAAGGCCGATCCCGCGACGCTGACGAAGCTCGACTACTACCACGTGTTCCTCGGCCTGCTTGGTCCCGACGACGTGCACGGCCAGCGGCCGTCGCAGGAGGGCACCGAGGTGAAGGTGACCGGTAAGGGCGGCGACCTGAAGTTCAACGACACAGCCAAGGTCGTCTGCGGCGGGATTCAGGCCAACAACGCGCGGATCTACATCATCGACAGCGTGCTGGATCCGGCGCAGGGTCCGGAGCCGATCAACCCGGGCGCCACGACCAGCACATCGGCCACTACGACGACGACCACCACTTCGGCGCAGACACCGCCGCCCGCTCCGCCGGGTGACCAGCACATGCCCGCAGCGGGCTAGTTCTCCTGCGCTAAAGCCCTAGGTCGCGGCCGATGATCTCCTTCATGATCTCGGTCGTGCCGCCGAAGATCGTCTGGATCCGCACGTCGACGTAATCACGGGCGACCTTGTACTCGTTCATGTAGCCGTATCCGCCGTGCAGCTGTACGCAGTTGTCGGCGACGCGCTTGCCGAGTTCGGTGCACCACCACTTGGCCTTCGACGCCTGGACCGCGGTCAGCTCCTTGTCTACGGTGGCGCGCAGGCAGCGATCGATGTACTGCTCGGCGATCTCGAGCTCGGTGTCCATCTCGGCCATCAGGAAGCGGTTGTGCTGGAAGCTGCCGATCGGCTGGCCGAACGCCTTACGATCCTTGACGTACTGCAGTGTCTCGCGCCAGGTTTCACGCGCTCCGGCGATCGCGGCGATCGCGATGGACAGACGCTCCGACGGCAGGTTGTGCATCAGATGGTAGAAACCCTTGCCCTCCTCGCCCAGGAGGTTGTTGCCAGGCACTCGGACGTTCTCGAAGTGCAGTTCGGCGGTGTCGGCGGCGTGCAGGCCCATCTTGTCGAGTTTGCGCCCGCGTTCGAACCCCTCCATGCCCCGCTCGACGACCAGCAGCGAGAAGCCTTTGTGCCCCGCCTCGGGATCGGTGCGAGCGACGACGATCACCAGGTCGCTGTTGATGCCGGCGGAGATGAATGTCTTGGAGCCGTTGAGGATCCAGTCCGCGTCCTTGCTGCTGCCATCACGCACCGCCGACGCCTTGATGCCCGCCAGGTCGCTGCCTGCGCCGGGTTCGGTCATCGCGATCGCGCCGATGAGCTCACCGGTGATGTAGCCCGGCAGCCACCGCTCCTTCTGTTCGTCGGTGGCCAGCGATGCGAAGTACGGGCCGATGATGTCGTTCTGCAGACTCAGACCCGGCGTTGCGGGGCCGAACTTCGCCAACTCCTCGACGATCACGGCATTGAACCGGAAGTCGTCAACGCCGCCGCCGCCATACTCCTCGGGCATGTTGAACCCGATGAGCCCGTATTTGCCAGCAGCAACGTACGATTCGCGGTCAACTAGGCGTTCGCTCTCCCACTTCTCGGCGTGCGGCGCGCACTCCTTTTCGAGGAACTGGCGCGCGGTCTCCCGCAACTGTTCGTGTTCGGGTTCGAATACCAGACGTTTCATCACTTTGCTTACTTCGCCTTCCATACGGGTTTGCGCTTCTCCGCGAACGCCAGCGGTCCTTCCTTCGCGTCCTCGGAACGAATCAGTGTCCCGATTTCGCGCATCGTCCTGGCCCAACCGGCCTCGTCGCCGGTGACTACGCCCTCATCGACGCCCATGGCGACCCGCTTACTCGCCCACACCGCCAGCGGCGCATTGCACGTAATACGTTCCGCGAGTGCGAGAGCCGCGTCCACCACTGTGCCGTCGGGCACGACCTGGTTGATCAGTCCCCACTTGAGCGCATCGGCCGACGACATCGAGTCCCCGGTCAAGATCAGCTCCATCGCGACCTTGCGCGGCAGGTGGTCGACGATACGGAACACGCCGCCGGCGGCGGCGATCAGTCCGCGCTTGACCTCGGGCAGCCCGAACTTCGCTCGTTCCTCGGCGACCACGAGGTCGCTCGCGAGCGCCAGCTCTGTGCCACCGCCGAATGCGGTGCCGTTGACGGCGGCGATGGTCGGCTTGTCGATGTAGTGATGCACATAGCCGGCGAAACCCCATTCCGAGTGGTCCGGGTGGAAAAGGTTCTCGCGGCGCGATATCGCCTTGAGATCGGCTCCGGCGCAGAAGGATTCACCGGCTCCGGTGATCACCACCGCGCGGATCTCCGGGTCGTCATGGGCCTCCTGCAGCGCGTCGCCCACCGCGGTGCTCACCGCGCTGTTGACCGCGTTGCGGGCCTCCGGCCGGTTCAGCGTGATGATCACGACGTTGCCCCGCCGCTCGGTGAGAGCGGCGGGGGCCTGCACATCAGACGTCACAGCAGCTCGAGGATGGTGGCGTTGGCCTGGCCACCGCCCTCGCACATCGTCTGGAGGCCGTACTGAATTCCCTTGTCCCGCATGTGGTACAGCATCGTGGTCATGATGCGGGCGCCGGAACCCCCGAGCGGGTGACCAAGTGCGATCGCGCCGCCGTTGGGGTTGAGCTTCTTCTCGTCAGCGCCGATGTCCTTCAGCCAGGCCAGCGGCACCGGAGCGAACGCCTCGTTGACCTCGAACACGCCGATGTCGTTGACCGACAGGCCCGACTTCTTCAGCGCCTTCTGGGTGGCCGGGATCGGCGCGGTCAGCATGATCACCGGATCGGCGCCGGCCAGCGTCGCAGTGTGCACCTTGGCAATCGGCTTGAGCCCCAACGACTTCGCCTTCTCGGCCGACATGAACAGCAGCGCGGCCGACCCGTCGGAGATCTGCGACGAGTTGCCGGCGTGGATCACACCGTCTTCCTTGAACGCCGGCTTCAGTTCACCCATCTTCTCGATGGTGGTGCCGCGGCGGATGCCCTCGTCCTTGAGCACCGGGTTTCCGTCCTGGTCCTTGATGGCAACGATCTGGTCGTTGAACGCGCCGGAATCCTGTGCGGCGGCCGCCTTCTCGTGTGAACCCAACGAGAACTCGTCGAGCGCGGTGCGGTCAAACCCGCACTGCGAGGCGATCATCTCGGCGCCGATGCCCTGGTTCGGGGTCTGGCTGTAGCGGTTGCGGAACGCTTCTGGGTACGGGTGGCCGCCGTTGGCCAGTGAGGCGCCCATCGGTGTGCGCGACATCGACTCGACACCGCCCGCGACCACGACGTCGTAATGGCCGGCTACCACGCCGGCGGCGGCGAAGTGAATGGACTGCTGGCTGGATCCGCACTGCCGGTCGACGGTCACTCCGGGGACGCTTTCCGGCCAACCTGCCGCCAGCACCGCAGTGCGGCCGATGTCGAGCGCCTGCTCGCCGGCCTGCATGACACAGCCCCAGATGACGTCGTCGACGATCTCCGGATCGATGCCTGCGCGCTCGGCGAGACCATTGAGCACCTGCGCGGACAACTCGCCGGGATGCACACCGGACAGCCCGCCGTTGCGCTTGCCGACCGGCGACCGCACGGCCTCGACGATGACGGCTTCAGCCATGACACTTCTCCTTTGAATGTGGTGTTTCCCCGAAGGTAGAGCAACAAAGTTTA
>Ga0207663_10001640_pt1 | contig 10539 bp, 7 predicted proteins | sample LARL53metaG_FD_184346 | JGI IMG/M metagenome (GOLD analysis project Ga0207663, IMG submission 184346) | Corn, switchgrass and miscanthus rhizosphere microbial communities from Kellogg Biological Station, Michigan, USA - LAR L5-3 metaG... | ecosystem: Host-associated > Plants > Roots >...
TACTGGGCATGGACCACCATCTGCTCCTCGGCAGTCGGCGCGACGGCCTGAGCGATCGCAGGTGCCGCAGGCCGCGGCTAGAACCAGGCCAGCGCTTGCCGTCAGCCTGCAGGAGGAGCTGGCCGGGCGGTGAACCCAGGGAATTGCAGATGGTAAGGAGAAGGTCTACGGTTCGATTCCGTAAGGGGGCTCTGCAGCTCACAGGCTAAATTCGAACTGAACTTGGATAACAGATTAGGCCGAAGGTGGGGACTATTGGGTCTGTAACCCCACCCAGCAGGGAAATAGCGACGGCCGGGTGCCGCGGTTCGTGAACCGCGGTCTTGCATGCAGGGCCGGTCTATGAAGCCGAGCGTTGTGGTATTGGCGAGCCGCTTGGGCACTCAGCTCAACATCCCTTTCTGTGACTGGTCCCGCTGCTGGCTCCCGCACGAAGAGCCGCCGTTCGTTATGCGTGAGGACCGTTCGCCATGTCTGTGGCTCGGGATGACGCCGGAGTGGATGTTATGCGCTGAAGCATCGGCTTGTGCTGTAGGAGTTGCGGAGGATTTTCCGGTTCGCCTTCACCGCAGAGTTTCTGGTAGGTCGCGGGTACTGATCAGATCAGGCTGCGTCGGTGCCGGGTTCGGTGAAGGCGAGCCGCTGGTCGCCGAAGTCGGCGATGATCTCCAGGCGCCCGCCGAGGGCTTCGACGTAGGCGGCCAGGGTGCGCAGTTCGGTGGTGCCCGGCTTGGCATGCTCGATGGCGGACACGCGGCCCTGGGTGATGCCCATCCGGGCAGCGACCTGGGCCTGGGTGATGCCGAGGCGGCGGCGCATCTCGGCGAGCCGGAAGGCGCGCTGCTCGGCGCGCAGCTGCTCCATCCCGGCGGCGATGGCGGCCTTGTCGGCAGGATCGGGGTAGAACTCGGCGAGGAACTCATCCCGGGTGTAGTGGTGGAGTTCGCTGCTCATCGGATGTCCTCTTGTTTCAGGTAGTCCTCGTAACGCTGCTCGGCCAGCGGGATCGCCTGGCGGTACCAGGTCTCCCATTTTCCAGCCTTATCTCCGGCTACCAGCAGAACCGCGTTCCGCCGGGGATCGAAGATATACAGGATGCGGATCTCGCTGCGCCCGGCGGAGCCTGGCCGCAGTTCCTTCAGGTTGCTCAGCCGGGAGTGCTGGACGCGGTCGGCGAGCGGGCGGCCCAGCTCCGGCCCGGCTTCGAGTAGCATGCCGATGGCCTGGCCGACCTGGATCGCGCTGGCCCGGTCACGCTTGCGCAAGTCGTGCAACCACGTCCGGACCTCCGGTGTCATGACCAGGACAAAGGCCACGTCAGCTGCCTCTCCGCAGCGGTAGCATTACCCAGACACGATATCACATCAGTGTAATATTTTATGGCTTGCGGAGCCGGTTAGCTGTCCGTGCTGGCGCTTGGAGTGAGCTCGAGCCTGCGCGGGTTGGGGAAGCCGAGACCGGCGTAGCCGGGTGCGCGTTTGGCGAGCATGGCGGCGAGGACGCCAGTCCGCTGATCGAGGTAGTCGTGGACTTCGGCCGTGGTCTTGTTCTCATGCGAGCGCAGGATCCGGCCTACGTACTGGGTCAGGCTGCCCTTGTTGGCGACCGGCGCGGCGAGGAACAAGGTATCCAGGGCCGGGCAGTCGAAGCCTTCGCCAGCGTACGGGCCGGTGGCCACGACCAGGAGTGGCGGCCCGCCGGGCTGTGGCTGCAGGCGGGCCAGCGCTGCCGTGCGGCTCTTGGCACCCATCCCGCCGCGAAGAATAACCGGGTCGTGCCCGGCCTCGCGCAGCAAGTCGGCGAGCTTTTCCAGATGGCTGGTCCGGTTGGTGAGGACCAGGCAGTTGCGGTCCTTGCTGAGGGCGGCGAGGACGTCCGCGATGACCTGCCGGGTGCGCTGCTCATCAGCGGCCAGGTGCCGGTAGATGGTCGTCATGCCGCCAGGGCGGGAGGGGTCGGCGTCGCCGTCGTACCGGTAGGCAGTCGGGTGAACGTACAATACGGGGGTGGGTCGGCCGGTGCCCAGAAGCGTGTCCTGGCCGGCTGCGTCGCGGGAGAGTGCGATGGTGTGCCGGACCGGTCCCACTTGCATGGCGATCAGGTCATCGAGCTTGTCGCGGCGGTAAGGGGTGGCGGTCAGGCCGAGCCAGCGCCGTGCCGGGATCTGCTTGACCGCGTGCTCGAACGCGGCGGCCGGGACGTGATGGCATTCGTCGGCGACGATAAGGCCGTACCCGGCGGTCAGGTCCGCGACGTCGTTGCGGCGGGACAGGGTCTGCAAGGTGACGACATCGATGGAGCCGCGCAGCTTGGTCCGGCCGCCGCCAAGCTGCCCGGCTTTGACGCCGAGGAACTCAGCGATCCTGGCCCGCCATTGGTCCGCGAGCGTCTTCCGGTCCACTAGGACGAGAGTGGAGACCTGATGCGCGGCGATGACCGCGCATGCAATCACGGTCTTGCCGGTTCCGGGCGGCGCGACCAGCACCCCCAGATCGTGCCCGGTCAAGACCTGGACGGCCGCCTGTTGCGGCTCGGTCAGCACGGCCGAGCAGGTGATTGCCTGCGTGGTGCCGACCGCGCGCTCATCGGCCAGGTCCAGCTTGCTGCCTGCCTGCGCGGCGAGTTCGCTCACGGTGGTGAGCATGCCGCGCGGCACGATCAGGCCGCCATCGATGGTCTCGTCGAAGAACTGCAGGAAGCGAGGGACGTCCCAGGTGGAGGCGCGCATCCGCTGCTTCTCGTAGAACTGCGGGTTGTGCATCGAGGCAGCGTGCCGCAGCGACGCGGCGAGCGCGGGCGTCAAGTCGGCCAGCTCGACCCGGATGCCCGCCCCGAGCCGGGCCCGGACCACAGTCGCCGCCTCCGGCCGGATCTTCGTGGAGACTGGCGCGGCAAGCCTGGTGACCTCGCTGCCCGCCGGGACCCGCCCGGCCTTGTCCGCGGCCCGGCTCACTTCCTTAGGCGTCATACGGCCAAGCGTGGACAGGTAAGACCACTGATCCTGGTGCGGTTCGAGATTCTCCAGGTTCAGGAACACCGTCGCGTTGCGGTCTCGGGCCGACCGGAACAGCGGCAGCGCAATCAGGTTTCCGACACCGCCGACCGGGAGCAGATCCTGGGACGGGAACAGCCGGTCATAACTGGCCAGGTTCACCTTCCCGCGCATCGCCATCGCCTCACGCAGCAGTCCGGTGCCCAGTCGCCGCGCAGTCTCCGTCGGCACTGGCGCGGTGAAGAAAACCCACGCGTGCATACCCACCCCGGAACGCGACACCTCCAGCGCCACCGGCACCCCGAACGCCCGCCCCGCCTTGACGTACATGAGCACCTCGGTCAGCGCATCGTGCCCGTCGAAGTCAGCGGCCAGCCACCAGCACCTGTCGCCGTCCAGCAGCGGATAAACGCCGACGTGCACATCGCCCTTCAGATGAGCAGCCAGCACATCCGTGGTCAGCGGCAGGTAGTCCCGCTTCTCATGCGGGATCCCGCGCTGCCACCCGCCGCGCACCGCCGGGAGCCAGCCCTTCCAGCCAGTACGAGAATTCTCGATCCGGGTGGCGTAGATGTCGGTACGCGCCGCGAACAGCGCCCGGAAGAACGCCACCTTCGCGTCATTAGGTGAGTCTCTATGGACCGGTCCCGGCGGCGCATCGAAGAAGCCGGCCTGCGCCGGACCGGGCGGCGCGGCCTGCCGCGGGCTCAGCTCAAGCATCTTCAGCAGGCGCGCGTTCTCCGACCGCAGCCGCACCAGCTCCGCAGCCATAGCCGCGGGAATCTCAGTCACGCCCACACCATATGCAACCCGCGTCCATGTAGCTCGTGCCCGAGTTTCAAGCGGCAGTCAGGCCACGCATGGAGGTCATTCCGGCGGCGCCCGGTCGTCGGCTTGCCTGAGCCGGTCTCTTGGTGTGGTGTGTGAAATGACCACCTCGGCAAAACACGCGGGCCCGGAGGGCTGACCGCGGAACATGGCGGATCCCCGCTGCGGTGTTCGCGAACGTTATGAGCAAGGCCGCCAGGGAGGCCGAAATCGATGCGTCTCTCGCCCAGCCGCTCACCGCCCGGTGGTCTACCAACTGGTCGGCCAGCAGCTGGTCAGAGAACTGTTCCGAACGGGACGTTCTGCGCGCGATCACGCCTGGCATGGACTCCAGTGAGCTAGGCCGTAATCGGCAACTTCGGCGACAGCATTACGAAATGAAGCGCTCCGCAATTGCTCACCCGCTGTGGTCGGGCCGGGGTGACTTCCTGCCCTTCTGCTGTAGCTCGGAATGGTGTGTCTCGGCCGCGTTCGCCACCATGAGTGCGATTTATCGGCGGCTTCCCGGACTGCCCCGGGACGTTACCGTCGCCCGAAGACGTCATCCATGATCTCGGCGCCTGTGGTGATCACGGGCCGCAGTTCCCAGCGGTAGACGACCTCGGTTGTGCGGGTGGAGGCGTGCCCAACCAGGTGGGCGATCTCTTCGATGCTGACGCCGCGGTGGCTCATCAGGCTGACGAATGAGGTACGTAGCTCGCGTGGCGTCCAGCTATCTCCGGTTCCGGCCGCGTTGCATACCCGCTTGAACATCTTCCGGACGTTCCCCGCGTCCAGGGCGGTGCCGCGATGAGTGGTGAACACCAGCCCAGTGTCCTGCCATCGTTCCCCGGCCAGGGCCCGCTCCTGGACCTGGCTTTCCCGCAGCGCACCGAGCGCCTCGGCCGCCATCTGGGGAAGGCCAAGCGTGCGGCGTGACCGCTTGGTCTTGGTCTCGCCACGCTCCCGCACCGACCGCCAGACCGCCACATGAGGAGGAACCGGAGGGTCAGCGTGCGGGTCGCCGTCCAGGTTCACGCGATCCCAGCGCAGTGCCCTGGCCTCTTCGGTGCGGACCCCGACCAGCAGGCTCAGCACGATGTAGGCATACATCAGCGCGGCCGGTCGGCGGACATCCTTCAGGCCAGGGCGCAATTCCATCACCGGCAAGGTCTCGGCCGCGGTGATGACCGCCACGGCTTGCTCCAGGGTCAGCGACTTTGACGGCCGCCCTTCCTGGCCTTTGGGGGTGTCAACCAGGGCCGCGACGTTGGGGGCCACAAGGTCGTTGGCCTCAGCATGCCGGATGGCGCGCTTCAGTGCGAGGTGGCCCATGGTCACTGCCGCACTGGAGTAGGTGGCAGCCATCTTGGCCAGCGCCTGCCGCACGTCGGCGGCGGTCAGCTGGCGAAGCTTCCGGGTGCCGATGACCTTCAGGATCGGCTCCAGCACGTTCTGGTTCTTTTTGACCGTCTTGGCCGAGCGGCCATCCAGCCCGTTCGCCAGCCAGTCCTCGGCGGCCTGGCGTACCGTGTAGTTCGCATAGCCGATCTTCGGGATGATCCCCTTGTCGAGCTCGTGATGCAGCTGCCGCAGTTTGTCCACAACCGCGGCCTTGGTCTTGCCACTGACCTTCCGCCGGGTGCGCCGCCCATCGTCGGTGTAGCCCAGCGTGAACTCACCGCGCCACAGCCCCGGGCAGTGCCGGTGGCGTTCGGGGTCACGGCAGGGACCGCGGTGCTCGAAGGAGATCCCGTCCTCACCGCGCCTGCGCCGGGTGGCCATGGTGACAAGGCTAGCCGGAGGTGGGGACTATCGGTGGTGACAACGGCCACACATGCCCAGGCACCCACAGACCCATGAGGACCATAAAACCGCAGGTAATCTAAGCTTAGAGTTCAAGCTGCTGCTGGCCAGCGGAGGGCCGGGCCTCCATGGTAAGGAGAAGGTCTACGGTTCGATTCCGTAAGGGGGCTCAAGTCAAAGGATTAAATCGAACAGTTCGAACATAGCTGGGGGCCGTTCCGGGGGCCAAGCTGCCGCTGATCCGGCCCCGCTCGTGTCCGAGCAGGAACGTGCCGATTCACTCCCAAATCGGACATCGGGGCTGCCCGAGGCAGTTCCTTCAGCACCCTGATGGCTTCGGGACGAAGAGGCAGTACTACTGCCGAATCCGGCTGTAGTTGTATATCAAGGCGGCACTGCTACGCGGCGCCGCGGGTCGGCTCCAGTGTCGGCCTCAGCCTTAGGCCCGGCCGGCGCGGGCTGGCCCTCATGCGCTCAGCTCGCCGCTGATCGGCCAGGCTCATCTGGGGCACGCAACGGGGGGCTGCGCGATGCCGTCTTCCTTGGCTCCCAATTGGCCCGCTCGCGGTCACGCTTCAAGGGCGGCCCTGCGCACCGTCGCACGCGATGGCCTCGCCACCCTCGACCGGGCGACCACTCGCCGGGGTCGGCGCCTGCGAGGAAACGGAGCAGATCAGGAACACCGAGTGTAGGTGACCAACCCGCTTGACCTACATTGCCATGCCTGGGGATGCAACCTGATGCGCCAGTTGAGGCATATGTTCGGTGCCGGTTAATGCTGGCCGCGGGGGCGCCAACATGTCAGCTTTGGTTTCGCCGGGTGTGGAGGGGTGCTGGGCTGGTGGCATCGGCGGAGGAGTTCGTCGAGTTCGCGGAGGTGATGTTCCCGCGGCTGCGGCGCACGGCGTTCTTGCTGTGTGGTGACTGGCATACGGCGGAGGACCTGGCGCAGACGGCGCTGGTGAAGATGTTCGTGGCCTGGCGGGAGATCAGGCGGCAGGACGGGGTGCACGCCTACGCCAACCGCACCTTGGTGAATGCGTACCTGGCGCACCGGCGCCTCAAGCGGACTGGTGAGCTTGTCACCGGCTGGTTTCCCGATCGCCCGGCCGTGGCGGCGGCGCCGGAGACCCGGATGGTGGTGCTGGAGGCGCTGGCTACGCTTCCGCCGCGGGCCCGGGCGGTTGTGGTGCTGCGGTACTGGGCTGACCTGAGTGTGGAGCAGGTCGCCGATGTCCTGGGCTGCTCGGCCGGCAATGTGAAGAGCCTCAGCGCCCGGGCCTTGCCCAGGCTGCGGGCGGTGCTGGACGAGGCGCTGGCCGAACCTGGCCCGCCCAGCAGGCCGCCGCTGGCACAACACCATCCCGGGAGGCGGCCGTGATGGATGAAACCGCCCTGCGAAAGCTACTGGACAGCGCCGTGGCCGACGAGCCGCCCATCAGGCCAGTGGGGGACAAGGTACTGCGGGCGGCCGTCCGGCTCCGCCGACGCCGACGCGCCGGGCTGGCCGCCATCTCGGTGCTGGCGGCCGCGACGGTCACGGCCGTGGCCCTCGCGACGGCGGCGGCCCCTGGCCGGCCTGCGCCCATCGCACCTGTCCGGCCCGCGCCGGTGGTCCCGAGCCAGTTCAGCCCTTTCATCGCCTACGCGGCGTTCGGGTGGCTGCCCGCGGGATACAGGCTCCTGGAAGGCGGCACCACCCGCGGGGCAACCTACCAGGTGGCGGGGCGGCCCCACTTGGTCCCACGGCCGTGGTACCTGCTGGCGTATCCGGCCGGCGGCTGCCAGCTCACCAAGGCCCGTGGCCTCATCTGCAAGGCGTACTACCCTTTCGGGCCGCTTGCCCTCACCAGCCGGGCACCCGATATCAATGGCCACCACGCCTATTGGGCCACCGCTTACGCTCACCTTCCGACGCCGGAGCCGGTCCTGGCCTGGCAGTACGCCCCCGGTAGCTGGGCCGTGCTGGAACTCGGGAAGACCAAGCCGCTCGATGCCCACTGGCGGCAAGTGGCGGTGAAGGCCGCCAGTTACGTCCGGTTCGGCGTGCACGCCGCGCCGCCGGTCGCCTTCCCGGTCCGGCTCACCGGTCTGCCGGCCTCCTGGCACCTCATCAGCGGTGTCCGGGCCTGGATGCCGTACTGGAACGGCGTCGGGTACCGGCCCTACGGCCAGGTGCTGTACGCCAGCGAGTGGTCGGTCAGCACGACCGCGGCCAGCACTGGGCCACGCGCTGGCCCACGGTTCTTGTTCACCATCGGCCTAGCCGCCCAGTACAGTCCGTGCCGCGGCCCCGCCCAGGGCAGCCTCGTGCACAAAGTCGTCAACGGCTACCGGGTGATCGTCTCCCGCGGCCCATACGGGCAGACGTTGTGCGCCGCCGACGCCGGCGGGCTGTCTGTAACCATCCAGGAGTTCGGGAACCATCCCACCCTGGACGTGGTCAGCCTGTTCGCCCACCACCTGCAACTGCTGGGCACCAGCCCGGCGCACTGGGCGACACAACCAATCCGGTGAACACGACGGGCGGAACCAGGACCGGCAACGCTGACCGACAGGTCAGATGGTTCAGTGTCTTAGCTGCGACCCAACTGGGCTTAAAGGGGGGCAACTCCAGCGCAAGCAAGATCACTGTGCAATTAATCTAGCGTGCAACTAACGGGAAGTAGGCGACGGTCCATAACGGCGCCTGGTGGCCAATCGAACTGGCTGGTCAGGCCGCTCAGGCGGCCGTACCCTGAAGCTTCCCGACCTGATAGTGCGGATTCGATGCCGGTCGCCGCTTATGCAGTGTCTTGCCGAGATTGTGTGGTTCGCAGCGGCCCGCGCGCGTCAGCCGCGTGCGGCCAGCGTAAACGCCCCCTTGACCGCTGACAGCATGACCGGGGCCGCGGTGGCCTGGTCGATGGGCCGCGACGGGTTCTCGGCGAGCACGGCGACGACGTAGCTGTGCCCCGTCCGGGTGGTGGCCAGGTAGGCCAGGGTCAGCACCCCGGGCTCGGATCCGCCCTTGAACCAGGTTGTCTTCCACTGGGCAGCGGGGAGCTGGAGCCCGCCGTTGTTGATCGACAGCACGTTGCCGATCGGGGATAGGCCTGGCCGGCGGGCGAGGGCGCCAAGAGAGGTGTAGACGCGGCAGAGGTCGTCGGCCGAAGCGAACCATTCCAGGCTGTTGATGTCGCGCGGCGTAGTCCACGCTTTCGCCGTCGCCACGCTGGGAAGTGGTGCCCGGTCGATGGTGGTGGCGAGCAGCGTCCGCCGGCCAGCCTCGTTCACGGCGAGGTAACGCTGCGCGAGCGCCGGCCAGTTGTCCAGCTTGAGGATGAACAGCTCACGAGTGGTCAGGAACGGCCGGTCCAGTGCCGGGTCGGCCATCCCGGTAGCGGTGAGCGCGGCCTCGACCGCAGGCCGGCCCACAAGGCTGATCAGCATGTTGGCGGCCGTGTTGTCGCTGATGGAGATCATCTTGGCGGCAGCGTCCCGCACCAAGACCCGGGTGCCGTCCGGCTCGGTCTGAAGCTCACCGGAGGGGAGGCTCTTGAGCTGCGCGGTGATGGTCAGCGGCTGGTTCCAGTGGACCTTGCCGGACGCAACGGCGGTGCCCAGCGCGTCGAGTACGTAGAGCTTGAAGGCCGAGCCGAGCGGCGCCGCGGTGGCGGGGGCGATGCTGTGCACCGGCTGGCAGGAGCCGCTGGTGACGTTGGCGACCAGCAGCCGCACCTGGGGTGCGACCGAGTGCAGGGCGGCGTCGACGCCGGCCCAGGTAGCGGGCGGCGTGGGCACGTGAGTGACCGGGCCGATCCTCAGCCCGCTGATCAGCCCCCGGCTGTCGACGGTGAGCGCAACCTGAACCCGCGGGACAGGGCCGGCGATAGAGACGACGGCGACGAGCGCACCGGGCTCGTTGACCTCGATCGAGACCAGCCTGACATCGGAGGCTCCCTGCAGTGCCTGGTTGAGCATTGCCGGGCTGACCTGCGCCAGGAAGGCTGAGTCGAAGTGGGCGCGCACCTGCGCGTCGGACATGGGCAGATGCGCCGTCGCGGCGATGAGCCACCGGAGCTGGGCCCCAGCAGGCGTGCCGGGCGGGGAAACCGCCTTCGAGAGCCCCGTCCCCGTCGGGGTTGCCGGTCCCGGCGCCGCCGACGGCTTCGGCAAGCTGCACGCGACGGCGAAGACCGCCATCGCGAGAATCAGCCCGGCCAGGAACAGCCAGCCTGGACCGCGCCGCCTCACGCCCCCTCTTGCACCGGGCCCAGCCATGCATCCGCCTCCTGCGCCAGGCTAGTACCCGGACCAGGCACGCCATAGCTTGATCGACAATGAGCCAGACAGCGGCACCATAGAACCGCCGTTCCTGAGCGAGAACAAAGCCGACAGCGGGCCCTTGGCCATACGACAGACACGCATGAAGATTCGGTCCAGCCCACCGGCAATGCCCACTCAAGCAGAATCGCGGCGCGGGCAGTCAGGGGATCGGTTAGCCTTGTCCGGCTTACCCAGATCTGCTGATTCTGTGCACTTGGCCGGGCTACTTTCGGTCGGATTCGGGCGCCTTCTGGCAGTCGGCGGCGCCGCGGATGGCGGGGAACACGTATCGGCAACGAGCAAAAGCCGCCCGGGAGGCCGGCTACCGGCTCGGGAGTGACCGCGGCAGCCCGAACCACGGCAGCACGCTGGCCTCGAAGCGGGTCATGGCGCAGATCTGGCCGCCGGCAAGGGTGAGCACGTAGAAGGCGGTCGCATGGCGGATGCCGGCCGGGCCGCGCAGGTAGGCTCCGAACGCCGGCTGGCCGTTGGCTCGCACCGGGACGAGGTCGAACCTGCGGCCCGCGCCGAACTGGCGGGCCCAGTACCGGGCCACGAGGTCACGGCCCTCGTATCCGAAGGGCTCCGGCGGCATCGCGATGAAGACGTCGTCGGTCAGCAAGGCC
>Ga0207663_10001645_pt1 | contig 10535 bp, 17 predicted proteins | sample LARL53metaG_FD_184346 | JGI IMG/M metagenome (GOLD analysis project Ga0207663, IMG submission 184346) | Corn, switchgrass and miscanthus rhizosphere microbial communities from Kellogg Biological Station, Michigan, USA - LAR L5-3 metaG... | ecosystem: Host-associated > Plants > Roots >...
GAGTCGCCGGGCGTTTCTGGACCGATGGCACGCAGAACGAGTTTCGCCAGCATTGGAGCTACGACGTTACGTTTTCCACGTCGATTACGCTGGATCCGGCGGCGAAGACGGTACCGAAGAATTAGGTGCAGCATGCATGGACCCCGTCAAGCGTAGGTCCTGGTTCGTCGCCGCGGCAGTCCTGGCGATCATTAGTGCCGCAATCCTGACAACCCTCGACTCTGCCGAGACCATTCCATCTGTTATCCGTAATCCCATCTCCGAATTCGTAGAGCCTGGCGTAACCGTTTGGTGGGTCGTACTCGGTGGACCGTTCCGTTCCGCGCCCTCTTCTGCCACGAGCATCGCGTTCGCTGCGGCTGCAAATGCGGCGTTGTGGTTGCTGGTGGTATTGTTCGTCGTAGCGGTCGTGCACGTAACTCCGAAAGCGATTTCGCATGCAAAATCCAACGTATCCCGTTGCAATCGTCGCCGCTGAAGCGCCACTGCGGGCGAAGCCGTCCAACTATCCTGAGCCCTTTGCGTCGCGGATGGCGGGCAGGCGCAAGCGGCCTTTGGGCGACTTGTTCGGCCTCGCCAACTTCGGGGTCAATTTGACTCAGCTTCTCCCGGGGGCAGTGTCGGCCCTGCGCCACGGTCACACGAAGCAAGACGAGTTCGTCTATATCTTGCAGGGATATCCAACGCTGCGCACCGATGAAGGCCGAAGCTATACCCGGAAGCTTCGCCGGCGGCGCTGGCGCGGAAACGTCGGCCATGAATAATGCCATGCATCTCGATGCCCGCGGCCTTCCCATCTCGACCACCAGCGCCGAAGCTGCCGTTGCCTTCGATCGTCTCGTCACCGGCTACCTCACCTTTCGGGCGGATACGCCCGCCCGTCTTGCCGCCGTTCTGGAAGCCGATCCGGACTTCGTGCTTGCTCATTGCATGCAGGGCTATTTCGCCATGCTCGCGTTCAAGCAGGCGGTCGTTCCGGTTGCGCTCCAGGCGGCGCGCACCGCGCAGTCGCTCGCCGCCGGCGCGACCCCGCGCGAGCGAAGCCATGTTGCCGCGCTGACTGCCTGGTCCGAGGGCGAGCTCGATCGCGCGATCGCCCTGTGGGAGTCGATCCTGGGCACCCATCCGCATGATGTGGTCGCGTTCCGTCTCGCCCATTTCGTCAATTTCTGGCTCGGCCGCCCGCAGGACATGGTCGCCTCCGTCGAGCGCGTGCTTCCGGCTTGGTCCGAGGACATCCCGGGCTATGCATCGATACTCGCCTGCCGCTGTTTCGCGCAGGAGGAAGCCGGCAACTATCTGGCCGCCGAGCCATCGGGACGCCGGGCAATCGAGCTCGACCCCGGAGATCTCTGGGCCGCGCACGCCGTGGCCCATGTGATGGAGATGCAGGGCCGCCGCAGCGAAGGCATCCAGTGGCTCACGACGCTCGCGCCCAATTGGGAAGGCAGCCATAACCTTCAGCACCATCTCTGGTGGCACTGCGCCCTGTTCAAGCTGGAGCAGGGCGACCATACGGCCGTACTCCACCTCTACGACACGCGCTTCCGAAACCTCGCCGCGCCGCTGACGGTCGCCTCGCCGGATGTGTACATCGACGTGCAGAACGCGGCGGCGATGCTCTTCCGCCTCCAGCGTCTCGGCATCGATGTCGGCAACCGCTGGGAGGAACTGGCCGACAAGGCCGAGGCGCGGATCGGTGACTGCCTGTCCGCCTTCACTCTTCCGCACTGGCTGATGGCGCTGACCGCCACCGGCCGCACCGCCGCCGCGGAGCGCATGATCGAGGCTATGCGGGCCTTCGCCAATGGCCGCGGCACCGTTCCCCCTCTGGTGCGCGACTACGTGCTGCCGATCGCCGAGGCCCAACTCGCCCACGCCGCCGGACGCCACGCCGAGGCCGTCGCCCTGATGCGCCCGGCCATCGGCGGCATGTACCGACTCGGCGGCAGCCATACGCAGCAGGACGTGCTCGAGCAGCTTTTCCTGGACGCCGCCCTCAAAGCCGGCAGCACAGCGGATATCCGCCTCGTCCTCGAGCGTGTCGCCGGTCGCCGGGCCATTCCGCCCGAGCGCTTCATCGGCTGGCGCGAAGCCGCTAACCGGGCGGCGGCAGGGGCGCAGTAAATTGCGACTGGCGCCGTTCTCTTGACGACGCCTCAACCCGGTTCGCGCACTGCCACGCAAGGAGGTGGCCATGAAGAAGGGATCATGCCTCTGCGGTAGCGTCAGCTTTGTTGTGACCGGAGACCTTGGTGCTCCTGACGCGTGTCACTGTGTTCAGTGTCGAAAGCACTCTGGACACTACTTTGCGTCGGCGAATGTGCCGCGCGCAGCGCTGGTCATCACCGGTCATGAGAACATATCCTGGTACCAATCGTCGGCGAAGGTACGGCGTGGCTTCTGCGCCACGTGCGGATCGTCTTTGTTCTGGGACCCGCCCGCGAGAGACTGGATAGCGATCGCAATGGGCGCATTCGACACGCCGACCTCGACGCACCTGGACCGGCACATCTTCGTGGCCGAGAAAGGGGATTACTATGAGATTGCCGACGGTCTTCCGCAGAACCAGCATTGAACGGCGTCCGTCACCGGCATTTTAAGATATCGATTCGGACGTCATATCAACCCCGCATTCCGGGCCACGCATGCCTTGACGGTTTGGTTGGCCCCTGAAAGGCAACGGGAACGTCATGATCTTGCCTTCCCTTCAAGCCTTCGTCTCACAAGCTACGGACCGCACGCGTGATGGCTCCGATCCCGCCGATTGCGTGTTGGCGCTCGCTCCGCTGATGCTGGAGCTGATCGAGCGAGCAACGACGTTTCTCGAGCCGCAGCATTACCGGAGTGACGCGAGCCACTATGCACGAAATCTCGTTTACGACGCACCGGATGGAAGCCTGTCGCTCTACACGCTGGTTTGGCTGCCGGGGCAATGGACGCCGATACACGACCATGGCAGCTGGGGTGTCGTGGGAATCCTGGAGGGCGTGCTGGAGGAACGCAACTACGTTCGCCTGTCACCGGACCGCGGAGCGGATGAAGGCATCGATCTCGTGCGCGGCGGCGTCATTCTCCTGGGCCGGGGCGCTGTCACCAGCTTTGTGCCAAATCCCGACCACATTCACGTCACCGGTGTGCCGCCGGAGCGGTCCCGTGCGGTCAGCCTGCATCTCTACGGCCGTATGATGAATAGCTTCAATACCTACGACCTTTCGTCAGGCACGCGCCGGCGCGTAACCTTGGAACACAACGAAAGCTGAATCGTCCTCTCTTCCGTGGACCGAATATGACGAGAGAGGCATCAAGACTGCGCGAACGGGAGTTTCGAATCCCGACCGCGGGAGCAGTACCTCCGGACGATCGTTTCGCCGCCGCCCTGCGAGGGTTCGGGCCGCTCGGAATCCTCGCGATTGCGGCGATTGCCGCGGGCAATCTGGTGATCGCTCCCCTCAGCGCGGTGCTTGTGCTCTTGTGGGCTTGGCGGTCGCACACGCCGTGGCGGGAAATCGGTTACGTCCGTCCCAAGAGCTGGATCCGAAGCTTGATCCTCGGGGTCGCTTTCGGCATCGCGTTCAAGCTTCTGATGAAAGCGGTCGTGATGCCGGCTCTCGGTGCTGATCCGATCAATCAGGCCTACCATTACCTCGCAGGGAATCCGGCCGCGCTCCCGGGAATGCTGTTCGCCGTGATTGTCGGCGCCGGATTCGGAGAAGAGACCCTGTTCCGGGGATATCTGTTCGAACGCCTAGGCAAGCTCCTTGGAACCGGGACCGGTGCGAAAATATTGATCGTGACGCTCACCGCCGGATTGTTCGGACTGGCGCATTTCCATGACCAGGGCCTGGCTGGCGTGGAGCAGGCCACGATCGTGGGTCTTGTGTTCGGGACGATCTTCACAATCACGGGACGCATCTGGATGCTGATGTGTGCGCACGCCGCGTTCGATTTGACCGCGCTGGCGATTATCTATTGGGATCTTGAATCGCAAGTGGCTCACCTCGTGTTCAAATAAATGGCAAGCTTGCGTCACTGGATATTTCGCAGAGGAATATGATCATGCCGCCCAATTCCGAGCGCCCTGGACCAATCGTGATTCAAGGCCGCGAGCTTCGCTGCACCGTATGCAGCCACAGTATATTTTGGGAACAGGAAGTTCAATTCGCCACGCCGCTCACCGAGCTTCTCGACCCCGAGGCGTGGAATCGAAGCGCCCAATGTGCGGTGTGCGAGCGGTGTGGCCATGTACATATGTTCATTTCGCCGGCCACTTTCAAGCAAACCGAGGAGTCCCCGGACAGCCAGGCGCAGCCGGGAGTTGCATGACCTCTCACGCGCGGATCATCCCGAAGCGCCAATGATCTCGTTCATCGTCCCTGCCTATAACGAGGAGCGCTTGCTCGGGGCCACGCTTGAAGGCCTGCACGCGGCAGGCCGGGCTGTAGGCGAACCGTACGAACTGGTAGTCGTCGATGACGCATCCACGGATCGCACCGCGATCATCGCTCTTCGCCACGGCGCCGTACTTGTCAGCGTCGCTCACCGCCAGATCGCGGCCACGCGCAATTCCGGCGCTCGAAAGGCGAAGGGCGATTGGTTCATCTTTGTTGATGCCGACACCGTCGTGAACGAGGCGGTGGTTCGCTCTGCCGTCGAGGCTTTGCGCGGCGGCGCGGCCGGCGGTGGCGCCGCCGTCGAATTCGACGGGGCTGTCCCGTTGTATGCGAGGCTGCTTATGCCGGTTTTGGTCTGGTCGTTCCGGGCAGCTGGCCTGGCCGCCGGCTGTTTCCTGTTCTGTACTCGCAACGCTTTCGTGGCGGTGGGCGGGTTCGACGAAGCGTTCTATGGCGCCGAGGAACTGGTGATGAGCCAGGCATTGAAGCGCCATGGCAAATTCGTCGTCTTGCGGCAGGCGGTGATGACGTCCGGGCGGAAACTGCGCACGCATTCTGTCCGCGAAATGCTGGCGGTCCTCGCGCGACTCGCGCTGCGCGGACCCGGGGCCGTCAAGCAGCGGCAGGGCATGGACCTTTGGTATGCGGAACGGCGCGAGGACCCGCAGGATGCGCTGACGAGCCGGCTGCGGCCATGAAAATCGAGATCGATGATCTTTCGCGACCGGAAATACATGCGCTGCTCAATGAGCATCTGCAGAGCATGCACGCGCTCTCGCCGCCCGAAAGCGTTCACGCACTCGATCTCGAGAAACTCCGGAAGCCGGAGATCACTTTCTGGTCTGCCTGGGATGGTCCGCTTCTGCTCGGATGCGGCGCACTCAAGGAACTCGATCGAAAGCATGGCGAGGTCAAATCGATGCGCACGCCCGATGCGCTTCGTCGCCGAGGCGCTGGTCGCGCGATCCTGACTCATATCATCACGGTGGCGAGGGCTCGCGCCTATGAGCGCCTGAGCCTCGAAACCGGCTCGATGGAGGCGTTCCGACCCGCACAGCGGCTGTACGAAAGTTTCGGTTTCACATGCTGCGGACCCTTCGGCGAGTATGTCGAAGACCCGAATAGCGTCTTTATGTCATTGCGCTTGTGACCGACCAAGGAGGAATGTAGTGTCGAAACTCCGCGTCCAAAGCTTCGCCGTATCTCTCGACGGTTACGGTGCCGGCCCGAACCAGGATCTCAAGAATCCCCTCGGCGTCCGGGGCCCCGAGTTGATGGAGTGGTTTTTCCCCACGCGCCTGTGGCAGAAGATGCAGGGCAACGCTGATGGTGAGACGGGAGTCGACAACGGAATTGCGGAGCAAGGCTTTGCCGGAATCGGCGCCTGGATTCTTGGGCGCAACATGTTCGGTCCCGTCCGGGGCCCGTGGCCGGATGACAGCTGGAAGGGCTGGTGGGGCGACGAGCCGCCGTATCACACCCCGGTCTTTGTGCTGACGCACCATCCACGGCCGCCGCTCAAGATGGCGGGAGGCACCGAGTTTCGCTTTGTCACCGAAGGCATCCACGCAGCTTTGGAGCAGGCGACCGCCGCAGCAGGCGGCCGCGATGTTCGCCTCGGCGGTGGCGTCTCCACTGTTCGGCAGTATCTGCGCGCCCGCCTGATCGACGAATTGCATCTCGCCATCCGGCCTGTGTTGCTCGGTTCGGGCGAGCAGCTGTGGAATGGCATCGATATGAGCGCCCTGGGATACGAATGCGCGAATTACGTCGCGGGCGAGCGTGCGACCCACGTTTTTCTGCGCAAACGTGCCGCGGCCTAATAGCGACGCTTTCTCACTCTGCCAAACTACTGCCATCCCGGCCACGCGCCGGGCAAAAGGAGAAAGTCGTGTTCGATCACATTGGAATCGGCGCCAGTAATCTCGAAGCGAGCAAGACATTCTTCGTCAAAGCGCTTGCCCCGCTCGGCGTCACTGTTGTAATGGAGGTCCCTGACGGCGTAGGGTTGGGACGAGACCACAAACCGTCTTTCTGGCTCGGTGCGAGCACGGTGAAATGTGGACCGCTGCACCTCGCCTTTACCGCAGAGACCCGGAGTCAAGTCGACGACTTCTATCGCCACGCCATGGCCGCCGGCGGGAGGGACAACGGGCCTCCCGGCCTGCGGCCTCAGTATCATGCTCACTACTATGGCGCCTTTGTCATCGGTCCGGATGGTCACAATGTTGAAGCCGTGTGTCACAGGCCGGAGGTCTGAGTCCGCAGTAAGCCGGCGCAAGGCCTCATGAAAATCATCCCTCCGGCAAACGCCACCGATCCGTGCTGGCTATCGCTGCGCTCGAGCCTGTGGCCCGACGGAACCGAGGCCGAGCATCTGCGCTACATGGGTGATGCCCTGGCGCGGGGACATTGCGTGCGCCTTGCTTATACGCCCGATGGTTCTGCGGTAGGTTTCGTCGAGGCATCGCAGCGAGTCGACTACGTCAACGGTACGAGTACTTCGCCAGTCGCGTTTCTGGAGGGGTTGTACGTCGAGCCGGCCGCACGGCGTAAAGGTGTGGCCCGCGCGCTCGTCGCTGAAGTCGAGCGCTGGGCGGCGGCGCAGAGTTGCAGCGAGCTCGCTTCCGATTCGCCGATCGACAACGTCGCGGCTCATGCGGCGCACCGGGGGCTCGGGTTCGAGGAAACGGAGCGGGTAGCCTATTTTCGTCGCGCCGTGCCTGGCGTCTCTGTGGGGCCGGATACCGGACAGGAGTAAACGAGGCTTCTTTGCGGAGATCGAGAAGAAATATTTCTGAGCGTGCAGAAAGGCGGCTCTACAGCAAAGGGGACCGAACAAAGGCGAGAGCAATTACAGGCGTGGTGGCGGGAGTCGTTGTGTGGATACTCATTGCCACGGTAGGCAACCTCGCGGTGCGAGCCGCGTGGCCGGGCTACGCCGAGGTCGAAGCAGCGATGAAGTTCACACCGGAAATGATGATGTGCCGCCTGGTCGTGGGGGCCTTGTCGTCTCTCGGGGCGGGCTGGTTAGCCGCGCGGATCACCAACCAGAATTCCGGCGCAATCTATGCTCTCGCTGGCATATTGCTTGTTGCCTTCGCTCCCGTGCACTACGGCCTGTGGGAAAAGTTTCCACTTTGGTACCACGCCGTATTTTTCGCATCGCTCGCTGTAATGACCGTGCTCGGCGCGAGACTCAATGGTCGCAAGGTACAAAACAGGGTTGTCGCTGGTTAGCCTGGCTCGTTGGCCGTCGCAGCAGAAGCGGCCATAATGGCACCCTGATCTGCTTGTCAGGGAGCGTGCCATGATTTTTTGTCGTGGGTGCCATTCGTCAGGCGCGGACTAGCGTGCTCATGACTGTGCGTTCATGAATGTCCGTCAACTGAAGCAGTTCTGCCGAGGATTCAACGGCGCTACCGAAACGCTGTATGAGGAGCCCTACAATTTTCTTGTCTACGCTGTCGGTGGGAGGAAATTCGCCTATTTCAAAACCAGTCATCCGGAACAGTGGCGTTTCAGTACCCGGGTAGCGCCTGACCGCTTTATTGAGCTGACGGATGTTCCGGGAGTGAAGCCCGCCAGATACCGGGGGCGTTTTCACTGGATCACGATCGTCAATGTGTCCAGTTTTCCTGCGTCCTACCTTGTGGAGTTGGTTGAATGGTCGTACCGCAGGGCATTAGCCTCATTGAGCAAGGCCAGGCAACGGCATTTCGCGAACATCAGCAGGCTGCCGGAGATGCGTTAATGCATCCTCTGCCAATTCTCGAGTCTGTGCTCACCTGTCCCCTTTGCGCCTTCGCAGCGAGGGAAACGATGCCGACGGACGCATGCCTCTACTTCTACGAATGCCCGGCTTGTCGCGCGTTACTCCGGCCGAAGGCAGGCGATTGCTGCGTATTCTGCTCTTACGGCTCGGTGAAGTGCCCGCCGATCCAGCAGGCGCTTAACTGCTGCGGCCCAGGCCCGTAACCAGGAACTTCCACCAGGCGGACACCATCCCTTCACGAAAGACGCTAGATGATCACAGTCGAGTTCCTGATCACTTCGCTGATAGTTGTCCTGATACCGGGAACAGGTGTCGTGTTCACCGTTTCCACGGGGCTGGCCCGGGGCCGCAGGGCCAGCGTCTTTGCCGCATTGGGTTGCACGGCAGGCATCGTGCCGCACCTGCTGGCAACAGTGCTTGGCTTGGCGGCGCTGATGCACACCAGCGCGGTCGCGTTCCAGATGCTCAAATACGCTGGCGTGGCTTACTTGCTCTACCTCGCGTATGCCACATGGAAAGAAAGGTCAACGTTCTCCGTTGAAGAAGCGCCTTCGAAAAGCACCGCAACAAGACTCATCATCAAGGCATTCCTCCTGAACATCCTGAATCCGAAGCTGACCATATTCTTCCTGGCTTTCCTGCCGCAGTTCATCGAACCGCGCGCATCGTCACCGCTCGTCCAGCTGGTCCTGCTGAGTGCTGTGTTCATGGCAATGACTTTTGTAGTCTTCGTTATATATGGGCTGTTGGCCCACGCATTCCGTAGAGCTGTCATCGAATCACCGCGTGTTCAGGCCTGGCTGCGTCGTGGCTTCGCGGCGACATTTGCCGGTCTGGGAACCCAACTCGCACTCTCAGAGAGATGACGAGGGGAAAGCCTTGCTTGGGTGAGTCGTCAGCAAGCTGTGGCTGCGGCGCAGCCTGTAATTCCCACTACCACTAGTTACATCAAGGAGACTTTATGCGTAATGCTCACGTTCCAGTTCTGGTAGTGCTCTTACTCCAGCTATATCCTGTGGATGCGGCGAACGCCGAAACTCGGGTTATTTTATCGAGCGACATAAAGCCGGGAGTATATGGTCGGGTTGAAATCGGAAGCGCCCCGGCTCCGCTTGTGGTTTATCCGGAGCCCGTGATCATCGAACGGCAGCCGCGGCCTGTCGCAGTTCAGCCGATTTACCTTCACGTTCCGCCTGGACACGCGAAACATTGGAGCAAGCATTGTCACGAGTACGGCGCTTGCGGCGTGCCCGTCTATTTTGTGAAATCCGCAGAATACGAATCGAAAAAACCGAAGAAAGAGCAGAAAGAGAAAAAGAAAGATTATTGAATGCGAGCTAGTAACGTTTTCGAGTAACTGCGAGTCGTAGTTGGAGATCCCTATGAGCGCGACCCAAGACTATCCATATGCAACATTTCTCAATGTCCTTTTTCCTCCGCTACAGCTGGTTGACGTCCCCTCGCTGGTAGATGCGTGTTCCGACCGCTGGTACAACCAAACGCTGTGCCATGTGAACGATTCGGTCGTCCGTCTCGGCGTAATGCAGGGCGAGTACCATTGGCACAAGCACGACAACGACGACGAGTTCTTCTTTGTTCTTGAAGGCCGTTTCATTATCGATCTCGAGGAGAGAAGCGTCGAGCTTGCCCAACGACAGGGCTTTGTGGTGCCGAAGGGCGTCGTCCATCGCACACGCGCTCCGGAGCGCGCGATAATTCTGATGGTTGAAACAGCTGCAATCATTCCGACTGGCGATGCCTGAGCTTTCGCTCGGCCCGGTTTGCCGGCAGCGGGACAAGCCAAGCGTTACCCGAAAAACGAGGTCGTGACCATGCGGATTACGTTAATCGTCCTTGGCGTCCTGTTGATGTTTTTCGGCACAGTCTGGTTCTTTCAAGGCATCAACGTCTTGCCTGGAAGCTTCATGACGGGCCAAACGCAATGGGCAGTCTACGGGGGCATTGCGTTCGCGGTTGGGTTCTTTGTTCTGTATCGGTCCTGGCGCAAGCGCCCTCCTTCACACCCTTCGTAACCTACCGGGCCTGACGAATGCGCACGCTCGACGAAGAAATTGCCCGTCACCTCAAAGAAGCCGCCGAATCGGGTGAGCTTGGCAAGGCGAAGGGATATGGCAAGCCTTTGCCTGAGGATCCGGGCTGGGAATCAACGCCTGAGGCCCTTCGCATGCCTATGAAGATACTCAAGGATGCGGGAGTCACTCCGCCTGAAATCGAGTGGTTTCACGAAAGAGCGCGCCTGAAGGTCTCGATCGAGGCTGCCGTGGACCCCACCGAGCGTCGCGCTTTGCAGGTCCAGCTGATTGAACTCGAGCAAAAGATAGCGCTCCGTCTCGAGGCACTTCGCA
>Ga0207663_10001647_pt1 | contig 10533 bp, 9 predicted proteins | sample LARL53metaG_FD_184346 | JGI IMG/M metagenome (GOLD analysis project Ga0207663, IMG submission 184346) | Corn, switchgrass and miscanthus rhizosphere microbial communities from Kellogg Biological Station, Michigan, USA - LAR L5-3 metaG... | ecosystem: Host-associated > Plants > Roots >...
GGCCTGCATTCGCGTGCAGCCAAACGAAGACCGAATAGATGTCCTCTACTGGCGCAGGGTGCGGTGATTCCGGCGCGAGGCGATGATCGATCGAATAGATCGCGCATCTCAGCTCTGACGCGAACAGCCTATTCTCCACATCCTTCATTTCCGGCGCACCCATCACGAACCCGCCGCCATGGATGTGCACGATGACGGGCAGTGGGTCGTCGGACGTGACAGGGCGATATGTCAGAACCCGGATCGGCTTTGCGCCAAAGGCACTCTCAACATGGATTTCATCAGTGGCGATATCCGGCAGGTTCGGTATCGGAACGGCGGCTATCAATGCCAGCGCGCTGGCGCGGCGCTCCCTCAAAGTTTCGGCGGTCAGCGGAGGCAGCAGCGGCCCCTGTGCGAGCGCATCGCGCAATTCGGGATCGACAAGTTCGATTGTGCTCATGTATGGCCGCCCCGTCCTTTTGTGGCCAGGTAAACGATAAGGCGGTAACGGCTTGAGCGACAAGCCCGCGCGGATTGGGTGTTCTTCCTGTTGTAGCTTGGTCGTAATCCTCTGTGCCGAAAGGGAACCACAGTGGCCTAGGAGACAATGGAGCATGGAAGCCGGATATCTCGGCGTCGGCGCGATGGGCCAGCCGATGTCACACAAGCTGCTCGACGCGGGCCACAGCCTGACGATCTACGACATCAACGAAACGGCGATGCGGCCACTGCTGGAGAGGCAAGCGCGACGCGGAGCCTCGCCGCGCGACCTGGCGGACCGCTGCGAGATCGTGTTCGTTTCCCTGCCGACGCTTGCCGCGTTTCGCGAGGTGGTATTCGGCGCCGATGGCCTGATCCACGGCGCCGCAATGAAGCTGCTGGTCAATACCTGCACGGTCGGCGTGCCGTTTGTGCGCGAGATCGAACAGGCGATGGCGGCGCGCGGCGTAACCGTCGTGGATTGCCCGATCTCCGGCGGGCCGCCCGGTGCCCGGGCCGGCACACTGTCGGTCATGGTCTCTGGTGACCCGGCGGCCATTGACCGCGTCCGTCCGATGATCTCGCTGTGGGGCCGCACGCTGACCGTCGCCGGCGACAAGCCCGGCGCGGCGCAAGTGCTGAAGTTGACCAACAACATCCTGTCAGCCGTCGCGCTGGTGGCGACCGCCGAAGCATTCGTGATGGGTTCCAAGGCCGGGCTCAATCCCGAAGTGATGCTCGCGGCGATCAACGCCGGCAGCGGCCGCAACAGCGCCACACTGGACAAATTCCCGGCCGCCGTGCTGACCCGCAGCTTCGATTATGGCGCCGAGATGCATATCCTCATGAAGGACGTCGACTTGGCTGTCGCTCAGGGCGAAGAGTTGGGGGTGCCGATGTGGGTGTGCCAGGCGGCACGGCTTGTGTTCAAGCACGCAATACATAAGGGCGCCGCGGCCGACGACATCACCGCCATTGCCAAATACATCGAACGCGACGCCGGTTTCGAGATACCGAAGACGCGCTGAACGGCTTAGTTCGCGTCGAGAAAGCCGCGGGCCAAGCCGATCGGGGTCTCCGGTGCCTGCAATGGGGGAAAGGCCCAGCATCTTCCATGGTCACCCGCAACGGGGATCAGATCGGCGACCCGACGACCGATCTCGGGCGGCCATAGGAAATCATACGCCAGGCGCACACTCAGCTAACGCTGCCCGGGCCCTTTTACCGTAGCTAATGACGGGAAAGGGCGACCCGACCGCAAATCGCTGCAAGACGACCGCCGACGTCGCCCAGCGCCGTGAACGACCACGTTCCACGACAGCACATAAGGTCGAAGCTCACCTCAATGCCACAGTCGAGCGGACGCGATGCGAGCGCCCTCTCCCAGAGCTTGCAGCTTCGCCCAGGCAACGGTGGCAGGGATTTCGCTATTGCCGGCGGTCGATTGAAAGCCGCAATCGTTACCGAAGATCACGTTTTCACGGCCGGCGACACGGGCCCAGCGCTCGATGCGGTCGGCAATGGTCTCGGGGTGCTCGATCATCACATTGGAATGCGTGACTGCGCCGGGGATCAGGAGCTTTCCGTCGGGCAGCTTGATGCGCTCCAGTACCCGCCACTCGTGCTCGTGCCGCGGGTTGGCGGCCTCGAACGAATAGGCGCCGGCCGGGATCGTAAAGATCAGGTCGAGGATGTTTTCGAGCTGCAGATCGCTGACGCGCGGCCCAAAGTTGACCCCGTAGCATGTATGAAAGCGGATACGATCTTCAGGCAGCCCGCGCAGCGCGTAACTGAGATAAGCGATCCGCCCTTCCGCCCATTTCCGGTAATCCGCGAGGGTCATCGTTCGGCTCGCGGTGTCCCATCGGCTTACCAGCATCGGGAAATCGATCTGCAAGATGAGGCCCGCGTCCAGGATTGCCTGGTATTCCTCGCGCATCGCGTCACCGTAAGCCGTGATAAACTCCTCTTCCGTCGCGTAGTAGTCGTTCTGCAACGCCGTGATCGGCGCCGATGCTGGCATAAAGCCTTCGTCCGCCCCCGCGGCCACCATCGCTGTTTTCAGATTTTCGATGTCGCGCCGCAATTTGTCGTGCCCGACGTAGCGGATCGGGCCGACGCAGACGCGCGGGGCCATCCGGACCGTATTGCGGAACGGGTTGTGCTCGAGCACGTTGCGATAGAAATCGGGGAACATCAGCGCGTCGCGGCCATCCAGTCCCATCGGGCCGGTGGGCACCGGCAGCCCGCCTTCCGGCATGCGCGGCTCAAAACCGGCGAGTCGCTCAGCGACATAATGCTGAAAGCTCGGCTTGCTGCATTCGCCGTCGGAGACGGTGTTGATCCGCGCCTCAACCTGACGTTTGACAATGTCTGCGACGTGCCGCGTCAGCGCGCTCTCATAGGCTGCCAGGTCGATGGAATGCCCGGCCGCGAGCTGATGGAGCGTTTCCAGCATGTCGGGCGGCCGCGGCAGGCTGCCGGTATGAGTCGTGCGGATCCGGTCGACGCTGCGTCGCATGCTCATCGCCCCGCCACTCCTCCTTGGCCGCGACCATTGTAGCTTCGTGTATCGCGTGGGACATAGGACCCTCTATGCCTCACCCAGGAGAGAAGCTGAAGCGGCCCGGAGTTCAGCCGCAGGATCGGCATCTGCTGGCGGCAATGAATAGGGAATGACGCCCCATTAGAACCAAGTCGAGAGTTCCATGCGGCCAGCATTTACTTTGCCAAATCCAATGTAACCCGTTGATTCGATTCGGCACGTAGTAGGAAAGCGCCGATTGCTGACCTCGCAGTTCTCCTCGGGGCGATCGAGGGCAGGCCTCGATTGCGTTGCCGAGAGGTGTTGATCCTGGCTGCACCCCGGTGCTGCAATGCCCTCGATCAAGCCGGGCCGATCGCGAGGCGGCCGATCGCCGTCGCGCCGCCGGCGGCCGACATCCCGGCCGGTCGCGGCAATGAACCCTCCCCCGCTCGAATTTGCACCAATGGAGGATTGCTCCCACAGCGGCCGCGCTGTCACCGGCGACGGTCGTGTTTCTCCGCCGGCCGCTAAACGTTAGATCGCCAGAATTCCAGAGCAGCGCGCGAGCAGCGCTCCGGTTGCAACAAATTGACGCCGTGGCCGTAACCGGCAAACAGCTCGACCAGGCCGTTCGGCAGGGTCTCGGCAAGCGCCTTCTGTTGTGCCGAGGCGATCGGGCTGTTGTCGCCGCTGAGCAGCAGGACCGGCGCGCTGATGCTCGGCAATAGCGTGGAGAAATCGACGCTTTCGAAGCAATCGTGCATCGCGGCGGCGACGCCGGGCGGCGTGCGGTCCATCTCACGCACAACCCAGTCACACAAGGCCTCGCTGGCGTGAGCAAGGTCGAGCCGGTTGCCGAGAGTCTGCCTGCACCATGCTCCGACACCGGAAGCGCGCATGGCCCACGACGCGGAGGCGTGACCTAACGCGTAGCTGCGCTTGATGTGTTCGGGGATGCGCGTCGGCGTGTTGCACAGCACCAGGCTGGCGATGCGGTCGGGATGCGCCGCGGCGAGCAGCAGACCGATGATCCCGCCGGAGGATTCGCCGACCCAGTGCATCTTTGACAAGCACAAGCCGTCGAGCACCGCCAGGACCTGCGTCCCGATCGTCTCGGGAGTGTAGCGATAACCGTTCGGAGGTTGATCCGAGAGGCCGCAGCCAAGCAGGTCGGGGCGGTAGACCCGGTGGGTTTCGGCGGTTGCCGGTACCCATCGGTTCCAGAATGTCGCGTTGCGGGCAAACCCATGCATCATCAGCACCGGCGTCGAATCGACCCACGGCCACAGGAAATCGTCGACGATGCAATGGACGCTGGCGCCTTCCGCCAGGGCAATGCGAGGCATTCCGGAACTCCTTCGAAACCCAACTCAGATTAGCAAGGCTCTTAAGGGACAGAATATGGAGGATGGAATATCCTGCCTGCGCATCCTGGCATGCCGATCCCGGTGTGTCTTTCAACCGTTCGATGAAGAGCAGCGCCCGATGATCACCCGCAGAGACTTGCGCCGCGATGGTGCGGACCTACGCAAACGGCTGTTCGGCTCCGAGGCAGGTACGGATTTCGTGCCGAATTACGCCGATCTGCGCGCCGAACTGGCGTTCGGTGTGGTGTGGAACCGCCCCGGCCTCGCACTGCCAGATCGCATGATCGCGGCACTTGCCGCGTTGTGCTCGGTGCAACGACTCAACCATCTGCGCCGACACATCGTCGCCGCGCTCGATCTGGGATTGGCGCCGCGGTCGATCGTCGAGGTGTTCATCCAATGCGGCATCTATGCCGGTTTGCCGGCAAGCGAAGAGGCGATGGCGGTGGCCGAAGCGGTCTATGCCAAGCAAGGGATTGAACTGCCACCGGAGCCGCCACGGGACGACCCGATCGAAACGCTCGACCGTCGCGGTCGCGCACTGCTCGAAGCGTTACACGGCGATCGCGGCTATTCGGGTTACGCCGCGCCTGACAACATCGTAACCCAGGCGCTTTACCCCGTGGCGATCCAATACGGCTACGGCGAGATTTGGGACCGACCGGGCCTTGATCGGCGGCAGCGCGCTCTGGTCGCGGTCGCCGCGTTCACCGCTCTGAGGCTCGACGCCCAGGCGGCGAAATTCGCCCAGTCCGCGCTGAACGTCGGGCTCAGCAGCACCGAGATCATCGAAACCGTGATCCAGACCGGCCCTTATAGCGGGCTTGCCCCGGCCCTCAACGCGCTGGCCGCGCTGAGCCAGGCGATACGCTGAGTACGAGCGGCTCAAGCACAAGATCGAGAATCTGGTCTGCCTGCATTCCAACATGTTATTCGCGGGGGAAACTCGGGCTGACCGACTTCACTGATGAAGAACGCATCGCCTTCAAACCTGTCCGTCAGCGCCTGGTTCGGCGCCATCCGGTCACGGGACGGAAGTCCCTGTTCCTGTCAGCCCACGCCGGCGAGATTGAAGGCATGTCGATCCCGGAAGGGCGAATGCTGCTGCTCGACCTGCCCGAGTTCGCGACGCGCGAGCAGTTCGTCTATTCGCATAGGTGGCGGGTCAACGACTTTGTGATGTGGGACAACCGTTCGACAATGCACCGCGAACGGCGGTTCGATCCGAGCGAGGCACGCGATATCAGGCAGACTCGGCTGGCGGGAGACGGCCCGACCATCTCCCGGTGCCTAAGTTTTCGCGCTCCCGCCCGTCCTATTCAGCTTGGGCGTTGCCGTCGCGAGCGCCTCCCGCCGTGGAACCGATAGGGGACAGCTGATGGAAATCATGCCCGGCTTTACGCTCACCGATATCGAGACGACCGGCGCGCAAATTCGCCTGCGCCACGGCGGTAACGGACCGCCATTGTTGCTTCTGCACGGGAACCCGTTGACCCATGTGTCATGGCACGCCGTAGCGCCCCGACTGGCCGAGCGGTTTCATGTTGTTGCCGCCGATTTGCGCGGCTATGGCGACAGCTCGGCCCCGCCCGAGGAGCCGGACAGCTCGAATTATTCGTTCCGGGCGATGGCGCAGGATCAGGTCGAGGTGATGCAGGCGCTCGGCTATGACCGTTTCTACGTCGCGGGGCATGACCGCGGCGGCCGCACCGTGCACCGTATGTGCCTCGACCATCCCGAGAGGGTCATCAAAGCAGGCATTATCGATATCGTGCCGACGCTCGACATGTGGGCGGCAATGAACAAGGAGGCCGCGATCTCAGGCTGGCACTGGCCCCTCATGGCCCAGCCGGCCGACTTCCCCGAACGAATGCTCGGCGGTGTCGACCCCGACTGGTTCATGCGCAAAAAGCTGTTGAAGTTGACCGCCAACCTCAACCACATCCCGCCGGAAATCTGGCGCGAGTACGTTCGCTGCTTCAATGAAAAGACGATCCGCGGTTCATGCGGCGACTACCGTGCCGCGGCCGGGATCGATTGCGAGCTCGACACCGCCGACCTCGGCCGCAAGCTCGATATGCCGATCCTCGTGCTGTGGGGCGCCACGAGCAGCGTCGGCAAGCGGTTTGCCGACCCGCTCGGCTTGTGGCGATTGCGTGCCAACGACGTCCGCGGCGAAGCACTGCCGACAGGGCATTATGTCAACGAGGAGGCACCCGATCAGGTGCTTGCTTGGTTCTTGCGGTTCTTTACGGGTTAGGCGTACCTAATCGACGATAAAGAGTTTCGCACCCGTGCGCATCGACGACCGATGCGGTGCGTCCCTGTCACGGTGAACGGCAGCGGCGGAATCTTCATTTCCAGGTATCTCCGGAACAGATTGGAGTAGCTGGGTGGCCACTACAGCAGGTCGGCGACCGCGTTCCAGTAGCGCTTGATGGCGGCGAGATGGTCGGCCAGGGTGCGGCCTTCGATGCGGCGCAGATGCCCACGACCTGAATAAGTCCCGAGTGTCAGATGGGTGACGCCGCACGATTTCCAGAAGCGTACCGTCTCCCGCCACTCAGCCTCGGCGCCGATCCCGACCGTGGTCCGGGTATCGATGCCGATGCTGGCCGGATCGCGTCCCGCCGCCTCGGCCATCGCGCGCAGCTTGTCGAAAGCGGCGATCGCATCATCGCCTGGCGCATAATTCAGCGGCATCCAACCGTCGCCCCACTTTACAACGCGCTCCATCGTCACGTCGGCGTGGCCGCCAAACCAGATCGGGATTCTGCGGTATGTCGGCAATGGATTGATCCCGGCGTCCTCGATCGTGTGGTACTTGCCGGCGAAGGTGACGTGCGGCTCGGCCCACAGCGCCTGCATAACCTCGACCTGCTCCTCCGAGCGGCGGCCCCGGTTGCGGAAATTTTCATTGAGGCCGACGAACTCGACCGGGTTCCAGCCGACCCCGATCCCGAGACGGAATCGTCCGCCGCACAGCACGTCAAGCGACGCGGCCTGCTTGGCGACGAGTACCGCCTGACGCTGGGCGAGGATCAGCACCTGGGTCGAGAACTCGATGTTCCGGGTACAGGCGGCGAGAAAGCCGAATAGCACAAACGGGTCATGAAAGAGATCGGCCGACGTGTTGCGATCGCCCCAATCGGGGCGGCTTGCGACATTGACGCCAAGGACGTGGTCGGGCGCGGCCAAATCCTGATAACCGATTTCCTCGGCCATCTGCGCGAATTCGCGTATGGCGGCTGGATCGCTCCCAACAGCGACATCGATAAAGGGCAGCGCGACGCCAAGTTTCATCTCGACTTTCCTCCCCACGAGGTGGCACAGCCTCTCTGAGGGCCGCACCCGCGACCTGATAGCTACACCAGCGCCGAGCGGTGCGCCATTCGGAGAGCCTTGATGAAAATTGTCCGCTTCGCTGCCGCACCCGATGGCGGTTCGCAATTTGTCGAGATCGATTTCCCTGTCGACAATGCGTCGACCGACGCCTGGGGCCATACCGCCCGCCGCTCCGCGGTGCTGCCGGCGGAGAGTACGATGGTGACGGAGATGCCGGAGGGCCTGTATCAAGACTGGCACCCGGCCTCCCGGCGCCAGCTGCTGATTGTGCTTTCCGGTACACTGGAGGTCGAAACCAGCGACGGGACGAAGCACCGATGCAGCAGCGGGGAAGTGTTCCTCGCTGACGATGTCGGCAGCCGCGGCCATCGCACTCGCACCATCGGCGGCTCGGCCCGCGTGCTGTTCGTGCATCTGCCGCCCGACGCCAATCTCGGCGTCTAATTGCCAGCTATCAAAATTCGGTGCGACTACGTGACTGCGGCCGGTTACGTCGACCAGTACTACCGCCCGCCTGGCTTGCCGCGAGCCCGGCAACCCTGGCTCGCGATGGTTTGGCTCGAGACATAACGCGAGAGGCTGCGAGTGCCGCCATTGCTTCTGCTGCAGGACATCGCCCTTACCTTCGGGGCGGCGCCGCTATTGTCCGGCGCGGGTCTGGCCGTCGCGGCCGGCGACCGGATCTGCCTCGTAGGCCGCAACGGTTCGGGCAAGTCGACCTTGCTGGGCATCGCCGCTGGACTGGTGCAGGCCGATGCCGGTGAGCGCTTCGCTCAGCCTGGTACCACAATCCAATACCTGCCGCAGGAACCCGATCTGGCCGGCTTCGCCACCGCGCTCGCCTATGTCGAGGCCGGGTTCGACGCTATTGCGGCGGACGGCCATCACCGGGCGCTTTATCTGCTGAAGGAGCTCGGCCTCTGCGGCAACGAAGACCCCGCATCATTGTCCGGCGGCGAAGCACGTCGCGCGGCCTTGGCTCGCGCCCTGGCTCCGTCACCCGACATCCTGCTTCTCGACGAGCCGACCAATCACCTGGACCTGCCCGGCATCGAGTGGCTGGAGCGCGAACTGGCCGAACTGCGCTCGGGCATCGTCTTGATTAGCCATGACCGACGGCTGCTCGAACGGTTCTCGCACCGTACCGTATGGCTCGACCGCGGTATTACCCGGGTGCTCGAACAGGGTTTCGCGTCGTTCGAGAGTTGGCGGGACACGGTACTCGAGCAGGAGGAAAACGAGCAGCACAAGCTCGGCCGCAAGATCGCGATCGAGGAGGATTGGCTGCGCTATGGCGTCACCGCCCGGCGCACCCGCAACCAGCGGCGGCTCGCCGAATTGCACGCGCTACGCCGCAAGCGGCGCGAATACCGCGGCACGCCCGGCACGGCCCGGCTCGATGCGGCCCAAGCTGAACTGTCTGGCCGACTGGTCGCCGCCGCAGAGGGCGTCTCGAAAGCATTCGGCGACCATATCCTCGTACGGAATTTCTCGATCCGGGTCATGCGGGGCGATCGGGTCGGCATCGTCGGCCCGAACGGCGCCGGCAAGACCACGTTGCTCAAACTGCTGACCGGCGCCCTCACCCCGGATAAGGGGGCGATCCGGCTCGGCACTAATCTGGCGCCGGTCACGCTCGATCAGCGGCGGGAGAGCCTCGACCCAAACTGGACTCTGGCGCAGGCGATGACCGGCGGCAGCGGCGATACGGTGACAGTAGGCGACGAAAGCCGCCATGTGATCGGCTACATGAAGGATTTTCTGTTCCGCCCTGAGCAAGCTCGTACACCGGTCAGCGTGTTGTCTGGCGGCGAGCGGGCCAGACTTACCTTGGCCCGCGCCCTCGCCCGTCCGTCCAATCTGCTGGTGCTCGATGAGCCGACCAATGACCTCGATCTGGAAACCCTCGATCTGTTGCAGGAGAAGCTGGCGGAATACGCCGGCACGGTATTGCTGGTCAGCCACGACCGCGACTTCCTCGATCGCGCCGTGACGTCGATTGTTGCCAGCGAAGGCAACGGAAGCTGGATCGAGTACGCCGGCGGCTACACCGATATGCTGGCTCAGCGGGCAGCGGCACAGCTCCCGGTGTCGGGTACAAAAACAGGCCGCGCCAAGCGGCCGCGGGCGGCGCCGCGGAGCGTAGGGTCAGTGGGTGCTCCGCCACGCCGCATGAATTTCAACGACCAACGGGCGCTCGAGCTGCTCCCGGCCCGGATCGCGGCGCTGGAGACGCAGATTGACGAGTTGACCACGATTCTGGCCGACCCGAATCTCTATGCGCGCGATCGAGCAAGGTTCGATGCGACAGCGGAGGCGCTCGCGGTGGCGCGCGACGGGTTGACGGCAGCCGAGGACCAGTGGCTGCGACTGGAGCTGTTGCGCGAAGGGATTGAAGCTGCCGAGCCGCGTTACTGAAGGGTCGGCGGACGGCACGATTTCGCGCGCGAGAGACGATCGCGACCGCGGGGTACACGAACTGCTCATTACCGAGATCGGCGTGTTCAGAGTGGCGAAAGCGGTCAACTTCTCGCGAACGCACTGAAGCGGTCGGAGTACGCGCCGCGCCCGCGATCAATACGCCTGGATGCGCACCCCGTCGGCGGAATCGCGAGCCTGGTTGGCGTCTTGATATGCGCTCATATACTCGGCGTAGGTGAAGCGCGTGTATTTCGCCGGCTGCTCGGCGCTGGCACAGGTCGGCAGACACTCCATCGGCCAGTCAATGCTACAATCGAAAAAGAAAGGAATGGCATAACGCTCCTTTCCTGAGCGATTGCTGGCCCGATGCGGCGTCGCGAGAAAACGGTCGTTGGTCCAAACGCCGGAGTT
>Ga0207663_10001648_pt1 | contig 10526 bp, 8 predicted proteins | sample LARL53metaG_FD_184346 | JGI IMG/M metagenome (GOLD analysis project Ga0207663, IMG submission 184346) | Corn, switchgrass and miscanthus rhizosphere microbial communities from Kellogg Biological Station, Michigan, USA - LAR L5-3 metaG... | ecosystem: Host-associated > Plants > Roots >...
TGCCGGCCTGAAACTGAGGTAGAAACACGCAGCACTGACCCCTGAAGCGAGCGCGAATTGTATATGAGCGAAGAGAACGAAAGCCGGCCAATTGAGGCACAAACCGAGACGGAGACCCGGCCGCAGACAGAACCGCGTCCGGATCGCGAACGGCATCGGCGCCCCCGCCGGCGTTATCCGCGTCGCCGGAATTTCAATTCCGATTACACGAACTCCGAGCGGGAGAACAATTTCAATAACGATGCGCCGGCGGAATCGGCTGAAGGGCAAACTGAAGTGGTAGCCGGCGAAGGTGAAAACGCCGAGCCACGGGAGCCGGAGTTTGGCGAAGGGATCATCGAAATTTCAGGGAAAGGCTTCGGATTCCTGCGCGATCCGAAGCGCAATTTCGTGCAGGCGCCGCAGGATATTTTCGTGACGCCGGAGATCGTGCGCCGCTTTGCCCTGCGCGATGGAATGTGGATTTACGGCGAGACCCGGCGTGGAAACCGCGGGCCGCAATTGATCAAGCTTCTGAAGATCAATGACGAGGACCCGGCCAAGTATCAGGGACTGCGTCCGTTTGAAGAGCTGACCACGATTAATCCGAACAAAAAGATCAAACTCGAAACGGTGCCGGACCGTTATACCACGCGCATCATGGATTTGATGACGCCGCTCGGGATGGGACAACGCGGGCTCATTGTTGCGCCGCCTCGCACCGGAAAAACGACGCTGCTGCATCACATTGCCGATGCCGTGGTGAAGAATCATCCGGAGATGAAGTTGATCATCTTGCTGGTGGACGAACGGCCAGAGGAAGTGACCGACTTCAAACGCTCGCATCCGAAATCGGAGATCATTGCCAGCTCCAATGACAGCGACATCAAGAGTCACACTCGCATCGCGCAGTTGGCGATCGAGCGCGCAAAACGTCTGGTCGAAGCAGGCCGGCACGTTTTCATTTTGCTCGATTCCATCACCCGCACGGCCCGCGCTTTCAACAATGCGATGGGCGGTGGCGGACGCACCATGAGCGGTGGTATCGACGCCCGCGCCATGGAAATTCCGCGCAAAATTTTCGCGGCCGCACGCAACACCGAAGAAGCTGGCTCGCTCACCATCGTCGCAACGGCGCTGATCGAAACTGGCAGCCGCATGGACGAATTGATCTTCCAGGAATTCAAAGGCACCGGAAACATGGAAATGGTGCTGGACCGCAAAATCAGCGATCAACGCACTTATCCTGCAATCGATATTTTCCTCTCCGGCACCCGCCGCGAAGAACTGTTGTTGCAACCGTGGGAACTGGAAAAAATTAATTTGATTCGTCGCGGCCTCGCCGGTCACAAACCGAATGAGGCGATCGAGCGCCTGTTGATGTTCGTGAAGAAATTCCCGACCAACGCGGAAATGCTTAAGGGCATTCCCGGTTAAGGCCGCTGTCATTCCCTCGTTGCCCATTCGCAAAGTCACAAGGCGGGTGCATCGGGGGGAAAGACCGAAGACCACGCCAAGCCCGAAACTCAGCCCTCCGACTATTCAGGGAGCGGTGCTTGACGCAATCGCGGCCGCAAACATCCACTCTCCGCTTCCCGGCGAAGCACTCGATATCGGAAGTGGCAACGGCGAACTGGTAGGTGCAATTCGCACGCGGTTCGGCCTTCGCACCAGTGCTTGTGATTACACCGATGCGCTAATGAAAGATCCCACCCAAAGGGTGGACATCGTCGATCTCAATGCCGATAAGTTGCCGTATCTCGATGGCCGGTTTTGTCTGGTCACCTGCATCGAAACGATCGAGCACCTCGAACAAACGCGCCCGCTGCTTCGCGAAATCTTTCGCGTACTCGAGCCAGGCGGTGCCGCCGTGATCAGCACGCCCAATATCTTGAATTTGCCTTCACGCCTGCGCTATCTCATGACTGGTTTTTTCAGCCGGTTTCACCCGCTCCCGATCCGCGAGCGCTGCCATCCGGGCGGCCGCATTAATCCGGTTGGTTATTTTTATCTTGCGCATGCTCTGCTCGAGACTGGTTTTCTTGACCTTGAGCCCGGGGCCGATTCCAACCAGCGCTGGAGCCGGCTGTCGTGGATCGTCCTCCTTTTGCCGATGAAAATCGTCGGCCTTTTCTTCTGGTTACAGGAAAAAAATAAATTCCGCACCATCGCTCCGGCAAACCGGGCGCTGGTCGCGGCGGTCAATTCGCGCGATCTTTTGCTTGGTCGCACCGTGATTGTATGCGCACGCAAACCGATGTAATTGACGCCGAATGGGAGGTCCTGCCGCCGGAGGAAAAGAACAAACGCGCGCGGTTGGAACCACTTTTCCGATGGGTCGCGATCGTGATGGACGAACTGATCGCCTTGCCCAATTCAAAGTTTAAGTTTGGACTTGATCCACTGATCGGTTTGATCCCGGGAATTGGCGATACCGCTTCCGCAATTGTTTCGGCGCTGGTCTTGATTCAGGCGGCTCGCCGGGGTTTGCCCAAAATTTTGCTGGCGCGAATGTCGCTCAACATCCTGATCAACGAAATCGTCGGAATCATTCCGGGCGTGGGCGACGTATTTTCGTTTTGGTTCAAATCGAACAAACGGAATTACGAGTTACTTCTCGCGCACACGGAGAAGCCGCGACGCGCGCGCGTATCGGATTGGTTCTTCGTCATCGCAACCCTTGCCATTCTGTTCGTGGCTGTGGCAACGGGGATTTACGTTAGTTGGCTGATTTTGCGCGCGATCGGGCAGTTGCTCGGTTTGCATTGAAAACCATGCGCGCGTTTTAAGTCTGCTAGCTCGTCGATCGAAAATACTTGTCATAGATGCCGTGAATGTCTGCGCGGGCGCGCTCGCACTGCTCTTGCCAGGCTTCGCGGTCTTTGAATTTCATGCCGATGGCGAGCTTGCGTTGTTCCGTTGGATCGGCCGGCAAAGACGACACGCTGATATTTCGTCGACGTCGCAGAACCGTTTCGAGTTGGCGCAAAAATTCGTAGTGCCTCCCAAGGAGATCGACGTCTTCGGAAGAAATAATGCGGGCAAGCTTCATGATTGCCAGTCGCACGGAAGTTTCGCGCACATCGTTTCGCATTTGCAGCGCCTGAACGAGAAACTCAGCCTCAATGATTCCCCCCACGCCAGTCTTGAAATCAAGTGCATCGCTACCGCTCCCCCGTTCGGCGCGGACTCGATGTAGCATCGCGTCGATCTTCTCAAAGAGATCAGGATCGCGGCCGGCGACGGACCAGGCCGCGTGCGCGATCGTCCGGAAGCTTTCCTGGTCTGGCCCGGTTACTGGGCGGGCACGGGTAAGCGCCTGAATTTCCCAAAGCTGAGCACGATCGCGATAGTAGGCTTCGAAGGCTTCAATCGAACTGACGAGCGGCCCTTTTTCACCTTCGGGACGCAGGCGCGCATCGATCGTTGCAATCACCCCCTCCGGGCTCGGAATCGAAAGCGCCGTGATCAGATTTTGGGCAGCACGAAAATCGTCGCCGACAAACATCAAGTCGAGATCGGACGCATACGTTAGTTCGCGGCCGCCAAATTTTCCCATCCCGACGATAGTGAGATTATTGGCACCGGCGATTGCGGTAGCCGCGAGGAGGCAAGCTTCCGCGATATCGGTAATCTCCTGCCATAAATCCGTTAGTTCGCTTAAGCCCAGCACATCGCGCATCGTCGTGCGCAACAATTGCGTTTGCCGATAAACGCGAATGGCATCGAGATCGCCACACTCCACGAAAGGATGAAGCGCCGTTACATGTTCCGAAAGCGACAAGGAACGATTGAGAGTGGCGCTCCGCGTAATTTCCTCCAGCAAATGCGGATGACGGACTAGAACATTGGTGGCGAAAAAACTGGCATCAAAGGTTCGCACTAGTAGTTCGAGCAATTTCGGATTGGTCGCGAGCAATTCGAAGAGCAGACTGCGCAAACCAAAAGCCTCAACGAAACGGACAATAGCGATAAGAGTGGCGTCGGGATCTGCGCACGCGGCCAATTCCTCCAGGAGAAGTGGACGAAGTCTGCGAAAAATCTGCCGAGTGCGTGGTGCGACATGAAAGGAAACAGACCCCTGCGCCAGGTCGTTCAGCGTTCGAGTGGCGCGCGCCGGATCGGCAAAAATATCGAGATTGACGGCTGGCGTAGCAGTGCCGGACGCGACGAGACGATCGAAAATTTCCTGAACGCGCTCATTGTTAGCCTTCACCTCGGCGAGAAATGCGTCGGCAGAATCAAAACCAAGGCTCCGTGCCAGCCGCTCACGTTTCACCGGATCATCGGGAATGGAATGCGTTTGCCGTTCTGCTTCGATCTGAAGGCGATGCTCTATGCGCCGCAAAAACCGATATGAGTCGTCGAGAACGCGCACCTCGGAGATCGGTAACAATTCGAGCTGTGCGATGGCGTGCAAAGCCTTCAGTGTCCCCTGCTCCTGCAGGAATGCCTGCTTGGCGCCGTGGATGAATTGCAGCGTCTGAACGACAAACTCGATCTCGCGGATGCCGCCGGCGCCCAGTTTAACGTCTAATTCATCGGCCGGGATCTCGCGTTCAATTCGGCGTTTGATCGCGGCAATTTCATCGAGCAATTCCGGCGTGGGATTTTTCGGAAAAACGAAAGGCTGATGCTGTCGCAGAAATTCGTAGGCCAGCTCGTTACTGCCGCAGACACGTCGCGCTTTAATCAGCGCAAGTCGCTCCCAGGTTTCGCCAAAACCCGCGTAATAGTTTTCCATGCTTTCGACGGAACGCGCGAGCGGACCGGCCGAACCCTCGGGCCGTAAACGCAGGTCCAGGCGAAACAGGGCAGGCTCGCCACCGGAGAAAGATTTTACGATCTGCGCCGCCAGCTGGTTGTGCCATTCGTGGTTGGAGAGTCGGCCCTGTCCTTCCTCACCATAGACAAACATCAAATCGATGTCCGAACTGTGATTCAATTCGCGTCCGCCCAGTTTGCCGAGACCGAGAACAGTGAATTCAGTGTGCGGTTCTCCCAAACGGGTCCGCAGTCGCGTGTCGCATTCTTCGTAAACGGTTTCGAGGCAGACACCGGCTAAACACGATAACTCCGCCGTCGTGTCTTCCAGTGAGGAAGCCTCCGCAACCTCCCGGAGCGCGATCCGCGTCATCTCGCGCGCTTTCCACAAACGCAACGCACGAAAATTCTCCGCCGGAATTGATTCCGAACTGCTCTGCAATTCGGCGCGCATTCGGCGCGGTCCCCGGTCCGACATGGAAATTTCCGGACGCGCCAGCCAACGCAGAAGCTCCGGAACGCGCTGCAATCGCTCAGCGCAAATCTGGGAGACGGCGAGAAGGTGAATTAGTGCTTCTTCGCCGAGAGGAAAATCGCGCAAAAATTCTGAAAGCGGGCCATTCCAGGCGGCGGCAAGCGCGTTCAACGTCGTTTCGACCTGCGCGGGATTCAGTGAATCTTTCGCCTTCGATTTTATCCAGAGCGCCTGCGAACTCATCGCGCCTTCGAATTAACACGAAAGGAATGCTTCGCGCCAAAGGCGCGTCAATTCTTCTGTAGGGGCGGCCGTGTCGGCCGCGGGTAGAACTAACCAAACATGTAATCAGGGCGCGTTTCCCGAGAGCATCTTCTCGCGCGCCTGTTCGAGCAGCCGGCGTTCGCGCCGGTTCAGACTTGCCAGACCACGCTGGGAAATTTTTTCCAGCAACGGATCTATTTCCTCGACGACAAATTGATCGGCCCTCATCGACTGTAACCGAGCTGCTTCGAGACGCCGCTGACGAAGAACGCGTTGCAGGAGCGAGGTGCGGCCAAAGCCGAGGAGATGGGCATAAAACCAACCAGCAATGGCACCACCGACAAAAGCACTGTGACCGACGGCGCCAGAACGATCATAAAGCAAAAGAGCAACGGCACCGACAAGTGCGATCTGGGCCAGGCGGCGCATCTTCAATCGCACCGGCACCATGAAGAGAAGCAGGGTTGTCATTTCCAGCTCCGGTAAAATCGTGGCGTAAGCGATAAATATTGCCGCGACTCCCCCGCTGGCGCCGAAAAGAACGCAATTGCTCGGCATGAGAAAGAGATGACCGAGCTCGCCACTAAAGGCACCGAACAGATACAGGAACAGAAATTGGCGCTGCCCGATGATGGCTTCGACATCGCGCCCGATAAAATAGAGGACCAGCATGTCGGCGGCGAAATGCCAGATGTTGTTGTGGAGCAATGGCGCGGTGAAAAACTGCCAGGCGTAGGCGTCATTGATGCCGCGGTCGCTCAACCCGAGGTATTCAAGAACAAATGGCTGGTTCCAGGAAGTGAGGACGAGCTGGACGATGAAGGCGGCAGCGTTCAGTCCGATCAGAGAAAGCAGAACAATGCGCTGCGGCGGCGCCCATGAGCGGGTGAAACGAGACGCCTTTCGCCCTGATAACCGCATACATTTATTTTATCGCACCCGGCCCGCGGTGTCGACGGGTGATTCGCGTGGATTACGAAATTAGACTGGGGCAAGCACCCGGAGACCCCGTTCCCGCACCCGGAATTCGACCGGGCAGTTGCCAATCAATTCGCCATCAACCTCGACCGGGACCTCTTCCTCGGAAGAAACCCGGAGACGTTTGGTCTGGAAATACTCCAGGTCAGGCATGCTGATGGACGAGCTGAAGATCACATCCTGCAAATAGCGAATAATATCGAGATAACCGATGCGCTTGAAAACGACCACATCGAGGAGACCATCATCGATGTGGGCGCGCTTAAAGAAGGGGAACGGTCCGCCGTAGAGGCGGCCGTTGCCGATGAGAACGAACGAGCCTTCGATGGTTGCCGCACCTTTGGATTCGATGACAAGGTGTGGCGGCGGGCGCGAGGCAATCTGCGCGGCCGAAACCAAATAGCTCAGCGGGCCGAAGCTGCGCTTGAAAGCGATACTGGTCTCTTTCACCGCCTGAGCATCCAGCCCGATGCCGGCGAGCTGGACAAAATGTTTTCCATTCGCGCTTGGCAAATCGATCGTGCGGGTATGCCCCTCACAAATAATCTGCCAGCATTCCTTGAGATCGCCCGAAGGCAAGCCCAGCTCTGTCGCAAAAACGTTAACCGTGCCGATTGGCAACAGGCCGAGCGCGGCCGTGGTTCCGGCAAGACCATTAACAACTTCGTTGATCGTCCCATCGCCGCCAGCCGCGACAATTCGCTTAAATCCTTCCCGCGCTGCTTTCCGTGCCAGCAATTCAGCTTCCCCGATCCGCGACGTAGCACGCAACGTCGCTCCTCGCGCCACCTTTTCCACACGCGACCGCCAATGGCCAGCGCGCTCGCTACGCGCCGCCGGATTCAGAATAACGACAGTTTCCTGCTCAAATGATTTGCTCACGAATGATTCGGTCACTAATGTTTTGCTGCGTTGACGCGCTGGGTAAGGTTTTTTGAATGCTCCGCCTCAGGCGAACCATCGGTTGGTTGTTGGTGGTCGTAATTGCGATTTTTCTCGTCTCGCTGCTGGGGGCAAACCTGTATGTGCAATCTCAGACAACACAACAGCGGATTCAGCAGGAACTCAGCCAACGTCTCAAGATGCCGCTGCAAATCCAGCGCATCAGTGTTACTCCCTGGGGCGGACTGAACCTTAGCGGAATCACCATCCCACAGCTCAACGACCCTCACGCGACGCCATTTCTCGAAGCCAAGAACTTTCGACTTCGCGTCAAAGTGCGATCGATTTTTTGGCAACCGCTGGTGATTAAAGAAGTCGCGCTGATTGGGCCGGCGGTGATTTGGCCACAAAACGAATCGGGCGAGTGGCGTGTACCGATGAAGGAACCGTCCGTCGAACCCCAAATGCCGCCGCAACCCGAAGCCACTGCGACCGCGCCGCCGGAAACCGTGGTTCAAGTGACGCCCTCACCCTTAGAAACTGAGTCGAAACAAGCCAAAGTCGCCAAGACCGAAAGCACCGCGACCGGGCCACAAATCAGAAAAGTGCGGCTGAGCGATGGTAGTTTTCATTTTCTGGATCGCGAAAAACGAAATGTCGCTCTGTTCGATGGCGTCCAATTTTCCTCGTCCATGCGCGATATCGCGACGCTTCGAGGCCAGGTCAGGATCGAAAATATCGCGTTGCGCGATCGCGTTTTTCTGTCCGCCCTCCGTTCGCCTATTCGCTACAATCCGGACGAACTCGCGCTCCCCGAGCTTACCGCGCAAATTGCAAAGGGACAACTGACCGGCGATTTCTCGATGTCACCGCAGGAGGAAGATTCGCCCTTCACGGTGCACGCAAGTTTTCATCGCCTACAGGCAGACCAATTAGTAGCTGAAGCTGGTGGGTCGCGAGACATCGTCCGAGGTGTCCTGGAAGGAACTTTGGATGCAACCGGAAAGACGGCCGATCCCGATGCACTGACCGGTTCCGGCACCATCTTACTGCAAAACGGCCGCGTGCAGCAGTTCGCGGTTCTGGCGGCCATTGGGCAACTGCTGCAAATCGAGGAGTTGACTCAGCTCGATCTCGAACAAGCCGAAGCAAAATATCACCTGAACGGCAGCACCGTTCTGATCGACGAGCTGATTCTGCGTTCTCCTAATCTGCGTCTTACCGCCACCGGTTCGATTTCGCTGCGCGGCGGCAAGCTCGCGCTCGATTCAGTTCTCGCGATCAACGATAAGATTCGGAGTCAATTGTTTCGTGGGATTCGCGAGAATTTTGTGCCAACTTCCGAGCCCGGTCAGTACGCGCTCCAGTTTCACGTCGGCGGTACGGTCGACAAGCCGAAGACCGATCTGGTAGAACGGGCGGTCGGCGCCGATCTCAACAACTTCGGTGGCGTCATCGACGCGCTTCTCGGCCATGGCAAAGGCAAGAAAAAGAAGAAGCCTGAAATGAACACCCCCGCGTCCTCGCCCACGCCGTGAGAGTCATTGCGGGCAGTGCAGGTGGCTTGCAACTAAAAGTCCCGCGGATCGGAGTTCGGCCGACCATGGATCGGGTCAAAGCTGCGATTTTTTCCAGTTTGGGCGAGAAAGTGATTGGAGCTCGAGTGCTGGACCTTTTTGCCGGCGCAGGAGGCCTTGGCATTGAAGCGATGAGTCGCGGCGCGGCCTCAGCGGTTTTTGTTGAATCGAATCGAAACGCTGCGCGAGCAATCGAACGCAATCTTGTCATCACCGCCGTCAACGGTCGCGTCCGGATGCAAGATGTGTTCGATTTTCTGAAATATGCGACTGGGCATTTCGACATTATTCTTGCCGACCCACCGTACGAAGCAGCGCCCGGAGATAAAGCGTATACCGATTTGCTGTTAAATGATCCGAGAATCCCGGTCCTCCTCGCTCTGCATGGAGTATTCGTTCTCGAAAAACGACCGGGCGAGCGTCTACCGGATCATTCGCACTGGAAGATAACGCGAGCGCGTCGCTACGGAGCGACCGAGATAATTTTCGCGGAACACCAAAGATGATTCGGTTAATCTACAATCTACTGTGGCCGGTTGGGCTTCTGCTATTTCTGCCTGGATATCTCGCGAAAATGTTTCGCCGCGGCGGCTACCGCAGAAACTTCGGGCAGCGGCTCGGGTTCTATTCGGCTGAGTCTCGCGAACGTTTGCGCGCTAAGCATCCGACGTGGATTCATGCGGTCAGCGTCGGTGAAATTGTGATCGCATTGAAACTGGCCGACGAGTTGCGCGCGCTCCGGCCTGATCTGAAGTGCGTCCTCACTACCACCACGACAACCGGTCATGCGTTGGCGGAGAAAACTGCGCCTGAATGGATGCGCGTTCTCTATGCGCCGCTTGATTTTTGGCCGGTCATGCGACGGGCGTTTCGCGTCATTGCGCCACAACGAATCGTTCTGATCGAAGCGGAAGTGTGGCCAAATCTGGTAGCAGAGGCGAAAAAACGGGCAATTCCCGTGATGCTGGTGAACGCACGCCTGTCACCGCGCTCGGAACGAAGATTCCGTCGCTTCAGGTTTTTCGTCACGCCCACTTTTCGTCAGCTCGATCTGGTTTGCGTGCCCGCAACTGAAGATGCGGAACAATGGAAAAATCTTGGCGTCAAGCCGCCGCAAATTCATGCGGTTGGCAACATCAAATACGATGCTTCCAATCGGCGACATTCGTCAGGCGACGTACAGCGATTGATCAAAACCGCAATTGAGACAACGCGTTCAATTCTTTTCGGCGGCAGCACCCATCGGGGCGAAGAAAAAATCTTGATCGATGTTTTTTGCGCACTTCAATCCGAATTCCCGAACTTGTTCCTCGTTCTGGCGCCGCGTCATGTCGAGCGTGCCAGCGAAATCGAAGCGGACTTGCGCGGCCGCAACCTGCGGTCGATCCGGCGCAGCGCCGCGGGCAAAAGCACGGAGCGGTCCGACTGTTTACTCATCGATACCACGGGCGAACTGCGGGATTGGTACGAGATCGCGACGATTGTTTTCATAGGAAAAAGTCTGACCGCGCACGGCGGCCAAAACCCCGTGGAAGCGATCAGTGCGCGGAAACCGGTAATATTCGGTCCGCATATGGAGAATTTTACGAGTCTGGCAAAGCAGCTGG
>Ga0207663_10001650_pt1 | contig 10524 bp, 9 predicted proteins | sample LARL53metaG_FD_184346 | JGI IMG/M metagenome (GOLD analysis project Ga0207663, IMG submission 184346) | Corn, switchgrass and miscanthus rhizosphere microbial communities from Kellogg Biological Station, Michigan, USA - LAR L5-3 metaG... | ecosystem: Host-associated > Plants > Roots >...
GGGCAGCTCGCCGTCGAGATAAGCCATGAGTTCTTCCTGCTCGATCGGATGTCTATTCGTGCTCATGCATGCCTCGTCTTCCTGGGTACGGCTGTCGGATCGTTCTCAAGGCAGGATTGGTTTTTGCCTCCGACTCTAGGTAACCCTTCATTGCGAGACGCGATCGAAAAAGCCTGGAACGGACCGTATTCACGGGAATTCGCAACAGCTCCGCAATGTCGGAGTAACTCAGCTGTTCGTACTCGCGCAGCATCAGGATTTCGCGCTCCGGCGCATCCAGCTTTTCTAGGGCTTGCCGGACCCAGAGCCCACACTCGGGAGTTCCGTCAACTTTAGGTTCCAGACCGGGCTGTCCCAATGCGCTACTGGTCAGGAACTTGCGCTGTTCCGCAGCCAGCAGCTTTAATGCAATGCCATACAGATAGGTTCGAACCAAGGCTCGTGGCTCATAACGAGAGACTGCGCGGATCACCGCGAGGAAAGTTTCCTGGGCGAGATCCTCCGCCCGTTCGGGGTTGTTCAGCCTGCGCCTGAAGAAGCCGTACAGCGGCTTGCGATAGCGGGCAAACAGCTCCTCGAAGGCTGCGCGTGATCCACTCTGGAATTCCAGCATCAAGGCTTCGTCGCTAGTCATCGTCGGTGCGCCAGCTCAATCCGCGCAACCCCTCTGCGGCATTTCTCACATCGTGCATGCTTGTTTAATGTCACAAGAGATTCAAAAGTTCCCCTCCGTTTCTCTAGTTTCTGTGAATCCATCATGAATCTCCACTGGTATGTTGAGACTGCCATTGTTGAGGGCCAATCTTCTTCCGGCTTTCGAAATCGCGGACCCGGGTTCCCACCTTTCTGCCTACCGAATCTCACAGCACCTCCAGCGGTCCCTACTGTTATCCGTATGAATTGTTCGGTGAGCTTGTCTTGCTTTGCTTCTGTGATTGGTCAATTCGTCACTCTCTAGACCCGTGAACACGCACCTTCCCAGAGGGGAACCTCACGTATTTCCCTCCAAAGACGGCCCTCGGCCTGCCTTATTGCACACCAGCACTCTACGCGAGTGCGGCTGCAACGTATGGTCAGCCGGTGACAGGCGGTCGCAGGAGCGCCGGGAGGACTAACAGCAAGAATTCTTGGGGCAGAAAGCACTTCAACTTGCTTGCTCTCGAATCGCTGCCCGGAGAATCGCGTGAAATTTCTCGAAACGTCCGCGCGGATGCGGTGGACATGGAGGCTTTAGAAAATGAATACTGTGTGGAAATCAATGACGTATTTCGTGATGGCCTTGTCGTTAGTGTGGACAACATTCGCTTTCTCGCAAGAGACCACCGGTGGATTGCAAGGAACCGTGAAAGACCCGAGCGGCGCCGTCGTTTCCAAAGCATCGGTCGTACTGACCGGCAATTCGCTGGGAGGCGAGAAGCGACTGGAAACTGACAGCAGCGGCTACTACCGATTCGCCAACCTGCCTCCTGGCATCTATACAGTGATCGTGAAGGCCTCAGGATTTTCGGAGTTGAAGCGCGGAGGCATCACCGTCGAAGTGGGACACCTTCCCACTCTTGATCTGACTCTGGCAGTGGGCACCGCGGGCACCGTCGTGGAAGTGTCCGGTGAGGCGCCGGTGATTGACGTCACCACAAACACGAACCAGACTAACCTCACGCAAGATGTCATTAATGACATTCCACATGGGTACTCCTTCCAGTCGGTCATTCAATTCTCTCCGATGGCGCGCAACGAACCTCTGATGGGTGGGACAGCCGGTATGACGGGCAACTCCGGCGGCTCTCTGCCCGGAAGCAATGGCAACGGACTCTCCGTCGGTTTCTCAGTAGGTGGCGGATCAGATTCGGAGAACCAGTATCTAGTGGAAGGTCAGGACACGGAGAATATCTCAGGTGGCGCATCTGCCGCCAATGTCCCCTTCCAGTTTATTCAGGAAGTCCAAGTCAAGAGTTCAGGAATCGAGGCGGAGCACGGCGGTGCTCTTGGTGGCGTAGTCAACGTCGTTATGAAGAAGGGCCAGAACGCATATCATGGATCGTTTTTCGGCACGTATGAAGGCGACTCGCTGAACGGCTCTCAGAACGCCACGTTGCGTTATGATCCGCTTGGAGCCCCCTCCGGGGCCACTGCAAGTGGGCCCGGCTTTGACGACGGGAGCCAGACGTATCAGCCAAAAAGAGATCATTACCGGATCGCTCAAACGGGTTTTACCGTTGGTGGCCCGATCATGAAAGACCGCTTGTTTTTCTTTCTGGGTTTTGCGCCGCAGTACAATTCTTTGGCTAGAGTCGTGGATTTCACGAACAGCGTAAACCCAACAAATATCCCTCTTGGCCTTGGGCTGCAACACTTCACCCAGGACCAGCAGACGTACTTCACTACTGCCCGTCTGGACGCAGTTTTGACGCAGAAGATCCGCGTTTTTGGTTCGTGGCTATACCAGTACCAGCGCGAGAACGGGGACAGCTTGCCGGGAGCAGATCCAATTGCGTCCCTGGCATCAAATCCGAGTTATCTAAATGCGTTTATTAACAGCCCTATCACTCAGTATTCGCACGGTCTCGGTTTCTCGAACCCGAACGCGACGTATAACGTCGGCGCCGATATCAGCCTGACACCGAAAATCGTCGCCACCACCCGCCTCGGCTACTTCTTCAATAACTATCACGATTTTGGCTGGCCTACTACCGGCGTAGACCTTAATTGGCAAACCAATGGTGTAGGCGTAAACGATAACGCGGGCAACCCGCTGCCTGCTACCCTGGCGCTGCCTTCCGGCACGAGTACCGCTCCGTTCGATCAAGCCTACACTGAGGTCAATGCCAGTAAGCACTACCAGTTCAATCAGGATGTAGCATTCTTCAAGGGCGGCTGGTGGGGAACGCACAACATCAAGGCCGGCTACCAATTCAACAAACTATCCAACGTAATTAATCAACACGGCAACGTCCCCTTCGTCTTCATGAGCGCTGGTGGTGGAAACAGCTTTCGTCCAGGAACCGCCAACGGCGGCGCCAACTGCGTTACTTTGGAGGCGGAATGGGGAGCCTGCGCGGGCCAGTACGGTTATATCAATGTGAGTGACTTCGCAACTGTGCTGAAAAATGCTGATGGCGTGCCAGTACCCGCCACCGACCATAACCATGCTTTATTCGTGCAGGATGCCTGGACCGTTGGGCATGGTTTAACTCTCAACCTCGGCGTCCGTATCGAAAAAGAGAACCTGCCTGCCCCTCCGGGAATCGGGATTGCCAGCATCCGGACCATCAACTTCGCGTGGACCGACAAGATTGCTCCTCGTTTGGGAGCTGCCTGGGGATCCCGGGACGGCAAGATGAAAATCTTTGGCAGCTATGGTGTCACGAACGACGTCATGAAGCTATTGCTGGCCCAGACGTCGTTTGGCGCGCAGGGATTTGATAATTGCGGCTATGCGCTTGGCCCCAATTCGTCCGGCGGATTCAACAACTCTGATATAAGTCTTACCTTCGTTAACGGCCGCGCTTGCCCCACGGGCATCTCCACTCGCGGAGCCAACTTTGTTGGGGGCGTAACCCCGCCGTCTCTGATTGACACGGGCACGGGAGTTTCGCTGATTGAAAATACGAACCTCCGCCCGGAAGAACCGATCGCACCGGGGTTGAAGCCTTATCGCCAGCACGAGATCGTTGCGGGCTGGGACTACCAGATCAACAAAGACTGGGCGTTCGAAGCTCGCTATGATCGCCGCCGCCTTGATCATGTGATTGAGGACGCTTCCTTAGCGGACCCCGATGCATTCGAAATCTATAACGTGGTCAATCCTGGCCAAGGCGTGAACAAGACCATCAACGGTTACGCCAACTACTTGACCTCTCTGGGTGACGCATATGGGCCGGGCACGGCGGCGTTTAATCCCACGGGCAATTTTTGGACGGGCAGTGGCCCAGGCGGTACGTGCGCCGGCTGCCCCAACAATCCCCAAGCGATCCGCAATTACGATGGTCTGGAATTGCGGCTGACCAAGACGCAGAGCAGGGGCTTCTCCGGAATGTTCAGCTACACATGGAGCCGGCTGTGGGGCAACTATAGCGGCCTGACCACCACCGACCAAACCGACGGTGGCACCACCGGACGCAACTCGCCCGACACCACCCGTTCGTTTGACGAGCCGTCTTACTACTTCCAAGCCAACGGCAAATCCAGTGACGGAGTTCTGCCGACGGACCGTCCCAACGCGTTCAAGGCGTATGCGTACTACACGATGCCTTGGATGGGCAACTTGAGAAACAATTCCACAACCTTCGGACTCTTCCAGGTTGCCTACTCCGGCAGCCCGGTGAGTTCGTACAGTGACGTGGGCCTAGCGATCGCAAACGGCGCGGGAGCCCCACCCCCTGTCGAAGCCGGCTATCTCTTTGGCCGCGGCAATTGGGTCAACGTAGCCCAGGACGTGTCCGGAAACATCACGCTCGGTACTCCGTACGCGCGTCGCACACCGTGGTACACCCAAACCGATTTAAACCTGCAACATTCCATCAAGGTAAACCACAACAATGAGGCCCAGGTACTGAGCCTTAACGCAAACTTCACGAACCTGCTGAACCAGCACGCGATCACTGCTTACTGGGCGGGATTCAACTCGACTTATCTGGGTTCGGCGTTGTTCCCGTTCCAAATCTTTAATGGTGCAGCGTTCTACCAGAGCGTAGAAACGGGGTACAACGCGCAGGCGCAGGTGACCGCAGATGGGGTGGTGAAGAACGCATTGTATGGGCAGTCGAACCTGTGGCAGATCTCACGCCACATCCGGCTCGGGGCGACGTTTACCTGGTAATGTTTTGCATTGCCTCGTGATGCAAACGGCGAAACTACACGCTCCAGCTCTGAAATCTGCGAGCGCTTCCCCAAGGGAGCCGAGTTCATCGGCTCCCTTCATTGCTCATACCTCGTAAACGCATTTGTCAATACATCGCTAACTCGGAAGACAATTCTTACGACGACAATCCAAGTGAATTTGTGATCAGGGCAGAATTCCGATGCCCGATATTGCACTGACGAGAGCTGTCGTTTGAAGGTTAAAGTCGAAGACGGACGCTATCAATGTGATAACTGCGGCCACGAAATTAATCATTGCCAGCCCACTTTCCGATACAGATGCAGAAAATCGGCGCCGATTAGCTCCTGTGTGAAGCCTGCGGCCATACTTGGCGGTGCGAATGAGCAAGATTCTGAAGGCCCTCAGCCTTCTGCTGCTTCTGTCCCTCCCCCGCTCCATACACTTCCGTCTCGGCAACCCTGGCGGACCTCGGCGGACAATCGAATCATGCCAATAAAGACCCTGTTTGATATCAAAACCCACGGGTAGCGTCTCGCACCAATACGTTACTACGCCGTATCTACTCTTAGTTACCTGGTTAGTACTTCGTTGATCATTGCTTACCTGGTCGGTGATACAAGAAAAGTTAACCATAAGCACCATAGACCTTGGCTCCAATTTGAACCTTGTTCAAAGTTGATCCGGCTCCTATTGTTACCGCAAGGTCGGCGCAGCGATTGGAGCACCATGAAGCGAGTCCGCGTCCTCGTCGCAAATCAACCTCGTCTAATGCGAGAACTCATTATCAGCACTTTTGCTGATCAGTCAGACATTGAACTGGTCGGCGAGGTCGGAAACCAGGAAGACATCCGCGAAGCCGTCGAGGAATCGCGACCGGATGTTCTCATCCTGGAGATGGACGACCGGAATAAATACCGCCTCGATTGCGGGTTCCTGCTCGGTCGTTATCCCGATATGAGAATCCTTGCATTGGCTCCAGAACAAAACCACGCGGTCTTCTACTGGGCGATTGTCGACGTTCGAAGCAAGGCGCTCGAGAGTTCAGAAGCTGGAATTCTGAATGCGGTACGGCAGCGGCCATCGGTGTTAGGAACAGCGCCGGTTTAGTTGGGTCCGTTCGGATTCAAAACTGCCCCAAGTGACTATAAATAAATGGGTTATCTCACGTAAGCCCTGTAAGTGAGGGGGCGAAGCTGTGAACGGGAAGCGGGAGCGAGGATGTTTGGGTTGGGGGAAAAGCCGATCGAAAATCCCGTGACAATTGCAGAAGCACCAGGAAGAAATTGGTATGCCCTTTGCACCTGTCCGCGCCACGAGAAGCGTGTCGCCGAACAGATTGAGCGCAGAAACCTTTCCTGTTTCCTTCCCCTTTACCGCTCGCTGCGACGCTGGAAGGATCGACGGAAGGAATTGGATCTTGTGCTGTTCCCTGGTTACATCTTCGTGCGTATCGCACTCGAGAACAGGCTGCAGGTTCTGAATTTACCCGGAGCGCTTCGATTCGTTTCATTCAACGGGCAGCCAGCCGCCTTACCGGCTGAGGAGATCGAGGCATTGCAGCGCCGCCTATCCGGCGACGTACGTATCGAACCTCATCCGTATTTGCGCAAAGGACGACGAGTCCGCGTACGGTCCGGAGCGATGCAGGGACTGGAAGGCATTGTCGTGAGACGAAAAGACAGGTGCCGGATCATCTTTTCAATCGATCTGATTATGCGGTCGGTCGCTGTCGAATTGGACGAAGCTGATCTGGAGGCTGCATGAGAGCTTTCTCGATGCGGAACACTCGGAAGAGGGGAGACACAAAAATGCCATGCTCCGCAATGCCGATCTCCAAAGAGCTCGTTCGCAACAAGCTCGTTTCACGATCGATGCGGCGGGGAATGTCTTGCCTTGCAACTCTCTTCTTGCTCTGCTCCTTGCTCTATGGACAATCGAGCGAACCATCACGCCCCCAACCGGCGGATGGGCAACGTACTCGCACAGCTGGTCTCTCCGAACTTGCCCTGGATAATCTTAATCGGGTGGCCGCCTCCCCATCTCAAATCCGTGCAGTGCTCGTTAAGGATACGGGACTGCTGGTGGAGTTGAAACGATGGGTGGCGAAGGAAGCTACCGACAACGGGCAGATCGTCGAAGAAGCCAAGCTCTCCGATCAGGCAATACTTGACCGTGTCGATCACGATCTCAAATTCCGTTCGGTGGCGACTCGGTTGTTGCAACGATATGGATATCTGCTGCCTTCTCCGAATCCGGATTCAAGCTTAGGAAAAGAAGAAGAGCTGGTCTTGAAAGAACGGGCACGGCAGTGGGTGCAGATAGAAGCTCAGGAAGATAGCCAGGGGCTGCAGCCTGACCGAAGCCAACCAAGTCAATCAGTTGAGCGCACCACCACCACCTGCAATCCGCGGCAGGACAGCGACTGTGAAACATCCGGCGCACGCAATCGCCAGTACAAACGTCCGCAAGAAAACTCGGCACCGAACCAAGACAACAATCAGCCACCGGTGCCGGACACGCCATCGTATTCATCGCCAGGCACACTGAAGACCAGTGTCCCGGACGGATTTGGCAAACGGCCTTCGTCCCCCGAGTTTGAATTGGCGGCGAGCGCGATGACCTCGCGCCCAGACAGCGCATCGCGATTTCAGGTCCCGGACTATTCCACCCTCGATAGCCTTGCAGCGGCTCGCGATCGGAGTTCGTATCCCGACAGAGGCAGCATCGGCGAAACTGCATCGGCGAGACGCGATGTTCCTTCCTCATACATTGATTCTGACCGGCGCCGATTCAACGAAGGGCGGCCCGATCGCCGACTGGACAACAACGCAAATCCGGTGAAGATGGTGCGCCCGCCCAATCCCTACGCCGATGTCCCTTCGCTTTACGATATGTACATCCAAGCGTCGGGCCACCAGCTTCCAGCGGAGCGCTTCGGTTTGGAGATATTCCGCAACACGATGAGTCAGACGGACGCGGTTCCAATCGATCTGCCCGTGGGGCCTGATTACGTGGTGGGTACGGGCGACAGTCTGTCCATTGATCTCTGGGGAAGCGTTTCGCAAAGGCTAGTGCGTCAGGTCGATCGAGAAGGACGGATCGCGCTGCCGGAAACGAGTCCTCTTTTGGTAACCGGCAAGAGTTTGAGTGATGTGCAACTGGAGGTCCAGCATGCATTGCGCGCCGCTTTCCGGGATGTATCGGCGGACGTCTCAGTCTCGCGCCTGCGAACGGTCCGCATATATGTTGTAGGAGAGGTGGCGGAGCCTGGGGCGTACGACATCAGTTCTCTGTCTACTCCATTGAATGCGCTGTTTGCCGCGGGAGGAGTGACGGCGCGCGGTTCGTTGCGCTCCCTTAAGCATTTTCGCGGCAAGCAACTGGTGCAACAAGTGGACGCCTACGACCTGCTTCTGCACGGTATACGCTCCGACTTGAAGCGTCTGGAAAATGGTGACACGTTACTCGTGCCTTCCATGGGACCGGAGGCAACCGTCGAAGGAATGGTGCGTCGTCCTGCAGTGTATGAGTTGCTGGATGAGAAATCGCTCGCGGACGTGCTCGAACTGGCTGGTGGGATATTGCCCACAGCCGCATTGCGTCATATTGAAGTGCAGCGGGTCGAAGCCCATGAGAAGCGCACCATGCTGACTCTGGATATTACTTCGGCCAGCGATCCCCGAGAGCTCGAATCCCGACTGCAAGCGTTCAAGATCCAGGACGGCGACCAAGTTCACATATTTCCGATTGCCGCTTACAACGAAGATGCGATTTATCTCGAGGGACACGTCCTGCGTCCCGGTCGGTATTCCTACAAGCAAGGAATGAAGCTAACCGACCTGGTCTCATCCTATGGTGATCTTCTGCCAGAGCCGGCGCCGCACTATGCTGAGATCATTCGGTTGAATGCTCCAGACTTCCATCCCACGATTGAAAGCTTTGATATTTCCGCCGCCTTGGCAAACCCAGCCGCCGCTCCAACCCTGAACCGGCTTGATACGGTGCGCATATTCAGTCGATACGATTTCGAAGTCCCACCTGAAGTGTCCGTGGCCGGTGAAGTTCACCAACCAGGCTCGTACAACACGTCTGGACAGGCTCATCTGCGGGATGCCATTTATCTGGCAGGCGGAATTACCGCGGATGCGGCGCTTGATTCCGCACAGCTGTTTCGCACTCAAGCGGACGGCACCATGAGGATTCTGAGCGTCGATCTAGCCGAAGCCCTCTCTGGTAATCCAGTGGACAACATTATTCTGCAGCCCCGCGACCGCCTATTGATTCATCGCAACGCAGCCAAGGTGGATGCACCGACGGTTTCGATCCGGGGCGAGGTGGCAAAAGCTGGACTCTACCCACTAACCAGCAATATGCATGTTGAAGACCTTGTCAGGGCTGCGGGAGGACTGAAGCGAAGTGCGTTCGCCGACAGCGCTGACCTTACGCGGTTTGCGGACGGTCAAGGGTCCAGTGAGCGTCTTGAGATCAAGCTCGCGTCCGCCTTGTCAGGCGATGTCAACGAAAACGTTCCGCTGCGCAATGGCGACGTTCTCGCGATTCGACAGATTCCGCAGTGGAACGATCTGGGATCCTCCGTCGCGGTACAAGGAGAAGTTCAGCATCCGGCCACGTACGGGATTCAACCCGGCGAGCACTTGAGTTCTTTGCTCATGCGTTGCAACGGATTTACCAACCAGGCATATCCCTACGGAGCGATATTGCTCCGTGCGGAAGTTCGCGATATTGAGATGAAATCTCACCTGGAGTTAGTGAACCGCCTCAAGTCCGAGCGAGGATATTTGAAAGCCTTGCCCGAGGCCGACGCGGACCAGAAGGAAGCAAAACTGACGGCGATCGCGCAAACGGACACCGCGCTGCAGCAACTCGAGTCTACTGCCCCCGTTGGCCGAGTCGTGATTCACATTCCCGCAGACCTGAAAAAATTAGCGAAGACACCCGCGGACGTGCCCTTGCGCGATGGAGACGTGCTGATCATTCCGAAGAAGAGCAATTATGTCGTAGTCAGCGGACAGGTCTTTAATCCTACGGCGGTAAGCTATCTGCCTGGCCGAAGTGCGAAGTGGTACTTGAGCCAGTCTGGCGGCCTGACGCAAATTGCGGACCGGAGTGCCGTTTTTGTTGTGAGGGCAGACGGTTCGGTTCTATCGGCCAAAAACAATTCCGGCTTCTGGACGGGTGATCCCATGAGCTCAGTTCTGAAGCCAGGCGACTCAATCATCGTCCCCGAAAAGGCGCCGAGGCTCGCTCCGAGAAATTGGACAGCGCTCTTGCAGGCTGCTCAAGTTGCCTCGTCCGTGGCTCTTACCGTTGCCTACATCCATCCATAAGATTGACGTTGCAGATCTGCAAATCAAGGTTATCCGTGTGGCCAGGATCCTGATCGTAAGCGCGATAATGTCGCTCATACCCGCACTGCTAGTCACAACAGCATGGTCGCAGGAACAAAGCACGAACAAATCAATGGATAGGCCTTCCGACGATCCGCTAACGCGATCAGCGTCAAAGCCCATCCCTGCGGGCACACATCAAGTCGTCTCCGATGATTCCGTGACGAGCGGTTGGTCCGGGCATTTCCAGAATTTCTTCGACGATCAAAAACAAATCTGGACGAGTCCATCGCGAATCCGTCTCGCCGATGCGAGTTGGCTGGTTCCCCTGAGTGGACTTACCGCTGGATTGTT
>Ga0207663_10001651_pt1 | contig 10521 bp, 7 predicted proteins | sample LARL53metaG_FD_184346 | JGI IMG/M metagenome (GOLD analysis project Ga0207663, IMG submission 184346) | Corn, switchgrass and miscanthus rhizosphere microbial communities from Kellogg Biological Station, Michigan, USA - LAR L5-3 metaG... | ecosystem: Host-associated > Plants > Roots >...
ATTCTCAAGAGAAGCCCTCGACCGGGAGACCAGCCGATCGATCTGCGATGCCATTGGCGCACGGTTGCAGCAGGATCTCAGGACCCTCAATCCGTCCGCCCGGCGCGACCACCTGATCGAGGAAATGCACCGGCGCGAGGCCGCCGATCACACTCCTTGAGTTCCAGGGACACGGCGCGGGACCGCTACAAAGCGGTTGCCTTTGGCGCGCCGAGCGGTGACAACCCCGCGCCATGCTCTCCATCAATGACATTTCGATCCGTCTCGCCGGACGGCTGCTGATCGATCACGGCTCGGTGCAAATCACACCCGGCGCGCGCGTCGGCCTGGTCGGCCGCAACGGCACCGGCAAGTCCACGCTGTTCAAAGCGATTCGCGGCGAGCTTGCGACCGAAAGCGGAACCATCGCCATTCCGCCACGCTGGCGGGTCGGCAGTCTTGCGCAGGAAGCCCCCGACGGTCCGGACAGTCTCATCGCGGTCGTGCTCAAGGCCGATCTCGAACGGGATGCGCTGCTGCGCGAGGCCGACAGCGCCCATGATCCGCACCGGATCGCGGAGATCCAGACCCGGCTCGTCGACATCGATGCCCATTCCGCGCCGGCGCGCGCGGCGGCGATCCTGAGCGGTCTCGGGTTCTCCGCGGATGATCAGCAGCGCGCCTGCGCGGAGTTCTCGGGCGGTTGGCGGATGCGGGTGGCGCTCGCGGCGACGCTGTTTGCGGCGCCCGACCTCCTGCTGCTCGATGAGCCCACCAACTATCTAGATCTCGAGGGAACCCTGTGGCTCGAGGACCACCTCGCCCACTATCCCCGCACCGTGATCGTCATCAGCCATGACCGCGACCTGCTGGAGACCTCGGTCGACCAGATCCTGCATCTCGACCGCGGCAGGCTGACGCTCTATCGCGGCGGCTACTCGTCGTTCGAGGAGCAGCGCGCAACGCGCGAAATGCTCGACGCCAAACATGCCAAACGGCAGGAAGCGGAGCGCAAGCGCCTGCAGGCCTTCGTCGACCGCTTCAAGGCGAAAGCGTCGAAGGCGCGCCAGGCCCAATCGCGCGTCAAGATGCTGGAGCGGATGAAGCCGGTCGCAGCCCTTGTCACGCAGGACGTGCGCGAGATCAGCTTTCCGCAGCCGGAGAAATTGCTGTCGCCGCCGATCATCGCCGTCGACAATGTGTCGGTCGGCTACGATCCGAAGCAGCCCGTCCTGAACCGCGTCACCTTGCGGGTAGACAATGAGGATCGCATCGCGCTGCTGGGGGCCAACGGCAACGGCAAGTCGACGCTGGTGAAGCTGCTCGCGGGCCGCCTCGCCCCGTTTTCCGGCTCGATCACGCGCGCCGACAAGCTCGGCATCGCCTATTTCGCGCAGCACCAGCTCGACGAGCTGAACGAGGACGCCTCGGCCTACGACCATGTGCGCAAGCTGATGGGGGAAGCGCCGGAGTCCAAGGTGCGCGGACGCGCGGGCGCGATCGGATTTTCCGGCAAGGCCGCCGACACGCCGGTCAGGAGCCTGTCGGGCGGCGAGAAGGCGCGGCTGCTGCTCGGACTTGCGACCTTCTTCGGTCCCAACATGATCATCCTCGACGAGCCGACCAATCACCTCGACATCGACAGCCGCGCGGCGCTCGCCGAAGCGATCAACGAGTTTCCCGGCGCCGTGATCATGGTGTCGCATGACCGCTATTTGATCGAAGCCTGCGCCGACCGGCTCTGGGTGGTGGCCGATCACGCCGTCACCAGTTTTGACGGCGATCTCGACGACTACCGCCGTATCGTGCTCTCCAGTCGCTCCGCGCGCGCCGAGGGACCCGACCGCAACCAGGCCAGACCGGAGCAGGCACGCAGGCCGGACAACGGCCGGAGCGACTCGCGCGGTTCCCTGAAGCAGAAGATCTCGGCGGCCGAGGCCGAGATCGCGCGCATCAGCGACATCATCGCCAAGATCGATACCGCGCTTGCGCTGCCCGATCTCTTTGTGCGCGATCCGAAGCAGGCCGCGCAGCTCTCCAAGGCAAGAGCGAATGCGCAAGACGCCTTGCAGCGGGCGGAAGAGGACTGGCTCGCGGCAAGCGCCCAGTTCGAGGAGAGCTGAAGGTATTTTGGCTAAAGCACGATGAGCTCGGGCTCAGTTGTTGCTGCGTCGGAGGCGGGCTCCCTCTCCCCGTTCTTACGGGCCGCAAGCAGGGAGAGGTGAATCGAAGTCAGGTCGCGGCCGGCTTCTTCTTGGACTTGCCTTTCGGCCTGGCAGCGGCCGGCATCGGCTCCTCGTCGGCGCCCTTCTCGACCGAACTCAGCCGCCCGGCCGTGAAGGTATAAATACCGGCGCGCGCGCCATGCTTCCAGGTCACCACCGCGACGCGGTCTCCGCGCGGATTATTCGACAGGTTGACGTTGTCGGGCGCGCCGATGCCGCGCACGACATCGCACTCGGTGTGGCCCAGAGCCACGGTTCCACCGCTCGCCACCGGCGGCGCGTCGGCCGCCGGCGCGGCCGTCGACGCATTGGCGTCGGCGGGTCCGGTCATGCCCGGACACGCGCCTTCAGCGCTGACGAGATCCTCCGCGGTGACCGCCTTGTCCGGGGTCAGCGGCGGCGTCTCGATCGACACGCTGCGAATGAACACCCGCCCCGGGCGAGAGAACCACTCGGAGTCCTTCGAGAAGATGTCTGGGGCACTCGAACACGCCGCAACCAGCGGTGCACAACCGAGCAGAGCCACGATTCGCGTCCGGTAGTAGGTCTTGCCTCGCACGATCAACCAGTCCCCCGTTACCCAACCTAAACTTGCTGACCGACCATGACTTTACGGCACTTCTGCGGTGGCGTTGATGGCCGCCCGAAATTTCTGCGAGGGAGCGCGGCGAAAGTCAAATGCAAATACAGACTTGCAAACGTCGAAAATGTCTCCCGCCTCTTCGATCAAGTTCCCGCGCGGCAGCGCACAAGCTCGTTTATTGACGCCGCTGCCACCTGCCGCGCTCGTCGGCCTGCCAGTAGGTGACCTCGAATCCACGCGCCTTGCAATCCGCCCAGGCGCTTCTCGCAGCAGCGAGCGCCTCGGCATCATCGCCGTTGAAGAGCAGCACCATTCGTTCATAGCCGTGCGCATCCGCGGGCAGCGGCGCATTGTCGATCAAGAAAATGACATTGGCCCGGTTCGGATTGCCCTCCGCGACCGCGAGCACGACGGGCTGATCCTCGGCGTCGCCGGCACGCCAGGTCGCATGCGGCAGGAACGAATCATCGCGATAGGTCCACAGATGCGCGTCGAGCGCATCGGCGCGCTCCTGCGAGGTCGACTGCACGACCGCGCGCCAGCCGCGCTCCAGGGATTTTTCAAGCAGCGACGGCAGCACGTTCTCTACCGACATGTTCTGCAGATGATAGAACAGCACTTCCGTCATCGCGCGCCATCACGCGTCATGACTTGGTTTCGTAGTGATCGGCAACCAGCCGGTCCAGCAGGCGGACGCCATAGCCCGAGCCCCAGCTCTGGTTGATCTCCGATTTCGGTGCGCCCATCGCGGTTCCCGCAATGTCGAGATGGGCCCAGGGTGTTCCGTCGACGAATCGCTGCAGGAATTGCGCCGCGGTGATCGAGCCGCCGTGACGACTGCCGGTGTTCTTCATGTCCGCGAATTGCGAATCGATCAGCTTGTCGTATTCCGGACCGAGCGGCATCCGCCACACCCGCTCGCCGGTCTCGTTGCCGGCCTTGAACAGCCGTTCCGCCAGTTCGTCGTTGTTGGAGAACAGCCCGGCATATTCGGTTCCCAGCGCAACCATGATCGCGCCGGTGAGCGTTGCCAGATCGATCATGAATTTGGGCTTGAATTTCGTGGCCACGTACCAGAGCACATCCGCAAGCACCAGCCGCCCCTCGGCGTCGGTGTTGATGATCTCGATGGTCTGCCCCGACATCGAGGTGACGATATCGCCCGGTCGCTGCGCGTTGCCGTCGGGCATGTTCTCGACCAGCCCGATGGCGCCGACCACGTTCGCCCTGGCCTTTCGCGCGGCCAGCGCATGCATCAACCCGACGACGCAGGCGGCGCCCCCCATATCGCCCTTCATGTCCTCCATGCTCCCTGAGGGTTTTATGGAGATGCCGCCGGTGTCGAAGCAGACGCCCTTGCCGATGAAGGCCACCGGCTGCTCGCCGCGCTTGCCGCCGTTCCAGCGCATCACCACCATGCGCCCCGGCCGCGCGGAACCCTGCGCCACGCCGAGCAGCGCGCCCATCCCGAGCCTGGTCATCGCCTTGACGTCGAGAACCGACACCTCGACCCCGAGCTTGCGCAGGCTCGTCGCGCGGCGCGCGAATTCCTCCGGATAGAGCACGTTCGGCGGCTCATTGACGAGGTCGCGCGCCATGATGACGCCGTCGGCGATGTGGGCGGATGGCGCCAGCGCCTTGCGCGCGGCCGCCACATCGGCGACGGCGATCGACGCCTCGGCGCGCAAGGGAGCATCCTCGCCGTCCTTCTTCTTGGTCTTGTAACGGGTGAACTGGTAGCCACGCAGTTTCAAGCCGGTCGCGAGCGCCGCGGCCTGCTCGGTCGACATGGCCGCTTCGGAAAGCTCGGCCAGGACAGTGATCGCCTTGCTCGCCGGGTTCAGCTCTCCGGCGATCACGCCGCCGAATTTGAGGAAATCCTTGTCCTTGAGCTCCGCTGCCTTGCCGAGGCCGACCACGATCAAGCGCTGAATCTTGATTCCTTCAGGGGCGAGGATATCGAGCGTCGACGCTGGCTTGCCCTTGAACTGGTTGGTTTCGGCCGCACGCTTGATCAGGTCGGCCGACTTTCCGAGCGCCTTGCGGGTGACTGGCCCGATCTTCAACGTCTCGTCGCAAAAGACCACCAAAATACCGTTCGGAGCAGCGGAAAATGGGACAAAGCCGACCTTGATGGCGTCGGACATCAGTAAGTTCCTCCAATGGCGAGGGACAGGAGACAAGAACGGAGCGCCGGCGGGGTGCCCGGTGCCGGTGCGATTTGTGACAGTTCCGCCACTATGCCCCCTGAGACTGCCCCATGCCAAGGCCATGCCCGCTCCCCAAAGCAACGGTATGCAGGGCAGGAAGCGATGGACCGCAGATCCGGGGCACTACGGCGTGTCCACGAGGCCACATTCTTTAAATTTTAAGCGTATTTGACGGACGCCTTGGCCGAGCCATTTTGTTGACGGATCAAAGGGATGATATTGTGATGACAACCTTCGGGACAACTGGCGGCAGCCAACGGGGCCCCTGCTTGCGGGGAGTGGTTGCGGGGGCCATCCTGACGGTCGGAGGGCGGGGATCGCGCGGTAACGATGGGGTCGATCGACAGGTATATTTTCAAGACGACGCTGACGGCGTTCGTGATGGTCCTGGTCAGCCTGACGGGCGTGATCTGGATTACGCAGGCGCTGCGCGACATCGACCTCATGACCGGCGAGGGTCAGACCATCCTCACCTTTCTCGGGCTGACCAGCCTCATCATTCCGGCGCTGGTCCTGATCATCTCGCCGATCGCGCTGATGATCGCGGTCTCCCACACGCTGAACAAGCTCGCGACCGATTCGGAAATCATCGTGATGAACGCCGCCGGCTTCTCGCCGTTTCGGCTGTTCCGACCGTTCTTTTATGCGACCTGCGTGGTGGCGCTGCTGGTTGCCTTCATCTCGGCCTATCTCGCTCCCGACGGCTTGCGCCGCCTGAAGCAATGGAGTGCCGAGATCACCGCCGACGTGCTTGCCAACGTCCTGCAGCCGGGCCGTTTTGCGCAGCTCGACCAGAATCTCACGATCCGGATCAGGGAACGCAAGCCGGGCGGCGTGCTCGAGGGCGTCTTCATCGATGACCGCCGCGATCCCGCGATGCGCGTGACCATCGTGGCCGACCACGGCAACGTCATCAAGAACGATCATGGCTCGTTCCTCGTGCTCGAAAAAGGCGTGCTGCAGCGTTTCGAGGTCAGCAAGCGCGACCCTGCGATGATCGAGTTCGACAGCAATGCCTTCGACATGTCCCAGTACTCCAAGCGCGGCGGCGATGTGACGCTCGGGATCCGCGAGCGCTACGTCTGGGAGCTGCTGGCGCCGGCCGATGATGATCAGATGTATCAGCAGATGCCGGGCCAGTTCCGCGCCGAATTGCATGATCGCTTCATGGCCCCGGTCTATCCGTTCGCGTTCGCGGCGCTGACCTTCGCCTTTCTCGGTGCACCGCGCACCACGCGCCAGAGCCGCAATTTCTCGATCGGCGGCTCGATCCTCGCCGTCTTCGGGCTGCGCATGGTCGGCTTCGCCTGCTCGGTGATGGCGGTCAAGTCGCCGATCGCGCCAGTCGTGCAATATCTCATGCTGTTTGCGGCGATCGCCGCCAGTCTCTGGATCATCTTCGACAGCATCGTGCTGGAACCTCCGGCCGGGCTGATCGAGGCGATCAACAGGTCCAACGCGCGCCTGCTCCGCCTCTTCGGACGACCGGTCGCCGCATGAGCATGATCACCAACACGCTCGGACGCTACTTTGCCGGCCGCTTCGTCATCTCGGCGCTCGGGGTGTTCGCGAGTATTTTCGTGCTGCTCGTGCTCGTCGACTACATCGAGATGGTGCGAAAGACCTCGGGACTGGTGTCGGCCTCCGCCATCATGGTGGCGGAAACATCGCTGTTCCGCGTGCCGCAACTGCTCGAAAAGATGATGCCGTTCTGCGTCCTGATCGGCGCGATGACCTGCTATCTCGCGCTGTCACGACGGCTGGAGCTGGTGGTGGCGCGCGCGGCCGGCGTCTCGGCCTGGCAGTTCATTGCGCCGGCGCTCGCCAGCGCGATTCTCTTGGGAGCGCTCGCGACCGTCGGCTACAACCCGATGTCGGCCAATTTGAGCGAACAGTCGAAGCGGATGGAAGCGGAACTGTTCGGCAAAACGCCGGGCGGCGGCATTCAGGACGCCTCGGGGTTCTGGATCAATCAGGCATCGAGCGACGGCCCGGTCATCATCAACGCCGCGCGCAGCGAGCAGCAGGGCATCCGCCTGACCGGGCTGACGCTGTTTCGATTCGATACAAACAATCAGTTCAGGGAACGGATCGAGGCGCGCGAGGCAACGCTCGAGGAAGGCCAATGGCTGTTCAAGTCGGTGCGCCGCTTCGTGCTTGATTCGCCGCCGGTCGACCAGGCGAGCTGGACCCTGCCCACCGAACTGACGCAGGCTCAGGTTCGCAACAGCTTTTCGACTCCGGAAACTGTGTCCTTTTGGCAACTTCCGACTTACATCCGCTCGTCCGAAAGCTCCGGCTTCGCGACCGCCGGCTATCGCCTGCAATACCAAAAGCTTCTGGCGCAGCCGTTTTTGCTGGCTGCAATGGTGATGTTGGCGGCTTCCGTCTCGCTCCGCTTCTTCCGTTTCGGCGGCGTGCAAAAGATGGTTTTGAGTGGCGTGGGCGCAGGCTTTCTGCTCTATGTGCTGTCGAAGGTAACCGAGGATTTGAGCAAGGCTGAGTTGATGCATCCGATCGCTGCCGCGTGGCTGCCCGTGTTCGTGGGCGGGCTCACCGGCTTCTTGGCCTTGCTGTATCAGGAGGACGGGTAGTGGCTGTGGTTGTCGCCGCCCGCCAAGGAAGCTCGTCCGCAGTCCTGCGGCGCATGATCGTGCGCCGTTGCCGGAGCGTCATTGCCCGCGCGTTTTCCGCGTTCGTCATCACCATTGCATGCGGCGTCCTCGCGGATGTCGCGACGGTTGCGCCTGCCTCGGCGCAAGGCTTCACCTACAATCCGCAGCCGCCGAGGCCGCATCCGCCGCGCGCGCCGAGCGACAACCAGATGCTGGTGCAGGCGACCGAGGTCGACTACGACTACAACAACTCGCGCGTGTCGGCGGTCGGCAACGTGCAGCTGTTCTACAACGGCACCTCGGTCGAGGCCGACAAGGTCATCTACGACCAGAAGACCAAGCGGCTGCATGCCGAAGGCAACATCCGCATGACGGATGCCGACGGCAAGATCACCTACGCCAACATCATGGATTTGAGCGACGACTACCGCGACGGTTTCGTCGATTCGCTCCGCGTCGACACCGAGGACGCCACGCGGATGGCGGCGACCCGTGCCGACCGCACGGAAGGCAATTACACGGTGTTCGAGAACGGCGTCTACACCGCCTGCGCGCCCTGTAAGGACGATCCGAAGAAGCCGCCGCTGTGGCAGGTCAAGGGCGCCCGCATCATCCACGACCAGGTGGACAAGATGCTGTATTTCGAGAACGCGCAGGTCGAGTTCTTCGGCGTGCCGCTGGCCTACCTGCCCTACTTCTCGACCCCGGATCCGACCGTCAAGCGCAAGAGCGGCTTCCTGATGCCCGGCTTCAGCGAGACCGCCGGCTATGGCTATGCCGTCGACATCCCCTATTACTGGGCGATCGCGCCCGACATGGACGCGACCTTCACGCCGCGCATCACCTCACGGCAGGGCGTGCTGCTGCAGGGCGAGTTCCGCCAGCGGCTGGCGAACGGATCCTACAATATCCGCGCCTATGGCATCGACCAGCTCGATCAGAACGCCTTTGCCGGCCAGGTCGGCCAGCGCCAGTTCCGCGGCGGCATCGACACCCACGGCCAGTTTGCCCTGAGCGACAAATGGGTCACCGGCTGGGACGGCGTTCTCTTGACCGACTACGCCTTCTTCAGCGACTACCGGCTGGCGCAGTACCGCGACCAGTACGCCTCGTTCCTGAGCCTGCCGACTGAAGCCTTGTCGCAGCTCTATCTGACCGGGGTGGGCAATCGCAGCTTCTTCGACGTGCGCACGATGTACTTCCTCTCCTTCTCGGGCAACCAGCAGCAGGTTCCCGTGGTCCATCCGGTGCTCGACTATTCGAACGTGCTCAACTATCCGATCTTCGGCGGCGAGGTCAGCTACAAGACCAACTTCACCAGCCTGACCCGCAACGACGCGGTGTTCGACCCGATCACGACCCAGGCCGTCACCAATGGCCTGTGCACGCTGGCGTCCGCCGATCCGCTGGCCCGCACTCCGACCCAGTGCGTGCTGCGCGGCTTTCCGGGAACCTACACGCGCCTGAGCGGCGAGGTGCAGTGGCGGCGTTCCTACACCGACCCGTTTGGCCAGATCTGGACGCCGTTCGCGATCCTGCGCGCCGATGCCATTGACTCCCACGTCTCCAACCAGCCGGGCGTCGCCAACTTCCTGCCCGTGGGCGACACCACCGCGCTCCGCGTGATGCCGACCGTCGGCCTCGAATATCGCTATCCCTTCATCAACGTGCAGTCGTGGGGCACCACCACGGTCGAGCCGATCGTGCAGGTGATCGCCCGTCCGAATGAGACCTATGCCGGCAAGCTGCCGAACGAGGATGCGCAGAGCCTGGTGTTCGATGCCTCCAACCTGTTCAGCGTCGACAAGTTTTCCGGCTATGACCGCGTCGAGGGCGGCGGCCGCGCCAATGTCGGCGTGCAGACCACGACCCAGTTCGACCGTGGCGGCACCATCAAGACCCTGTTCGGCGAATCCTTCCAGCTGTTCGGGCTGAACTCGTTCGCGGTGCGCGACGCCATCAACACCGGCGTCGACTCCGGCCTTGCCAAGCCGGCCTCCGACTATGTCGCCAGCGTCAGCTACGCGCCGAACCGCACCTACACCTTCAGCGTCCGCTCGCGCTTCGACCAGCAGACCTGGAACGTGCAGCGCTTCGAGGCCGAGGCGAGGGCGAATTTCGACCGCTGGTCGGTCAGTGCGATCTACGGCAATTATGCCGCGCAACCCGACCTCGGCTCCCTGATCCGCCGCGAGGGTGTTTTGGGCAGTGCCTCGCTCAAGGTCGCCGCCAACTGGGTGGTGACGGGGGCGGCGCGCTACGACCTGCAGGCCAACAAGATCAACCAGTACACGATCGGCGCCGGCTACGTGGACGACTGCTTCGTGCTGGCGGCCAATTACGTGACGTCCTATACCTACAGCGTCAATGGCACCCCGCCCGTGCTCGGCCACACTTACATGCTGCAGCTCGGCCTACGCACGATCGGAAATTTTGCGATTCCGATTCCCTGAGCTTGCGCGCCGGGATCAGAGCGGCTCACCTTTCAGCCACGCCGCGCCGCGGGCATACAGCGCCTCGACCTCCGGCCCTTTCAGGCCGGGCATGTCGCGCTTCACATTGTAGCCGATGCGGGTCTGCAGATAAGCGAGGTGGCGATAGCCGACCGGAAACTGTTCGAGCAGCGCGTGATCGAGCGCCGGCACCGCGCCTGGGGTCACCGGGTCCATGCGGTCCTTCTCGTAGATCGGCTGGCGCAGCACGATGCCCCAGCGGCCCTGCCGCTTCTCCAGAAAATCGTAGAAGCGCCCGGTGCACAGCACGTCGCACGACACCCCTTCGACCTCGGCGCGCTGCGAGATCGTCATCTTGGTCTGCGCGATTGCGCGGTCACCTGCGAGGTCGACCGAGATGCCGCCGAGAAAATGCAGGATGTTGACGCTCTTGGCCCAGGCCTGCTTGGAGATCTC
>Ga0207663_10001653_pt1 | contig 10502 bp, 8 predicted proteins | sample LARL53metaG_FD_184346 | JGI IMG/M metagenome (GOLD analysis project Ga0207663, IMG submission 184346) | Corn, switchgrass and miscanthus rhizosphere microbial communities from Kellogg Biological Station, Michigan, USA - LAR L5-3 metaG... | ecosystem: Host-associated > Plants > Roots >...
GCAAAGTGGTCGCGCAGGTCGTCCTGCGTCGTCTTCATATATTCGATGGTGCGCGCGCGGCTCGCCAGAAATTGCTTCACCGACTCTTCCGCTGGCATGGGGCGTTTTGTCGGGTCAATCGGCTCGGGTGCGGTGGCTTTGTGGCTTCGGTCCTGCAGCATCTTGACGATCAACTCGTCCTTGCCCTTCACCGCGTCGCGTTTCTCGGGGGTCGCAGGAGACTTCATCACCTTGTTGGTGACAATTCCGAAAATAAAGTCTTCGCTGAGGGCAATGTGTTCGGCACACTCGGCGATCGACCAGCGGTCCGGCCCAGCCTTAAAATTCCATTGCGCGGGCGTTAGCCCCTTCGTGGCGTCAAGAAACGCCTGGCGCGAGCCCTCAAGCTCGGCAATGCCTTTGTCGCGGTCTGCCTGGCTGAGAGTTGGGGCGGACGCAGCCATGGTCACGCTGAAAATCGCAAGCAGAAAAAACGCCAGCCGCGTTCTTACCCGGGTTTTCTTGCCGCCTAGAATGTCTTTTTCGGAAAAGCGATTCATCAGAATGTGCCTCCTTGTTTCTACTCCAATGTGCTATTCACAATTTGTCTGTCACATTCTAAACCAGCAGCACTGGCGAGGGGTCACCGTTCTGTAGAGCAACAATCAATCGGTGTGGATCAGTGGTAAGTTTCCAATTCCTCCGCTTCCTCTGATTCCTCCGTGTTTCAAAGGTTTTTCTCCGCGCCTCCGCGTCTCCGCGTTGAGATTTTGGGTTGCCCAGTCCCGATCAGTGGCATCAGTGTTCATCAGTGGTAAGGTTTCAGCCCTTCGCCCCCGCCTCTTTTGGCGTGAGCGTCCGATCGTAAATCCACAGCAGCAATGCTGTCAGAACCCCAATGCCTATGATTATCATCCACATGCCGGTTGGTTGATGGGTGACTTCACCAAAATGATGAATGAGTTTCCCTCCAACCAACCCTCCTATCAGAGAGCCGATGCCAACGGGCATGAAAGCAAAGCCAAGATATGTACCTTGCTGGCCAGGGGGCGCCAGGCGCGACACGTACTCGTAATAGCGCGGGGACAAGATAATCTCGCCTAATGCAACGCAGGCTACGGCAACGTATGCCATTGGGACTGAGGGGTGAATAATTAACGGGGTCCATGCCAAAGCGGAGACGAGTGTGCCAAGCGTTACCGCCCGGAATGCGGGAATTTTTTGTGTGACGAGGCCAATTGCAACGGTAAGCGCGATTACCATGATTGGTCCTGTGCCCAGCATGAATGAGGTATCAGCTTTGGGATTGATGTAATCGTGTACGAAAAGCGGAAGAGTGAGAAACAATTGCCAGTAAACGACCCAGTATCCTGAAAAAATTACCAGGAACCACATGAAGCGACCGAACCCAGTGAGCGCAACCACGAAAAGCGCGAGCCAGACGTACCAAGGCACCACGAAGCCGACGAAAATGGAGGAGAACTTGAGGGCGATTGCAACACCCGCGATGGGCAGAACCAGACGATAATTGCCTAAAACATGAGAGAAGTTTTTAACGGTTTGTACGATGCTCGGTGGAGGAGCGTCTTCTGCTTTACGAGGCTCGCGGAAAAATATCAGCACAACGAAAAACATGAGAAAAACACTCACGGCTGCCACGCGAAAAACATTTTCAATGCGCATGTGGTGTTGAACCCAGGAAGCCGTGTACGGTCCAGCAGCGCCGCCAATGTTCACCATAGTGTAGTAGATGGAAAAACCAAGCGAGCGAACGTTCTCCTTTGAGGCGCGTGCGGTTGTGCCTACGACAGAGGGCTTTACCATGGCAACGCCAAGAGCAGGAAGTATAAGAACGATTGTCACCAGTGTCGTTAGAGACATGATTCCGCGCACGGGGGCAAGCCATGGTGCAGCCAGGGAACCAATCAAAAAGTACGCACCACTCAGGATCAAATAGGCCAGCGCAAGCGCCCGGCGAAATCCCAGCTTGTCGGCAATCGTTCCGCCAAAGATTGCCAGGAACCAAACCCATCCACCGAACTGTCCGCTCAGATTGCTTGCTTCTTCCGCAGAGAAATTGAGGTTCTCATGCAGGTACAGCACAATCACGGTAAATACCGCGTAATACGAAAGCCGCTCAAAAATCTCCGTGATGTTGGCCACCCAGAATGGCCGTTCAAAGCCGGTCTTGATCTGCTCCAGGCGTTCAGAAAAGGACAAAGTGTTCTCCTTGGCCGCAATATGATCTAGCTGCTCTGCGCCAGCGCCGCGGCCAGGCGCTGCTCCACCGCGGCCCGGCCCAGGCCGGAAATCCGGACTACTTTATTTCGGCTGGTTTCACCGCTGGCTATGGTAACGGACGAGCGGGGAATTTGAAACAAATCCGCAAAGAATTCAATCACCGACTGGTTGGCCTTGCCCTCGACCGGCGGCGCGGTGAGCGCCAGCTTGAGCGCATCCCCCACCGCGCCGGTGATGGCGTTTTTGCGGGCGCGCGGATGGACCTTGATCGAGAATGACACTCCCTTCGCGGATTCATTTACCGGAAACATTGCTGTAAAGAAAAACCAAACTCCGCCACCACCGCTATCCCAACCACAATGACTTGAGGATTCTGTGCGAGCTCGCGGTGCACCAGCCAGGGCAAGGCGGCCCGCAAAGACGGCGAACAGCAGCAGGTTGGCCAGCGCGCTGACCCGCGCCGCCAGCCGGTCATCCGGCCGGGCAATGCGCAGCAGGTTCAGCAGGGCGCCAAAAATCACCGCCAGCCCTCCGCTGAAAAACCAGATCGCTTCGATGCTGAGGCTCTTGTGCACTACAAAGGCCACTGCGCAGTGCACGCACCCGAGCACCAGCAGGACCCAGGCAAATATGCGGTCTGCCGTTTTCATGGTTTCGGCCTCGCTCCGAAAATCGCCGTGCCCACGCGTACGCAGGTAGATCCTTCTTCAATGGCGACTTCAAAATCGTGCGACATGCCCATGGAGAGCGCGTCCATCTGGATTCCCGGTAGTTTGCGCGCAGCGATCTGGTCGCGCAGGTCGCGCAGCAGGCGGAAGTATGGCCGTGCGCCTTCAGTATCTTCAGTGAATGGAGGGACCGTCATCAGCCCGCGTATCTTCAGACTCGCAAGTTGCGGCGCGGCCAGCAGCAGGCTTTCCAGTTCGGGCGAATCGAGAGGAATGCCGGCTTTGCTCTCTTCCTGGCCGACCTTGATTTCGATCAGCACATCAAGCTTCTCGCCGGCTTCTGCCGCCGCCTGATTCAGCTTCTCCGCCAACCGCAGAGAATCAACGGAATCGACAGCATGAAATAATTCGGCGGCTTTCTTTGCTTTGTTGCTTTGCAGATGGCCGATCAGTCGCCATTCTGCGTCTTTGAGTTCGCTGAGCGCAGCGGACTTGCCTTCAAATTCCTGCACGCGGTTCTCGCCAAATATACGAAGGCCGGCAGCGTACGCTTCCTTAATGCGTTCCGGTTCCATGGTCTTGCTTACAGCCATCAAGACGACGGAATCGGCGCTGCGCCCGACTCTAGCGGCAGCTTGGGCAATGCGCTCGCGGATCTCTGCAACATTCTCAGCAATAGACATTGGGAGAATTATAAGTGGAAAAAGAGCGTTCACCACGGAGGCACGGAGACACGGAGAAAAGGTCGGGTGATCTGACAACCGGGGATTCACCGCGGAGGTGCGGAGACGCTGAGAATATCAGAAAGGCAAGAAAGCCTACCGCGGATCAATGCGGATTTTCGCGGATAAAGTTCGGGGATAAAATTTAGATCCAAACCCCACGATGACTCATTTTGGTTTTCGCCGTGCCTCCGTGGTGAAATCTTCTTTGTCGTCCTGCTTGTCTCTGGGCTTCCGTGGTGGGTTTTGTCTTTCCTGATCCGCGAAAATCAGCGTTGATCCGCGGTGGGCTTTGCCGTTTCTCAGCGCCTCCGCGTCTCCGCGGTGAAATTTATCGCAGGTCCACGCCCACCACGTCGGGCATGCGTCTTGCCAGCGAGCGCAGCATCGGCGGCAGCGCGGCTTCCCAGAATAACCATTCGTGCTGGCCGGGAAACTCTGTCATCTCATACGCGATGTGCTTTTTACGCAGCAGGTCAGCAAATAGATGGTTCCCGATTATCGTGTCGTCGTCCGTGCCGCAGGCCATAAAAATAAAAGTGGTGTGCTGGGGCTCGGCTTTTTCCGCCAGCAGAAAGACGTCGTTTTCTTTGCGGGTCTTGCTGTCGGGCGGACCAAAGATGTCAGTGAAGCCGAAGCTGTTGAACGCCTTGTCATACTCGGGGTCGCGCGGAGCTGTGACCGCGCCGCTCAGGCTGCCGGCAAAGAAGAAGAGCCCGGGATATTTCAATGCCAGATTGATGGCCGCATAGCCGCCACTGGAGGTCCCCGCGATGGCGCGCGCGTCGCCGCCATTGATGCGGAAACGCTCGCCGACATCACTGAGCACGTCCTGCAGAAAATAGTCTTCCCATTTTTCTTTGGGATTCGTGGCCGAGTTGATGTACCAGGAGTTCTCGCCTTCAATCGATACGGCGATGAGCTGATAACGCTCCAGATATCGCGTGAGGTTGGAGTGTGCTTCAAAGCTGCGGTAATGCCCAGTGAGTCCGTGCAGCAGGTAAAGCACGGGGTAGCGATTTTCCGTGGCGAAGTAGTCTTTGGGCAGCACCACGCGGTATTGCATTTCTCGCTGCAAGGCCTTGCTGAAGAACTTTACGTCCTGCACGCGCTTGTTGCTCTCAGGCTGTAGCGCAGGCGTAGCACTTGCCGCCGGAACCGCCGTTGAAGGAGAAGAAGAGCGCGTTTGCGAGCAAAGCTGTGTGGCGCAAACGGCTAGCGCGGCGAACAGGACTGCTGCTGTCAGCCTCTGTGAACGAAAATTGTTGGGCATAGGCGAGAGACGGACAGGCGCAGGGAATGTTAGCAGAGTCTGAAAGACCTCTTACCGCAAAGGTCGCTAAAGGTCGCGAAGAGAGAACAGAGCCTTCGCGACCTTTGTGTCCTTTGCGGTGAATTTATTTCTTGTCGCCTTCAAGCGGCTTGCGCGCGAAGTGATAAAGCGAAGCCGCCAGCAATCCGAACATGATGACGGCAAGGATGTTGGCGAAGGCCGCATGGTCCGCAATAAAGTGAAGTTTCGGCCCCCACGCGATGGAATTCTTCGGCAGCCAATGCTTGCCCTCAAGAACTTGAATCACCATTCCCAGCAGGCCGACGATGCCGCCCGCGGCAATGAGTCCGCTGGAATAAAGGGAACCAGGGCTGACTTCGCTCTCTTCCACCGTACCGCCCGCTTTCCTGGCCCGGCGATCCACCAGCCAGCGCACAACGCCACCGGCAAAGATGGCCAGCGTAGTGGCGATTGAGAGATAGAATCCAACAGCAAACGAAAGAGAGCGGATCCCGAGCAGCTCCACGGCGATTACCAGAAACACGCCAAGCAGGATCAGTCCCCAGGGAAGGCGGCGCTGAAGAATTCCATTGATGACTGTGGCCATGAGTTGCGCCTGGGGCGCGGAGGCGCTGTCACTGCCGATGCCTTGAATCCATTGCACCTCAAATTTCTGGCTCTTCGGATTGTAGAAATAGTATCCGTTCGGGACGGTCGGCGAATTAATGGCGGTGTAGAGAGTCATGCCCTGGACCGATTGCTGGTCAGCTGCAGCGCCGGCGGCGGAGACCGGGACGGTCTGGCGATCGAATTTTCCCGAATACTCAGAGACTCCAACGGGCGGATGTTGAATGTCGATGGCAATATTGGCAGGACGGAAAGACTCCAGCGCGGCATTCATCAGCCCCAGGGTCATGCCGATGGCGACGACTGATACGGTTACACCAACCATCAGTGCAAGTTGCTGCTTGGCCGGAGTGGCGCCCACCAGAAAACCTGTCTTCAGGTCCTGCGAAGTATTTCCGGCATTCGCGGACGCTATGCAAACCACGCCTCCGATGGTGATTGCCAGCGCCGAGAACGCGGTTCCTGTCCAGCCCATCACCAGAAACATGGCGCAGGTAGCCATCAGAGTTGCAATCGCCATGCCGGAGATCGGGTTCGATGAGCTACCGATCAGCCCGGTGATGCGCGAAGAGACCGTGACAAATAGAAATCCGAAAACCACGACCAGGATCGCGGCGAAGAAGTTGCTTCCGGCTGAGGTTTCTGCGTGAAGGATGGGCTTGAAGGTCAACAGGCCCCACATGAGCAGCAGGAGAACGCCGGAGCCGAGCAGTGCCCACTTCAAATCGAGATCGCGGTCGGTGCGGCGGAGTCCGGCCGCTGCCGCAGCGCCTCTGGCCAGATCTTTGGCGCCGGCGCGCAGCGCATTGACGATAGTGGGAATGGTGCGAAGCAGCGTGATCAGTCCGGCCGCAGCCACCGCGCCAGCGCCCATCGGGCGAATGTAGGCGCGATAAATATCGTCTGGTCCCATATTGGCGATGGGCATGGTGCCGGGAAAGATTGCTCCGGTAACATGCGAGCCAAAGAACTTGATGGCCGGCATTACCACCAGCCAGGCAAAGACGCCTCCGGCGAAGATCACGCCGGCGATACGAGGCCCAATGATGTAACCCACGCCGAGGTATTCAGAAGTCGTGTTGGCGCGGACAGACGAACCCGGATACCAGCCCGGCGTGTAGGTTGGCGTGCTGGGCCAGACCTTGAACATGTATTCATTTTGAAAAAAGGTATAAATCGCGCCCAGGCCGAGGCCAGCGAAGACACGACCTGCGAACGAGCCACCTTTATCACCGGCGATCAGCACGTCAGCACAAGCTGTGCCTTCAGGATAGAGCAGGTTGCCGTGCTCCTTGACGATCAACTGCCGCCGCAGCGGAATCATAAACAGAACGCCGAGCCATCCGCCGATGAACGCCAGCAGAAAGATGCGTGCGTATTCCAGCGGAAATCCTAAGAAGATGAGCGCAGGCAGGGTAAAGATAACGCCGCCCGCTACAGATTCACCCGCGGAGCCTGCCGTCTGGACGATATTGTTTTCCAGAATGCTGGCCTTGCCCAGCGCGCGGAGGACGCTGATGGAAAGCACAGCAATAGGAATCGAGGCCGATACCGTTAAGCCGGCACGCAAGCCGACGTAAACCGTCACGGCGCCGAACAGAATCCCAAAGAGACCGCCAAAGAATATGGCGCGGAAGGTGAACTCCGGCCGAATCTCCTCCGCTGGCACGTACGGTTGAAATTTTGGTTCTTCCGCTTTCGCTGGTACGGTTTCGGCCACAGTTTCCTCCCAGTTAATTCTCAGGCGCGCATGAAATCGAGGGGCAAGTTAGCACATCCGCATGGCCTGAGACAAATTGTTGAACCACAAAGGACACGAAGGATGACAAATGGTTAATCGCCGTTTCCCATCTCACGTTGAAGGTTTGTGGCGAAAGCTTTGCATTGCTTCCCATCAGCAACAAAGCTATACTCGGGCTTGAGCACAGCCTTCTACGGGTTTTTGAGGAGGGTAGTCTTCAGTAGTAGTGTTCTAGACCGGGCTCAGCGGGTTCCCCATCGCACCACACAGTCGCGCGATGTGATGAAAAGTGCGGTCAAAGCCGCCGCGGCAAGCCTGTTTTCCCTCCTGTTTCCTTCCGATTGCCGCATCTGCCACGCTCCGCTCACCACCATTTCCAGCTTGCCTGTTTGCGAGCCATGTCTGGTCAAAATTGTTCCCATGGATGGGATTCTGTGCCGGGTGTGCGGCGAGAAACTATTCAGCAGCTATACCGATAGCGGCGAGGGTGCTTTGTGCGGGATGTGCCGCAGGGCGCATCCGCATTTTCATCGCGCGGTGGCCTATGGCGCGTATGAAGGCGCGTTGCGCGACGTGGTGCATTTGTTCAAATACGATGGAGTCAGGCCGGCAGGCAAGCTGTTGGGGAAACTGCTTCACCATGCAGCTGGCGCCATGGCCTTGCCGGATTCTGTGATCGTGATCCCGGTGCCGTTATGGTCGGGCCGGCGGCATGCCCGTGGTTTCAACCAGGCAGAAGCCATTGCCCAGACTTTTCTGAGCTTTCAGAGTTCCAGCAGCATCCAATTGGATACATCTGTTCTGGTCCGGACACGCGAAACGGCCTCACAGACGGGGCTTACGCGGCACCAGCGGCGGGCCAACGTACGCGGCGCGTTTGCCGTGGTGAAACCGGAAAAGGTCAAGGGACGCAGCATCCTGGTGGTGGATGACGTGATGACCACCGGCACCACCGCGGGCGAGTGCGCGCGGGTGTTGCGCCGGGCAGGCGCCAAAGAGGTTTTTGTGGCCACGGTAGCGCGTGCCACCAAAGAAGCAGCAAGCGTACTGGCCATGGCGGCCGGCGCTCGAGCGGGAGGCACGCCATTGGGAGGAGAACGGGGCCATGCATGAACGGGACAAACGAAACAAGCGCCATTACGGCGAGACGCCCAAGGAACCGCCCAAGCCGCGGAAAAGCATGATCATGCAGACTCCGGTCCTGGTGTTGAACGCGTCCTATGAGCCCATCAATATTTGCGCTGCGCGCCGGGCGATTGTGCTGGTGTTGAAGGGGCTGGCCATGCCGGAAGAAGAGAACGGACACTTCCTGCATGCCGCGCGCCTGGCCATGCGTGTGCCTTCGGTGATCCGTCTGCTGGAGTACCGCCGCATCCCGCACCAGACACGGGCCCTCTCCCGCAAGAACATTCTTCTGCGTGACCGCAACACCTGCCAGTATTGCGGCGTGCTGCTCTCTTCCGGAGACCTGACGCTGGACCACGTGGTCCCGCGCTCGCGCGGCGGCTCGTCGACATGGGAGAACCTAGTGGCCTGCTGCCATCCCTGCAATCGCCGCAAGGGCAACCACCTGCTGGGTGAGACCGATATGAAGCTGCTGAAGGAGCCCCGGCCTTTCACGCTCCATACCAGCCGGCACATCATGCGGATGATCGGCCGCTCCGATACCAAGTGGAGGAAGTACCTGTTTTATTAAGGACTTCCGTCAGCTTCCAGAGAGAAACCGAGTGTCTGTTCATGGGCATTTGTGCCCCTGCCATTCCGAATATGGGTATGCAGGTGCCCAAAGGTAAATTCTGCACTCTGGCGGCGTCAGCAAGCCATTCAAAATCATAGGTTTAGGGTCGAGATGAGCTACGTCCGATGGCCCTAAAAATGCACTCACCTTGGGTACCTGCCGTTTCGTCAATTATTTTGTCGAAGCAAAATTACAACGCAGAAAAAACTTTCCCGGCGCGTCAGCCAACGTGCCGAGGAGGTATTTACCCCAGGGAGATTTAATGGCAGAAACGGTTTTGGACCAGATTCTGGACGATTTGCGCGAGCAAGCGGTGACGCATTATCCCCAACGTGGAGAATTTAAAAACTTACGGGTTGTGGGCCACACGCCAAAGAACGACCATTTTATTTACGACGTATGCATGGACTTTGCCGAGGGCAGTGAGCGCGCGGCCATCAAGATTTATCGTCCAGGCAAATGCGGTGGCAATGCTAAGTCGGTGGCGCGGCAGGAGAACGCCAACCTTCAATACGTAAACCAGACGCTCACGGCCAAAAAGAAGCTGGACGGAGTGCCCCGCCTTCTGGGCGATTACGGCGATCTTTGCGCCGTGGTCACGGACAAAGTGGCCGGCCTGCCGGTGCAATCGATCATCATGAAAGCGGCGTTGCTTCCCGGCTTTGCCGATAACGGCAGCATCGCCCTGGTGGCGCAGCGCGCCGGAGAGTGGCTGCGCGGTTTCCACAAGGCCACCGCGGATGCGCCTGAGCCATTCGACAATGCGACCTTGATCGCCAGCCTGGAAAAGCTCTGCAAGAGCTGCCAGAACGAAGGGCTGGACGGCGAAGCGGTCCAGTTGATCATGAATGGGGCGCATACGGCGCTGGCCCGCAACCGGAAATCGCTGCCCAGTTCGGCCGTGCTGTGTGATTTTACCCCGCTGAACGTGGTGGTCACGGAGAATGGCGTGGGCTTCTGCGACTTTGCCCGCATGAAACGCCGGGGCAATTCCTTTGAGGATCTGGCCACGTTCCTGGCATCGGTGGAAGCGCTGGAAAAGTATCCGTTCTGCAATCGCAGCATCACCGGCCAGATACAGGAGCACTTCCTGAACGCCTACAGCGTCAGCCAGTCAGACGCGGCCATCCTGAGGGTATTCAAGATGAAGGCCCTGCTTGGGATGTTTGCCCAGGGCCGGACGGTAAAGGAAAGCGCTGTACGCAAGAAAGTGATGTGGGCCAACGTGATGAAGAAATTCATCAACCAGGCGGCGCAGAGATCGATGTCGCCGGCGGCAGCAGCGTAAGAACGTACACACTTGAGTAAAGAAGGCCACCGAAAAGGTGGCCTTTCTGTTTAGACTTACTCAGTGAGCAGTTCTGTACGAGTTCTTGTATTTAGCGCAGGGGCGGTGCTCTTTGTCGGCGCTTTGATCGTGGTTAGGGGACGCCGATCGCACACCAACGCCCTAGCCCCCAATCCACCCATTCGCGTCCCTGTGGTCGTTTCTAAACCACAGCGAATCCTTGCC
>Ga0207663_10001654_pt1 | contig 10501 bp, 8 predicted proteins | sample LARL53metaG_FD_184346 | JGI IMG/M metagenome (GOLD analysis project Ga0207663, IMG submission 184346) | Corn, switchgrass and miscanthus rhizosphere microbial communities from Kellogg Biological Station, Michigan, USA - LAR L5-3 metaG... | ecosystem: Host-associated > Plants > Roots >...
AGGATTTCTTCATTGGCGCAATGGAAAACAGCGGAAAACGAAACAAAGATCCGGCAATACTATGACGCGCTCTATCGAGCCTGGGGCGCGCAGCATTGGTGGCCTGCTGAAACACGCTGGGAAGTCATCGTCGGTGCTTACCTCACGCAAAACACCGCTTGGACGAACGTAGAACGTGCCCTGGCGAATCTGCGAGACAAGCCGAACTTATTGAGCGTCGACCGCATCCGGAAAATCCCCCTGACGCAACTCGAGCGTCTGATCCGGCCCTCCGGCTATTTCCGGCAAAAGGCACAGCGGCTCAAGACATTCATCGCGTTCCTCGATCTTAAATATGGCGGTTCGCTGGATGATCTCTTCGCGCAACCCACCAACAAACTCCGCGAGGAACTGCTTGCGCTAAACGGCGTGGGACCGGAGACAGCCGACTCGATTCTGCTTTACGCGGGAAATCACCCGGTATTCGTGGTTGACGCGTACACTCGCCGGATTCTGGATCGCCACGGAATTCTGCCGCACAAAACTGACTACGAGGACATCCGAAACTTGTTCCAGCAGGCGCTTGGGCCCACCGTTCACGATCAGGAACAGAAGCCCCCGAATTCCGAGCCACAGCTCGAAGCGGGTTTCCGTGGGGCAGCTCACGCCCCCTCTTCGATGAGCACTGCGAAGCGCTCCGCCCTGGTGCAGGTCTACAACGAGATGCACGGACTCATCGTTGGAGTCGGCAAGCACCATTGTGGGAAATCGCATCCGAAATGTGACGGATGTCCTTTACAACCCTTCCTGCCTGGCAATAATGCTGGATAGACATTCATCAAGGATAGGCGCGCATCATGCCAAGCCGTTGCTATCAGCTTTTTGCCTTGCTTTTGTTTCTGACCGCAATGTCACCCGCCCCCTTGCGAGTGGCGGCAGAACATGCAAGTTTACTGGTCGGTACTGCCGTGCGTCCGTCGCTGCTTTCCGAGGGCGCTTACTCAGCCACTCTGGCGCGCGAATTCAATATGGTCGAACCGGAAGATGCGATGAAGTGGTGGATGGTTCGCAGCAGTCCCGGAACCTTCGACTTCAGCAAGGCCGATGAAATCGTCCGCTTCGCGCAAGCTCACGGAATGAAGGTCCGCGGGCACTGCCTGGTTTGGGACCATAACAATCCTCAGTGGCTTGCCGACGGCCGCTTCGCTCCCACCCAACTGTCGCGCTTGCTGCAGGAACATATCACCAGAGTGATGGAGCACTACGCTGGACAAGTTTTTGCCTGGGATGTCGTCAACGAAGCTCTGGACGAGAACGGCCGCTTGAAGGATTCTCCATGGTTCAATCAACCCGGCATCGGCCTCGCGGAAGACACAGCCTATATCGAACAGGCGTTCCGTTGGGCGCATGACGCCGATCCGCAGGCATTGCTGTTCTACAACGAGAACGGTGGCGAGGGCCTGAACCGCAAGTCAGACGCAATCTACGCGATGGTGAAGGCCTTCAAACAGCGCGGAGTGCCCATCGATGGGGTGGGTCTGCAGATGCATATTTCGCAGTTGGAACTCGATACCGCAGCCATCGCCGCCAACATCGCGCGCCTGACTGCCTTGGGGCTTCAGGTCCATATCACGGAACTCGACGTGTCGCTGCCAGTGGACGCGAATGGGACAGCGAGCGACGGCGACCTTCTTCGCCAGGCTGAAATCTATCGCGAGGTTGTTCGGGCGTGCCTGCAAAGCCCTAAATGCACGGCGATTCAGACTTGGGGATTCACCGACAGATACTCATGGATCGGATCGCATTCTCACGGGACCCGAGGTGCGGCGCTCCCGTTCGACCGAACTTACAGACCTAAGGCTGCTTTCCAGACCATGTTCGAAGAGATCTCCGCCAAAAACTCCCAGCCTCATTAAAGCTCGGTTCGAAAACCCGCCGGGATATAGCTTACTACTGGACCCGCAGGACCAATGAAGCCCAGGCCTGTGCTGGCGCATCTATAATGACTTGCACATCCTGGCAATTAGAAACTCTTCCTTTAATGCGAGCCAGGATGCGGGGCACGAGTGGCACAGCCGACTTCCAATCCGCCTCAGAAGACGTCCCATCGTAAGCAGGTCATCATCCTGCTGGCGATTTCTGTTTTCCTTCTGCTCGCCATTCTGGTTTCGCAAACCGCCTTTGACCTGACCTTTCTGCGTCCCGGAAACAATCAGGACATCGTGGTGTTCGCCGCTCTCTCGGCGCTGATCTTTCTACTCTTCGTCGCCCTAACGTTTGTTTTGCTGCGCAACCTGCTCAAGCTTTTTGCCGAGCGGCGCCTCGGCGTGCTGGGTTCGAAGTTTCGGACGCGCATGGTTGCGGGCGCGCTCCTCCTGTCGTCGTTGCCGGTGATGGTGATGTACTGGTTTGCCTACGGACTCATGAATCGTTCCATCGATAAATGGTTCTCCACCCCGGTCGAGGAAGTGCGCGCCGACACGCACGCGATGGCTACGCTGCTTGCGAGCTATGCCATGCAGAACGCGCGTGCCGAAGCCTTCGCCATTGTGGCCTCGCCCGAAGTTGAGCGCGCCTTCAGCGGTCACGGATTCTCTGGTGTAATCGCTGAATTTCAGCATCACGAGACTACTCTGCAAGGTGGCTTCGCCCTCGCGGTACAGAATGACAACGAAGAGGCCAGTTTCAATGCGCCGGCCCCGTGGCCCGTCCTCAAGAGTAAGCTGCCCCTGGCCGACGCGACGATCGGACATCCGGCTCAATTCACCTGGCAGCAAACCGATTATTCGCTGGGCAGTGCCGAGGTTCCGGGCGGGGGCCTGATCCTGGTCGCAATCCCTCTTCCTCGCGAGTTCTCGCAAACCGTGCACCAGGTGGAAGCCAGCCAGCAACGCTACTACGATCTCGCACGCGAGCGGCGACTCGTGCGCCGCACTTACATGGGCCTGCTCCTGTTATTGACCATGATTGTGCTCTTTGTGACGACATGGCTCGCGCTCTTTCTCTCGAAGATTGTGACGCGCCCGCTTTCAGCGCTTGCCGAGGCCACGCAAGCGATCTCGCGCGGACGCCTCGACTACCGCGTGCCCGTCAGCGCCGCTGACGAAATCGGTGATCTGGTGCGTTCCTTCAACCGCATGGCTGAGGATTTGGAGGGCAGCCGCCGCCAGATTGAAGCCTCGAGCCGCGACCTGAGTGCAGCCAACGAAGAACTCGACCAGCGCCGTCGGCAGATGGAAACCATCCTTGAGAGTATTCCGACTGGCGTGCTCTCGCTCGATGCCGCGCGGCGCGTTACGCACATCAACCAGGCATTACTCCGCATGTTCCATCCTGACGCCGGACACGACGGCGCCCCTCAGATACTTCGCGGTGCAGCTTTAGCGGATGTGTTTCCCCCCGAGGTTCTGGAAGATTTCGAGCCTCTGCTGCGGCGCGCCGATCGCATGGGCATGACTACGAGCCAAATGGAGATGCAGTTGCCCCGCGCTTCGTTGAACGTGGCCGTCACGGTTGCCACCTTGCGGCATCAAAGCGAGCGTTCCGGATATGTAGTCGTCTTCGAAGATCTCTCCGACCTGCTGAAGGCCCAGAAGCAGGCAGCGTGGCGCGAAGTGGCGCGCCGGGTGGCGCATGAAATCAAGAACCCGCTCACGCCGATAGCATTGTCGGCGGAGCGCATTCAGAGGCATCTGGACCGGGCCACGCCAACTGATCCCGCATCACTCGGCGTCGTCCGCGCTTGCGCCGAGACGATTGCCGGAGCAGCCGAGACCGTCCGCCGCCTCGTGGATGAATTCTCTACCCTGGCCCGCTTCCCTGTTGCCAAGCCCCAGCCGGCGGATATTAATGAAGTGATCGAGAATGCGCTCTCCATGTTCAATGGCCGGCTCGACGGAATTGGCGTTCACACTACTCTGGCCTCGGATTTACCGAAGGTGATGGCCGACAGCGAAGCCATCAAACGCGCCGTCGCTAACCTGGTCGATAACGCTGCCGAAGCCTCACAGGATTCAGTCGTGCGAGAAATCGAAATCTCTACTGCCCTGGTGGCGAGCCGCGACGCCGTTGAAATTACCATTGCCGACACGGGCCACGGCGTGTCCCGCGAACTCAAGGAAAGACTTTTCCTGCCTTATTTCTCAACCAAGAAACGCGGCACTGGACTCGGGCTCGCGATTGTCAGCCGAATTATCGAAGATCATCATGGCTCTATTCGCGTGGAAGAAAACCGACCGGTGGGCACGCGTTTCATCGTTGAACTTCCAGTTGTTCCCGATCCCACGACGGCAGCGATGACTGCCCAACATGCATAACATCCTGGTGGTAGATGACGAAGCCGGAATTCGAGACTCCTTGGCCGGCATCTTGGCCGACGAAGGCTATTCCGCATCCTCTGTCGAGAGTGGCGAAGCCTGTCTGGACCTGCTGCGCAAGACTGCATTTGACCTAGTGCTTCTCGATATCTGGCTGCCCGGGGTTGACGGTCTCGAGACGCTGGAGAAGATTCGCGAGTTTGAAAATCCTCCGGAGGTCATCATGATCTCGGGCCACGGCACCATTGAGACGGCGGTGCGCGCGACGAAACTTGGCGCCTATGACTTCCTGGAAAAGCCCCTGTCTCTTGAGAAGACTCTGATTCTGGTCAAGAATGCAATCGAGTCCAAGAAACTGCACCGCGAGAACGTCGACCTAAAGAAGCAACTCCAGGTGAGGAGCACAATCGTCGGCGACAGCATTCCGATGAAGGCCCTGCGCCAGCAGATCGGGTTAATGGCACCAACCAATGGCCGCGTGTTGATCTACGGTGAATCGGGCACTGGCAAGGAACTCGTGGCCCATGCGATCCATGCGCAGAGCTTGCGCAAGGACGAGACTTTCGTCGAAGTTAACTGCGCCGCGATTCCCGAAGACTTGATTGAGAGCGAGCTCTTCGGTCACTGCAAGGGATCGTTTCCCGGAGCCGCCACCGACAAGGAAGGCAAGTTCCAGAGAGCTCATGGGGGAACGCTTTTCCTCGATGAAGTCGGCGACATGAGCCTGAAGACGCAATCGAAGGTCTTGCGCACTCTCGACGAGCAACGCTTTACGCCGGTGGGCAGCGATGAGACCATCACCGTCGACGTTCGCGTGATTGCCTCGACCAACAAGGATTTGGAAGAAGAGATCTCGCGCGGCAACTTCCGCGAAGATCTGTTTTACCGGCTCAACGTGATTCCATTTTTTGTACCGCCGCTTCGCGAACGAAAGGAAGACATCCCGCTCTTCACGCGGCATTTCTTAAAGGAACTAGCGGCGACCTATGGACGCCGGCCCCGGGAGATCACCGATGATGCCATTGAAATCCTGATGCGTTACTCCTGGCCCGGCAACGTCCGCGAACTCCGCAACGTTATCGAGCGTATCGTGATCATGAATCCCACGACCTCGCGTTTCGACAGCAAGCACTTGCCGCCGCTCGTCTATCGCGAAGGCAGCCGCCGCGCGCCCAAGAGCGAGTTCTCGACGCTACATCAGGCTCGCGATGCCTACGAACGCGATTACATTCTCAAGACGCTCGACCAGAATCACGGCAATGTCAGCCGCACCGCGGAGATGCTTGGGCTAGAGCGCAGTCATCTTTATCGAAAGATGAAAGCGTTGGGGATCGCGGCGAAAGAATAGACGGCAAGATCCACCCAATTGTTAATCGAAATCAATCCTTTCGAATCCCAACCCCTGTAATAGGCTCGTGAGCGTCGACGATGCGTTCTGCTGTGCAGTCCGCAAAATCCCATCAGCCATCGCGCCCTCTTGCAGTTGCCGTTCCGCCTCTTGTCGCACTTGGGTTTCCAGATCCGGATCGGTCGGCACCAGCAGCCCAGTCTGCCGCGAATAAACGCGTGTCTTCGCGCTATCGAGGCGAGTGCTGAATATCTGCGGCGCCGGAACATGCAGGTGTACTTGCTTACCTTCAACTCGGACGTCGCCCGGCTTCAGGTTCGCGAAATCGATGCCGGCCACAACCTCGCCGTGCACCAGCATGAGCAGGCGATCTCCCGCCAGAAAATTCGGCAAGAGCGGATTCTCTTTCGCGCCGGTCACGATCTTGTCCATCGTGTAAACCACGGTCTCTAGCCGTTGCAGTTTCTGAATGCGATCGACGACGGTGGGTTGGCTCACATCGATCGTTAGAGTTCGTCCTGTCATCGCCGACCAAACGTGGTTCAGCAACGATCGCCCCGAGGTGCGCGAGAGCAGCAGCCCTCCAATGGAGCCGACAGACACCACGCCGAGGATCACTCCGAGGATGAGCGCAACCGGCACTGCAGCGCGCGATTGAGAAGTTCTGGATGGTGGGGATACAGGAGGATCGTTAGGCATTCCGCAAGGGTATCACTCGCAGGTTGAAATCAGGCGGCTGGAATATTTCGAAGTAGGACAGAGCGGATTTTGTGAGTCTTGGCGAAAGGCCTAGCGCTTCACCATGTGAATCTCAGTACCGTTTTTGTGGAACTTCACTTCATCCATGAGTTGGTTGATGAGAAAGATTCCGCGGCCGTGATTGGAAAAAAGATTCTCGCCGATGGTGCAACTGGGAATCGCATTGGGATCGAAGCCCGGGCCGGGATCGCGCACGATGATGAGGATGCCGCGTTGCTCGTCGCACGCCACCAGGCACTCCACAATCTTGCTGGGATCCTCCTTGGCTCCGTGAACCACGGCATTCGCCAAAGCTTCCTGCAGCGCGAGTTCGATGGCGTCCTCCTTGCCATCGACGCACTTCATGCTGCGAACCGCTTCCATCACCTGCGCCACGACGGGGTCCACGGCCTTGCGGTCCGCCGCCAGCGTGACTCGCACGCGCAGGTTCAATTTTTCTGGATCGAAATTGTACTCCGGGAAGTGTTCCTCGGCAGAAGCCCCAGATTCCATGGTTTGGCCCGTCGTCCCCCATCCCGCCCTGTGAAGCGCGGCCTATTGCAATTTTAGCGGCAAGCCGCCCATCGGGCAATAACCGCCTCCTCTGAGGCCTCGTTACAATAGCACAACTTCAGTCGTCCGTGGAGTTACGGTCGACATCCAGGATGCCACCAGCCTGAACGTCCTTGTTCGCTGTGTTATGTATTGGAATTTTCAACTCCATCATTCGATGCTCCAGCTGCCGGCGCCAGTCGAGCTCTTCCACGAAGCGTCGCGAATCGCGCCAGCCAGGTTCTGCTTTCACGTAGAGTTCGAGAAATACCTTCGTTCCCAGCATGCGCTCGATCTGCAAGCGCGCCGACGTTCCAATCTTCTTGAGCATCTGGCCACCTTTCCCAACCAGAATTCCCTTCTGGCCTTCGCGCTCGCAATAAATAGTGGCGGCGATCCGGGCAAGCTTGGCGCCTTCCTCGAAATTGTCGACGATCACTGTGGTCGCGTACGGAATTTCCTCGCTGGTGTTCAGCAGGACTTGCTCGCGAATGATCTCGGCCGCCATGAAGCGCGACGGTTGATCGGTGATTTGATCCTCCGGAAAGTATGCCGGGCCAGCGGGTAGAGCAGCAATCACCATTTCAAGAAGAGCATCAAGACCTTTCTTCTTGAGTGCGGAGATGGGAACCACTTCGGCGAAGCTATAAAGCTTGCGGTATTCCTCGATCATCGGCAGCAGTTTCGACTTCTCCCGAATCAGATCGACCTTGTTGAGAATGAGAAAGGCTTTCGTCTTGGGACGTCGCAGCAAGTCGAGGGCAAACTGATCGCGCGGATCGAACTTGCGCGTGACATCCATGATTACAAGCACCAGGTCGCATCCTTCGAGAGCCTCGCGCACTTCGACCATCATCTTGCGGCCCAAAGAACTATCGGGCTTGTGCACGCCGGGAGTGTCGACCAACACGATTTGCCCGCCGCCCTTCCCCTTGCGCTTCGGGACGTGAACCACACCCTGAATCCGGTTGCGCGTGGTCTGAGGCTTGGGCGAGATGATCGCGAGTTTCTCGCCCACGAGCGCATTGAGCAAGGTGGACTTGCCCGCATTGGGGCGGCCGAGAATGCAAACGAAACCAGAGCGGAATGGCATAGGAAGCTTCTAGCTACTAGCTCCTAGCTTCTTGCTAAGCACTAGCGCAATTTTCATCTTAGGCTACAAATCGAAGGTCTGCTACTTTGGCAAGGATGAAACTTCATGGGTCTTTGCTAGGAGCTAGAAGCTAGCAGCTAGGAGCTGGTTTATATCAATTTCAACTGCCGCGGCTGTACTGCCGTAACTCTCACGCGCTCAACCTTGCGGTCGGTGGATTCGAGGACTTCAAAGCGCAGGCCGTCTTCTTCCACCACTTCGCCCTTGCGGGGAATTCTTCCGGCGAGTTCGCTGACCAGGCCAGCGATGGTGGCCGACTCCTTGCCTTCCGGCTTGGTGCCGAAGAGTTCGTCGAGACGGTCCACATCCATTCCCCCGGCCACGATGAACGAGCGTTCGCCTTCGCGCACCACTTCCGGCTTATCGTGATCGTCGCGGATCTCGCCCACAATCTCTTCCACCAGATCTTCGATGGTGACAAGGCCGGCAACGCCGCCGTATTCGTCTACGACAATCGCCATGCGGACGCTCTGCCTCTGCATCTCGCGCAGAAGGTCGCTTCCCAGCTTGCTCTCGGGTACAAAGTAAACGTCTCGCCGCATGATCGTGTCCAGCGTGCGTACGCGCGCTTCACTGTCGGGCACCTGTAACACGTCTTGCGTATACACAATTCCCTTGATGTTATGGATGCTGCCTTCGTACACAGGCACGCGCGAGTAGTGCTTGGCGCGCAGCATTTCGATAAAGCGTTCGACCGTAGTATCGGAAGGCACGGCGAACATCTGCGGACGAGGCTTCATCGCCTCGCGCACAGTCTTGCCGCTGAATTCCACGACCGACTGGATCAGGTCGCGGTCGCCTTCCTGAATAATTCCCTCTTCCTGGCCCGCTTCGATCAGGGCGTCGACGGCCTCGGCTGAGGTCTCCGGTTGTTCGCTGACGCCTTGTTTGGTGAGTGAAGCGACCGACTGCAGAAAACCCAGCGCAATCGTGACGGGCATCACCAGGTAGATCAGAACTTTTAGAATGAGCGTCCAGTGCACCAACCACTCGCCCTTGGTCCGAGAGAAGAACACGAACGGCAGGAAGCGGTTGCAGAGAATGACGATGAGAATCAGGCTGAACGAAGCTTGCAGAATCTCGTAAATGTTCCAGGACTGGTCATTAAAAATCAAAAAGCCAATCACCAATGCAACGGCCGCCATGGTGAGTTGCGTGAGCACGGCCATCGAAAGCGAAGCCCGGCTGCGGCCTACGCCCAGCTCAGGTTCGACCTTCTGTTCGAAGACGTCGATGTTGTCCTGAAATTCGCGCGAAAGAAACTTGCCGACCTCCTGGTAGACGCGATCGACATAAGAGACGAGCGTGAGCAGACCCAGCAGCAGCAGAAGCGCAATTATGACGGCATAGGTCATGCCGTCCTCCGCGGTCGTGAGGCGCGTACGGTTGCACGCTGGAGTTTAGAGGACTTATCAGCGGGATGGATTCGTTCGACCCGTTCGATCAATGCAACCGGCAGCCTGAGTGCCCGGCGCAAATCGGCTTCTTTCCGCGCCATCTGTCCATTATCGCGCTCATGATCAAAGCCCGCCAGATGCAGGATTCCGTGCAGCACCAGGATTTGGATCTCCCGGGCGGCGGGATGGCCTAGACGAACTGAGTTTTGGCGGGCAATGTCCGCAGAGATGGCGATGTCGCCAGCCAGTTTGGGGCGCTTGCGCAATTCGGAGGTGGGTGAATGATACGGAAACGACAACACATCCGTTGCCTTGTTCTGGTTGCGAAACTGGCGGTTCAGGGAGCGGATGGCGGCACTGCTGGTCACGAGCACGTTTACGGTGCTGCGAAGCCCGACAGCCTTGCGGGCACGTACCACGAAGCGTTGCAATGCGCTCTCGTTTAGACCGGCGATCTTCTTTTGCAGATGAACCAAGTTCTTGCTCTTTGGCCTCTTCTTCATACAGCGATGCGCTGCAAAAGCAAAGAGGAGGGCTGCTGCGCAGCCCTCCTCAAGGTGTGAACCTATCCTTTGGCTTCTGCCGACGATGCCTTTGGTTCGTGAATCGCCGCTTCGCTGGCCGCTGCGGCCGCCTGCTTTTCCGCGCTCGCGGCGTCTGCGTGCCGGGGCTCGGCAAGCAAAAGCAGCTGTTGCTCGGCAACTCGTGTCTTGTGCTCGTCGTAGGCTCGCACAATGCGCTGGACCAAGTGATGGCGGACCACATCGGTTTCGTCGAACTGGACAAAGGCCAGTCCGTCGACGTTCTTGAGGACGTCCATTGCTTCGAGCAGCCCGCTGCGACGCGCATTGGGCAAATCGATCTGCGTGACGTCACCGGTTATGACCGCCTTCGAGTTAAAGCCCAGGCGAGTGACGAACATCTTCATCTGCTCTGAGGTCGTGTTCTGCGCTTCATCGAGAATGACGAACGAGTCGTTCAGCGTGCGCCCGCGCATGAACGCGATAGGCGCGATCTC
>Ga0207663_10001655_pt1 | contig 10498 bp, 9 predicted proteins | sample LARL53metaG_FD_184346 | JGI IMG/M metagenome (GOLD analysis project Ga0207663, IMG submission 184346) | Corn, switchgrass and miscanthus rhizosphere microbial communities from Kellogg Biological Station, Michigan, USA - LAR L5-3 metaG... | ecosystem: Host-associated > Plants > Roots >...
CCCGGTACTCATCCCAGTCGGGATGCTCACCGGAGATGCTCCGGTAGTACTCCACCAGGGGCTCCAGGGCCCCGGGCAGGTCGAGCACCTCGGCGTCGCCGTCGATCTGCAGCCAGGGGCCGTCGAAGTCGTCGGAGAGGAGCACCACGCTGGCGGTGCCCGAGCGCCGGGCGTTCATCGTCTTCGCCCGTTCGGGATACGTCGCGATACACACCCGCCCGCTGCCATCCATACCGCAGGTCACCGGGGATGCCTGCGGGCCGCCGCCGGAGCGGGTGGTGATCAGGATGGCGTGGTGCCGGTGCCGCGCGAACTCGAGCATCGCGGCCCGGTCCACCCGGGTATTGGTCGCGATCTGCGGTGACATGCCCGCGAGCCTACGCCGGCCGCCGCCGACTCCCAGGGCCGGCGACACGGCCCGCGGCCCCGGGCCGATGCGGCATGCTAATGACCTGTGAAGCCCTGGGAGCGGGCGCGGGGCAGCCTGGCGCTGCTGGCCGCGGCGGTGCTGGCCGCGGCGGTGCTGGCCGTCGGCTGCGCGCACGGTCCGGCCGGGCCGGCGGCGGGCGCCCCACCGTCCGCGGGCGGCCCGGCGGGCGCCGCCTCCTCGCCAGCGGGCGGCACGGTGGCCCCGTCTATCGCTGGGGCCGCGCGGCCGGCCGACCCGCTGGCCGGGCGGCAGCTCATCACCGTGAGCGCGGCGTCCTACGGCGCGACCTACGCCACGCTCACCGCCTACCGGCGCTCGGCCGGGCGCTGGCGGCCGGTCCTCGGGCCCTGGACGGCGCGGATCGGCCGGGGCGGGTTCGCCCCGCGGGGGCTCAAGCGGGAAGGTGACGGCCGCACCCCGTCGGGAACGTTTGGCTTCGGGTTCTTCTTCGGCGTCCTGCCCAATCCCGGAGTCAGGTTCCGCTACCGCCAGTCGCAGCCGTACGACTTCTGGGACGACGACCCGGCCAGCCCCCGCTACAACGAATGGGTCGACCAGCGGCGGGCGGATCCCGGGCTGAGCCCGGAGCCGATGGACGTCTCCGGCTACGACTACGGCGCGGTGATCGCCTACAACACGGCCCGCACCCCCGGCCTGGGCAGCGGCATCTTCCTGCACGTCAACATCGGCATCGCCACCGCCGGCTGCGTGACCCTGCCCATGGACGAGCTGCTCCGGGTGCTGCGCTGGCTGAACCCCGCCCGGTCGCCGCAAATCAGAATGGGCGTCAGCGCCGGGACGTGACCGGGCGGTGTCCGCCCGGGCCCGACCGGTGGGCCGGGCCGCCAGCGGGCAGATTCACCAGCGTGGGCGACGACCTGGTGACGGTGTTCCTGTGCGGGGACGTGATGACCGGCCGCGGGGTGGACCAGATCCTGCCCCACCCCGGGGACCCGGAGCTACGTGAGTCCTACGTCCGGGACGCAACGGGCTACGTCGCGCTGGCCGAAGCCGCCAGCGGCCCAATCCCCCGCCCGGTGAGCCCGGCCTGGCCGTGGGGCGACGCGCTCGCGGTGCTCGGCGACCTCGCGCCGGACGTCCGGCTGATCAACCTGGAGACCAGCGTCACCCGCAGCGGCGAGTTCGCGCCGGGCAAGCAGGTGCACTACCGGATGAACCCCGCCAACATCGGCTGCCTGACCGTGGCCCGGCCGGACGTCTGCGCGCTGGCGAACAACCACGTGCTGGACTTCGGGCGCGGCGGCCTGGCCGAAACCCTGGACACGCTGGCCGGCGCCGGGCTGGCGGCGGCCGGGGCCGGCCGGGACGCGGTCGCGGCGCGGCGGGCGGTGGCGGCCGGCGCCGCACCTGGCGGCCGGGTGAGCGTCGTCTCGTGCGGGACGGGCTCGTCCGGCATCCCGCCCGGGTGGGCGGCGGGCCCGTCGCGGGCCGGGGTCGACCTGCTGCCCAGCCTCTCCCGGCCCGCCGCCGACCAGATAGCCGACCGGGCACAGGCGGACGGGGACGCCGCCGGTCTCGCGGTGGTCTCGCTGCACTGGGGATCGAACTGGGGATACGAGGTCGGCCGGGATCAGGTTGCCTTCGCCCACCGACTCATCGATGGCGGGATCGGCCTGGTCCACGGCCACTCGTCACACCACCCGCGCCCGATCGAGGTGTACCGCGGGAGGCTCATCCTCTACGGCTGCGGCGACTTCATCGATGACTACGAGGGCATCGCCGGCCACCGGGAGTACCGGGACGACCTGCGGCTGATGTACTTCGCCACGCTCCGGCGCCCCACCGGCGAGCTCGCCGAACTGCGGATGGTGCCGATGCAGGCACGCAAGATGCGGCTGTCGCACGCCTCCGGGCCGGACCGGCGGTGGCTGGCCGCGACGCTCGACCGGATCAGCCGCCCGTTCGGGGCGGCGGTGGAGCCGACGCCCGACGGTTTGCTTGCGCTTCACCCGCCCGCTGGCCGACGGTAGCGGGCAGGCCTCAAGATGGTGATAGCGCAAACAGCGGACGCGAGATACGAACCCCGGGATATCAGGAGCTCAAGACAATGACGCCAGACACCACCCAGTCGGCCGGAACGCTGCATGTTACCGACAGCAGGACCGGCCGCAGTTACGACCTGCCGATCACCGACGGTGCCATCCGGGCCCTCGACCTGCGCCAGATCAAGGTTTCCGGTGACGACTTCGGCCTGCTCTCCTATGACCCGGCGTTCATGAACACGGCCAGCTGCCGCAGCGCGATCACCTTTATCGACGGGGAGAAGGGGATCCTGCGCTACCGCGGCTACCCGGTGGACGAGCTCGCCGACAACGTCTCCTTCCTCGACGTCGCCTACCTGCTGCTGCGGGGCGAGCTGCCGGGTAAGGAGGAGTCCGCCGAGTGGGCCGATGAGATAACCCACCACACCTACGTCCACGAGAACGTCAAGAAGTTCATCGATGGCTTCCACCACGACGCCCACCCCATGGGCATCCTGGTCAGCGCCATCGCGGCGCTGTCCACGTTCTACCCGGGCGCCAAGGACATCTCCAACCCCGACGACCGCCACCTGCAGGCGGTGCGGCTGATCGCCAAGATCCCGACGCTGGCGGCGTTCGCCTACCGGCACGCCCTGGGCCTGCCGTACAACTACCCCGACGGCGAGCTGTCCTACACCGGGAACCTGCTCGCCATGTTCTGGAAGATGACCGAGCCCAGGTACACCCCGGACCCGGTGCTCTCCCGCGCGCTGGACGTGCTGTTCATCCTGCACGCCGACCACGAGCAGAACTGCTCGACCAGCGCCATGCGGGGGGTCGGCAGCTCACGGGTCGACCCGTTCTCCGCCGCCGCCGCGGCCGCCGCCGCCCTGTACGGCCCGCTGCACGGCGGTGCGAACGAGCAGGTCCTGCGGATGCTGCGCGACATCGGCTCGGTGGACAACATCCCGGCCTACATCGACCGCGTGAAGGGCGGTGAGCTGCGGCTGATGGGGTTCGGCCACCGGGTCTACAAGAACTTCGACCCGCGGGCGACCATCATCAAGCAGGTCGCCGAGGAGGTGTTCAAGGTCACCGGGCGCAACCCGCTGATCGACATCGCGCTGGAGCTGGAGCGGATCGCGCTCGCCGACGAGTACTTCATCAACCACAAGCTGTACCCGAACGTGGACTTCTACTCCGGCATCATCTACCAGGCGATGGGCTTCCCGGTGGAGATGTTCCCGGTACTGTTCGCGATCGGCCGGATGCCGGGCTGGCTGGCCCAGTGGGAGGAGGGCATCACCGATCCCGAGCAGAAGATCTCACGGCCGCGGCAGATCTACGTGGGTGAGGGGCTCCGGCACCTCAGCAATTCAATACCTAGCTAAACGATCCCGACGGGCGGCTCCCCGATAGTACGCGGGACCGCTGCCGGAATACCGCATACCGGCTGGCGGCCGGCACCATCCTGCCTGGAAATCATTGTGGCAACAGCCGGCGTCAGCTACGGTGTTCGCCACCATGACCGTCTTCGACGGTCGAACACCTGGGGAGCACAATGAACTGGTATCTCGCCGTACTCAAAAACTATGTGGGCTTCAGCGGACGGGCCCGGCGCACGGAGTACTGGATGTTCGCCTTGTTCAACTTCATTATCTTCGCCGTGCTGGCCATCCTCGCCGCCATCACGAGGTCGCCCATCTTCTGGATTCTCTACGGCATCTACGGCCTGGCGGTGATCGTGCCGAGCCTGGCCGTCGCGTGGCGCCGCATGCAGGACACCGGGCGTCACGGCCTATGGATCCTGCTCGGGCTGATTCCCTTCGTCGGCGGCATCATCCTGCTCATCTTCATGATCCTGCCCGGCACGCCGGGCCCGAACGAGTTCGGCCCCGACCCCACGGCCGTCCCCGCCCCAGCCTGATTCCGCGATTCGAGCCAGGACCGGTTGGCGACCCGCCAACCGGTCCTGGCCTGTTTCCGCCGAGGATGACGTCACGGCGGGTAATTCGGCGGGGATGGACAGTAAGCAGACGAAGAACGACGCGCGGATAACGGGGCCGGTACGATTGCCGCGATGATAACGGGCGTGCGAACGATGTACCGGCCGTCCGCCCACAGCCCTTGGTAAGCCCTTTTCCATAACATTTCGGCAACGAGCGCCCCACTGATTACTCCGGCGCCGGCTGGGGATCAGAAGATCCCGGGCAGAAGCGCCGCGGTCCGGCCCCGGTAGGCGCCGTATCCGGGCAGGACCGCCAGCAGCAACTGCTCCTCCCGCAGCGCCCGGTAAGCCTGCAGCGCACACAACCCGAGCCAGACCGCAATGGCGGCCAGGCTGTGGGCGGCGACGGTGAGCCCCAGCGAGGACACGATCTCCCCCGCGTACAAGGGGTGCCGGATCCACCGGTACGGCCCCCGGTCAGCGACGTCGCGGGCCTGCGCGATCACCGACAGGTTGCGGCCGAGGCAGCGCAGCGACCACACCCCCCCAGCCGTGCCGGCCAGCAGCAGCACGTCGGACACGCCCTGCCACACCGCCCCCGGCGGCGCGCGGTGCAGTAGAGGGATGACGAACGGGAGCCATGTGGCCACGACGGCGGCCACGCGCGCGGTGACCGAGCTGGTGGTCGCGCGGGCGGGGCCGCGCCGCAGGTAGCACCAGATGACCAGCACGTAGAAGGCGACCGTCAGGAGCGTGCCCACCCACCGCAGCGTGCTCCCACCGCCCCGGTCGGCCGGCGTCATCAGGTCGAGCAGCAGCACGAGCGCCGCGGCCGGGACCATGACCGTGCGCCCGATGTCGACACGGATCTTGACGGAGTCGCTGGCCATGGCGGCTACAGGCGGTGGAACAAGCTGTGGGCGATCTCGATGATCCCAGGCCCGACCACGATGATGAGAAGGGCGGGGAACAGGCACAGGATCAGCGGAAAGGTGATCTTCACCGGAACCTGCTGCGCCCGCCCCTCGGCCCGCTGGCGGCGGCGCACCCGCATCTCCTTGGCCTGCTCCCGTAGCACCTGGGCCACCGGAATGCCCAGTTCCGACCCCTGAACTACCGAGGAGACGAAGGTCCGCAATTCGGGGACGCTGGTCCGGTCGACCATTGCCCGCAGGGCCTGGCTGCGTGACTTGCCGATCTGCATCTCCTGCAGTGACCGGGCGAACTCCGCGGCCAGCGGCCCGTCGGTATTGCGCGCGACCTGGCTCATCGCGGCGTCAAAGCCCATGCCAGCCTCGACGCAGATGGTGAGCATGTCGATCGCGTCCGGCAGGAGCATCTGGATCCTCGCCTGCCGCTTCTGCCCCGAGTTGTACAGGAGCACGTCGGGCAGGAAGAACCCGGCGGCGCCACCGAGGATCACACACAGGATCAGCAGGCCAGGACTGTGCAACCCGTAAAGGGCGCCGAGCGCGGCGAGCACGAGAAGCCCCAGTCCCTTGACCGCGAGAACCCGGTCGGGGGTCCACCGGCCCGGGTTTCCGGCCAGGTCCAGCCGGCGCTGCAGGCTGCCTCCGATGCCGGAGGGGGAGAGCCGGAGCGCCAGGCCCCGCATCCACCCGGGCAGCGCGGCGAACGGATCGCCGTCACCGCCGGATTCCCGCGACTGGTGGGCATAACGCTGCTCGATGGCAGCCAGCGACTGCGTGACTCCGCCCTGTCCGGCGCGGGCGGGCAGGGCGGCCATCCCCAGCAGGGCGATCGCCAGCGCGAGCGCACACAGCCCGCCCAGGAGGAGCACGGTAGAAGACACCTCACACCTCTATCTTGATGAGCCTGCGCATCCAGAACGCGCCGACCAGAATGAGCACCACGCTGCCGACGAGCATGACCAGCCCGATCAGGGTGGTGTACAGCGGCCGCATGTAGCTCGGGTCGCTGTAGAAGAACCACCCGCCGATCAGGATAGGCAGCGCGATGAGGACGTAGGCGGACAGCCGTCCCTCGGCGCTGAGCGAGCTCACCTGACGCCGCAGGAAGGCGCGCTCCCGCATGGTCCCCACCGTTGTCCGCAGCACCTCGGCGAGGTTGCCTCCGACCTCGCGCTGGATGCGGATCGCCATGACCGTCCAGCGCAGGTCAGTGGAGTCCATCCGTTCGGCGACCCGGTTCAGCGCATCTTCCAGATCGGCGCCCAGGCGGGCTTCAACCAGAGCGCGCGAGAACTCGCTCGCGGCCGGCTGGGAGCCCTCGCGCACCACCGCGTCCACCGCCTGCGGCAGCGAGAAGCCGGACTGCAGTGAACCCGCGATGAGCTGCAGCACGTCCGGCAACTGCTCGCCGAACGCGGCCCGCCGCCGCCCGATCCGGATGCTCAAGATCACGTGCATGCTTAGCCAGCCGAGCAGCGCCCCGGCCAGGATGCCGATCACGGCGTTGCCGGTGGCGAGCGTCAGCGCAACGGCGAGCAGGGCGCTGCCACCGATGCCCAGGAGCACCCATTCGGCCGGCTTTCGCTCGCTTCCCGCCAGGTCCAGACGCTCGGCGAGCCCCTTTTCGCTGTTGGTGGACTGCAGGAACGCTGTCACCCAGCCGGTCGCCGTGCGGCCCACGCCGCCCCCGTCGTCAGCCGGGGCTGGTGCGTGCCGCGGGCCGTAGCGCTCGATGCGGTCCGCCACATTCTGGCCCCGGTCACCGCCACCCATCGAGCCGACGACGAGCAGGGCCACCATGAACAGGGCGGCGAAGACGAGCGCCAGTATCAGGATCAGTGATCCGGTCATCGTGGATAGCCCTCCGCCGCGAAGAGCCCGGGGGGCACGGATATGCCTCTGTCGGCGAGCGTGTCGATGAAACGCGGACGCAGGCCGGTGGTGCGCAGCGTCCCCCGGTGTCGGCCCTGCTCGTCCACGCCGGCGTGGAAGTCGAACAGGAACACATCCTGCAGGGTGATGACGTCGCCTTCCATGCCCTCGACCTCGGTGATGTGCGTGATCCGCCGGGTGCCGTCCTTCAGCCGGGACTGGTGAAGGATCAGGTCGACCGCCGACGCCATCTGCTCCCGGATGGCGCGCTGCGGCAGTTCGATGCCGGCCATCAGCACCATCGTCTCCAGCCGCGCCAGCGAGTCGCGGGGGGAGTTGGAGTGCACGGTCGTGATCGAGCCGTCGTGGCCGGTGTTCATGGCCTGGAGCATGTCGAGCGCGGCGGCGTCGCGGACCTCGCCGATGATGATGCGGTCCGGACGCATCCGCAGCGAGTTTCGCACCAGGTCGCGGACCGCGATCGCGCCGCGCCCCTCCAGGTTGGGCGGCCGCGACTCCATCCGGATCACGTGGTCCTGACGCAGCTGCAGCTCGGCGGCGTCCTCGATGGTGATGATCCGCTCGTCGGCCGGCACGAAGGAGGAGAGCACGTTCAGCGTGGTCGTCTTGCCGGAGCCGGTTCCGCCGCCGATCACGATGTTCAGCCGCCCGCGCACGCAGGCCTGGAGCAGCTGCGCCACCGGCGGGGTCATCGTGCCGAAAAAGATGAGATCGTCCACCGTGAACGGGTCGGTGGCGAACTTCCGGATGGTGAGCAGGGAGCCGTCCAGCGCCACCGGCGGCACCACCGCGTTGACCCGGCTGCCGTCCGGCAGCCGCGCGTCCACCATGGGGCTGGCCTCGTCGACTCGCCGGCCCACCCGGGCCACGATCTTGTCGATGGTGCGGCGCAGGTGCCCTTCGTTGGTGAAAACGGCCCCAATGGGGTGGAGGCGTCCCTCGCGCTCGACGTAGATCTGGTCGTAGCCGTTGACCATGATCTCGGAGACCTCCGGGTCGCGCAGGTACGGCTCGAGCGGGCCGTGACCGAGGATGTCGTCCGCCACCTCCTGCGCCACCCGTGCCCGGTCCGCCGAGGTCAGGGGGGTGTCATTGTGCTGCAGCACCGCCTGCAGCGTCTGCATCACCTGCTGCTCCAGCTCCCGCTGGTCCAGGTGCGCGTCGTACAGCGTCGGTCCCATTGCCTCCAGCAGCGCCTCGTGGACGCTCCGCTTGACGGCGCCGAACGGATCGGCGTTGCGGGCGCCGTGCCGTTTCGGGCCCGGCTGCTCCTGCTGGACCGCGGCCGGCGCTTGCAGGTGGGCCAGCCGGTCGGCCAGGCTCACGCCGACCGCCTTCCGCGCCTGGACGCGGGCTCCGGCGCCACCCCGGTCGCCTCGGCCGCGGGGAGTATCCGCTGCTGCGCGAACCGGGCGATGGCATGGCTCACCGGATGCGCCGGACTGTCCAGGGTGATCGGCGTGCCCTTGTTGATCGAGATGGGCACGGCGCGGCTCGAGGGAACACGGGCGGAGATGGGGCAGCGCACCACCTGCTCCACCTGCTCCAGGCTGAGCCCCACCTTGGAATCCGACCGGTTCACGACGATGGAGCGGATCTGCCGCGGGTAGGAGAGCAGGTCCAGCATGTCCAGCGTGACGCGCAGGTTCTTCAGGGCCGGCACGTCCGGGGTGGTGAGCAGCGCGTGGTGGTCGGAGGAGTCCATCGCGATCAGCACGTGCTCGCTGAACTGGGCCGGCGTGTCCACCACCACGTAGTCGAAGATGCTGCGCAGCACGGTCAGCAGCTCGCCGACCAGCGCCGGGCTGATCTTCTCGGCGTCGCCGGGGGTGACCGGCGCCAGCAGCACCTCCAGGCCCGGCCGGTAGCGGGTCAGCAGCGAGGCGGCACCGGTGGTGTCCAGGTGACCGGCCATGGGCAGCGCGTCCACCACCGTCCGCGCCGGATCGAGCTGCATGCTGATCGCGACGTCCCCGAACGCGAGGTCCAGGTCGACGATGCACACCCGGTGGCCGGTCCCCATGGCCAGCACCACGCCGAGATTGGTGGCGAGCGTGGTCTTGCCGCAGCCGCCCTTGGCCGCGAACACGGTGACGATCTGGCCGTGGCGCCCTGCTTCCGGGACGGCCGGAGTGTTGTCCGCGACCATCCGCCGTGACACCTCGTAGGACCGCCGGCAGGCGGCGGCGAGCGCGGCGTCATCGCCCGCCCGGACGACCTCCCGCACCCCCGACTGCAGCGCGCTGGTCAGCAGCGCCACGTCGACCTCGTGCCGGGTCAGGACCACACCCACGGCGGGCCGGGACATGCGCAAGGACGCGGCGAACGCCAGCGCCTCGTTCGTGGGCGCCCTCGGGCCGATCACGACCAGGAACTCATGGGGGTCGCGGTCGAGCATCCTGGCCGCCTCGGTCAGGCTGTCGACGGCGCGCACGTCACCGCCGATGGTGTAGAGGAGCCTTCCCGAGCTCGTGGCCGGTTCGCAGAGGATGGGCATTGTCTTCCCCTCACGTCATGGGTGGATCACTGGCGAGGTGACGGCGTCGAAGGTGGTATGGGAGGACGGCGTCAGCAGGGCCAGGTAGGACACGCCCGTCTCGGTGAGCAGGATCAGCCGCTCGGCATTGGCCTGGTTGACGGCCATGGTGACCAGCACCGGGCCCGACGTGCCAGCGGTCGTAGAGCTGGCCTCGGCCGGGTTGCTGCTCCCTGAGCTGCCGTTCGTTCCGCTGGCCGGGGCGGATCCCACCGACAGGACCAGGACCCTGGGCAGTACCACCCTGGTCAGGACGGCGCCCTGCGCCGACGACTGATGTGATTGGCTCGCCGCGCTGCAGTTCTCCTGCACGCTTAGCTTCGTGGTGGAGTAGGTGTCGAACACCGCGACCTGAGAGCCGGGCTGAACGTAGCCGGCCACCGCCTGCGGCAGGCAGAGCGGGATCGTGACCGCGACCATGCCCTTCGGGATCGCGAGCGTCCCCGCGCCCGTCGCCTGCGCCGCCGTCACCAGCATCGGGCGCAGCAGCAACTGACCGGATGGAATGCTGGCGCTCATGACCAGCGAGCTGAGGTCAGGCGTGATCACGCGGACGGCGTTGACCGGCACCGAGCTGGCGGGCAGTTGCTGGCTGGCCAGCAACCCCTCGTGCAGGGCTACGCTGGCGGAGGTGCCGGCCGGGATCGGCTGCTGCGCGACGAGCGTGGAGGTCGCCCGCACGCCCGCGACGGCCCGGGCATTGGCCCCATGGACGTAGGCCAGCACGCCGACGGTGCCGAGCACGGCCAGCAGCAACGCCAGCGTGACGGTCAGGAC